>Ga0184637_10002009_pt1 | contig 13232 bp, 10 predicted proteins | sample PLM3_127_b2_FD_133143 | JGI IMG/M metagenome (GOLD analysis project Ga0184637, IMG submission 133143) | Groundwater sediment microbial communities from an aquifer in East River, Colorado, USA - PLM3_127_b2 | ecosystem: Environmental > Terrestrial > Soil > Riparian zone | place: USA: East River...
AAACGCAGGTAAGTGATTCGGTTGCCCGGATTGCGCCAGCGATAAACGCCGAGCAAAAACTCGGGCTGGAAATGATATGCGGTTTCTTCCAGGGTTTCGCGCACCACGCCTTCAAGCAGGGTTTCCTCAGCTTCAAGATGTCCCGCCGGCTGGTTTAATACCGCGCCTTCATCCGTGTGCTCCTCGACCAGCAGAAACTTGCCGTCCTGCTCCACCACCGCGGCTACCGTGACAGTCGGTTTCCAAATCATGCCGTGTTTTCCGGGATCAAAACGGAATTCTATCTTTTTTAAGGGGAACCCAAAAGCCGACGGGAAACCGCAAATAAAAAAGGCAGGACATTTGCCCTGCTTTTTAGTATCAGAAAGGAATCCGGCTAACGTGTCCCCGCTGACAACGTGTGAGCTTACACCCGGTTTGACAAGTTATTTGAGGCGGGCGTATCCGGGCGTGGTGATAAACTCGACAAAATCATTGTTGGTGGTGATTTCATCGAAAATCCCTGCGGCTTCTTCATAGCGCCCGCCCTGGGAGTATTGTTTCTCCCCGAGCTCTTGCCGGATTTTCGCGAGTTCCTGCGGCAGAAGCGCGCGGAAAAGTTCCTTGGTGACTTTGCGCCCGTCGTCCAGCACGCCTTTCGGACTCCTGATCCATTGCCAGATCTGCGAGCGCGAAATTTCAGCGGTGGCAGCGTCTTCCATGAGATTGTGGATCGGCACACAGCCGACCCCGGCGAGCCACGAACCCAGGTATTGCAGGCCGACATTGATGTTCATGCGCAAGCCATGTTCGGTGATCGGCTTTTCCGGGCCAAAGGCGAGGAGATCGGCAGCCTTAACCGCGACATCGTCGCGTTTCCTGTGAATCTGGTTGGGTGTCGGCATCAGCGCGTCGAACGACGTCTTCGCCACCGTTACCAGCTTGGGATGCGCAACCCAGGTGCCGTCGTACCCGTCGCCCGCTTCCCGGTCTTTGTCCGCGCGCACCTTTGCCAGCGCGGCCTCGTTTGCCGCGACGTCGTTCTTGATCGGAATTTGCGCCGCCATGCCGCCCATGGCATGGGCGCCGTGCTTGTGGCAGATCTTGATTAGCAGCAGTGCATACGCGCGCATAAAGAGGCTGGTCATGATGACATGGCTGCGGTCAGCGAGAATGAAGTTCGGGTCATTGCGGAATTTCTTGATACAGCTGAAGATGTAATCCCAGCGTCCGGCATTAAGTCCCGCCGAGTGCTCTCGCAGTTCGTAAAGAATTTCCTCCATCTCAAAGGCAGCGAGGACGGTTTCAATCAGCACCGTGGCCTTGATGCTGCCGCGAGGAATACCCAGCTCGTCCTGCGCCAGGTTGAAAATGTCGTTCCACAGCCGCGCTTCCAGATGGCTTTCTATTTTCGGCAGGTAGAAGTACGCGCCGGAGTTGCGGGCCAGCAGCTCTTTGATGTTGTGAAAAAAGTAGAGCGCGAAATCGAAAATTGCGCCGGAAATCGGCCGGCCGTCGACCTGCACGTGCTTTTCCGGCAAGTGCCAACCGCGCGGCCTCACCATGAGAGTGGCGGTCCGGTTATCGAGTTTATATTGCTTGCCTTCGCTTGAGGCGTAACTGATGGTACGGCGTACCGCGTCGCGCAGGTTGACCTGTCCCTGAATGATGTTCTCCCAAGTGGGGCTGCAGGAATCCTCGAAATCAGCCATGAACACGTTGGCGCCGGAATTCAGCGCGTTGATAATCATCTTGCGCTCGACCGGTCCGGTGATCTCCACGCGGCGGTCCTGCAGGTCGCGCGGCGCTGGCGCGACGCTCCAGTCGCTTTCCCGGACATGCTTAGTCTGCAGCAGAAAATCCGGACGCTTGCCTGCATCGAATTCCGCCTGGCGGGCAACGCGCGCCTGCATCAGTTCACGGCGCCGGCCTTCAAATTTGCGTATCAACTTGGCCACAAAATCCAAGGCCTGCGGCGTGAGGATTTGTGCAAATTCGGGGGTGATTGTGCCGAGAACGGCAATGCTTTCCGCGTGGGCATGGAGGTGGCCCATCGATATTCTCCTTGTAGTTTGTAGTTTTGAAAGCTTTTAACGCAGAAAATTTGCAATCAAAAAACGCCGCACGGGAACCACCCGCAGGCTGCGCGGGCGGGGCTGCGACATTTCTTGAGACGGACTTTAGCCGAACTGCGTTTCTTCGGTGGACCCGGTAAGCGCAGTCACCGACGACTCGCCGCTCTGGATTACCTGAGTAACCTGATCGAAGTACCCGGTGCCGACTTCGCGCTGATGCTTGACTGCGGTAAAACCCTGAGCGGCCGCGGCGAATTCCTTCTGTTGCATCTCAACGAACGCCGCCATGCCATGCTGCATATAGCCGTGCGCCAGCTCGAACATGCTGTAGTTGAGCGCATGGAAGCCTGCCAGGGTGATGAACTGGAACTTGTAGCCCATGGCGCCGAGTTCACGCTGGAAGCGGGCGATGGTGGCATCGTCCAGGTTCTTCTTCCAGTTAAACGACGGCGAGCAGTTATAGGCAAGCAGCTTGTTCGGATACTGCTTGCGGATCGCTTCGGCGAATTTCTTGGCGAACTCCAGATCGGGAATGCCGGTTTCGCACCACAACAGGTCGGCATAAGGCGCATAGGCAAGGCCGCGGGAGACCGCTTGCTCCAGCCCGTTATTTACACGGTAGAAGCCCTCGGAAGTGCGTTCCCCGGTGATAAATGGCTTGTCATTCGCGTCAACATCGGAGGTAAGCAGGTTCGCCCCTTCTGCGTCGGTGCGCGCGAACAGCAGGGTTGGCACACCCGACATATCGGCGGCCAATCGCGCCGCGATCAGTTTCTGCACGGCTTCCTGAGTGGGCACCAGCACCTTGCCGCCCATGTGGCCGCATTTCTTGGCCGAGGCCAGCTGGTCTTCGTAGTGCACGCCTGCGGCGCCTGCTTCGATCATGGCTTTCATCAATTCAAACGCGTTCAACACGCCGCCGAAACCTGCTTCGGCGTCGGCGACAATCGGCGCAAACCAGTCGATGTCGTCCTTGCCTTCGGCGTGGTGCAACTGGTCGGCGCGCATGAACGCGTTGTTGATTTTCTTTACCACCGCGGGCACGCTGTCCGCGGGATAGAGGGATTGGTCGGGATACATCTGGCCCGCAAGGTTGGCATCCGCCGCTACCTGCCAGCCGGATAAATAGACGGCTTTCAGGCCGGCCTTTACCTGCTGCATGGCCTGATTGCCGGTAAGCGCGCCGAGCGCGTTCACATAAGGCTGCTCGTTGACCAGTTTCCACAGCTTTTCCGCGCCGCGCTTGGCGAGCGTATGTTCGATGTGCACGCTGCCATGCAGGCGCTCCACATCTTCAGCTGCGTAGGTGCGCTTGATGCCTTTCCAGCGCGGGTTTTCAGCCCATTCTTTTTTGATTCGTGCTATTTCCAGATCATTGCTCATGTAGTTTTCCCTAACTATAAATTTTTAGACAGGCTGGGAAATTTAGTTGCGAACGGCGCGAACCCCAGCTCCCATCATGCCGGTAGTATGACCTGCCGTCCTGATCGGGTAAGCGGGTCATAACGATAAACCGCCATGTTGAAATAAATTGCGCGCGGGCAAAACCCCGCCGACAATTCGTTTCACGGGTAGCCAGAGATCGGGTCCGGCAAACCTGATGGGCTGTTGATGTGCTTAACATCGGCCCAAATTTACGCCGCCTGTGGCTTGGGCGAGCGTTTCGTGATGTTGCGGGGAGTATAGCACGGCAATTTTGAAAATGTATAATTTATATCTGCGTTGCAGCAGTGTTTAGTAATACATTATTAATCAATAATATTAAATTATAATGTCGCAATCATGTGAGGTATTTAAGGTCGTGAATAAAGGCTTTATTGTGCAGAGCAAAAAACAGTATTTTTTGACCGGGCCGAGTGCGAAATCGATCAAACACAATTTTAATTGAGTGCCGCTTCACTCACCGGCACGCCGGTCGGAATAAACATAATGCACGTTTTATTCTTCCGATATTGGGTCTCATGTCAGCAACCGACCCGTGATAAAAATCCCGCTGCGCGGCGATCCCGGATACGCACGCGTGCCGACGCTAATGGGTAGAATGAAACCTCGCCAGGGCATTAAAAAAATAATGTATTATATAAGATATAAGACCTGAGCGGAATCTTACACTCTATTCTTTTCGACGAGGGCTCCACATGTACAAGCATATCAAGGTGCCGTCTGATGGCGAAATCATTCGCGTTAATGCAGACAAATCCTTAAGCGTTCCGAACCATCCGATCATCCCGTTTATCGAGGGCGACGGCATCGGTGTGGATATCACGCCGGTGATGCGCAAGGTCGTGGATGCCGCGGTTGAGAAAGCCTACGGCGGAAAGCGCAAAATCATCTGGATGGAAACCTACGCCGGCGAGAAATCCATCAAGATATACGGCAAAGACATGTGGCTGCCGGACGAAACCATGGATGCGGCGCGCAAATACGTGGTGTCGATCAAGGGCCCGCTGACCACTCCTGTGGGTGGGGGTATTCGCTCAATCAACGTGGCGCTGCGCCAAGAACTGGATCTTTACGTCTGCCTGCGCCCGGTGCGCTATTTCAAGGGCGTGCCGAGCCCGCTGCTGCACCCCGAGAAAACCCACATGGTGATTTTTCGCGAGAACTCCGAGGACATCTACGCCGGCATCGAGTGGGAATCGGGATCAGAGAAAGCTAAGAAAGTAATTGATTTCCTCATCAAAGACATGGGAGTGACCAAGATCCGCTTCCCGCAGACATCGGGCATCGGCATCAAGCCGGTGTCGCGCGAAGGCACCGAGCGGCTGGTGCGCAAGGCGATCCAGTACGCGCTCGACAACCACCGCAAATCGGTGACCCTTGTGCACAAGGGCAACATCATGAAATACACCGAAGGGTCGTTCAAGAACTGGGGTTATGAGCTGGCACGGCGCGAATTCGGCGCGAGCGAACTGGACGGCGGGCCGTGGATGAAGCTCGCGACCGGGGACATCGTCATCAAGGACGTGATCGCCGACGCCTTCCTGCAGCAAATCCTGCTGCGACCCGAGGATTACGATGTGATCGCCACCCTCAATTTGAACGGCGACTACATTTCCGACGCGCTGGCCGCGCAGGTCGGGGGTATCGGCATCGCGCCAGGCGCCAACATGAGCGATTCGGTCGCGATGTTCGAGGCAACCCATGGTACCGCGCCCAAATACGCCGGCAAGGATTATGTCAACCCGGGCTCACTGATTCTTTCCGCGGAGATGATGCTGCGGCATATGGCTTGGTTCGAGGCTGCCGACCTCATCATCAAGGCGATGGAAGACACCATCATGGCGAAGACCGTCACTTACGATTTCGCAAGGCTCATGACCGGCGCCACCCAGGTCTCCTGCTCGGGATTCGGCCAGGCCTTGGTCGAGCGCATGAGCCACGAGGGCCACTAAAGCCGCGCGCCGGAAATAAAAAAGCCCGCCAATCTGGCGGGCTTTGCATTTGCAAGGTGCCGCGGCGCAATTCTTGCCGGGCACAAAATTTTTAGGACGTGGTCTGTATATTGGATGCTTGCTTGCCTTTCGGTCCTTGGGTCACTTCAAAGGAGACTTTCTGCCCTTCTTTCAGGGTCTTAAACCCGTTCATGTTGATCGCGGAGAAATGCGCAAACAAATCTTCGCTGCCATCATCGGGAGTAATAAACCCATAGCCTTTTGAATCGTTAAACCACTTAACTGTACCAGTTGCCATATTGCTTCCTTGAAAAAAATTAACGGGCTCAAACCCGAACACTGTTTGAGAATCAAGACCGCAAACGGTTTAACCGGTACTGCAGCTAACTTGAAGCCAAACATCCGAATCTGCCTTTTACGCCAATTCAAGCGCCTAAGTCAAGGGTTTGGGTAAAATATTTTTGGGGTGCACTTGAAAGGATACGGGCAATCGGCATACATTATAGGCAGAAGACGGAAAGCGCTTTAAACTACTAGAGAAGCAATGGCTACCCGGCAACGCGAAGACACGGTACTGGAGGAAAAGAAAAGCAAACTCAAGCCTCCCGCGATGTTCAAGGTTGTGCTGCTCAACGACGACTACACGCCTATGGATTTTGTGGTTGCGGTGCTGCAGACGATTTTTATGATGAACCGTGAACAGGCCACCCAAATCATGCTCAAAGTGCATCGGGAAGGCATGGGGGTGTGCGGCGTCTATCCCAAGGACGTCGCTGCGACCAAAGTCGAACAGGTGGTATTCTTTGCCAAGCAGCACCAGCATCCGCTGCAGTGCGTTATGGAACAAACGTGATGAGGAAAGTTGAATGATAGCTCAAGAACTCGAGGTCAGCCTTCACATGGCGTTCATGGAAGCACGCCAGAAGCGTCACGAGTTTATCACCGTGGAACACCTGCTGCTGGCGTTGCTTGACAACCCCACGGCTTCCGAAGTATTGCGGGCGTGCGCGGTCAACATCGAAGACCTGCGCAAGTTGCTGAACGATTTCGTTGCCGAGCACACCCCCAAGGTGAGCGGCGAGGTGGATACTCAGCCCACTTTGGGCTTCCAGCGCGTGATTCAGCGCGCCATCCTGCATGTGCAATCCTCCGGCAAAAAGGAAGTCACTGGTGCCAATGTGCTGGTGGCGATCTTGGGCGAAAAGGATTCGCACGCGGTGTACTTCCTGCACCAGAAGGGGATTACCCGCCTCGATGTGGTGAATTACATTTCCCATGGCATCACCAAAGTGCCGCAAGGCACCTCCGCGAACAAGGCGGAAAGCGAGGCGGATACCGAGCAGGAGCCGAGTCCGGGCGGGGCGCTTGAAAACTATACGATGAACCTGAACGCCTTGGCGCTGGCGGGCAAGATTGATCCTTTGATTGGGCGCGAGCGCGAGCTTGAGCGCGTGGTGCAGACCCTGTGCCGGCGCCGCAAGAACAACCCGCTCTTGGTGGGCGAAGCGGGTGTGGGCAAGACCGCTATTGCCGAAGGCCTGTCCCGGCGCATCGTAGAAGGCAATGTGCCCGAGGTGCTGAAGCGCAGCCAGGTCTATGCGCTGGATATGGGCGCGCTGCTTGCCGGCACCAAGTACCGCGGCGATTTCGAGCAGCGCCTGAAAGCGGTGTTGAAACAGCTTTTGGACAATCCCAACGCCATTCTCTTCATCGACGAGATTCATACCCTGATTGGCGCGGGCGCGGCTTCAGGCGGCACACTGGACGCTTCCAACCTGCTTAAACCGGCGTTGAACCAGGGGCAGTTGAAATGCATTGGCGCCACCACTTACAACGAATACCGCGGGGTTTTCGAAAAAGACCATGCGCTGTCGCGCCGCTTCCAGAAAATCGACGTGGTGGAACCGAGCATTGATGAGACCGTGGCTATCCTGCGCGGGCTGAAATCGCGTTTTGAATCACATCACGGGGTGAAATATACCGCCGCCGCGCTCAGCAGCGCTGCGGAACTGTCGGCGCGCTATATCAATGACCGCCATCTGCCGGACAAGGCGATAGATGTGATTGACGAAGCCGGGGCGGCGCAGAAAATCCTGCCCAAATCCAAACAGAAAAAAGTCATCACCAAACATGAGATCGAGGAAATCATCGCTAAAATTGCGCGCATCCCGCCGCAGCATGTGTCCACCGATGACCGCACCGCGCTAAGAAACCTCGATCGCGATTTGAAAGCCGTGGTATTCGGCCAGGACCAGGCGATAGACGCGCTCGCTGCCGCGATCAAGGCGGCGCGGAGCGGCCTTAGCAATCCGCAAAAGCCGATCGGTTCGTTCCTGTTCTCCGGCCCGACCGGAGTAGGCAAGACCGAAGTGGCGCGCCAGCTTGCTTATATCATGGGTGTGGAGCTCATCCGCTTCGATATGTCCGAATACATGGAGCGGCATGCGGTGTCGCGCCTGATCGGCGCCCCGCCCGGCTATGTGGGTTTTGACCAAGGCGGTTTGCTTACTGAGGCGATTACCAAGCACCCTTACTCGGTGCTGCTGTTGGATGAAATCGAGAAAGCCCACCCCGACATCTTCAATATCCTGTTGCAGGTGATGGATCATGGCACGCTCACCGACAACAACGGGCGCAAGGCCGATTTCCGCAACGTGATGATCATCATGACCACCAACGCCGGCGCGGAATCGCTCTCCAAGACCGCCATCGGATTTACCCCCGGGAAGCACGCAGGCGATGAAATGGTGGAAATCAAGCGCCTGTTTACTCCGGAGTTCAGGAACCGCCTGGATGCCACCATCTCGTTTGCCGCGCTCGACCATGAGGTGATTCTCAGGGTAGTGGAGAAATTCCTGATGCAGCTTGAAGGGCAGTTGCAGGAGAAGAAAGTGGACGCGCACTTTACCGACGCGCTGAAGAGTTACCTGGCCAAACGCGGTTTCGATCCGGTGATGGGTGCGCGCCCCATGGCCAGGCTGATCCAGGACACGATCCGCAGCGCGCTTGCCGATGAACTGCTGTTCGGCAAGCTGGCCAATGGCGGCAAAGTGACGGTCGATATTGACGACCAGGAAAAAGTACGCCTGATCTTTGCTGATCAAGCCGAAAGCGTCGTTTAATCTGCGACCTTCCCCAAAAGTCCCCTGAGCCGGTCCTGGGGAGCGCTACCGCAAACAGGAGATACCATGAAACCCAAAATTGCTCACAATGCGGTAATGGTAATGATCGCTATGACTTGCGCAGTGAGCTTGAGAGCCGCAGCCGCGGACCCGAATTACGCGCGCAACCTCGCGGCGAACTGCGCCAACTGCCACGGCACCGATGGCAAAAGCGCAGGTGTCATGCCGCCGCTTGCCGGCCTCGACAAGAACTACTTCATCCTCCAAATGCAGGATTTTAAAAGCGGCAAGCGGCCTGCCACCATCATGCATCAGCTGGCCAAGGGTTACAGCGACGAACAGGTCGAACTGATGGCGGAATATTTCGCCGCCCAGAAATAGGAGAGGGAATCATGGTATTGTCGAGGCGCGAATTTATCAAATGGGTTTCCGCTTCCGCGGCGCTCAGCGCAGCAGCGCTTCCAGGCTGCGCAAGCCTGGGGAAGGGCGCCTCTCCCCGCGCGGTGGTGATCGGCGGCGGTTATGCGGGGGCGACCGCGGCCAAATATGTCAAAATATGGGGACCCGATATCGAAGTAACGCTGGTTGAGCGCGACCAGGAATTTATTTCCTGCCCGCTTTCCAACCTCGTGCTGGGGGGCAGCAGCACCATCAGCGCGCTCACGCTCGGCTACCAAGGCTTGGCCAAGTACGGGGTGAAGATGGTACACGAGGAGGCGGTTGCGGTGGATGCGCAAAAACGCACGGTGCAGTTAGCGCGCGGCGGCAACCTGAGCTACGACCGGCTGATCATCGCTCCGGGCATTCATTTCATGTATGAACAGATTCCCGGTCTCAATAATCCAGATGCGCAGCAAAAAGTGCTGCATGCCTGGAAAGCAGGTGCGCAGACCGTGGCATTGAGAAAACAGCTTGAAGCGATGCCGGATGGAGGAGTGTATGCGCTGTGCATTCCCAAGTCGCCGTACCGCTGCCCGCCCGGCCCTTATGAACGCGCCTGCCAAGTGGCGCATTATTTCAAAGCGCATAAGCCCCGGTCCAAAGTGCTGATTTTGGACGCCAACGATGACGTACAGTCGAAAAAGGGCCTGTTTACCAAGGCGTGGAAAGAGCGCTACGCCGGCATCGTCGAATACCATCCCAACAGCGTGTTAACCGACGTGGATGCCGCCACGCTTACCGCCAAGCTGGAATTTGACAACGTGAAAGCCGATGTGCTCAATGTCGTGCCGCCACAGCGCGCGGGCGACATCGCGCAAAGCATGGGGCTGATTACCGCCAACAACCGCTGGTGCGGCGTGGATTTCCTCAGCTATGAATCGGCTGCACAGAAAAACATTCACGTGCTGGGTGACGCGATTCTCGCCGCACCGGCAATGCCCAAATCCGGGCATATGGCGAACCAGCAGGCCAAGGTGTGCGCTGCCGCGGTGGTGGCATTGCTGAATAACCAGCCTGTGAACGAGCAGCCGATGATGAACAACACCTGCTACAGTTTCATCACCGACAGCGAAGTGGTGCATGTGACCTCGGTGCACCGCTACGATCCCCAGAAGAAAACCATGCTGGCGGTGGAAGGCAGCGTCGGCGTGTCTTCTGCGCCTACCGAACTCGAGGGACAGTACGGCTGGGGGTGGGCGCAGAATATTTGGGCCGATATGTTAGCCTGACAAGATTAGCGCTTGAACGGGCTGTGCTCCTGCAGCTCATCAATATAGTGCGTGATGCCGCGGGTTTCCTGGCCCAAATATTTTTCTATGGCTTGCGCGAATTGCGGGTGGGCCAGCCAATGCGCGGACCAGGTTCTTACCGGCAGGAAGCCGCGCGCGAGCTTGTGTTCTCCTTGCGCGCCGCCTTCGAAATAACGCAGCCCACGCGCGATGCAAAATTCGATCGCCTGGTAATAGCAGGTTTCAAAATGCAGCCCCGGCACAAACTCCATTGCCCCCCAATAGCGCCCGTATAAGCGCTCTTGGCAGTGGAAATTGAGTGCAGCAGCCAGCGGCACGCCTTCCCGCCGCGCCACAATCAACAACATATGCTGCGGCAGGGTTTCCCCGAGCCGCATGAAAAATTCCAGATTGAGATAGGGCGTGGAGTAGTGCTCGCGGTAAGTGTGGTTATAACAAGCGGTGAAAAATCTCCAATGTGCTTCAGTGATGGCAGCGCCTTCCAGCCATTCGCAGGTGATTCCGGCATCCTGCACTTTACTTCGCTCGTGCCGGATGTTCTTTCTTTTGTGATGGCTGAGCCTCTCGAGAAAGCCGCCAAAATCGCGATAGCCGTGGTTTTCCCAGTGAAACTGCACCCCCTCTCTCAATAGCAGGCCATACGATTGCAATTGTTGCGCTTCTGCATCCTGCGGAAACAAGCAATGCAGCGAAGATGCGCCCGATTGCCGCGTGAACTCCAGAGCCGCACTCAGCATCAGCGATTTTTGCTCGGGCGTTTTTGCCAACAGTCGTTTGCCGGTAATAGGCGTGAACGGCACGGCGCAAAGCAGCTTGGGGTAATAACGATGGCCGAAACGCCGGTAAGCATCCGCCCAGTCCCAATCGAAAACATATTCGCCGTAGGAGTGTGCTTTCAGGTAGAGCGGCATGGCGCCTACGAATCCGCCGCTTTGCCACAGCGTGATAAAACACGGAGTCCAGCCGGTTTGAGGGCAAGCGCATCCGGTCTCGTGCAGCGCGCTGAAGAATTCGTGGCGCAGGAAGGGAGCATCGCCGGCCAGCTCATTCCAGCTTTGCGCCGGAATTTCACTGAGCGTTTCAACAATCTTGATTTGGTATGAGCGGTTCATGGCCAACGCTTGCCTGAGCGACTTTATAGTGGGTAAATGCCCGGGGGGGCTGGATATTGTGGCGGCTCAGTTCGGGTGGCGCAAGCAAAAAATGTTATATTGATGCGATGAAAATAGCGGTCGCTCAAATCAATGCTACGGTCGGCGATCTTGCCGGCAACGCTGCGAAAATCCTGAACTTCGCCGATCGGGCCAAAGCCGGGAAAGCGAGCTTGATGGTGGCGCCGGAATTGTGCCTTTCCGGTTATCCACCTGAAGACCTGTTGTTGCGCGAGGGTTTTTATCGCGCTTGCCAGGAAGCCCTGCAGGATTTGGCGAATAAAGTGCATGGCGTCACTGTGGTGGCAGGCCACCCGCTTGCGGTTGGAGAAAAACGCTATAACGCCGCCTCGGTGATCAGGGATGGCAAAATCATTGCCACCTACCATAAGCTGAAGCTACCGAATTACACCGTATTCGACGAACAGCGCTATTTTGTCCCGGGAACAGACGCGTGCGTGTTCGAGCTCGAGGGGGTGCGCTTCGGCGTGAATATCTGCGCCGACATCTGGGAGCCGCACGCGGTGCGAAGCGCCACACAAGCGGGTGCGCAAGTGCTGTTGGTGCTGAATGCTTCCCCTTATCACATGAACAAGCAATCCACGCGCTACGAGGTGGTGCAGGAGCGCGTGCATGAAACCGGTATGGCGATTATTTATGCCAACCTGGTCGGCGGGCAGGATGAGCTGGTGTTCGACGGCGCTTCGTTCGCGGTTAACCGGAAAGGCGAGCTCACACACCAATTTCCGGCGTTTGTCGAGGGGCTTTACTGGGTGACGCTGGAAAACGGCGTTCCTGTCCCCGGCGACAAGGCGCCGGCGCAAACGCTGGAGGCTACCGTGTACCAGGCATTATGCCTGGGAGTGCGGGATTATGTTACGAAAAACGGGTTCCACGGCGCGCTGGTAGGCCTCTCCGGCGGCATTGATTCGGCGTTGACGCTCGCCATCGCCGCGGATGCGCTGGGCGCGGACAAGGTGCGCGCGGTGATGATGCCTTCGCCCTATACTGCCAATATGAGCGTGGAGGATTCACGCAGCATTGCCCAAACCCTGGGGGTGCGCTACAGCGAGATTCCCATTCAGCCGATGTTTGATCGGTTTCTCGGCGCGTTGGCGTCCGAGTTTGCCGGCCTGCCCCCGGATACCACGGAAGAAAATTTGCAGGCGCGCATCCGCGGCACCCTGCTCATGGCGCTATCCAACAAATTTAACGCGATCGTGCTCACCACCGGCAACAAAAGCGAAATGGGCGTGGGTTATGCCACGCTTTACGGCGATATGGCAGGAGGATTTGCCATGCTCAAGGATATCGCCAAGACCCTGGTGTACCGGCTTGCGCACTATCGCAACAGCCTGTCCCAGGTGATACCGCAGCGCGTGATTGAGCGTGCGCCTTCTGCCGAATTGAAGCCCGATCAAACCGACCAGGATAGCCTGCCGCCGTACCCCACCCTGGATGCCATCATGGAGGCCTACGTGGAGCAGGATTTGAGCCCTGAAGAAATTATCCGCAGCGGTTTCAGCGCGGATGATGTGCGGCGCGTGGTGCGGCTTGTTAAAAACAGCGAGTACAAGCGCCGCCAGTCCCCGGTGGGTATCCGCATCACCCACCGTGGTTTCGGCAAGGACTGGCGCTATCCGATTACTTCCAAGTACCGGGATATTTGATTCGTCCCGGGGTTCGTTGCGGTATTGATTTATCTATTTTGTTTTTAGCACTATACTAAGGAACCTCTGATTAAGTCCTCCGCGAATTGCGTTGCTGGCAAAATGCGGATGGATGCAAGGCGCGCGACGAAGGTCGTAGCCAGGACTAC
>Ga0184637_10002010_pt1 | contig 13231 bp, 11 predicted proteins | sample PLM3_127_b2_FD_133143 | JGI IMG/M metagenome (GOLD analysis project Ga0184637, IMG submission 133143) | Groundwater sediment microbial communities from an aquifer in East River, Colorado, USA - PLM3_127_b2 | ecosystem: Environmental > Terrestrial > Soil > Riparian zone | place: USA: East River...
GGAGGTCCAGCGATCCGGCGTGCTCGGTCTCGCGGAGCTGCCCCTCCGCCACATCCATCATCGCCCGACCCCACCAGCGTGCCGCGGGATCGGGGAGCTCCGCGGCCAGGAGGTTCCCGAGACAGAGGAGATGCGCCCCCCCGAATGCAGCGGCCGGCTCGCCCAGGCGCCGGTGCACGGCGGGCTGACCGCGTCGTTCGGCAGAGCGGTCCACCACGTCATCGTGGTAGAGCGTGCCCGTGTGCAGGAGCTCGATGGCGAGCGCCGCGCGGCGCGCTCGCCGCCAGTCGGGCTCGCCGGCCGAGGCCGAGAGGAGGAGCAGTCGCGGACGAAGCAGCTTGCCGCCTGACTCGAAGATGCTGCCGTGGATCGCGTCCGTCCCGCGCTCGAAGAGTGTCTGCGCCTCGCCGCGCATTCGGTCGAGCTCCGCTTCGACGCGGCGCTCGACGTCGGCGCGCCGGCCCGAGTTCGGAGGCGCGGGACCGTCCGAGCTCACCTGCGGCGACGGCGCGCGCTCCGGTGCGCTCACAGCATGTCCCTGCGTTCGTAACCAGGCAGCCCCTGGGAACCCCTCGTCGAGGGGGCAAGGTGTCTCCTGGGACCGACGACGACGGCGACCTCGTCGCGAGTGGGCCTCACGTCCTAACCTCACGCCAAGTGAGCTTGTTCGGAATTCTCGCCGACGTGAGCGCCCAGCACAATCTCGTCTGGAGAAACCCGATCGCTACCTATGCTTTGCGAGGTGGGCGCGTAGGCCGTCTCCGTTTGGGCCCTCCATCTCCGCCCTTCCGCTTCTTGGGTGGCAGGCTAGGCGGCCGCCGACCGACTGCGTCGCATCGGCAGTCGCGCGGCTGACGCTCATCCGCGCAGCATTCGAAAGTCTGCGCGACGAAGCCGCAGGTCCCTCAACCGCCGTTGCAACGTTCGTACACTCGTCCCGAGCTCCTGGGCTACTGGGCCGAGTTGTCCGCCGTGAAACGCGAGCAGGCCAGCGAGGCGCTCGGGGTCGAACGCCCTCCCTTCGCCTTTGTCGGGCTCTGCGCCGGGGATCACCGCCGTATCGAAGCGCGTGATCGGGCCCGTCTCGCCGCGAAGCAGCGTGCGCGCGACGGTGTGCTCGAGCTCGCGTATATTGCCGGGCCAGTCGTACGCCATCAGCGAAGCGAGGGCCTCGGGCGTCGGACGCCGCAGCGGGCCACTCTTGGTTCGACGAGCAATGAAGTTCGCCACCAGCGCCGCGATATCGCCGCGACGCTCGCGAAGCGGCGGGATGTGAATGCGCAGCACCGCGAGCCTGTAGTAGAGATCGCCGCGAAGCGCGCTTTCCGCGACGGGCCCATCGACGTTCTGGTTCGTCGCGGCGACCACCCGAGCATCGGCGATGCGTTCGGCCGACGCACCCACCGGTCGATACGTTCCCGCCTCGAGCAGCCGCAGGAGCTTCGCCTGAGCCTCCGCCGGCAACTCGCCCACTTCGTCGAGGAAGAGCGTCCCGCGACGCGCGGTGCCAACCAGCCCTTCGCGAGTCCCTACGGATCCCGTGTAGGCACCCTTCACGCTACCGAAGACCTCGCTCTCGAAGAGGGGCGTCGCGATCGCCGCGCAGTTCACCGCCACGAACGGACCCTGTGCACGCCGACTCGCCTGATGTAGACCACGTGCCACAAGCTCCTTGCCCGTCCCCGTCTCGCCCGTGACCAACACGGGCGAATCGCTAGCGGCGTACTGCTGAACGAGCCGGCGCACAGTCGTGATCGCAGAGCTGCTTCCGACGAGCTCGATTTCGCCGTGAGCTCCCGCCGCGATCCCATCCCGCCGCCCCTTCTGCGGCAGTCGTGAAAGCACGTCGCAAACGGCATCCCGCATCTGATCGAGATAGCTCGGCCGCTTGATCACGTAATGAGCCGCCCCTGCGCGCACCGCGTCGACCGCGTGCTCGGCGAGATCGTCCGAGGTAACGAACACGATCGGAGGCGCGCCCTCGCGGCCGCGAATCTGCGCCTGGATCTCGAATCCGCTCCCGTCCGGGAGGCCCGCATCGAGCACCACGACGTCGAACGCCCGGCGCTCGAGGGCACCGAGCGCCGCAGCCTGTGTCCGCGCGTGTTCGATCCGGCCACCCAGCGCTTCGAGGGTTTCGCGCATCAGGAGCGCATGCGCAGCGTCGTCTTCAACGAGAAGGACTCGCGCTGAAGCATCCCTAGTCGACGACATGCCCTACCCCCTTTTCCGTCGCGGCAATCTCTGCCATGACGTCAAGCCCAATTCTGCCCACTACCGAGCCGCCTTCCGCATGTCCAGCCTCTCATCCCCGAACTCGAGCACCGACTGCGTGAAGAGCTCGTCCGGGAGCGCGTCGCGGAGGTCGACTTCGGGGATCTCGACCGTGGTGACGGACGCGTCGGCGCGCCGGAAGGTCATGAGGGCGGGGACGTAGTAGCCGCCCACGCGGAGAATGCGCTTCGGATCGATCTCGAGGTCTTTGACCTTCTGCCCGCCGCGGTAGAACTCGGCGCGCAGCATCAGGGGAAGCTCGCGGTCGAACCAGCCGATGACGCGGTCGTAGCCGCTCGGGATCCCGTTGGGCTGGAGCTCGATCACCAGCGCTGGGCGGCCGGCCACGGTCTCCGCTCGCAGCAGCCGCGGACGCCACTGCGCGGAGCGCTTGCCCTCGAGATCCTCGAAGAAGACGTCGGTCCCGAAGAAAGCGTCGGCGCGCTGCGCGACGCTCACCCGGCGCACGCGAGCCAGGGCGGGCTGGTAGAGAAAGGCGTCGTAGCTGAAATCCGGACGCTCCATCAGAAGGAGCCCGATGCCGCGCAGATCGCCGGGGCCGAGGAAGCGCACGAGCATGCGGTTGAGGCCGTCGGATGCACCCCGCCGCGCCACCTGCACGCTGCGCAGGTATTCGCGCCCGTCGTGGCGACGCGCGCGAATTTCGACGCGCTGCACGGACGTGAAGCCGTACAAATTCTGGAAGGCGCGCGCGACGATCGCCTGCGGATTCGGAGAAGCGGCGTCCTCGGCGGGTGTCGCTCCGATACAGACAGTGGCGAGGCCGAGGCAGCTGAGCGCGCGAGCTGCACGTGCGATGCGCATGGAGCGAAAAATCATGCTTCCCTCCAAGCGAAGCCCGTAGTATACAGGCACGGCGACACCTCGTCGTGGAAGGAATGCATGCAAGCACTGCGTAGAGACGCGGAGGCCCTCGTGGAAGAGCTTCGGTCGCCGAACCCTGCCCCGCGCCCCCCCGCCGTCCGGCTCGAGAACGTACGCGTGACGTACCAGCGCGGGCGCGTGATGGTCGATGCCGTCAAGGGGATCGACCTCGAGATCCCGGCCGGCGATTTCCTCGCGATCGAGGGTCCCAGCGGCTCGGGCAAGAGCACGCTGCTGCGTGCGATGGCCGGGCTCTGGCCCACCACCAGCGGTCGCGTCTGGATCGAAGGCATCCCGCTCGACAAGCGCTCGGACTCGGAGCTGGCGATCCTGCGGCGGCGCCGGATCGGCTTCCTCCACCAGCTCTTCAACCTGCTGCCGGACCTCACCGCGGGCGAGAACGTGGCCCTCCCGCTGCTCCTCGACGGCCTGCGCGACGCGGAGGTGCAGGCACGCGTCCGCGAGGTGCTCGCGCGGCTCGGGATCGAGCCCCTGCTCTCGCGACGGCCCGAGGAGCTCTCGGGCGGCGAGATGCTGCGCGTGGCGCTCGCGCGCGCGCTGGTGATCCGCCCGCTCTTGATCCTCGCGGACGAGCCCACCGGGAGCCTCGATCGCGAAAACGGCCAGCGCGTGCTCGAGCTCTTCCGCGAGATCCACCGGCGCGGCGACGTGACGCTCGTGCTGGTGACCCACGACGCCGACGTCGCGGCCGCCGCGCGGCGGCGGATCCGGATCGTGGACGGACGGATCGTCGCGCAGGTCTCCTGAGCCTCCACGCCCGGCGTTCGAACCCGCTCACTCATCCGACTCCCCCGCGTGCGCCAGGGAAACGGCTCGCGAGGAGCGGAGGACGGGCACCGCCGCCGCGAGCACGCTCACGACGATCGCAAGGGCGAGGACCACCACGAGCGCCTGCTCGGGCACGACGAAGTCGAATACCAGGCCGAGGCCTTCGCGCAGGGCTCCCCCGACGAAGCGCCAGGACAGCGCGAGCCCGCTCAGGCCTCCGAGCACGCCGCCCAGCAGCCCGAGCGCCACCGCCTCGCACAGGAAGCTCGCAACGAGCTGCCGCCTCGTCGCCCCCACCGTGTGGAGCAGCCGGATCTCGCGCGTCCGCTCGCCGAGCGTGATCACGAAGAAGCTCACCATCGAGACGACCATCACGAAGACGGCGACGAGCTCGAGCGCATATGCGGAATAGAAGATCGCATCGACGATCGCGGCCGTGCGCGTGCGGACCTCGTCGCGGGTGAGGACGCTGCAGCTACAGCGCGTGCGAAGCGCATCGACGAGGCCAGGGCGTGCGTCCTTGGATGCGACGCCGTCGGCGAGCCAGATGTCGTAGGCAGTCGCGCTCGTGTCACGCCAGCGCCGGCGAAAGAGGCCCGGCTCGACGAAGACGGTGCCGAGATCGCCGCCGTTGTAGTCGTCGATCACGGCACCGATGCGAAGCCGAACGGGACCGCTCGGACTGCGCAGCTCGATCATGTCGCCAGCACCAACCGCATTGCGCTCGGCGAAGACGCGCGACGCGAGCGCGCCCTCGCCCGCTTGCATCGCCCGGCGCGCGCCTTCGAGATCGCCGGCCACGACGCGCACGGGCTGCCGCTTCCCGAAGAGCTCCGGGCTGCGCGCCGCGATCACCACCCAGCGCTCACCGTAAGGCTGCGCAACCACGCGTCCACGTGCGACCGCAGCGACACCCGGCTGCGCTTGGAGCAACTCCTCGAGATCCCCCGGAATCGCCGGCGACGAAGGCAGCAGCCCGATCGATCCGGCGCCGGCCACGACCAGGTCCGAGTGCTGCGTGCCGCGCATCCAGGCGAGCACGCCTTCACGGATGCTCGCGACGCTGGCCACCGTGTAGATCACATACGCCGAGCCCAGTAGAATCGCGGCCACCACCGTCGCGCTGCGTGCGGGATCCGAGAAGAGACCCTGCCAGGCCAGACGCGGAGCCAGGAGCCGGGGCCCCCGCAGCACGCGCGTCATCAACGGCGAGAGCGCCACGAGGACGAGCGGCGCCGCAAAGCCGAGCCCGACGATGACCAGGGAGTCGGAGACGAGCACGCGCGTGGAGATCGCCTGCGGGCCCAGGCCCGGGAGATCGAGCAAGGGGAACACGAGCCCCACGACCGCGCCCAGTGCGCCCGTCGCCGCCAGGCGCTGCGCCTTGCGCCAGCGCTCGCGGCTCGGGCTCGCGGTAGCGATCCCGCTCGAGAGGCGCAGGGCGCCGCGCGCCGGCGCGATGCTCGCGGCCCAGGTCACGAGCACGCCGAGCAGGCAGCCGACCACGAGATAGGAGCTCGACGTCCGCACGGCGGAGCTGGCGATGGGCGCGTAGAGCGATGCGACCGTCTGCTGGAAGAGCCCGGCTGCGCCAGCGGCGAGGAGCGCTCCCAGAGCCGCTCCGAGGACCGCGCCCAGGATTCCGAGCGCGACGCCCTCCGCCGACAAGAGAACGAGCAGCGCACGCCGCGAGACGCCGACGGCGCGCACGACATCGAGCTGCGCCTTGCGCTGCGATGCCGCGATCGCGACCGCGTGGTGGATCACGAGGGCGCCCACGACGATCGCGATGCAGCCCGTGAGCCCGAGCGCCATGCGCAGGCCGAAGAGAAGACTCGCCCACTCGGGCGACGCACCGCCGACGGCTGTCACCGTCGCGCGGCCGGAGACATGCGCTTCGAGCCGTTGCCGCACGCGGTCGACCGCCGCGGGCGAGGCCACCTGCACGTCGATCGCGTCCACGAGCCCGCTGCGGCCGAGCATCGCTTGCGCCGAGGGCAGATCCATCACGGCGAACGCGCCCCCCAGGAGGGCGCTGGCGGAGCTCGGATCGAGGAGCCCAGCCACGTAGAGTCGGCGACGTCCATTCGAGAGCTCGGCCTCGAGCGTCGAGCCCAGCGCGACGCCGTGGCGCTGGGCAAAGGCGCGGTCCAGCGCGATCGCCTCGGGCCGCACCAGGAAATCGACTTCGTCGACGAGCTCGAGACGTTCGCGCGAGACGGAACCACCATGGACCGCATCCTGGCTGAGCAGATCGATCCCGATGAGCACCGCATCGGTGACGCCTCCCGCGAGCCGCAGCCGCGCCGTCCCGAGCAGTACGCCCCCAGCAGAGGCGACCCCTTCGACCCCGCGCACGCCCTCGACGAGATCCTCGGAGACGCCCGCGAAGCCGTTCGCGACGCGCAGATCCGCGTGCTCGGCCGTCGCCTCGCGCGTGATTTCGAGCGAGGCGAGCGCCGACTCGATCAGGCTCCCGGTGGCGACGATCGCGGCCACGCCCAGCGCCACCGTCGCGACGACGAGGCTCGTCTGCCCCGAATGGCGGCGCAGGTAAGCGCCCGAGACGAACCGCAGCAGCTCCCAGGTCGCGCGCCAACGACGCGGGTCGCGGATGGGCACGCGCACAGGGGCCTCAGCTGCTTTCGGCTTTTCCGAGCGCGGCGGCTTCCTCGGCGATGATCTCCTGCACGAGTCCCAGAATCTGCGGCTGGACCCTTTCCGCGACTCCCTGCATCGTCTCCTGCGCGATCTGCGGCAGGTTCGACACGGCCTTGCGGCCCGCCGCCGTTCGGTAGAAGGCGACCATCTCACGGAGGTCCTGCTCATCGAAGTGGCGGTCGTAGATCGGCATCACGACCCCCTGCATCAGCTCCTGGAAGTCGATCCGCTCCGGGAGCCTGGTGCGGAACTTCGCGAGGAAGCCCTGAGCGCCTCCGAGATGCTCGCGGAGCTCGGATTGCTCTTCCGGCGAGAGCCCGCTGATGCTGGCGACCAGTTGCTCGATCATCGCCCCCTGGCTCTGCTCCATCTGGGTGAGCATCACCTCCATCACCTGGTGGGCCGAGCGCTCGCCCCCGGTCAGCTCGAAGAGCTCCAGCATGAGCTGGCGCTTGGTCTCGGAGATCGGGGTGGGTTCCGCCGCCCAGGCCGCGGCGGATGCGAGCACGAGGGCGGCTGCGAGGCGCGGCGCAAGTCGGCGTTGCATGAATTCCCCCTTCGTTGGGTCTGGTCGTCCGAACGCGGCACCGGTGTCGGACACAGCAAGTTGCGTACCAAGCCCAGCCGGTGCTTGACTCGATTGTAAGTAGCCGTACTCGCGGCGAGATCAGGATTCGATCAATTTTGACCGGCTTGGGGAAGCGGCCAACACGACGGCGCTGTCGCGCTTGGTGTCGTGTTCCCTGTCGCGTTGTCGTGTTTCGGAAGGCCCGATCCAGCCCCCTCGACGCCAGGCAAGGGCGACCGCGAGGGTCAGCCAGGCGGCGGCAATCGCGGCGGGAGGGACGATCGGAGCGCCGAGCGGTGGCGTAGCCCGCAGGGGGTCGATCAGCAGCCGCAGCGCGCCGATTCCGCCCAGCACCAGCGGCGCTGCGCGCCAGTCGTCGCTGCGGGAGACCACGCCGTGCAGCACGAGCAGGCCCGTGATCTCGTAAAGGGCCGTCGGGTGTAGGCCCGCCACCGCCCAGGGCGCCGACGTCGGCGTCCCCTGGCAGCAGCCCGCCGCGAGGCATCCGACCCGCGCGACGGCGAGCGCGAGCGGCAGGCTCGCGAAGGCGGCCGCCGATCGCTCGAGCAGCAGCGGCCCGAGCGGCAGGAAGAGCACGCAGAAGCCGAGGGAGGGGTCGAACAGGAGTCCCGGCCGTGCGAGAAGGGCCAGCCGGACGACGGGGGCGTGCAGCAGCAGCCAGCCCGCGTGCGCCAGCGCCACTCCGAGGACGAGCGCGCAGGCGAAGCGAAGGGGCTGCGCCGGACTTGCGCGGCGCGTGTAGAGAAACAGCGCCGTCCAGAAGGCCGCGCACCACGCGACGGGCTGGAGCAGAGCCAGGCTCACGCCGGCGCCGCCCGCGGCTCGAGCCCCCGCACCATCGCCGTGTGGAGCGTGTGCAACGAGGACCAGAAGAGGTAGAAGGCCGGCGCCGCGACGTAGAAGTGGACCGCGGGCAGCCAGTAATAGAGCGCGGCGTTGACCACGAGCGGAATCGCGTGGAACGCGAGCACGCGCCGGCGCAGCCGCGCGGCCTGCGCGCCAGAGCTTCGCTGCAGCGCACGCACCCGATCCTCGAAGAAGAGCAGCCACGAAAGCGTGTGGTAGAGGAGGAAGGCCGCCGTCAACTCGTCGAGCGTGAGCCACGGCTGCACCGGGACGAGCGCAGCTCCGAAGTAGACGCGCGAGAACAGCGCGCCCTCGCGGGTCGAGAACGTCGCGAGCCCCACGCCTGCGGTCAGCGCGAGCGCGATCCCGTGGTGCCGGACGGCGCGCGTCACCGGCGGAAGACGCAGCCCGTCTCGGTAGCTCCGGCCCAGCGCGAGATCGTTCTCCACGATGTGCCAACCGAACAGCACCAGGACGGGAGCCAGCACCAGCGGCTGTAGCACCGTGGAGCGCAGCGCCCAGGTGAAGGCGGCGAAGAGAGTCAGAAGGCTCGACGCGACGAAGGCGGCGACGAGCAGCCGCGAGGCCCCCTGCGCTCCCGAGCTCCGCCGGCGCGATCGCGAGAACACCACCGCCCCGATCAGATGCCCGTACCCGAGCGGGAGGGCGACCAGATAGAGCCACACCGCGCGTTCCGCGGGCGCCGGCGCGAGCCATCGCAGCAGCCCGAGGAAAGCCGCCACGAAGGCCAGCGCCAGCACCCGGTTTCTCGGCATTCCCAGCTCCACCGCCTCACGAGGCTTGGAGCAAGTCCCGTACCAGGCGCGCGCCGCACCGACTGGGGAGCAAACCCCGCAGCGCTGCGGCGCTTTTCTTCGATGGAGGTCGAGGTGCCTCTCGCCAGGGCCGCGAACGCGACAGGGACGCCGCGCCACCTGTCGCAATCCGTGTCGCGTTGTCGTCGCGCTTTCCTCCCGATCGAAGACGGAGTAGAAACACGGCGGAAGGGGAAAATCATGAACCTGCGAATGGTGCTGTCCTCGGCTCTGCTGTTCCTGATCCTCGTGCTCTCGGCGGGCTGCTTTTATGTGGTCGATCCCGGCGAGCGCGGCGTGCGGGTGACCCTCGGGAACATGGAGAGCCAGTTCATCCCGCCCGGGTGGGGCTTCAAGCTCCCGCTGATCACGGAGATCCGGCGGGTAAACGTGCAGCAGGACACCCGGGAGATGGCGGCGGAGTGCTTCTCCTCCGACCTCCAGCAGATCAACATCCACCTCAAGGTCCTGTACCGGATCCCGGAGACTTCGGTGGTGTCGGTGCTGCGCGACTACGCGGGGACCCCGTTCGAAAAGCTGATCCAGCCGCGCATCCAGGAAGCCACCAAGGAAGTCACGGCGCTCAAGACCGCCGCCGACATCGTGAAGACGCGAGAGCACATCAAGGTCGCCGCCCTCCAGAGCGCCCGCGCCAAGATCGGCGAACTGCTGGTGATCGAGGATCTCGTGATCGAGGACGTGGCCCTCTCGAAGGAGCTCGAGAACGCCATCGAGGCCAAGATGGTGCAGCAGCAGGAGGCCGAGAAGGCGATCTTCCGGATGCAGCAGGCCAAGACCGACGCCGAGACCCTCATCATCAAGGCCAAGGCCGACGCCGAATCGATCCGGATCCAGGGCGAGGCGCTCCAGAGCGCACCGAAGCTGGTCGAGCTCAAGATGGTCGAGAAGTGGAACGGCGTGGCGCCGCAGGTGGTCGGCTCAGGCTCGAACATCCTGCTGCCGCTGGGGAAGGCGCCCTAGCGTGGATGCCCTCCGCTTCGAGGACGTGACCAAGACCTTCGACGGTCACACGGCTGTGGATCGACTCTCGCTGGCCGTTCCTCGAGGCTCGATCTACGGCTTCATCGGACCGAACGGTTCCGGCAAGACCACCACCCTGCGCATGCTCCTTCACATTCTGCTCCCGGACCACGGACACATCGAGGCGCTCGGGACGACGCGTCTCGCCGAGATGCGCGACCGCATCGGCTACATGCCCGAGGAGCGCGGTCTCTACAAGCGCATGACGGTGAGCGCCACGCTCGACTACTTCGGACGCCTGAAGGGCCGCAAGCGAGCCGAGCTCGCGCCGCGCGCGAAGGCCTGGCTCGAGCGCTTCGAGCTCGCGGACGTCGCCACCCGCAAGGTCGAGACCCTGTCGAAGGGCATGGCACAGAAGCTCCAGCTCGCGGCCACGCTCGTCGCCGAGCCCGAGCTGCTGGTGCTCGACGAGCCGCTCACCGGTCTTGACCCGGTGAACGTCGATCTTCTCGCCGAAGTGTTGGTCGAGCTGCGCGACCGGGGCACGACCATCCTGCTCAGCACCCACGACATGAACGCGGCCGAGCGGTTGTGCGACCGCGTGCTGATGATCTTCCGTGGCAGGAAGGTCCTCGATGGTACGCCCGACGAGATCCGGGGCGGCCATGCGACGGGCTGGGTACGGGTGGACGTGGATCTCTCAGACCCGGAGCTCGCAGCACTACCGGGTGTCGTTGCGGTGGAGCCGGGCGGCTCGCTGCGCAAGGTGGAGATCCGTGGCGAGCCGGCGGAGTTCGCGCGCCTGCTCGTGAGCCGCAGTCGACTCCATCACTTCGAGCGCGTTCGGCCATCGCTGCACGATGTCTTCGTCACGGTCGCGCGTTCCCAGCCGGAAAGCCCCCTCGATGCGTAGATCGCTCGTCATCGCTCGCACGGAGCTCTCGGCGTTCCTGCGTTCGAAGAGCTTCCTGATCGGGCTCCTCCTCCCGCCAGCGATGGCAATCTTCGCGACACTCGCCAGCAGCGCCACCCAACCCCCACGCCCGCCTCCCGAGATATACCGGATGGCCGTCGTCGACCCGAGCGGCGTCTTCGGGAAGGCCATCGAGCAGGCGGCGGCGAAGCGCAATACCGAGACCCGACAGCGTGGGGAGCGAGGCTGGGTGCTGATTCCGACGCTGGCCGAGCCGGGCGATCGTTCGTTGGATTCGCTTCGGCGAGATCTCGCAAACCAAGTGCTAGCAGGTGAGATCGGGGCATTCGCCGAGATCCCGGCCGATCTGATGCAGCAAGCCGACCCGGTCGGGCGCGTTCGAGTTCACGCTGAGACGACGATCGGTCACGAATTCAAGACCTGGTTCGAGCAGACACTTCGGGACGAAACTCGTGCGCGGGAACTCCGCGAGGCCGAGATCCCCGAAGAGCTGCGTGCGCGGCTCGGGCGCGAAATACGCATCGAGCCCATCGTACTCGCGCCGCGAGAATCTGAAAATCCGAAGGCGTCTGCTGCGGCAAAACCAAAGTCACTTTCCGACAAGCTTGGCTCTTTCAGAAGACTCCCCGCCGGCGGCCCGCTCGCGTTGATCGTCTTCATCTTGATCAGCTTGAGCTCCGGACCGCTCATGCAGGGCGTAATCGAAGAGAAGACGAACCGCGTGAGCGAGATCCTGCTGTCGTCGGTGTCGCCCTTCGAGCTGATGCTCGGAAAGCTGCTAGGCGGCCTCGCGGCCTCCGGATGCGGAGCCACGTTCTATCTCGGCGTCCTAGTCGCGGCGCTCCTGGGCTTCGGGATCGAAATCCCGCCCTCCCTGGTCATCTGGTTCCTGCTCTTCCTCTCCCTGGGAGCGTTGCTCTGGGGATCGGTCTTCCTCGCCATCGGCGCTGCCTGCACGGACCTCAAGGACACGCAGAACCTGGTTCTGGTGAGCCTCGTCGTACAGATGATTCCCCTGTTCTTCCTGACTTCGATCGTCATGTCGCCCGCAAGTCCGACCGCGGTCACCCTCTCTCTCTTCCCGCCAGCGATTCCGCTGGTGATGCTGCTCCGCCTCTCGCTCGAACCCGCGCCACCGCTCTGGCAGCCCGTGCTCGCCGCGCTCCTGCTGGCCGCGTGTGCGCTCGCAGCCGTCTGGATCGCTGGGCGGATCTTCCGCATGGGACTTCTCGCGCACGGCAGGTCCGCAACTCTGCGGGAGATGTGGCGTTGGGTGCGGGCGGATTGAGCGCGAAGTCAAACCCCGGTTACGGAAGGCTATTGAACCGACAAGGGGGAACCGCACTGCAGCGGCAGAGCCGAGGTACTAGTCCAGCAGCAGGAGGCCGAGAAGGCGATCTTCCGCATGCAGCAGGCCAAGACCGACGCCGAGACCCTCATCATCAAGGCCAAGGCCGACGCTAAATCAATCCGGATCCAGGGCGAAGCGCTCCAGAGCGCCCCGAAGCTGGTCGAGCTCAAGATGGTCGAGAAGTGGAACGGCGTCGCGCCGCAGGTGGTCGGCTCAGGCTCGAACATCCTGCTGCCGCTGGGGAAGGAGCAGCAGTAGTCCGCCGAATGGACACCGACGCTCGCCCATCTACTGCTTCTCGAGTGGATTGGAGAAGTTTGCAACGACGGGAAGCTCCGCGAGGCAAACGGCCTGCGACGGTAGGCGAGTGAACGGAGTCACACGCTGAACGGCTGAGACGACGGATCGTGCAAGGGCCTCTTTCGGATCCGACGACAACGATAGGCATTGGATCGAGCCATCCAGTCGGAGGCGAAACGTGAGGCTGACGTTCTGGTTCGCAGAGATTCCGCGAGGCAGTTGCCACGCGTCGAGGACCCGCTTCTGAGTCTGCTCGAGGTAGTCGCGAGCCTGGGGGACGGCGAAGCAGCGCTGGGCGACTGCGGGATCCGGCTGAATCACGTCGCACCGAGTCTGCGATGCGTAATAGGCGTCTGGAGAGGTTGTACACGAACCGAGAAGCGTCGTCGCAATCGCCGAAACGACGACTAGTTTGTGCATGTTCCCGCCCCGAACAACCGGATCCGCCGCAACTGAGAAGCCTGTACTAATCGCGGCCGAGTCGCATTCGCGCTTCTGATCGCCATTGCTCGCGAACGCCTGCACCGCCGCCAGCACGATCCCGACGAGCGCCATCGAAATCAGGCGGTTTCGCCACGGGCTAGATGGGGCTCGATTCCATTCGACTCACGCGCTCCAACGCGGCGACTGCGGCGCTGCGCGACGAAGGTTCGACGAACCAGGTCCACACGACGCGCCGCTTCCCGGACCGAAGGCGTATTACCGCGCGACGCTCGCCCGAAACCTCGATCGCCTCGACCTCTCGGCGCGGCACGCAGCGAAGTTGCGGCCAGAACCACCGTGCAAAGCGGATTTCCTCGTCGGTA
>Ga0184637_10002011_pt1 | contig 13225 bp, 13 predicted proteins | sample PLM3_127_b2_FD_133143 | JGI IMG/M metagenome (GOLD analysis project Ga0184637, IMG submission 133143) | Groundwater sediment microbial communities from an aquifer in East River, Colorado, USA - PLM3_127_b2 | ecosystem: Environmental > Terrestrial > Soil > Riparian zone | place: USA: East River...
CACCCGGACCGTGAACATCAGCGGCGGGGGCATCTGCTTCGAGAGCGCCCGCCACATCCTGGTGGGGACGCGGGTCAAGCTGCAGATCCAGCTGCCGCCTTCGTTGCAGAAGCGCTTCGGAGGCCGGGAGCTCTACACGGTGCGCGCCGTCGTGTGCCGCGAGGAGAACTTCGACGGCCAGCCCCTGCACCGCATCGGCGCCCGCTTCCTGGGCGAAGCGGAAGATCAGGCGCACTCCGCGCAGCGGTGATATACTCCATCGGTTTCAGACCCGGCCGCCGGGGGCGGCCACACGCCGACCGCACGGGGGTTTGGGGGCGCTGCCACGAAGTCGCGTGAGCCCCCAAGGGCCGCGCGCCGGGATTTCACTCCCGGGCGAGCCGCTCGAAGACCCTGCCGGGATGACTCTCACAGGAGGAAAGGAAGGAGACTCTCGAGGTGGACATGGCGTTGACGCATGAGGACGACAAGCCCTGGAAGACGGACCTGGCCCGCAAGTCGGCCCAACGGCGGGACCAGGTACTGCGTGAGATCGAAGAGGCCATCCGCAAGGCTCCCACCTTCGAAGACGCGTTGCGGCACGCCGCCGAGCTGATGAAGAAGAAGTTCGCGCGCTACACCTCCGTCACGGTGTACGTCGCGGACGGCGAGGATCTGGTCGTCCACACCGCGATCGATCGTCCCTCCGGTCCGGAGCGGGTGTGGTCCGGCGGCGGCCCGTTGGCCGACGCGGCCCACGGCCATTCTCCCGCGGTGGTCACCGACCTGGCGTCGCAGCCGGCGTGGGCCGTCGTGGGGTTGGCCGCGGGCAGCGTGCTGGTGGCGCCCGTGCGCACCGACGCGGGGCTGTGGGCCACGCTGGAGGTCTGGAGCGACTTCCGCGAGGCGTTCAACCCGCACGACGTGAAGCTGATCGAGAAGATCTGTTCGGCTCTCGCGAAGAAGACGCCGGCGACGTAAGCGCACATCGCAACGGCAACGGGGCGATCATGGGCCTCCCCCCCATGCCGCTCGCGCCGAAGTGAATCCGGCGCTCGCTGCTTGTACGCTTTTGCCATGCTGAAGGGCATCCTGCCTCCGCTGGTCACCCCCTTCAGGGACGACGGCGCGCTGGACCTGCCCGCGTTCGAGGGGAACCTTGAGCGCTACGCGGAGCACGACCTCGGCGGCTACCTCGTGCTCGGCTCGAACGGCGAGGCGGCATCGCTCGACGAGTCCGAGAAGCTGGCGCTGATCGGCGCCACGCGGCGCCACGCCCGGGGCCGCCTGGTCCTGGCCGGGACCGGCCTCGAATCGACGGCCGCCACCATCGCGCTCACCCGCAAGGCTGCCGACCAGGGCGCCGACGCCGCGCTCGTCCTCACGCCGCACTACTACAGGGCGCAGATGCGGACGGATGCGCTCAGGCGCCACTTCGAGGCGGTGGCGGACACCTCGCCGATCCCCGTGCTCCTCTACTCCGTGCCCGTCTTCACGGGCCTCGTGATGCCCGCCGAGCTGCCGGCGGCGGTCGCCGGGCATCCACGCATCGCGGGCCTGAAGGAGTCCAGCGGCGACATGGGCCTCATGGGGCGCATCCTGCAGTCAGTGCCGCCGTCCTTCGCGGTGGCCTGCGGGTCGGCGCCCGTGCTCTACCCGGCGCTGTGCCTGGGCGCCTGCGCCGGCATCCTGGCCGTCGCCTGTTGCGCGCCGGGTCCGGCCGCCGCGCTCTTCCGCGCTTTCGAGAAGGGCGACCACGCCTTGGCGCGCCGCCTGCAACGGGCCCTCACGCCGCTGGCGACCGCTGTGACCGCGACCTACGGTGTGCCTGGACTGAAGATGGCCATGGACCTGGCCGGCTTCGCCGGCGGTTCGCCCCGCGCGCCGCTCCCGCCCGCGCCGGGCGCCGCGCGCGCCGACCTGGGCGCGCTCCTCGCGGGCGCCGAAGAGGCGGGAATCCCGCTCTGAGGGGCGGACGCCAAGGCGCCCGCTTGCCCCGGTTTGAGGGGGGATCGCGAGGCGCGAGGAGCGCCGCGTACTCGTCGTACGCAAGCGACGAGCCCCCGGCGGCGCGCAGCGACGCCGAGTGACGAGCGCCGACGGATTCATTTCGGAGGCGCGGTTGCCGCGAGCCGGGATGCATTGGCGTCCGCTAGACCTGCACCGGCCGGCCCTCGCGCGCCGCGCGCAGCAGCGCCTGCAGCGCGGCCACGTTGCCGCGGCTGTCCGCCAGCGAGATGCGCGGCTCACGGCCCAGCAGCACCGCGTCGGCCATGTCCTCGACCTCTCCCGAATAGAGCTCGGGCCCGGAGATCTCCACGGAGGTGGTCTCATCGGCGCGCGCGATCACGATCGTCTCGTGCGTTCCCGGCTTGTACGGCCGCGGCACGACGATCACGCCCTCGCGGCCCACCACTTCGACGCGCGTGCGGAACGGCATGCGAAAGCCGCAGTCCACCTGGGCCATTGCGCCGCTGTCGAAGCGCAGCTGGCCCGCGAACGCCTCGTCCACGCCGCTCTCGCCGAGCGTCTGCCAGCCGAACGTCTCCGCCGGCTCCGCGCCTGCCAGCAGCCGTGCGTAGCTCACGGGATAGCAGCCGACGTCCCAGAGGCTGCCGCCGCCCTGGGCCGGATCGAGCCGGACGTCGTCCGGCCTCGTGAGCGTGAACGTGAACGTGCCGCGCACCAGGGCCAGCGTGCCCACGGCGCCGGCGTCCACGAGCTCCTTCACCTTCTGCGTCTGCGGGTGGTGGCGGTACATGAACGCCTCGGCGACGACCACGCCCGCCGCCCGCGCGGCGCCGGCCATGCGGTCCACGTCTTCCACCGTGAGCGCCAGCGGCTTCTCGCACAGCACGTGCTTCCCGCGGCGCGCGGCCGCGATCGTCCACTCGGCGTGCAGATGGTTCGGCAGCGCGTTGTAGACCACGTCGATGCCGGGATCGTCGAGCATCGCATCGTAGGAGCCGAACGCGCGCGGCACCGCCGACTCGCGCGCGAACTCCGCCGCCCGCTCCGCGCTGCGGCTGGCCGCGGCCACCAGTACGTTGCGGGACGAGGCCCGCAGCGCGGCGATGAGCCAGCGCGTGACGCGGCCCGTCCCCAGCAGCCCCCAGCGCAGCGGCGCGGACGTCATCCGCCGGCCGGCGCTCGCCGCTCGCCGCCCAAAGCCGCGAACGGCCCCGCCGGATCCTCGGCCGTCGCCCGCGGCACCAGCACGTCGAGCGCGCCGGGCAGCACATCCACTTCCAGGCGCTGGGCGGCCGGCTCGGGCTCGCCGTCGCGATGGAAGGGCAGCGGCCGCTCCGCGGTGAGCACGGCGCGTTTGGCCGGGAAGCGCCGGTAGCGGCGGAAGCCCTCCAGGCCGCCCAGGAAGAGGCGGGGCGCGTGGAAGAGCAGCTCCAGCAGCGGCGCGTCCTCGATCACGACCACGTCGAGCAGCCCGTCGTCGAGCCGCGCGCCGGGCGCGATCATCGCCTCGGCGCCGTACTGGCGCCCGTTGGCGAACGTCACCAGCAGCGCGCGGCCCTCGAACCGCTGGTCGCCCATTTCCAGCAGGCAGGCTTCGGCGCGGTAGGTGAACATGGATCGGAAGCCCATGCGCACGTAGGTCAGGATGCCGCGGCGGCCGCCGCGGCTGGCGTGGTCGTGGAAGGCGGCGCCCACCACGGCGTCGAACCCGACGCCGGCCACGTTCAGGAACAGGCGGCCGTTCACCGTGGCCGCGTCCATGCGCCGCACCACCCCGGCCTCCAGCGCGGCCAGCGCCGGCTGGGGGCGCAGCGGGATCCCCAGCGCGCGCGCCAGTCCGTTGCCCGAGCCCATGGGTACGATGCCCAGCGCGGTCGCGCTGCCGATGAGGCCTCCGGCCACCTCGTTGGCGGTGCCGTCGCCGCCCACCGCCAGCACGGCCGCGTCGCCGCGCGCGGCGGCCGCGCGCGCCAGCTCCTGCGCGTGGCCGGGGGCCGAGGTCTCCGCGATCTCGAGGTCCCAGGAGGAGCGGTGCTTCTGCAGGGCCGCCCGCGCGCGCGCGGCGCGCAGGCCCGCCCGCGGGTTGAGGATGGCGGTGATCCTCATGGCAGCTCCGCGTACACGGCCAGCGTACCCTCGACCATGCGGTCGGCCGTGAAGCGCTCCTCGAAACGGCGGCGTCCGGCGCGGCCCATCGCCTGGCGGCGCTGGTCGTCGCCCAGCACGTCCAGCAACGCGGCCGCCAGCGCCTGCGGGTCGCGCGCCGGCACCACGCGCCCCGTGACGCCGTCCTCGACCGCCTCGGGGATGCCCCCCGCGCGCGTGGCCACCACGGGCCGCGCGAAGGCCATGGCGTCGAGCAGGCTCGTGCCCAGGCCCTCCATGTGCGAGGAGAGGCAGAAGATCGAGAACGCAGGCAGCAGCCGGTCGAGGTCGGTGCGGAAGCCCGCCAGCACGCAGCCCTGGCCCAGGCGCAGCTCGCGGTGCTGGGCCTCGATCCGCGCGCGCAGCTCGCCTTCGCCCACGATCACGAAGCGCGCGTGAGGCGCGCGGTCGAGCACGAGGCGCGCGGCCTGCAGCAGCGTGGCGTGGTCCTTGTGGCCGGTGAGCGCGGCCACGTTGCCGATGACGGGTGCGCCCTCCGGCACGCCCAGGCCGGCCAGCGCCTCGCGTCCGCCCGGCGCCGGAGGGCGGTCGGGCACTCCTTCGTAGACGAGCCGCATCCGGTGGCCGTCCACACCGTCGCGAGCCAGCACTTGTCGGATGGCCTCGCTCACCGCGACCACGCGCGCGGCCGAGCGGTACTTCCAGCGCGACCAGCGGCCGTTCAGGGGGAAGTCTACGCGCCGCGTCGCCACCAGCGGCACGCGCGGCGCGCCGCGCGCGGCGAGCACGCCCGCGGCCAGCGCGTGCGGATCGTGGAGCTGCACCGCGTCGAAGCGCTCGCGGGCCAGCAGCCGGCGCAGAGAGAGCCATGCCGCGGGCGAGAGATCGCCCGCGAACCGCTGCGCCCGGACGTCGAGCCCCGCCGCCCGCGCGCGCTCGGCCAGCACGCCGCCGCGCTGGCAGGCCACCACCACCTCGTGCCCGCGCCGCGCCATGCCCTGCGCGGTCAACAGCACCTGGTTCTGCCCCCCGCGCCACCCGCGCGCCGAGTCCACGTGCAAGATCCTCACGGAAGGCCACGGAGACACGGAGGCACGGAGTGTCCTGACCAACGCACGCCGTCAGTCCAGTTCACTCTCTGTGTCCCTGTGCCTCTGTGTTTTTCGTTTGCAGGGCCATCTCGTGCAGCAGGAGCAGCTTCGTGAACGTGTAGTGCGCGTTCAACGTCGACACCACGAGCCCGGTGCCGCCCAGCAGCAGGCCGCGCTTCAGGATGTAGTTGCGGAAGAAGGTGAAGGCGCCCGCGCCGAAGGCGGCGGCGGGTCCCGCGCGCCGCCCCTCCGCGAAGGCCTGGCGCGCCCACAGCCGCGCGTACTCCTCGATGTGCTGCAGATGCTCGCCCACGTCGCGGTAGCTGAAGTGCTGCAGCTCGTGGCGCAGGCGCGCCGCAGCGCCGTCGGGCCGCACCGACTCGTGCACCAGCCCTCCCTGCCACTGCGCCCGCCGGCGGTCGAACAGCCGCAGCTGGACGTCGGGGTACCAGTCGGTGGCGCGGATCCAGCGGCCCAGGTAATGCGACACGCGCGGCATCGCGTAGCCGGGGCCGTCCAGCCCCCGCGCGCGCAGCGCCTCGATCTCGCCGCGCAACGGCTCGCTCACACGCTCGTCCGCGTCGAGCGCCAGCACCCAGTCGTGGTGTGCGGCCGCCGTGGCCAGCCGCCGCTGGGCCACGAAGCCCGGCCAGGGCGCGCTCACGAGCACGCGCGCGCCCGCCTCCTCGGCGACGCGGCGCGTGGCGTCGGTGGACCCGGCGTCCACCACCACCACCTCGTCGCAGAAGCCGACGCTGCGCAGGGCGCCCGCCAGCCGGTCCTCCTCGTTGTACGCGATCACGACCGCCGACAGCGGCGTGGGCCGCGGCGCCGCGGCGCCGAGGTCGCTCACGGCCGCGCGGCGACCGGGGCGATCGCCTCGGTGCGTGCGGCGGCCAGCGTGTCCACCAGCCCGTCGAGGTCGCCCGCGCTCGTGCGGTGGTTCGTGATGCAGGCGCGCAGCGCCGGGCGCGATCCGGCCAGGGTCACGGTGGAGAGCCAGGCCTGGCCGGAGGCGAGCACGGAGGCGGCCACGCGCGCCAGGTATTCCGCGGACGCTCCGGCCGCGTGCGTGCCGTCCACGAAGCAGACCAGCGGCAGCGGCGTCTCGTTCACGGCCGTCCATCCCGCGCGCTGGAGCCGCGCGCGCAGCGCGTGGCCGGCGGCCGCCATGTCGCGGACGCAGCGCGCGTACCCCTCCCAGCCGGCGACGGCCAGGGTGAGGAACAGCTTCAGCCCGATGAACCGCCGGGACCACTGCATCGAATGCGCGTAGGGGTCCACGACGTCGAGCCCGTCGGCCTCGCGCGGCATGTAGGCGGCCGCGACGCGGAACGTGCGCTCCAGCACCTGCAGGTGGCGCGTGAGCAGCATGCCCGCGCCCATGGGCACCGACAGCCACTTGTGCGCGTCGATGGTGATGGAGTCCGCGCGCTCGATCCCCGCCAGCGCCGCCCGCGTTTCGGGGGCCAGCGCCGCCGCGCCGCCCCACGCCGCATCGGCGTGGAGCCACAGCCGCTCCGCGCGCGCGACGTCGGCGATGGCGGCCATGGGATCGATGGCGCCCGCGCCCGTGGTCCCCGCCGTCGCCACCACCAGGAAGGGCGCCTGCCCGTCCTTCCGGTCGGCGGCGATGCGCGCGCGCAGCGCCGCCACGTCCATGCGCAGGCCCGCGTCCACCGCCACCTCGCGCACGGCCGCGGTGCCCAGGCCGCACAGCCGGGCCGCCTTCAGGAACGAGTGGTGCGCTTCCGCGGAGACGTAGAGCACGGGCTGGCTCTCCAGCGCGCGCAGGCCGCGCTCGCCGAAGGCGGGGAAGGCGGTGCACAGCGCGGCCAGCAGCGCGGAGTGGTTGGCTTCCGCGCCGCCGGAGCAGAAGACGCCGTCCGTCTCCTCGTACCCGAGGCGCGCTCCGAACGCGCGCACGAGGTGCCGCTCGACCTCGGCCGCGAAGGGGCTGTGGCTCCAGGCGGCGATCTGCGGGTTGAAGGCCGCCACCAGCGCGTCGGCGGCGATGCTCATGGTGGCGGGCGCCGGGTTGAAGAGCCCGTAGTAGCGCGGGTGGGGGGTGTGCACCTGGTGCCGGCGCAGCCCGTCCACCGCGAGGTCGAGCGCGTCCAGCGCGTCCATGGGCGTCTCGAACGTGGCTCTCTCGAGCTGCGCGCGCAGCCCGCCGGGATCGAGCCGCGGCGCCACCGGCAGCGACCGCACGCCCTCCACGTGGCTCTCGACCACCTCCACGAGCCGCCGCCACAGCGCCGCGCGCGTGGCCTCGTCCAGCAGCAGCATCGCCGAACACTAGCAGGTTTGCGCGGCCGCCGCGCTCCGGGCCATAGTGGGTTTCGTGCCGCCCCCGGAGCTGTTGCGGCTGTTCGTGGAGCGCGGCGCCCTGCTGGAGGGCCACTTCCTGCTCTCGTCCGGCCTGCACTCGGGACGCTACCTGCAGAGCGCGCGCGTCGTGATGGATCCGCCCCTGGCCACCCGCCTGGGCGCGGAGCTGGCGGCGCTCGTGCGCCCCGACATCGGCGGCCGCGCGCTGGCCGCGGTCGTTTCGCCCGCGCTGGGCGGCCTGGTCATCGGTCAGGAAGTGGCGCGCGGGCTCGGCTGCCTGGCCCTGTTCACCGAGCGCGAGGCCGGCCGCATGACGTTGCGCCGCGGCTTCGCGCTTACGCCCGGCGACGCGGTGGTCGTGGTGGAGGACGTGGTGACGACGGGCGGCTCCACGCGGGAGGTCATCGAGGCCGTGCGCGCGCGCGGCGCCGACGTCCTGGCCGCGGCGGCGCTGGTGGACCGCAGCGCCGGGCTGGCCGGCCTTCCCGTGCCGCTGCGCTCGCTGCTCCAGATCGAAGTGCTCACGTACACATCCGAGGCGTGCCCGCTCTGCGCCTCGGGGTCGCCGGCCGTCAAGCCTGGATCGCGCTGAACGGATCGCCTGAGGCCCGCGCATGTCCTGCTACCGCGTGACGCTCGCCTATGACGGCACCGACTTCGCGGGCTGGCAGGTGCAGCGCGCGGACACGGGGTCGCGGACCGTGCAGGGCGTCCTGGAGGCGGCGCTGGCCCGCCTGGCCGGCGATGCGCGGGTGCCGGTGAGAGGCGCCGGGCGCACCGACGCCGGGGTGCACGCGCTGGGGCAGGTCGCGTCGTTCGAGCTGTCCCGCGACATGGAGCCGGCGACGCTGGCGCGCGCGCTCAACGGGATGCTCCCGCCCGACGTGCGCGTGCTGGAGGCCGGCCGCGCGCCGGAGGGCTTCGACGCGCGCCGATGGGCGCTGTCCAAGCTCTACCGCTACGAGCTGGACGCGGGGCCGGTGCGCCTGCCGCAGCGGCGGCGGGGTGCGGGCTACGTGTCGTGCCGCCTGGACGAGGAGGCGGTCACGGCGGCGGCCGCGCTGTACCTGGGCCGCCACGACTTCGCCTCCACGGCGTCCAGCGGCGGCAGCGCGCGGACGACGGAGCGCACGATCACCCGCTCCCACGCGCGCTTCGAGGACGGAGCCGCGAGCGTGCGCACGCTGGTCTACGAGGTCGAGGCCGGTGGCTTCCTGCGCAAGATGGTGCGCTCGCTGGTGGGAGGCCTGGTGGCGGCGGGCCGCGGCGCCATTACCATGGCCGACCTGCAGCGGGCGCTTCTGGCGCGCGACCGCCGCGGGTGGCCGCCCCCCGCGGAGGCCTGCGGGCTCACCCTCGTGCGCGTCGACTACGACCGGACCGGCCGCCCACCAGCGCCGGTGTTAGCATAGGATTCCCGCGTCCATGTCGCTGCAGGAGCTGCTCGAAGTCGTTCCCTCGGGCTCCGAGGACCGGGCGCTCGTGCAGGCCATCGACTTCGCGCGCCTGCCCCGCCACGTGGCCATCATCATGGACGGCAATGGCCGCTGGGCGAAGCTCAGGCACAAGCGCCGCGTGGAAGGCCACCGCGCCGGTATCGCCTCCGTGCGCGACGTGGTCGAGACCTCCGCCCGCCTGGGACTCGAGGTGCTGACGCTCTACGCCTTCTCGGTCGAGAACTGGAAGCGCCCCAAGACCGAGGTGTCCACGCTCATGGGCCTGCTCAAGCGCTACCTGCGCCTGGAGCTGGACACGCTGCTGCGCAACAACATCCGCTTCCGTGTGATCGGCCGCATGCACGAGCTGCCGCGCGACGTGCAGGACGAGCTGCGGCGGGGAATGGAGCGCAGCGCGCGCAGCACGGGCCTGCTGTTCAACATCGCGCTCAACTACGGCGGCCGCACCGAGATCACCGACGCCGTGCGCCGGCTGGTGGCCGACGTGCTGGCCAACGGCCGCGACGCGAGCCGCGTCGACGAGCAGCTGCTCTCGTCCTACCTCTACACGGCCGGCCAGCCCGACCCCGACCTGCTCATCCGCACCAGCGGGGAGATGCGCGTCTCCAACTTCCTGCTCTGGCAGATCGCCTACGCCGAGATCTGGGTCACCGACGTCCTCTGGCCCGACTTCCGCCGCCGCCACCTGCTGCAGGCGGTGCTGGACTACCAGAAGCGCGAGCGGCGCTACGGCGGGATCACCCCCGCTTGAGCCCGGGGCCTGGTTCGGACCTCCCTCGCCGTCTCGCCACCGCCGCCGTCGTCCTGCCGCTGCTGCTGGCCGCGCTCTTCCTGGGTCCGCCCTGGCTGATCGTGTCGGTGCTGGCCGCGGCCGTGCTGATCGGGATGTGGGAGTACATGGGCCTCATGAGCGCGCGTGGCATCGCCGCCGAGCCGGTCACGGGTGCCCTGGTGCTGGCCGGCGCCTTCACGCAGGTGGCCTACGGCTGGCCGTCGTTCACGCTGTGGCCGCTGGCGGCGCTGCTGGCGGTGGGCTCGCTGCTGTGGCAGCGAGGCGAGTTCGGCGCGCGCGTGAGCGCGTCCGCGGGTACGCTCCTGGGCGCCGTCTACCTGGGCGGGCTGGGCGGCGCGATCGCGGCCCTTTCCCTGCTGCCGCCGGTGTCGGCGGGACCATGGCGGCTGGTTCTGCTGATGGCGATCATCATGGTGGCCGACAGCGCCGCCTACTTCGCCGGCCGCGCCCTGGGCCGGCGCAAGCTGGCGCCGTCCATCTCGCCCGGGAAGACCTGGGAGGGTGCCGTGGCCGGACTGGCCGGGGGCATCCTGGGCGCGCTGGCCGTGCGCGCGGTCGGCATGCCCACGCTGCCCGCAGTCGACGCCGCCGTCCTGGGTGTGCTGGTGGCGGCCGTGGGGACGGCCGGTGACCTGGCCGAGAGCCTCCTCAAGCGCTGGGCCGGCGTCAAGGACTCGGGCCGCCTCTTCCCCGGCCACGGGGGCATGCTGGACCGCCTCGACAGCTTGCTGTTCGGCGCGCCTGTTCTGTACTATTACTTCAACCTGGCGCGCTGAGTCTTCATTCCGGAATGTGTCTCGCTCCGTTCCGCGCTTCGCTTCCTTGAATCGCGCGCACCCGAGTGGATCGGGCGCTCGCGGTCGCGGAAACGCTCCACTGCGCGAGGCAAACGCGCATGCCGACCGTCGGAGGTAGATGAAGGGCCTCGCCATACTCGGCTCGACCGGCTCCGTCGGGACCAACGTCCTTCGCATCGTCGAGGCGTTCCCCGACCGGCTGCGCGTGGTGGGCCTCTCCGCCGGCACCAACGTGGAGCGCCTGGCCGCCCAGGTGGCCGCGCACCGGCCGCGGGTGGTGTCGGTGGCGACCGACGCCGCAGCCGCCGAGCTGGCCCGCCAGGTCGACCTGGGCGGGATCCGCGTGGGCGTGGGCGTGGCCGGTGCGGTCGACGTGGCGACGCACCCCGAAGCGCGCACCGTGGTGGCCTCGGCCGTGGGCGCGGTCGGCCTGGTGCCGACCTACCGCGCGCTGGAGGCGGGCAAGGACGTGGCCCTGGCCAACAAGGAGACGCTGGTGATGGCGGGCGAGCTGATGGTGGCCGCCGCCCGGCGCAGCGGGTCGCAGCTGCTGCCCATCGACAGCGAGCACTGCGCCCTGCACCAGTGCCTCGACGGCCGTCGCCCGGAGGAGGTGCGCCGCCTGATCCTGACCGCCTCCGGCGGTCCCTTCCGCACGCGCGCGCGGGAGACGTTCGCGCTCATCACCTGCGCCGAGGCCCTCAACCATCCGACGTGGTCGATGGGCCGCAAGATCACCATCGATTCGGCTACGCTGATGAACAAGGGGCTGGAGGTGATCGAGGCGCGGTGGCTCTTCGGGATCGACGCCGCGCGGGTGGAGGTGCTGATCCACCCGCAGTCGGTGGTGCACTCCATGGTGGAGTTCGTGGACGGCACGGTGGTGGCCCAGCTGGGCGTGACCGACATGCGCCTGCCCATCCAGTACGCGTTGTCCTTCCCCGAGCGCTGGGACGCCGCCATCGCGGGCCTCGACTTCTCGCGGCCGCTGTCCCTCGAGTTCCTGCCGCCCGACCGCGAGCGCTTCCCCTGCCTGGAGCTGGGATACCGCGCGCTGGCGACCGGCGGCTCCATGCCGGCCGTGCTCAACGCCGCCAACGAGGAGGCGGTGGGCGCCTTCCTGGAGGAGCGGATCGCCTTCACGGCCATTCCCGAGTGCGTGGCGGAGGTGATGGGAGCGCACCGTCCGGCCGCGCTCGCATCGCTCGAGGACGTGCTGGCCGCCGACGCCTGGGCGCGCGAGAGCGCGCGCGCCTCCCTGCGCGAGAAGGCCCCGCGCGCGATCGTCTGAGGAGAATCCACCCGTGACCTACGTCGTTTCCTTCGTCCTCATGCTGGGCGTAATCATCTTCGTGCACGAGTTCGGCCATTTCATCACGGCCAAGATCTTCGGCATGCGGGTGTTCATCTTCTCGTTCGGGTTCGGCAAGCGCCTGGTGGGCTTCAAGTGGGGCGACACCGACCTGCGCCTCTCGCTGGTGCCGCTGGGCGGCTACGTCAAGCTGGAGGGCGAGCCCGAGGACTACCTGAGCGAGAACGTCGCCCTTCCCGAGGGCGAGGACCCGTCGCTGAACCCGGACAACTTCACCTCCCGGCCGCGCTGGCAGCGCTTCCTGGTGTACGTGGCCGGCCCCTTCATGAATGCCGTGCTCACCGTAACCGTCATCACCGTGTTCCACATGTACGGCTTCGGCGTCGAGGCCACGCTCTACGACGCGGCCGTGGTGGGAGCGGTGGAGGCGGGCTCACCGGCGGCCGGGGCGGGACTGCAGCCGGGCGATCGCATCCTGGACATCGACGGCCAGGCCATCCCGAACTGGGAGCAGGCCCATTACGCGATCGCGCTGCGGCCGAGCGCCGACCTGCGCCTGAAGGTGGACCGCGGCGGCCAGCAGCTCGAGGTCCCGGTGCGCACCGACGTGCAGAAGGACGACGGCTCGGAGATGGGCCGGCTGACCGGCGTGTCGCCGCTGGTGCGGGTGGGGGAGGTCGCGAAGGACGCGCCCGCCGAGCAGGCCGGCATGCGCCCCGACGACGGCATCCTCCAGGTGGGCAGCACGCCCGTGCGCTCGTTCAGCGACCTGCAGGCCGCAGTGGGGGCCGCCCAGGGCAAGCCCGTCGACGTGAAGCTGTTCCGCGACGGACGCATCATCGACGTGCAGGTGACGCCGCGCGACCTCGGCCAGGGGCCCAAGCTGGGCATCGCCTCCAAGGTCGTGATCCGGAAGTTCGGGTTCGTGCGCGCGGTGCGCGAGTCCGTGGCCTGGACGTGGGACATGACGGTCAAGACGTTCGACGTGCTGAGGCGCCTGGTCACGGCCCAGCTCTCGCCGCGCACCATCATGGGCCCGCTGGGCATCGCGCGCGCCTCCGGAGACGCCGCGCGCGCGGGGGCCGGCCAGTGGTTCTTCCTCATGGCGGCCATCAGCCTGCAGGTGGGGATCCTCAACCTGTTCCCGCTGGCGCCGCTCGACGGCGGGCACCTGGCCATCCTGCTGGGAGAGAGCGTCGCGCGGCGCGACCTCAGCCCCCACGCGAAGGTGTGGATCATCAACGCCGGCGCGCTGGTGCTGTTCGCGCTGATCGGCCTCGTGCTGTACTCCGACCTGTCGAAGACGAGCTGGTTCACCCGCGCGGTGCAGTAGCCGCGAAAGGGCGCACCACACGCGGGTGCGCGATCGCCCGGGACGGCAGAAGGGC
>Ga0184637_10002012_pt1 | contig 13224 bp, 15 predicted proteins | sample PLM3_127_b2_FD_133143 | JGI IMG/M metagenome (GOLD analysis project Ga0184637, IMG submission 133143) | Groundwater sediment microbial communities from an aquifer in East River, Colorado, USA - PLM3_127_b2 | ecosystem: Environmental > Terrestrial > Soil > Riparian zone | place: USA: East River...
CGAAGCTCGTCCTCGTCCAAGCGCTCGACCAGGGCGCGAAGGCGCTCGCGCTCTCGCGTGTTCTGATCGACGTACGAGCGATCCTCCGACATGCCTCCATGACGATACCGCTGGCGGGCGGAGACCGATCAGTTCGCCACCTCGAGCCGGCCGGCGGCGGCGAGGGGCGACCTCGCGCTGACCGTGCGCCCGGACGGCGCGGACGAGCAGCCCCTCCATCTGCCCCGCGACTGCATCTCGCTCGGGTTCGGCCCTCGGCGTCGAGGAGCTCGGTCGAGGGGTCCAGGGTGATACGGTCAGCACCCGGTTTCTCCTTCTGGAGGAGGTAACCATGGCCAACAAGGACAAGGGCGGTTCGAAGAGCTCGAAGACCGCGGCGAGCAAGTCGCTGAAGGAGAAGCGGGAGGCGAAGAAGGCCAAGGCCGCCGGCTCGGGTTCCTCAGCGTCGGCTAACTGGACCAAGAAGTAGGCGGGGTCAGGGTTCGCCGGAACGGCGGCCGGCCCCGGCGAAGCCGGCGCTTGACCGCCGGTGACGATCCTGAGCGATCCGGCTCCGGACTGGTCTTCGAGGATGTTGGCGAGCACGAGCTGAAGGGTGTCCCCGACCCGTTTCGCCTGTATCGAGTGGTGGCCTCGTCGCCGTCATCTGCATGACACGTGCATAACGACTCGCCGACAGTCGCTGAAAACGCACCGGTACTCATGAGGCTCCTCCCGCCCTGCTCAGGCCTCTGACCAGCGTTCGCGAGGCCTTACCAAGCAGAGGAGCGGGTTCGAATCCCCGGAGGTGCAGGTCAGCGACGCCTCACTAGCCGGTGTCGATGTACCCTGACATTCAGGAGGCCACGGCAATGCGCATAGATCAGTTCACCTTCGGCTCGATCCGCATCGACGGCGTGATCTACGAGCACGACGGGCCGCAGGAATCACGACAACGGCCGACTGGACCGTCCGACTTGGAGGCCTAGGGTGAGCATCGCATGAGCATCGTCGGACCGGACGTCAGCCAGTACCAGCCCGGGATCGACTGGGGCCGGGTGGCCTCGATGTGCCCGTTCGCCATCGCCCGCGCCGTACGGGAGAGTTGGAGTGAGGCGCCCCCCGCGGGCTGGCCCTCCGGGACCGACCACGGCTTCCCCCGCAACTGGCCCGCGATGAAGGCCGCCGGGCTCATTCGCGGCGCATACCTGTTCATCAATGACAGCGTCGCCGGCGAGCAGCAGGCCGACCGGTTCATCCAGGTCGTCGACCAGGCGGGGGGCTGGCGGTCCCCGGGCGACGTGCCGCCCATCGTGGACTTCGAGCGCTCCAACCTCGCCAACTGCCGAGACGCCATCGCCCGACTCAAGGATCGTCTCGGCGGCAAGGTCATCCTCTACAGCGGCGACCCGGGGATCGGCAGGCTCGGCGCGGACTACATCTGGATCCCCCACTACGGGATCGCCGAGTTCGACTGGGGCGACCTGCCGACCGCCTGGGACCGCAGCGAGCTCATCCTCTGGCAGTACAAGTCCCAGCACAACAACGCGACGAGCTTGATGGACAACGCGCCCGGCTACACGGGCGAGATGGACATGAACGTCCTGATGTTCGGACGGGGCGAGATCACTGACCTGCGCCGACTGGCGGGGCTAGAACAGGAGGAAGACATGGGGTTCGTCGAGTTCAAGAAGGGCTGGCAGCTGCACAGGGATGGGAAGCCCAAGCCCGGCCCGGACGCCGATCCGGACCTCCTCTTCGGATGGAACGTCAGGGACCAAGCCACGACCCAGCCGAAGCCGGAGGCGCCCACACCGCACACGCACGTAGCCGAGGACATCCCCCACGTCCACGACGAGGGGAAGACCGGGCCCGCCATCGCCGAGGAGGTGTAGCGAAGGGCCTCCGCGGGCCTACACGGTCAGGCCTCCAGGTCCGCCTGCCGCGTTCGTTGGTCGCACCTGGGAGGCGGCGGTCCAGGGATCCCGCCGACCGATGACCCGTCCGCTCCGCCTAGAGGTCGTCGAAACCCTGCAGTGCTTAGAGGCGGCGGGAGAATGACGGCGAGCGAAACCTTTCTCGGCTTTGATGCGGTCGAGTGGACAGCCATCGGGACAATCACGCTGACTCTCGTGACCATCGCCTACGTGATCGTTACGGCGCGGATCGCCGCATCAGCTGCCGTGAGCGGAGAGCGCGAAGACAGCGGCTGAACCTGCCGCTCGGTCGGCGAGGATCGCCGAGGCGGGCCTCCACGTCGACTTCGATGTCCGGTACGTCGACGAGCCCGAACTCGGCAACCGCTGGATCGGGCTCATGTGCAGGGGCGTGACTGTCTACCTACGCGGAGCCGAGGTTGAGGGCCCGGTCGGAGTGGCGAGCCGATTGGCGACCAGGCCGGCGACTCCACATCGGGATCGAGCCCCAGACCGGAGACTGAATCGAGTGGGTCGGGATCCGGCGACTCCAACGGCTCCGATGAGGGGTCCGGGGGCTCGGGAGGCGACCAGGACGGCGGCGACGGGGACGACGACGACTGAGTCGGGTCATGAGGACCCGACCTGAACCGCGTCTGGGCACTCAAGGAGCGCGAGGACGAGCGGTTCGGCGCTGAGCGGCCGCGCTCCGCGCAACTGCTCGAGCGAGGCCGGGCGTCAATGCCCGAGGGCATCCCGAACAGCTGGTTCTGAGGGAACTACGACCATCCGCCCGTGTACGTCGACGAGGGGAAGGGGGCGTACTTTACCGACGTCGACGGTCACCGCTACCTCGACATGATGCTCGGGATCTCGTGCGCCTTCTGCGGGCATGCGCCGGAACCAGTCGCCGAGGCAATCGCCCGGCAGGCGCTCCGTGGAAGCGCGTTCCAGCTCCCGGTCGAGGACGCGATCTGGGTCTCGGAGGAGCTCTCGCGTCGGTTCGCGCGACTGCGATGGCAGTTCGCCAGCTAGGCTTTGGATTGCCTTCTGCTGCATTCGACCGAACGCCCGAGCCGCTCCGGCGCGCCCGGTTCCTGGCCCGGGTGCAGCGCGCCCGGGACGAGGGGCGGCTTCCTCCCGGATGCGCCGGCCCGCCCTCAGAACCTGATGACCGGACAGGTCAGGGTGCGGGTGACCCCCTCGACCGCCTGGATCTTCGCCACGACGAGCTTGCCGAGGTCGTCCATGTTGGCGGCCTCCACCAGTGCGATGACGGCTGGGTCGCTGGAGCCCCGAATGTACCCATCTCCCCGAGCTCCTCAGCTCCTGCCTGTCTATCACCCCTGTTTCCGTCGGGGTTCTTTACAACAGGCTCTCCAGAAGGTCCCTGGCTTCGACCAGATCAACCGTCGCAAAGCCTTCCGTGAAGGTCTCATAGACAGTGCGCAGCACTCGACCGCCCTGTTCCACGTTGCCTTGATCGCGCCAGAGCCGGAACAGCCTGACCGCAGCTCGCAGCTGCGACATCCTCGCGTCTAGGCCTTGGGCGACGTCGTACGCCCGCTGGAACCAAGACTCGGCGGTGGCGCCGTTTGCCTCCGGGAGGGCGAGAAGCAGATCGCCCTTGAGCAGGTAAAACTCCGGTCGGAGTGTCAGCCCGGAACCTGCGATCTCGATGGCTCCCTCGATGAAGCCCAATCCGTCTGCCGGTCTTCCCGATCGGGCGTACGCTCCAGCCTGGACAGACAGGAGCAGCGGCCAGAACACCGGAGGCGTCTTCAGGCCGTGGTACAGGTCCAGCCCCTGGCGGATCTGCGTCAGGCCCTCCTCGAACCGTTCCATCCCAGTGTTCGCCGCGCCAAGGAGGCACGTCCCCAGCGCCTTCCAGATCTGCAGATCATGTTCGTCTGCGACGTCCAGCACGCCTATAGCGCGGTCTCGGACAAGCTCGGGCTCACGCCTCCACAGGTGGAGGAAACTGGAATGAAACAGGGCATAGGCCTGCGTGAACGGGTGCCCCAGCTCGGTGGCCAGGGCGACGGCGCGGTTCGCGCGTTCGAGTGCGCGATCGGGGTGGCCGAGCATCCACAGGACGAGCGCCGAGGTGGTGAAACACGCCACCCCTGGGTTGTTGCCGAGGCGGAAGCGACGGGGCCGGTAGCCCTGGGACTCGAACGAGGCGATGGCGCTGTCGAGGTGCTCCAGGCCGCCGCGGAGATCGTGTCCCAACGCGATACTGGAGCCCAGCACCAGGTGTCCGTCGACGCGCATGCTCGGATCGTCCTGGACCTCGGCTAGGCGCAGGATCTCTCGCCCGACCTGGGCTCCCTTCTCGAACTCGGCCCGGTAGTTGTAGAAGCTGGCGAGGCCGCGGAGGACCGGGAAGAGCTGGGGCAGCTCTCGTTGCCCCTCGAAGAGCTCCAGCGCACGGGCGTACGCTTCCTCCACCTCCCGTGTGTAGCCGTGGATGGCCATCAGCGCTCTGGCCAGGCTGGTCCGTAGCATGACCTCCTGCATAGCGCGCTCTGGAGACGACGGCGTGGACGAGAGGACATTCAGCAGATCGGTCGTGACCTCGATGGTGGCGTGGTACCAACCCCGCCCGTCGTAGAGGAGCCACAGGCTGTCGACGAGCTTGTTGAGCAGGTCGAGATCGCTCTCTGCTACCCAGTAGCGCCAGGCGATGCGCAGGTTCTCGATATCGGCGGCCATCGCCGCCAACGCGGGCTCGCGCCCCAAACCGGTGAGGTGCTCCCACTGTTGCTGAGCGAAGTCGGCGAAATAGGCGGCGTGGGCCCGACGGATGGCGGCGCTGAAGTCGGGCAGATCGTCCAGCCGTTCCGCCGCGTACTCCTTGATCGTCTCCAGCATCACAAACCGGGGCTCTCCGTCCTCCGCCTCGACCTGCCGCAGCAAGCTGTTGTCCACCAGCGACGCCAGGCCATCGAGCGTGTCGCCGCCGGGGGCCGGAGAACACACGGCCTCTATGGCCTCCAGGGTCCCTCCCCCCTGGAACACCGAGATCTGCTCGAACAGCTGCCGCTCGTCTTCTTGGAGCAGCTCGTAGCTCCACTCGATCGCTCCACGCAGCGTCCGCTGCCGGGCAGGGGCATCCGCGACACGCGAGATCAGCCAGGGCGAACCTCGGCCGAGTCGTTCCACGATGGACTGAGGGGACAGGATCTTGACTCGGCTCGCCGCCAGCTCGATGGCCAGGGGAAGACCGTCCAGCCGGACCGTGATCTCCACTACCGACGGCGCGTTGTTCTCGTTGAGGGCGAAATCCGGCTGCACTGCGGTGGCCCGCTCGATGAACAGGCCGATCGCTTCGTACTCGGCGAGTGAAGCCAGGTCTGGCAGGTTCCCAGGGTCCGGGAGGTCAAGGGGCGGCACGGGGAACTCCTGCTCGCCGTAGCGGTGGAGGACGGCACGGCTGGTGACGAGGACCTTGAGGCGTGGGGCGGCCTGCAGAAGCCGCTCAACAGCGGCGCCGGCCTCGACGACCTGCTCGAAGTTGTCCAGCACCACGAGCATCGCCTTGTCTCTCAGAGTCCTCTCGAGGGCGTCCTGCAATGGACGCCCAGGCTTCTCCTTGACGCCGAGGATCTCAGCGATCGTGGAGATGACGAGGGCCGAGTCCATGATCGGAGCCAGGTCCACGAACCAGGCGCCATCTTCGAAGACTGCGAGCGTCTCTGCAGCGACCTCGAGCGCGAGCCTGGTCTTTCCGGTGCCCCCGGGGCCGGTCAGCGTCAGGAGTCGGGCCCCGTTCAGGAGTCGGCGTTTGATCTCGGATACCTCCTCCTGCCGGCCGATGAAACGGGTGAGCTGGAGGGGCAGATTGTTGGGCCGGGCGTCGAGCGACCTTGGAGGGGGGAACTCCGAGGGGAGCCCTTGCACCACCAGTTGGTACAAGTGTTCGGGATGGGCCAGGTCCTTCAACCGGTGGGGACCGAGGTCACGCAGGGTGAGGTCCGGGGGCAGATCGGGCTCGACCAAGGCTCGTGTGGCGTCCGAGATCAGGATCTGGCCGCCGTGCCCGGCGGCGGCGATCCGGGCCGCCCGGTGAACATCGATGCCGATGTAATCATCGGCCGCCAGTCGCCCCTCTCCGGTATGCAGACCCATCCGGACGCGAACCGGCTCCAAGACCGGATGCTCAGCGAGCAACCGCTGGATCCGAGTGGCGGCCTCCACAGCTCCCAGGGGGTTCGGGAACACGACGAAGAACGAATCGCCTTCCGTGCCGATTTCGGCCCCGTCCTGTTCCCGGATCACCTCACGGAAGATGCGGTTGTGGCGCTGAAGGAGATCGACGTAGCTGTCCCTGAGTTCTTGGAGGAGCCGGGTGGACCCCTCGATATCGGAGAACAAGAACGTCACGGTGCCTGTTGGCAGCTCCCGGGTGGCCATGGGTCCTCTTCGGGAGAGGATAATCGCCAAGCGCGGGAGGCGGCTATTCAGGGATGCCTCGACGCACTCTACCGGGACAGGCCACATAGGCCCCCGCGAGACGGCCGACACCGTCTTCACCCGTCAGGCAGATCCGAGGGATTTTAGGGTTCCGTAAGCGCGGCGAAAGAAGCCGGAAAGGTCCAGTGGTTAACGTCGGGGGATCCGATACGCGAAAGGAGATGCCATGCGACGCGCGCGTGTCGCGGTTCTCGCGCTTGTGGTCCCGGCCACCCTGCTCGCCATGCTGGCGATGGCTCGGGCGCAAACGCCGCCGTTCGTCTTTCCCGGCGGATGTTGTTACTACGCCGGCACCACGGTCCGGACGGTCGTCCCACCCGCCGCCTTCCCGAACGAGGGGCTCGATAACTTCTACGGGTTCCCGAGCGGGGGGACTTCGGGCCAGAAAGGAGTCGTGGCCGTCGCTCCTGGGGCAGCAGCGTACCACGGGGGCCACTGGAAGTTCTTCGCGGTGACCTGGAACGTTACGCCATACCTCCTCACTTCGGAGGCTGCCGTCCTGGCCGCCCAGTCGGTCGGCGACGTGACAGTGACGCGCGTGCCAGCGATGGACTTCCTCTGTCCCATCCAGTTCTGAGCGGAGCGGGCGGCACCTACCGTCTGCGAGCGGATCCCTCCGGCAGGAACACGGCGAAGCGGGAGCCCGCGGCAAGTCGGCTCTGGGCTTCGATGCGCCCGCCCAGGGCCTCCACGATGCGCTTGGCGAGCGCGAGGCCCAAACCGGCGCTTCCACCCGAGCGGGCCCGATCTGCTCGGAAGAATGGCTCGAAGATGTGCTGGAGGTCCTCGGGCGCGATTCCCTCGCCGGTGTCCTCGACAGAGAGCTCCAGCCACGGAGGGCTCCGGCGCGCGTCGATCCGAACGGCGCCGTCGGCCGGGGTGTGTCGGATAGCGTTGGCCAGGAGGTTCTGGAGCACACGGGCCATCCGCGGGGAGCAAAGCGCGTCCTCAGCGCCGTTCAGGTTGGTGACGAGGGCCAGGCCCTTCTGCTCCGCCTGAGGCTCGACGACCGCGAGGGCGGACCGCACGACCTCCTCAAGCCGGGCTCGCCGCGTCTCGGCCTCGATGGCCCCCACGTCGAGCTGGGCCAGCTCGAACAGGTCATCGACCATGCCCACGAGCTGGTTCACGGACCGGCGCATCTCCAGGGCGTACCTGCGAAGGCTAGGGGGGTCATCGACCACCCCTTCGTCGATGGCCTCGATCATGGCCCGGAGGCTGGCGAGCGGCGTGCGGAGGTCGTGGGAAACAGTGGTGATGAGGTCGCGGCGGGTGGCCTCCACCTCTCGCTCGCGTTCCTGGGCCCGCTTCAGCAGGTCGGCCATCTCGTCCAGCGTGCGGGCGAGCGTGTCAAGCTCGGGGCCGGCCCTCAGGTCCCCGACCCGGGCCTCCAGGTCACCCCGGCCGAGCGCTCGCGCCACCCCTGCCAGCCGGTTCAGAGCCGACGAGGACGTGCGGGCCACCGCGAGGGAGGACCCCACGCCTGCGCCGATCGAGTATAGGAGCAGCACCCCGACCAGGGTGGCGTCGTGGTGCGATACGAACATCGTTTCGGCAAGCACGAACAGGTTGGCCATGGCCACCACGGTCCCGACGAGGGCCACGGTCCCGAACCGCTGGCGCATGGATGCCCGAGACAGCAGGGGTCCCGCGATGGCCATGGCCAGGATGGTGATCACCAGGGCCGGGACGAGGTAGGCCGCGAGGTCTAGGAGCTCGTGGCCGTCCATCCCGATCGCCGCGCCAACCGCGATCGTTCCGAGTGCGCCGACGGAAGCGACCACCGCGACCAGAGCGAGCCCGCGCCAGCTCCTCATGGCTCGAACCGGTACCCGACCCCCCACACCGTCACGAGATGGGTGGGGTTCGAGGGGTCGTCCTCGATCTTCTCCCGGAGCCTTCGGATATGGACGGTGACCGTGGCGCTGTCGCCGTCCCAGGCGAAGTCCCACACCTCCTCCAGGAGCTGCGATCGGGCAAAGGTCGTCCCCGGCCGCGAGGCCAGGAAGTACAGGAGGTCGAACTCCTTGCGGGTGAGCCGGACGGGCTCGCCGCTCCGGCACACCGTGCGGCGCCCCCCGTCGATCTCGACGTCCCCGAAGACCACCACGTCCGGCTGCGGGGCCGCGTCTTTCACGCCGGAGCGGCGGAGGACGGCCCGGACCCGGGCCACCACCTCCCGCGGCGAGAAGGGCTTCGTCACGTAGTCATCGGCCCCGAGCTCCAGGCCCACCACTCGGTCGGTCTCCTCGCCCTTGGCTGTCAGCATGATCACGGCCGCTGGCCCGCGAGCCCTGATACGGCGAAACACCTCCAGGCCATCGATTCGGGGGAGCATGAGGTCCAGGACCACGAGGTCGGGTGAGGTCCGATCGAAGGCTGCGAGGGCCGCCTCCCCGTCCTCGGCGGTGTCCACGACGAACCCCTCCTTCGCCAAGAACCTGGCCAGGACTTCCCGAACCATCGGCTCGTCGTCCACGACGAGCACTCGCGCCTCGCTCATGCCTCCATTGTGCACGACCGGATGTTGCAGATTCCTTACCGGCCCGGCGCTACTGGGCCCACCCGCTCCCCGGTAGTGTCGCTCTCTGCTGACTCTTCGCGTGCGAGACAGCTCTGTCTACGCACAAGAGCTTGATTTGGGAGGAATCCACGCCTCGACCGGCGCCCCCCTGCCGGGGATGGAGGAGGCTAAGGAGCGGCGACTCTCCATGGACTTCTCCCAGCGAGCTCGGCTCGCTATCTGGCGGTCATCCCCCCCGGCGGCTGCTCACGTGAGCCACGGAGGAATCGCATCCCGGCGACTGCCAGAAGGATCGCGATCACGAGGACGAACCCGGCGCTCGCCCGGCTCGCGAGGACGGCGCCGGTCCCCTCGGTGTTCCCGAACTCGAGCACGGCCAAGAGGGTGCCGACGACGCTGACACCGGCGATCACTATGGCCGTGAGGAGACACGCCCATGCGGCCGCGACACGAAAGTCCGATCTCCGCAGGAACCGCACGGCAAGGGCCGCAAGACCAAGGGCGGGAAGGCTGAAGATCCCGGCGACGAGAAGATCGTCAAAGCCGACAGCATTGCGGTCGACCCAGTACTCGCGGGTGAGTCCCATGCTGACGAGGTGGGTCAGGGCCGCGCCCCCTGCGATGATCGAGAGGCATGCGATCCCGGCCGCGGCGAGGCCGATGTGGCTGGAGTCACGCCCAGCCTCTCTGTCGGAAACCGACCCGCCGAACAGCGTCGGGCCGCCTTCGTGCCGCGAGCGCGACCGAGACATACGCAGAACCGGCTTGAGGACTTCCTTCGCCTCTCCGCGGTGCTCGCCGTCTGAGCCTCCGGCCGCCGGTCGGCTACTCCTCCAATCCGGCTTCTCTCGCGAGGGTGTCGAACTCCGGCATGATGCTGATCACCCCTCGAGCCACCGCCGCCTGGGATTGCCGGATCCACTCCTCCGAGACGGACTCGCCCTCCCCTGGCGCCGCTCAAGATCCTCGTGGAGCAGGAGCATCCCGACGCCCCAGCTACGGCTCCTCCACGAGCTTCTCGAACAGCGCGTCGGTGAAGGCGCCCAGGGCGACTTGCGTCCAGTTCTCCCCGACGCGGACGTAGAAAAGGTCGGCGACGTAAACGACGTCCCCCGTGGCGATCGGCCGCTCGAGCCAGTAGCCGGGTACGCCTTTGGTCAGCATCCCCAACGCGTCCTCGACTGAGTCTGCCCAGATGTCGCCGGCGTACTCGAACAGGTCGGCCTGCTCAGGCGGGAGGACAACGACGGTCTCCCCTTCTGGGACGTGTGGCGTGCGGGTGAGAAAGACGCAAGCGCGCATGGTCGTTGTCTTCCTTACTCTGACAAGGGACAAGGTGATCCTAGCGGGCTGCCCCCCATCTTCACCTTGGGCAACGCGACGACGATGAGAATGCCGGGAGCCGATGATCCACAGGCCGGTATCCCGGGCCTCGGGGCGCCTGTCGTGGCGGCGCTGGGTCGATTGTCGCCTTCGCCCGCTGAAGGCTGATACTAGATCGTCGTGCGGGCAAGGCTGCGTCAGGACCTCGGAGGGATCCCTGCGCTCGGCCCTCGGGGCGAGGGCTGGGTGCTCATCCAGGCGATCCTCCTCGTGGGGGTGGTCGTCGCCGGAGTGGTGGGCGCGCGGTGGCCGGAGAACCTGCTGGTGCCGGCCCAGGTGATCGCGATCATCTCTGGCGCCGCCGGTCTGTGGCTCGCCGTCTCGGCGATCGGAACGCTCGGGAAGTCGGTATCGCCCTTTCCCAAACCGCCGGCTACCTCCGAGCTCAAGGAATCCGGCGTCTACGCACTCGTGCGACATCCGATCTACGGAGGGATCCTGATGCTGTCCCTGGCGTGGTCGCTGGCACTCAGTCCCTGGGCGCTCATCCCGACCGGCGCGCTCGCCATCGCCCTTGCGTTCAAGTCACGCCTCGAGGAGCGATGGCTCATCGATCGCCACCGCGTACGCGGACTACCGACAGCGCGTGCGTCGCCGCTTCGTTCCCTACCTCTGGTGAGGAGGATGGGAGCTGCCAGAGATGACCTGAGGCTTGAGAAACGCATCTCCGTCTACGAGGGCTTCTCGTGGGTCATCGAAGACGAGATTCCGTAGGCGCTCGGTCAGCCGGAAGGGGCTGGAAGCTTAGGTCGTGGTCGGCCCCACCATCCTTGCCGATGTGTGCCTCGGGAAGACAGGTGATGCCGAGCGGTCGGCGACTTCGCGAGCCTACGCCCTATCGGCCGATCTGCCGATACCTAAAGGAGCGATTTCATTTGAAGGGAAGGTGCCCGCCCCGTGGAGAGCTACATCGTGGGGTTGGAGCCGGTGCCCGAGCTGGATCAGAACCCCGCCGTCACCGTTCTCGAGCGCGCCTCGAGAGCGGTCCTGCTGCGAGTTGCCTCCTCCGAGGTCGCTCGGGCCCGCCGGTACTTCGAGGGCGCGGTCCACGTGTACGACAGCGAGGCGAAGGCACGACAGGTCTGGAGGCTGGAGTGGTGTTAAAGCGATTGGGGTGGTCGCGGATAGCGATCGGTGTCCTGCTGTCGGCCCTTGCAGTAGGCTGCGATCCGTACATCGCCCTCGGGCAGCAGGCGGTCGGTGTCTCAAGAGCAGCAGGGGGCCATGTACTCGTCAGGTGGGTGTCCTGCCGTGGCGAGGTCTTGGAGCGCGTTCGGCTCATCCTCGTGGTGGGCGACGATCCCGCTGTGGGGGACGAGGACGACCGCGTGCTGTGGGAGATCGTAGCGATCGAGGGCGCTCAACCGACCCCCTCTCAGATCGTCGTTGGGGACACACCACCGGGTTTCGAGGAGGTCAAACCGTTGACGGTCCCGATCCGGCCTGGACAGCCATACGCAATCTTCATCGACTCGAACCAAGCGCGAGGCCTCGACGCAGTGGAGTTCGACCTCGCCAGTCTCAGGGCTGATCGGATCTTCTCCATGGACGCCTACTACACGGAGCAGGAGTTTCGAGAGCGCGGAAGGGAGAAATGTGCCACGCCGCCTGCTCCCAACCCGTAGCCTGACCCCAGGTACCGGCCGGGGGAGCGGAGGTCATTGTGCATCGAGGGCTCCGCACCGACGGTGCGCTCTTCGTCGGGAAGCCACAGGAGACCACACTCGCTGTCGTGAGCAGATGCCTGCTTTCACGAATGGTGATCAGCAAGCATGACCACCGACTCTCTTGATGGTGACGATGCTGTCATGCGCGCGGCAGCCTGGTCGCGAGACAGTGTCGCGACATCGCGACTCGTGGGGGGCACGTGCCCCCTCTCGTCTTGGAGTCTCCCATAGGTCCCTGACCTCGACCTCAGAAATGTGCCCGGTACCCGGCCTGAGGGCGGACCTGGACGTTCTCCGTGCGGGCCGAGAAGGCGTACGCGGAGAGGGGGTTCATAGTGGGGGCCCACACGGCGTCGGCGACGAGTTGGTGCTCGATGGCGGTCCACGCGCGGTTCGAGGCCCCGGGGTCGGTCGCCTGGATCCGCTTCGCATCGTCGATCGCCGCATCGATGCTCTCGCTGCACAGGCCCGAGGCGTTGGCGAACGCCCCGCAGCGGAACTGGGGCTCGAGGAAGTCGCTCGCGCGCGGGTAGTCCGAGGCCCAACCGAAGAGGTACGCCTGCGGCTCGCCGGCGTAGATCGCACGAGCGTACTCGGCGATGTGGTGCAGGATCTTCAGGCTCGCGCGCAGGCCCAGCTCGTTCAGGACGTCACGAACGTACCGCGCGATCTCGACCCTTCCTCCGGGGGGCAAAGGGCCGACCCCGGGGTCGTCGTTCGCCCAGACGGTGACCTTCTCCCCGATGGCGTCGGCGTCCTCGATCAGGGCTCGCGCTCGGTCGAGATCCGGGGCCGACCACACACCGGCGTTCGGATCGAGGGTGTAGGGACAGAACGGTTCGTAGCCCTGGAAGTTCGGCGGGATGATCTGGCACGTCGCACGCCACCTCGCCGGGCCGCCGACCAGCTCGACCACGTGGTCGCGGTCGATCGCGTAGTTCAGCGCCTGCCGCACCCGCTTGTCGTCGAACGGTGGCTTGAGGAGGTCCATACCGACGTAGAGCGTCCAGGGGAGTGGCCAGGACACGACCTGATCCGGGTGGGCCGCCTGGAGCGACGCCAGGTCCTCCGGCTGGGGCGCGTCGGTCATCAAGTCGAGCTCGCCGGCACTGAGCCGATCGAATGAGCTCGCGAGATCCTGGTTGAGCCGCCACGAGATCGCGTCCACGAAGCCGTCGGGCTGAGCCGCGCCCGACCACTCGTGGAACGCCGGGTTCCGCACCAGCTCGATGCGGTCGCGGCTGGCTCGCACGATCATGTACGGCCCCGTCCCCGGGAC
>Ga0184637_10002015_pt1 | contig 13216 bp, 9 predicted proteins | sample PLM3_127_b2_FD_133143 | JGI IMG/M metagenome (GOLD analysis project Ga0184637, IMG submission 133143) | Groundwater sediment microbial communities from an aquifer in East River, Colorado, USA - PLM3_127_b2 | ecosystem: Environmental > Terrestrial > Soil > Riparian zone | place: USA: East River...
CGCCGATCAGCAGCGCGCCGGCCAGGAAGGCCACCGCCTTCACCACGATGAGGGCCACCTGCCCCGTGCCGAGCGCGGTGCCCGCGGCCGCCGCCTGGATGGTCCCGGTGATCACGGCCAGGACGACCAGGCCGAGCACGTCGTCGATCACCGCGGCGCCGAGGACGATCCGGGCGGCGCGGGTCTTGAGCACGCCCAGGTCGCCCAACACGCGGGCCGTGATGCCGACGCTGGTGGCGGCCAGCATGGCGCCCAGGAACGCGTGCAGCATCCAGGATTCCCGGGGCCGCATCAGCTCGCCCACCCCGAAGCCGAGGTGGTGATTGGGGCTGCGGTCGATGCGGAATACGTCGCCGTCCGGGAAGACCTCCTCGTCGCGGTTCGCGCTCGCGTAGAAGAGCGCGAGCGCGTCGCCCTGCTTGATGCGCTTGCCGCGCAGCTCGAAATCGCTCTGGGCCGTGCGCGCGAAGTGGATGATGGGGCTGCTCCAGCGCACGATCTCCTCGACGGCGGAGTCGAGCAGGCGCGGGTTGCGCTGGAGCTTGCGCAGCTCGTCCTGGTGTTCCACGAGGGCGAGCATGCCGCCGGTGGTTCCGTTGCGCGTGGTCTCGTTGCCGGCGATCACGATGATCAGGCAGAAGGTCAGCACGTCCATCGGCGGGATCGGCTTGCCGTCGACTTCGAGGCTCGCGAAGAGCGTGACGAGGTCGTCGGCCGGGCGCTTCTTCTTCTCCTCGATCAGCTTCGTGAAGTAGAGGAACGTCTCCGTCATCGCCTGCATGGCGGTTTCCTGGGGCGTCTTCCCAGGCTCCTGGAAGTCCGGATCGCCGGCGCCGATCGTGCGGTTGGTCCAGTCGAAGAGCAGCTTCCAGTCGGATTCGGGCACGCCGAGCAGCCACGCGATCACCGCGATCGGCAGCGGCGCCGAGACCTCGCGCACGAAGTCGCACTCGCCGCGGTCGCTCTCGCGCACGAGCGCGTCGACGATGTCCTTGCCGATGCGCTCGATGTCACCGTGAATGCGCTTGAGGTAGCGCGGCGTGAAGCGCTTCGAGATCAGCTGCCGGTAGATCCCGTGCTTGGGCGGGTCGAGCTGAATCAAGGTAGGCGGGAACGTGTTGGGCTGCTCCGGCTCGTGTTCGATCACGAGCCGCGGCCCGCTCCAGAAGACGTCCGGGCGCTTGCCGATCGTCACGATGTCGGCGTGCTTGGTGATTGCCCAGAAGGGGATCCCGTCGGTGCGGTCCCACCAATGCACCGGATCCTCGCGCCGCAGCCGCTTCCAGACCGGGTGCGGGTAGCCGTGCGCGGCGTAGTCGTCGGGGTGGATGATGTTGAAACCGGAGAAGTCGGTCTTCACGCGGGCTCCCAGTCGGTTCGGGCGTGCGGTTCGTCGGCCCGGGTCGCTCGGGTACGACCCCTAGAGCTCGGCCTAGAACACGTTTCACTTGAGCTTGCCTGAGACGGGCCGGCTCGGCCAGTAGCTCACGGAGCGGCCCCGGAGGGGGGCGCCTCAGCCGCAGACGTCGTAGGAGAGCCAGCCGAGGAAGCGGCCGTCTTGCGAGAATGCCCGCTCGTGGTCGTAGCAGCTGCCGGTCGGCGGCTCGAGCGGCGTGCGGCTGAAGAGCGGGGAGGCCTCCGCGGGGTGCTTCTCGGGCGGGGGCACCGCGTCGAACCGCTCGACCGCGCCGCCATCCGCGCGCGACACGCAGTCCCAGCGGCGCGGGTCACCGCTGCGCGTGCGCACGCCCACCTGGCCGGGGCTCACAGACCAGGCGAAGAGCGCCACCGCGGGGCCGGAGGGCGTGCGGGCGAGGCAGGCATCGATCGCGGGCAGCCATTCCTCGAGATGCTTCGACCAGTCGAAGGTCGAGAGAGGCTCGTTGAGCGGCGGGGGCTTTGCCGAGACCGCGGGCGTCTCCGCCTCTTCGCGCCAGAAGTCGAAGCCGCCCGCGCAGCCGAGAGGCAAGCCGCCGATCAGCATCCAGCACAGGGCGAGCGCTCCGACGGCCGCACGCTTCTGGATCGTCTGGAGATACTCCGAGTACACGGTTCCGAGAAAGCGGTGCACGCCGCGGATCACGTGGTGCGTGCGCGGCGAATGGAACAGCTCGAAGGCGTGCTGCGCACCCTGGAGCTCGGCGAAGACGACCGGCGCGCGCGAGGTCTCCCGCAGCCGCGCCGCGAACACCCGCGCGTCGTCGACCGCGAGCAGCGAATCGTGCGTCCCGTGCACGATGAAGAAGGGCGGGGCGTCGGGGGAGACGTAGTGCAACGGTGAAGCGCGTTCGAAGGCTCCGCGGTCGTCCGCGAGCTTCCGCTTCAGCACCAGCCGCTCGACGAAGCTCACCAGCCCTGCGCCCATGGCGTGGTCCTGCGAGTTGGTGAAGTCGTAGGCGCCGTAGAACGGCACCGCGGCCTGCACGGAGGTGTCGACCTCTTCGAAGCCGGGCTGGAACTCCGGGTGATTTCCAGTCAGGGCCGCCAGCGCACTCAAGTGTCCGCCGGCCGAGCCACCGGTGATGGCGACGAAGCCGGGATCCCCGCCGTACTCGGCGATGTTCTCGCGGATCCAGCGCAGCGCCTGCTTCACATCGATCAGGTGATCGGGGAAGGTGGCGCGCGGCGACAGGCGGTAGTTCGCGGCAACGCAGACCCAGCCTCGCCGGGCGAGGTGCATCATGAGCGGCAGCGCCTGCTGCTGCTTGTTGCCGATCGTCCAGGCTCCGCCATGGATCTGGAGCAGCACGGGAGCGCCCCGGGCACCCGCGCGCGGCGCGTAGATGTCGAGGCGCTGGCGCGGGCCCCCGCCGTCGACGTAGGGGAGGTCGCGCACGCTGGCGACCTCGGCGTCCCGGAACAGGAAGGGAACCACGAGCCGGCCGCGCCGCTCGGGAGATTCGAGCCGCGAAGCCCACACGGGCGAGATCCGCTCGCGGTAGCGCGGCCCGAGGCCTTCGGCCAGCGCGCGCTCGACCGTCTCGCCGCTGCGCCGCGCGAGCCCGAGCTGGCCGAGGAGCCCCGCCCAGGAGCAGAGCGTCACGGCAAGGCCTACGCGACCGGGCCACTCGGCGAGCGCGCCCGCAGCAACGAAGAAGACAGTGGCTACCGCCTGCCAGGCGATGTGGTGTGCGGCGAGCTCGGAGGTGAGCCAGCCCGCGAAAAAACTCGGCACGCGCAGCGCCCGCGCGCTCCGCGACGGGAACCACGCATTCCACGTGAAGGCGGCGCCGACGAGGCTCACGGCGAGAAAGACCCAGGACATCCGGCGCTCCGTCAGAAGCTGAGCTTCACGTCGACGGTCCCCAGGGCGAAGCGACGGAAGCTGGAACGGAATAGCACACCGGCGAGGCCGGTTCTCGCGAGCAGCGGCAGCAGGCTACCGACCAGCAGGCGGCTCGCGCGCGTGCGCTGGAAGAGCACGCGCGGCGGAAGCTGCTGGAGGCGCTGGATCGTCCTCACCTCGGGCAGGCGCTCGTCGACGATACGCCGCGCGGCGGCGTCGAGCGCCGCGGGGTCCCCGCCCGCCAGCAGGCAGGGACCCAGGTGGTTCGCCGCCACCAGCGCATCGCGCAGCGCGATGTTGATGCCCTGCGCGCCGACGGGTGACATCGGGTGCGCGGCATCGCCGAGCAGCAGGAGGCCGGGCGCCGACCACTCGTCGAGGTGATCGCAGACGACGTCCAGCAGGAACGGATGCTCGAGCGCGTCGCGGCAGCGCGCCAGGTGGCTGGCGAGATCGGGCGTCACGTGCCCGGCGAGCTGCGAGAGCCACTCGTCGATCCCGCGCGCGCGCAGCTCGCCGAAGCCGCCCTTCTCGATCACCCAGCCGATCTGGAGGCGTCCGTCCGGAGCGGGGAAGAGCAGGCAGAAATGACCCCGCCCGAGGTAGGCGCGCGCGACCCGACCCGAGGCCAGGAAATCCGGCAGCGGCAGCTTGAACCAGACGACGTCGAAGGACTGCGGCGCGCGCTGCTGGTCGAGGCCCGCGCGCCGGCGCACCAGCGAGGCGCGCCCATCAGCCCCGATGATGTAATCCGCGGCGATCTCGCGCGCGCCCGCCGGCGTGTCGCCGCGCACGCCCGCGACGCGGGGCCCCTCGCGCAGCAGGTCGCGCACCGTGAAGCCGCGCTCGATGCGGAAGCCCGGATGGCGGGCGGCCTCGGCGACCAGCAGCTCGAGCAGCGCGGGCTGCGAGACGAAGCGAGGTCCGGCCGAGACCCCGGTGAACTCGGGGATCTCGACGGCGAGCACGCGCCGCTTCTCCTGGTAGATCTCGACGCGGTCGACGCGCGATTGCGGAAGCGCGTCGAGCGCGGCGCCGAGCCCCATCTGCTGGAGCGCGTCGACACCGCCGGGCAGCAGCCCCTCGCCGCGGAACTCGCGCGCGAAGTCGGTGTGCCGCTCGAGCAGCACGACGCTCAGGCCGCGGCGCGCGAGCAGCAGGGCCAGCGCTGCGCCGGCGGGGCCGGCGCCCACGATCGCGACCTTCAATCCGCCTCCAGCGATTGGGAGGCCGAGCCTGGCTCACGCCTCTCGAAAATCCGGCCGGTTCGCGATCCGCTCGGCGGTCGCCGCCGGGCAGAAGCCTTCCGTCACGAACCAGCGAACCGCCTCCACCAGCACCTCGCGCGCGGGGCGCGCCTGATAGCCGAGCTCGCGGCGCGCCTTCGACGAATCGAAGGGCCGGCTGTCGACCGCGTGCAGCTTCGCCTCCAGCGGCACCAGCGGCTCGCGGTGCGTCAGGTGGTCGGAGATCCACTCGTTGATGCGACCCATCCCGTGCAGCAGCCCGTGCGGGATCGCGAACCAGGGCGCCGGCAGGCCGGTGATCTCGGCGAGCAGCCTCACCAGCTCGCTCATCGGGAGGTTCTCACCGCCCAGCACGTAGCGCTCGCCAGGGCGTCCCTTCTCGAGCGCGAGCGCGTGACCGGCCGCCACGTCGCGCGCGTCGACCAGATTCTGCATCAGATTGGTGTAGGCCTTCATGCGGCCATTCAAGAAGTGGACCACGATGGTTCCGGTGGGCGTGGGCCGGCGGTCGCCGGGGCCGAGCACTGTCGTGGGGTGCACGATCACGACCGGCAGGCCGCGCGCCGCCTCGCGCAGCGCCACCACCTCGGCCATCGCCTTCGACATCTTGTAGTGTCCGCGGAAGCGCCGCAGATCGAGCACGTTCTCTTCGTCACCCAGCTCGCCCGGGGCTTTCCCCGCGCGGAAGTCGGGCGAGAGCGTGGCCGTGCTGCTGGTGTGGACGATCTTGCGGCAGCCGAGCTCGCGCGCCGCCGCCAGCACGTTCCGCGTCCCCTCCACGTTGACGCGGTAGAAGTCGCGCGGGTCCGGGAGCCAGAAGGCGTAGCAGGCGGCGGAGTGGACGACCGTGTCGCTGCCGGCCAGCGCGCGCCGCACGCTGACCGGGTCGAGCAGATCGAGCTCGCGAACCTTGACCGGAAGCTCTGCCAGGTTCTCGGTGCCCAGGTCCGCCCCCACCAGCGCGGTCACCTCGTAGCCGCGCCGGAGCAGCTCGCGCACCACCCGCGACCCGATGAAGCCGTTGGCACCCGTGACGGCACAGCTTCCCAGCTGCGTCCCCACCGCTGCATCCCCCATCTTTTCATTCCTCCTGGCCGCCGGGACGCGACGTTACCAAACCGGTGCCCGGCCTACGGCAAGACCTCCAGCGCCTCTCCCGTCCATCGCACCACCGCGTCCTCGCCGCGGACGCGATCCCACGCGAAGACCGCGAGCAGCTCGCGCGGGAGCACGGGGTCCGCGGTCTCGCGCAGGCCGGCCCGCTGCGCCAGCCAGCCGGTGAAAGCCTCGGCGGAGGTGCGCTCGCGCAGCTCGCGCCAGCCCACGGCGGCGTGGAGCTTCGCGAGCTTCTCGCCGCGCGCCTCGAGCAGGAGCAGGTGGTGGCGGTAGCTCGGTGTCGGGAGACCGAGCGCGCGCTGGAGCACGACCTGGAGCGCCGTGCAGGCGGCGAGGTCGCGGCCCCGCACGACGCGCGTCACGGCCTGCGTCGCATCGTCGACGACGACGGCGAGGTGGTAGGCGATCGCCCCGTCGCGCCGACGCAGGACCGGGTCGCCCAGCTCGTGGCAGGGGTCCTGTGCGAGATCGAGCCCGCCCTCGTCGCGCGGCGCGATGCGACCCGGCGCCAGGCGCAGCCGCACGGCGTCCTCGCTCTGGCGCCAGCCGCCGCGGGGGAGCGCTCGCGCCCGGCGCGTCCCCGGATAGCGCCAGGAGCCGTCGGCGGCGCGCAGGCCCGCGCGCTGGACGTCCGCGCGGCTGCACGCGCACGGATACAGCAGCTCCTGCTCGGCGAGGCGGTCGAGCGCCGCCTCGAATCGGGTCCGATGATCGCTCTGGAGCGAGGCCGCGTCCCAGTCGAGACCGAGCCAGGCGAGTGCGGCGAGCATGTCCTGCACGTGCTCGGGCCGGCAGCGGTCCGGGTCGATGTCCTCGAGCCGGAGAGAAAAGCGCGCGCCCAGGCTGCGCGCGTCGAGCCAGGCCAGCAGCCCCGCGAGCAGCGTCCCCGGGTGCGCCGGTCCCGAGGTGGTCGGCGCGAAGCGGCCGTGTTCGCGGGTCGGTTCCGGCATGACGAGTTCGCGGTGGGCGAAGTCTAGCAAGCGGGCGCCAGGCCGCGCGCAGCGAGCCGCAAGCAAAGCGCGCAGCGAGGCGCAGCCGAGCGTAGTTCACCAACGCTAGACTCCTCGGGTGCAGATCCACGCCGTCGTCTTCGATCTCTTCGATACCCTCGTCGACCTCCACTACGAGAACCTCCCGCGCACGGAGGCCGACGGGAAGCCGCTCCCGCCCACGGTTCCCGCGCTGCACGAGGCGACCCGGACGCGGCTCGCGATCTCCTTCGATGCCTTCGCCGAGGCGCTCGCCGAAATCGATCTCGGCTTCCGCGACTCGCACTATTCCGTGGACCGCGAGGTCCCCACCGAGCAGCGCTTCACCGCCCTCGCCCGGCGTCTCGGCGCCTCCGATCCGGATCTCCCGGGCCTGCTGACGTCGGTGCACATGGGGCTGCTGCGCGAGCAGGTGAGTGTGCCCGTGCACCACGCGCCGCTGCTCGCGGAGCTCGCCTCGCTTCGCGCCATCGGGCTGTGCTCGAACTTCTCGCACTCGCAGACGGCGATGAGCATCCTCGAAGAAGCCGGCCTCGCGCGCCACCTCGCCGCCGTCGTGATCTCGGACGCCGTGGGTCTGCGCAAGCCCCGGCCCGAGATCTTCGAAGCCGTGCTCGCGCGCCTCGGCGTCGCGCCCGAGCAGGCGCTCCACGTGGGCGACAGTCTGCGCGCCGACGTGGTCGGAGCCGCCGGGCTCGGTATGAAGACCGCCTGGCTCACGCGCCGCGTGAAGGATCCGCGCGCCGCCCTCGAGGCGTACGACGGCCCCGCCCCGGACTACACGATCCGCGACCTGGCCGAGCTGCCGGCTCTGCTGGATGTCTAGCTCCGTGTATCCTGGCCCCCGGCCCGTGCCCGAATCCACCCGAAGGAGCCCCCCATGCCGAAGCCCGTGAATCGCCAGTGGCTGCTCGCCGCCCGTCCCAAGGGGATGGTGAAGCCGTCGGACTTCTCCTTGCGCGAGGTGCCCGTGACACCGCCCGGAGACGGGGAGGTATTGGTGCGAAACCTCTACCTGGCGTTCGAGCCGGCGATGCGGGGCTGGATGGAAGACCGGGCTGGCTACATCCCGCCGGTGCCGCTCGGCGACGTGATGCGCGGCGTCAGCGTGGGGCAGGTGATCGAGTCGAACCATCCCGAGTACAAGCCGGGCGATTTCGTCTCCGGCATGCTCGGCTGGCAGGAGTACGCCACGGCCGGGCGCGGAGCCATGGTGAGCCGCGTTCCGCCCGGCGCGACACTCACGCAGCCGCTCTCGGTGCTCGGCATCACCGGCATCACCGCCTATTTCGGGCTGCTCGACGTCGGCAAGCCGCAGCCCGGGGAGACCGTGGTCGTGTCCGGCGCCGCCGGGGCGACGGGATCCGTCGCGGGGCAGATCGCGAAGCTGAAGGGCTGCCGCGTGATCGGGATCGCGGGCGGCGCGGCCAAGTGCCGCTGGCTGGTCGAGCAGGCGCACTTCGACGCGGCGATCGACTATCGGAGCGAGGACGTCGGCAAGCGCCTGCGCGCGCTCTCTCCCGACGGCGTCGACGTGTTCTTCGACAACGTGGGTGGCCCGGCGCTCGACGCCGTGCTGGAGCAGATCCGGCTGCGCGCGCGGATCGTCTTGTGCGGCGCGATCTCGGGCTACAACGCGGAGGAGCGCCCCCCCGGCCCCCGCAACTACGTGAACCTGGTGATGCAGCGCGGCCGCATGGAGGGCTTCATCGTGATCGATTATCTGCCGCGCGCCGCCGACGCTGTGAAGGAGCTCGCGGCCTGGGTCCGCGAGGGCCGGATCGCCTACCAGGAGGACATCCAGCAGGGCTTCGAGAACGCCCCGCGGACGTTCCTGCGCCTGTTCCGGAGCGAAAACGTCGGCAAGCAGCTCTTGAAGCTCGCCGACCCGCCGATCCGGGACGCCAGGCCTGCGTGAACTTCTCTCCGGTCTGAATGAGCTTCGCTCCGCTCTGAAGGAACTTCGCTCGCCTTCGGCTCGCTGCGCGCTCCGCTTGCGCGCTAGCCGCCGTCAGCAAACCCGCTCCAGCCCGAAATAGTTCGTGATCTCGGTTACCGACGGATCCCGTCGGTGCCGCGACCAGGATGTCGTGTCTCGGCCGTGTGATGCGCGGCTCGCTTGCGCATCGATTCTCGATGGAAATCGGGTCGATTCGATGCTTCGTGAGCCACGTCACCGATCGGGAATTCGGATCGCGATAGATGCCGTCTACGAGAGGAGATCCCCCATGCCGCTGTTCGATGTCAAAGAGCGCTCCCGTGCCCTGCTCCCGTCGCTCGGCCTCGCCGCAACCGTGCTCATGGTTCAGGCGGGGAGCGCGTCGGCGATCGTCGTCGACCTGAATCGCGTGCGAGAACTGCACGAATCGATCGCTCCCCACGTCGAGCAGGAGATGCTCACGACGCTGGTGGAGGCCGATCCGGAGCTCGCCTTCGAGACCGCCTTCGAGGTCGGGGACGAGCTGTTCGAGACGGTCTTCAACGCCATCGACGGGGTGGGGGCCAACGTCGGAAACGGACAGCGTTTCACGCGGATGCCTCGTGCGGATCTCCGCGGGGGGACCGAGTGGTTCAACCACCGGCCCGAGCGCTTGTCGGGTCCGAACGCCGAGAACTGCAACGCCTGCCACAATCTTCCCTTCGACGACGGCGCCGGCAACGCGTCGGGCAACATCCACCGCGATCCGCTGCGCAGCGGTCAGGCCCGTCAGATCATCCAGCGCAATGCTCCGCACCTGTTCGCGCCCGGCGCGGTCCAGCGCCTGGCGGAGGAGATGACCGCGGACCTGCACAAGATCCGCTCCGAGACGATTGCGAGCGTCTGCGCCACCGGCTCGACGCGTACTGCGAAGCTCGAGACGAAGGGGGTGAGCTTCGGCTCGATCGTCGTGTCGCGGGAGTGGGGCAGGACGTGCCGCACCAGCGTGAATACGGCGGGCGTCAGCGGCGTCGACGCCGACCTCGTGATCAAGCCCTTCCAGTGGAAGGGAAACACGATGTCACTGCGCGATTTCAATCGCGGTGCCTCGCACAACGAGCTCGGCATGCAGGCCGTCGAGCTGGTCGGCGAAGGGGTCGACGGCGACTTCGACGGCGTCACCGACGAGATGACGATCGGGGACCAGACGGCGCTCGCGGTCTATCTCGCGGCCCAGCCGCGGCCCACGAGCCTGCTCGAGCTCGACGGCCTCGGGCTCCTCGAGACCCCCCTCGCGGCCGACCAGAAGAGCCGGATCCAGCGCGGCGCGGGTCTCGTGAAAGGCGCGAGCCTGGGCTGCGTCTCCTGCCACAAGGCGACGCTCACGCTCGACGATCCCACCTTCAGCGAGCCGAGCCAGGGCAAGGCGCATCGCGACGCGGTCTTCCCGGCGGGTCAGAATCCGATCACCCTCGGCGTCGATCCCCGGCGCGCCGTCAGTTTCGACCTGACGAAGGATCAGCCCGACAACCGGCTGCTCAACCCCGATGGCAGCCTGCGCTTCCGTCTGGGCTCGCTGCGCGTCGATTCCAGGAGCCGCAAGGCCCAGGTGGACCTCGGCGGGGATCTCAAGCGCCACGACCTGGGGGCGGGCCTGGCCGAGTCGATCGACGAGACCGGAACCGGCGCGTCGGTGTTCCTCACCGAGAACCTTTGTGGCGTCGGATCAACGGCGCCGTATCTGCACGATGGCCGCGCCACCACGCTCACAGAGGCGATCCTCGAGCACGGCGGCGAGGCCGCGGCTTCGAGAAGCGCCTTCACGAAGCTCGGGGTGCAAGCCCAGGCAGACGTGGTCGCATACCTGGAGAACCTGGTGCTCTTCAAGCTGCCGGAAGAGGAGTAGAGGCTACGGGCGAGGGTCCCGGCTGGGCTGGCTCGGCCGCAGCTCCGGCGGCGTGCGCGTGCCGGGCAGCGCGCCGCGATTCACACCGACGCGTATGAGTGTACCAGGACGGCGCGGATCGTGGAGCACGAAGTCGAGCAGACCGTTGCGGTCGAGATCGCCGAAGCGGATCACGCCGGTCGTGTCGAAGGACTGGCGGATCGCACGTGACGCGAGCGTCGGGCCGGAAGCGCCGAGATGGATCTCGAGCAGGTCGGCGGCGAACGGCGCGATCAGATCGAGCCGGCCGTCGGAGTTCAGGTCCCGGAGCGCGGGCAGGAAACCGACCGTGCGCTGCGTCTCGAAGCTCACGCCGAGATCGAGGCTGCGCGCGATCGCCGGCTTCGCCTCGAAGGGGGCGTTCTGGGCGGTGCGGTACACGCGCAGCTCCGGATCGATCGACCGGGTGAGCAGGATCTCGACCAGCTCCAGCGTCCGAAGGGAGAGGCGCACCTCGATGAAATCGAGCTGCGTGTCGCCGTCGAGGTCTTCGAAGGCGGTGGCGGCCCAGCCGCCGTCCATCTCGAAGGTCTGATCGGCTTTCTGGACGTCCCAGGTGCCGCCTCGGTTCACGTGCAACGTGGTCAGGGTGTGCGCGCGCAGGAGACCACCCTGCGTCGTGGAGACGAGCAGGTCGGCGCGCCCGTCGCCGCTCCAGTCCCGCGCCTCGATGCGCGCGGTTCCGGTGGCGCGCACGTGGTCGGCCTCGGAGAGCCGGCGCAGGACGTGGCGCTGGTCGGGCTTTCCGGAGAATCCCTCTGGCTCGCGGCCGAGGAAGACCAGGACCTCGTGGCGGTTCGAGACGACCAGATCGCCGCGGCCGTCGCCGTCGACGTCGGCGACGTCGATGCGCGGGTGCTCGAAGTAGAGATCCGCCTCGTTGTCGGAGACCAGCAGCCCCGGGCGGGGCGGCACGAAGAAGTTCGCGCGGGATTGCGTCGCGAGCCGCGCCACCGGCTCGCCGTCGAGGCTGGCGACGAAGACCTCGCCGAATCCCGGGACGACGAGTAGCGGCGCAGCCGCGAGCCCGTCGCGGACCAGGCGCAGCCGGTCGATACCCCGCTCGTCGGGAGCGACCGCCAGCGTCGTCCCCGGGAGCTGGACGTCGCGCCAGGCCGGAACGCGGCCGGCGAGCGAGAGCCGCGTCACACGATCGCGTCGCATGAAGAACATTTCCTCCGCTCCGCTCGCCATGGGGAAGAAGTCGTAGGCCGCGGCTCCGTCGGGCAGCGGCGCCACCCAGTCCGGCGCTTCCCGAAACGCGCCGTCCTCGCGCTGGAAGTGGACCCGCAGCTTGCGCTGCTGGTTGGGCGGGAGCTTCGTGAAGGAGGCGGTCACCAGGTCGCCGCGGCCGTCGCCGTCGAGATCGGCGATCTCGGCGAACGCGGTGCGCCCGGGGCCGGGGAGGGTGAGCAGCTCGAAGGGGGCGCTGGACTCCTCGGCGAGGGCCGTCGCCGAGAGGGTCAGCACGCAGATCACCTGGAGCAACCTGCGTGTCCTCGCCTGCATGTCTCCTCCTCCGCCCGGCCGGCAGACCCATAGCCTCGAACCGGGCTCGCTTGCACCTGGTCGGCGCGCTGCGGCAGAGTCGTCGCATGGACCTCAGCGTCCGCGGTCATCCGCTGCACAGCCGTTCTCTGTCGGTGACGCTCACGCAGCGCGCGGACGGGCAGCTCGAGGTGTTCGGCGAGATCCTGGATCTGCGCAAGCGCGGCTTCGTGCCCGTGGCCGGCGAGCTCCAGGCTTCCGGCATCGTGCACCAGATGCAGCTGCGGGGAGTGGTGGCGCCGGAGACCGCGCGGCTCGAATCGCTCTCGGCAGCGCAGCCGGCGGTCGCCTTCGAGCCGTCCGCGCTGACGCAGGGCGAGAGCTGCCGGGATCCGATCGGGCGGATCCAGGTGCTGGTCGGTACCACGCTCGACCGTGGTTTCGCGAAGCGCTGGCTCGCCGAGGTCGGAGGCCCGCTCGGCTGCTCGCACATCCTCACGCTCGGGCAGCTGCTCGCCTCGACGGTGGCCTGGGCGCTGGAGCGGGACCGCACCTGCCAGCCGGGGCCGCGGCGCGCGGGCGAGCGCGTCTATCGGCGCGACCTGGTGATCGACGGCTGCGCGCTCGAGGACCGCGACCTGGAGCTCTCGCTTCAGCTCACGGATCTGCACTTCGCGCCCTCGCCGGCGCTGGCGCGGCCGATCGAAAGACTCGGCGCCGAGCTCGAGATCCGCTGCCTCGCGAGGGTCGCGATGCCCGGCATGGCGCTCGCCCGGATCGAGGCCGCCGAGCGCCGCCGCACTCGGGCGGAGCTCGCGGACGCGCGCTGGCGCGATCACAGCGCCGCGCTGGCGCCGCTCATCGGCCAGAAGCTCGCGAGTGGCGTGGGTGGCGCGCTCGTGCGCCGCTTCGGCGAGGACCCGGACGCGCGCCCGCTGCTCGACCTGCTGCTGAATCTGACTCCGGGCCTGTACCAGTGCATGGCGGCGCTCTCCGAGAACTGGCCGGCCGCGGCGCTGCACAACCCCAGCACGATCGGGATGGGCGGGATCCCCGACTCCTGCTTCATGTGGCGCCGGGGCGGCGCGCTCGACCGCGCACGCGAGGAGGAGCGGCGGGCCGGAACGCCACCGCTGCTGCCGTCATGACGCAGGATCCCGAGCAGGACCGGCTGGCGCGCGAAGTCGCGCGGCGGCGGACCTTCGCGATCATCTCGCACCCGGACGC
>Ga0184637_10002016_pt1 | contig 13214 bp, 11 predicted proteins | sample PLM3_127_b2_FD_133143 | JGI IMG/M metagenome (GOLD analysis project Ga0184637, IMG submission 133143) | Groundwater sediment microbial communities from an aquifer in East River, Colorado, USA - PLM3_127_b2 | ecosystem: Environmental > Terrestrial > Soil > Riparian zone | place: USA: East River...
CACTCGGACTCGGACTCGGATCGCGCTCGTCGCGATCGGGGAACGGGCGCCGGCCGGCTCAGACAGGTCCTCGCGCGCCCGCGGTCGTTCGTCGATGGATCACCACCCCTGGTGATGGTGGGCGCGCTGCGGAACTCGCCGGTCCTGACGCCCGTTCCCCTCCGCACGAGCGCGCCTCCTGACAGGATCAGAAACGCAGATGAAGTGCGGCGCCGTTGGCGCGCTCGGGACCGCGCGCGATGAGCGGCGCCGCGCTCAACGTCACGCCCCTCGGGGTTACTTGCGCACTCGTCGTTTCGAACGGGTCTGCTGTGCTTGTGAGCACCGTGACACCCACGAGCAGCGAGGCCGCTCCGATGCAGGTGTTGAGCACGCCCAGTCCCCTCACCTTGTCGTTCTCTCGGGTCAGCGCGGGAAGACCCAGCCCTAGCCCGACGATCCCGGTGGTGAAGGCGAAGGCCCCTCTCTCTCGCCCATGCCGATGGTCAGTAAGATCGAAGGGGCTCGCGGTGTTGAGGAGGATGGCCGTGATTCCCAGCGCGGACACGGCACTCGTTCCCGCGGTGTAGGGAACATTCCATTCGTCCTCGTGGGCAGGAGGCACCTCCCCCCAATAAGCGGGCTGGATCCTCGCCGCCTCGTCGGTGGTGAGTCCTTCCCGCTCGAGCCAGGCGAGCAATTCGGGGTCGCCGGCTAGCTCGCGGACTCGGGCGTTGTTGCAAGTCGTGGCCACGCGACGAACGAGGTCACTCCCTCCCGACCGCTCGATCAGGTGCGCCATCGCGCAGCGGGGTGGCAGTCGACGAAGTAGGGCATCCGGCGGTCGCCGAAGTCGTAATTGTGGGGAAAGACCCCGCGCTGGCGATAGTCGCGGAGCGCACCCAGGTTGCGCGCCCGGGCGGCACGCTGCGATGGAGAGAGGTGGGTGACGTCTCGGGACAGGAGCTCGCGCTCGACTCGCTCGAGGTGGGCTTGGATACGAGCTGTCTCCGTTTCGGACGTGCTCTCGCGCAGCGGGGAAGGAACCTCAAGCAAGAAGACGGTGCCGAGGATGAGAAGGGCAACGGCGGCAAGGCGGGGGTGATTCGTCATGGCTGGCTCCTTGGGATCTGTCGCTGGGGAGCCCGGCGCGACCATCGGGTTCCGAGACAAGAGACCCCCGGTCCCCCTGAGTCGGCGGAGGTGATCGGGCGAAGGCTATGGATATTGTAACGGAAAACTCACCCGCCTGCGTCGTGTCTACGTATCCGGACACTGGCGAAAGTGCAAGGGAGTGGCACTTATTCGGATCGGACGTGGCCCGCATCCATGGCTGAGCTACACTGGTACGAGGCGTCCGGTCGAGGCCGGAAGGAACTCAAAATCAAGCGTATCCTGAGTCAATGATCATGGCGCGCCGGGACCCTACCGAGCAGTACGTCGTCTGCGTATCGAATCGAGGCTACCAGGCGTCACTCGTGGTTCGGAGAATCTACCGAAGCCTACCCGACCCGAAAGCGATGACCCGAGGGTTGTTGCGAGTCGTCGATGAGTCAGGAGAGGATTATCTCTTTCCGGCAAAACTATTCGTCGCCATCGAGCTTCCCAAAGAAGCCGGAAGGGCATTCAGGGCAGCGAGCTGACCGACGGCCGATCGAGAATCACATTCCATACTCAACAATGAGCTGCCATGAGTGACTGGAAGAGTCGGTCTAGCCTGGCGTCGCAGGGAGTGAGTTAGGTGGTGCGGAAGGGGGGACTTGAACCCCCACAGGCTTGCGCCTACTAGACCCTGAACCTAGCGCGTCTACCAATTCCGCCACTTCCGCACCGGCGGGAGACGCAGTATAGGCGCCGCCTTCCGCCATCCGCAAGGGGTGGGACGCCCGGCGCTTGCCGGTGCGAGGAGGCGGTGCTAGCTTCCCGATCGCCCCATCGAGGAAGTCTGCGGCGTCCGGAAGGAACTGTCCCATGCCCCGTGCCGCCCGCGCCGCCGCTGTCGCTGACGGCGCAGCGCCCCGGGTCAAGCTCATCAGCAGCAACCGGAAGGCGAGCCACGACTTTCACCTGCTCGAACGCCACGAGGCGGGCATCGCCCTGGTCGGCACCGAGGTCAAGTCCCTGCGCCAGAAGGCGGCCAACCTCCAGGACGCCTACGGTGCGGTCGAGGGAGACGAGGTCTTCCTCTACAACTGTCACATCGCCCCCTACGAACAGGGCAATCGCAACAACCATGAGCCCCGGCGCAAGCGGCGTCTCCTTCTGCACCGGCGTGAGATCGAGCGGCTCAAGGGGCGCGTGCTCGAGAAGGGTCTCACCCTCATCCCGACTCGCCTCTACTTCAAGGGCGGCCGTGTCAAGGTGGAGATCGCCCTCGCCCGCGGCAAGCGGCTCTACGACAAGCGGGTCGCCATCGCCAAGCGTGACGCGAACCGCGAGGTCCAGCGGGCTCTGCGGGGGCGGGTGCATGGAAGCGCAGGCCGAGGCGGCCGGGGGGCGACACGTGACGACTGACAACGCGAACCGAGCGATCAGACGGAACAGGGCACACAGGGCGCGCGCCGGCGCGCTCACGGTCCTTGCGCTCGCCGCCACCATCGCCGCCGCCGCGCTCACGGTCCTCGCCCCCGGCAGTGAAGCCCAATCCCGCCGCGGGCGGAGTCCGAAGGAAGATTCCGGCCTCCACTCCGGAGAAATCCTTCTCTTCCTTCCCGACGGCCGGGGAGAGCGGCGCGTGCCTTCGCTCACCCTGGGCGGCGACGAATACCTGTCTGCGGCCGACATCGTGGAAATACTTCGCGCCACCTCCTACTGGCGCAGCGAAACCCGAAAGCTCCTCCTGCGCGTCGGCACCGAGCACCGGGTGACCCTGGCGGTGGACAATCCCTTCGTGCTCATCGACAAGCGGGTCATGCGCATGCCGGCGCGTCCCTTCCACCGCGACGGTGAGGTCTGGGCGCCGGTTGCGCTCTTTACCCTGCTCGCCGACACCGGGATCCTGTCGGGGGTGGCCTGGGATGCCGACCGGCGCTTGCTCTCCCTCGGCGGCGAAGCGGCGATCGGCGACATCACGTTCAGCGATGGTGATGGTTACACCAAGCTCACCGTGCCGTTGGCCCACAACCTCGAGCCGGCCATCCTCACCGCCGCCGCCGGCCGCGCCGTCATTCGCTTGCGCGGGGCGGTCGCCAGCCCCGAACTCCTGGGTGAGCGCGAAGCGTCGGGCCGTTTCACCTCGGTCGCGCTCATGGCCGCGCCGGGGGCGGTCGACCTCGTGCTCGAGTTGAGCGACTCGAGTCGCGGCTACCTCGTGCGCCGCTTCGGCTCGCCCCCGCGGGTCGAGATCGTGGTCGGCGATGAGCCCGGTCGCCACGGGGAGCTTGTCCTCCAGCCACTGGGCGTGACCTCGACCGCGGCGGACGAGCAGGGCGCGCGGTCGCGCCCGGCGTTCGTGATTCTCGACCCCGGGCATGGTGGCGAGGATGAGGGGACGCGCTCGCCGGGCGGGCGGCTCGAGAAGCACCTCACCCTCGAGCTGGCCCGGCGCGTGCAGCGACGCCTGGAAGGCGAATCCGGCTTCCGGGTGGCGCTTGTGCGCGAGCGCGACGAAAAGGTCGAGGCGCCGCGCCGGGTCGAGATCGCCAACGCCTCGGGCGCCGATATGCTGGTGAGCCTGCATCTCGATCTCGGGTCGACACGGGGGCCGGGCCGTTTTCAGCTGGCGGTGCGCGGCGGCGGCGGCCAAGTGATCTACGAGGACCTCGGATCGTTCGTCCCCGGGGCGGTCGCCGCCTCCGACGTGCGCGAGACCCTGGACCTCGTGCGCTGGGAATCGGCGGGAGCCGAGCACGGCATCGAATCTCAACGATTGGCGCAGAATATTGCCGAGAAACTGCGGGCGAGATTCCCGGGTCAGCCCGCCTCGGTGGCGCGCCGTCCGGTCTGGAATCTGGAGGGGGCCGACATGCCGGCGGTGTTGGTCGAGATCGGGAGTGGCGACGCCGACAAGGCGATGGCGAGCGGCGAGACCCTAGAGTCCCTGGCCGCGGCGGTGGCCTCAGGGGTGACCGCGTACTGGGCGGGGGAAGCCCCGGGGTCGGGGAAACGCAAATGAAGGAACCGCGAATGGACGACCCGCGGAACGACCTGCGAACGGACGATCCTCAAGTGCACGTCGAAGGCGCTCCCGATGAAGGGATCGGCTACGGCGGCATGGAAGAGATCCGGCTCCGCGGTCGCTCAGGCCGCGAGCGTGGGCCCGGTCGGTGGACAGACCCCGCCGGTGGCCTGGGCCCGGGCGGTTGGAAGGGGCTCAAGTTCCTGGCCAGTGGACTCGCCTTCGTGCTCATCCTCGCACTCATCTTGGCGGTGGTCCGCCGGCCGCACACCGGCGATGTGCGGAGCGGAGCGGATGCCGCCCCGTTCGGCCCGGCGACTCGCTCGTTCACCCTCTACTATCTCGACTCGCAAGGCGAGCTCGTCCCGGAGGCGCGCGAGGTCCCGGCCAAGGCCACGCACGCCGCGCAGATCCAGGCGGTGGTCGCCGAGGAACTGGCGGGATCGATGGGAGAGTATGCGAGCCCGTTTCCAGCCGGCACTCAGCTCCTCCATCTGTTCGTGAGCACGGACGGGCTGGTCACCATCGATCTGAGCCGGGACGTCATGCGGAATCATCCGGGCGACATGGAGAGTGAGTACGCGACCCTCGCCGCGCTCTTTCGCAGCGTCCGTGAGAACTTCCCCGAAGCGACCGCAGTCCAGATCCTGATCGAAGGCGAGCCCGTGCCCACCCTTGCCGGCCATTTTGCCATCGAGAGCCCGCTGATCGGAGAGGAGTGGCAGTGAGAAGGGATTCCCAACCGGGCGCTCGCCAGCCGATCGGGGTCTTCGATTCGGGGATTGGGGGCCTCACCGTCGTGCGTGAGCTCATGCGCCGCTTCCCCGGGGAAGGCATCGTCTACTTCGGCGACACCGCCCGCCTTCCCTACGGCACCAAGTCGGCGGCGACGGTGCGCCGGTTCTCGGTGGAGAACACCCGATTCTTGTTGAATCAGGGCGTCAAGCTGGTGGTGGTCGCCTGCAACACGTCCTCGGCAGTCGCCCTCGAAGTTCTTCGCCGGCAGTTCGACATCCCCGTGCTGGGGGTGGTCGAGCCCGGCGCGCGGGCGGCGGCCGCCGCCACCCGGACCCGGCGGATCGGCGTCATCGGCACCTACGGGACGATTGCCAGCGGGAGCTACGAGAAGGCGATTCGGGCTCTCCTGCCGGCGGCGGAGGTGCACGCGGTGGCCTGCCCGCTCTTTGTCCCGCTGGCGGAAGAGGGCTGGGTCGATCACCCGGTCACCCGCGAGGTGGCGCGCGAGTACCTCGCCCCGCTCCTGGCCGCGGAGATCGACACGTTGGTCTTGGGCTGCACCCATTACGGCGTCCTTCGCGACGCCATCCAGAGTGCGTTCGCCGGTCGCGAGGTCGCGCTGGTGGACTCCGCCGCCGAGGTGGCGCTTGAAGTCGAGTCCCACCTGGCTGCCGGCGGAGCGCGCCCAAACCTATCCGTGCCGCCGCCGGCGGCCGCACCCTGTTCCTTCTACGTCAGCGACATCCCGGCCCGCTTCAGTGAGGTGGGCGGGCGCTTCCTCGGCCGCCCGCTCGACGAAGTCATGCTCGTTGACCAGACCGACATCCCCTGGTTCGAGAAGGCGCCGGACGGAATGGCCACCCGATGAAGGCGGACGCGAGCGTCGTGCGCCCGTCGGGCCGGGCGGCGAACCAGCTTCGCCAGCTCAAGCTCCGGCCCGGGGCGCTGCGCTTCGCCGAGGGCTCGTGCATGATCGAGCTCGGGAGGACCAGCGTTCTCTGCTCGGCGTCCCTCGACGACAAGGTGCCGGCTTTCCTCCGGGGCGGCGGCCGCGGCTGGATCACCGCCGAGTACAGCATGCTGCCTCGCTCGACCCAGGTGCGCACGCCGCGCGATGTCTGGCGCGGCAAAGCCGGCGGGCGCACGCACGAGATCCAGCGCCTCATCGGCCGCAGCCTGCGCGCGGTGGCCGATCTTGCCGCTCTCGGCGAACGTTCGATTCTCATCGACTGCGATGTGATCGAAGCGGACGGCGGCACCCGCGTCGCCGCGATCACCGGCTCTTTCGTCGCCCTGGTCGGAGCGCTTGAGCGCCTGCGGGAGGCGAAGCTACTCAAGGGCCGGGTGCTCAGGGACTACGTCGCCGCGATCAGTGTCGGTCTGGTCGGCGGGGTTCCGGTCCTCGATCTCGAATACACCGAGGACGTCGCCGCCGGCGTCGACATGAACGTGGTGATGACCGGAAGCCGGGAGCTGGTCGAGGTGCAGGGGACCGCCGATTCGAAGCCCTTCTCGACCACCGAGCTCGGCCAACTGGTCGAGCTCGCCGGCGGCGGAATCCGGCGCCTTGTCGCCGCCCAACGCCGGGCCCTCAAGCTCGATCGGCTGCCCTGATCCCCTGATTCTTCTTCGTCACCGGCTCCACGCGTCGCCATGAGACTACCCAGCAGAAAACTGCTCATCGCCACAAGAAACCGCGCCAAGCTCGAGGAGATCCGGGAGACCCTGGGCGATCTCCCGGTGGCCGTCATCGGACTCGAGGAGGTCGAGCCGGAAGTGGCCGAGGTCGAGGAGACCGGGGAGAGCTATGCGGCGAACGCCCTCCTCAAGGCGCGGGCGGCGGTCGCTGCGACCGGCATGGCGGCGCTGGCGGACGACTCGGGACTCGAGGTCGATGTCCTGGAGGGGGCTCCCGGGGTGCGCTCGGCCCGTTTTGCCGGGCCGCGCGCGACCGACGAGGACAACAACCGGCTTCTCCTGGTCCGTCTGGCCGGCGTGCCCGCGGCGCGGCGCACCGCCCGCTTCGTCTGCACTGCGGCGCTCGTCTTTCCAGATGGCGATCCGATCGTGACCGGGGGCGCGGTGGAAGGGCGCATTCTGGAGGCGCCGCGCGGAGGCCGGGGCTTTGGCTACGATCCGCTGTTCTACTACGAACCCTTCGGCCTGACCTTTGGCGAGGCCGAGTCCGCGGCCAAGAACCGGGTCAGCCACCGCGGGCAGGCTTTCCGCGCCATGGCGGTCGAGGTGCGTGCCTTGTTCTGAAGCTGAATCTGAAGCTGAAAAAGAGAGGGTGGGGTGGACGACGGGGATCGAACCCGCGACAACCGGATCCACAGTCCGGTGCTCTACCAACTGAGCTACGTCCACCACTCGGACGAAGGATCGGGGACCGCCGGCCCACTTCGTGCTAGGAGTCACGAAGCGTGGGTGCGACAGGGCTGGCGCGCCTGGAGGGATTCGAACCCCCGACCCACGGATTAGAAGTCCGTTGCTCTATCCACCTGAGCTACAGGCGCATGGTCGGGGCGAGAGGATTTGAACCTCTGGCTGCCTGCCCCCAAAGCAGGTGCGCTACCGGGCTGCGCTACGCCCCGACGAGGAGCCCGTAGCGACGGCATCGTAGCGCACCCCCCGAGGGGTGTCAAACCTGATGTCTGGCAAGCGCTTGCATTGGGCGATCGGGCGCAGGCTATGCCCGAGAGAGTTGCTGGCGATCGGGCGAGCCAAGGATTACGATAGGCAGGAGCAAGGTCTACCCGCGTCACTCGAGGAGGACTATTTCAATGGCAGGTGTCAACAAGGCAATCCTCATTGGCAACCTTGGTGCCGACCCGGAGCTTCGCCACACGCCGAACGGCATGGCGGTGGCAAACTTCAATATCGCCACGACCGAACAGTGGACTGCGAAGACCGGAGAGCGCAGTGAGCGCACCGAGTGGCACCGGATCGTGTGCTGGGGCCGCTTGGCGGAGATCTGCAACGAGTACTTGTCCAAGGGACGGCAGGTCTACATCGAGGGTCGGATCCAGACTCGCCAGTGGGAAGATCGGGACGGAAACCGGCGCTATACGACCGAGATCATCGCCCAGAACTTGCAGATGCTAGGCCGGCCGGGTGAGCGTGCGGAGGTGCCGGCGGGTGGACCCACCTTTGAGAGTGAAGCCTACCCCGACGCAACCGCAACCGCAGGCGCCGGAGCCGCCATGAGCAACCTCGGGGGAGGGCCAGTGGCCGGGGGCGAGGACGACGTACCTTTCTAGCCCAGCATCACCGGCGGCTTGCCCGCCGCGGGGGGCCAGTGATAGGGTACGTCCCCTGCTCGTCCTGCGCCGCTAGCTCAATTGGCAGAGCAACTGACTCTTAATCAGTGGGTTCGGGGTTCGATTCCCTGGCGGCGCACCAGCCTTGGCGAGGGACGGGAGAATCGCAGGGGTGGGGAAGGTCTAACCATTCAGTTGGGCCCGTCGACTCTTGGTTTGTGGGGGGCGACTGGCTTCGACGGGGGTAGTTGAAACGGAGATGGCGTGCCGAGGGCCCCGGGTTCCTCGTAAATCCCGCGGGAAAAAACCAACTGCCAATTCTGAATTGGCACTGGCTGCCTAAGACGCAGCCCGCTCGTCTCCCCTCCGTCCGTCGGGGGGAATAGCGAGCGTCGAATCAGGCGGACTGGCCGGTTGTCCTGTCCGGGGGCAACCGGCGAGAACCTAACCCGGACTGGCTGAACACGGATCCCGCCGACCGGAGCCGTGGGAGGCGAGACAAAAAATGGTCTGGCTACGCACGTAGAGGTCTTCGTGGAGGTATCTCCGGACGCGGGTTCGATTCCCGCCGCCTCCACCATTTCTCCTGGTCCCAGCGCCAAGGGCGTCCAGTCAGCTCATCCGGGCCCGCGCCCGATGCCGAGCGGCGCGGGCCCGGATTGTTTATCCTCTAGCCGTTGGCAGAGAACGTGGGTGATGAGCGGGAGCTGGCGCGCGTGCGGGACCGGCTCGAGTCGGTGCGCGAACGCATCGAGGCCGCGGCTCGGCGCGCCGGGCGCGATCCGACCGAGATCGAGGTCGTCGCTGTCACCAAGGGATTCCCGGCGGCGGCGGTGGTCGCGGCGGTCGCCGCCGGATTGGGCGCGGTCGGTGAGAATCGGGTGCAGGAGGCCCGGGCCAAGCGCCCGGCCACCGAGAGTCTTCTTGCCGCCGAACCCGGGCTGGCGCGCCCGCTCTGGCATCTCATCGGCCACCTGCAGCGGAACAAGGTGCGCGCCGCTCTCGAGCTGTTCGAGTGGGTGGATGCGGTCGATTCGCTCGAGATCGCCGGCGAATTGAGCCGCCGGCTCGAGGGCAGCGGGCGGCGCTTGCCGGTGTTGGTCGAGGTCAAGACCGCACCCGAGCCGACCAAGCATGGCCTGACTCCCGAGGCGGCCCTCGATCTCGCGCCCGAGATCGGTGCGCTCCCGGGTCTCCTGGTCCGGGGCTTGATGACGATGGCGCCGTGGGGTGCCGACCCCCGGCCGGCGTTTCAGAGCCTGCGGCGGCTGCGCGAGCGCCTGGCGGTGTCCTGGCCGGGGCCACCTCCCCATCTCCCGCACCTGTCGATGGGAATGAGCGGGGACTTCGAGATCGCGGTGGAGGAAGGCGGAACCCTCCTCCGCCTGGGGACGGCCCTCTTTGGGCCCCGTTCGGGCGATCCTGCCTGAGCCCCGGATCGGCCGGAGTGGGCACGGCTTCTGCTTGACGGGGCGCGCCGGGCGATGCTTCCTTTGCGACGGAGGCGGAGCCGGCGGGTAGGTGGACGGAAGAGCGGCTGACCCGGAAGGCGCGGCCAACCCGAGCGCGCAGCCGGTCAGGCCGCGCGGGAGAGATGGATGGCGATGGCACTCACTCCTCTCGACGTGCGCAAGCAGCAGTTTCGGCGCGTGATGCGCGGGGTCGATGGCGATGAGGTGGCGGTCTTCCTCGGGCTGGTCGCGGGGGAGATGGAGACGCTCATCCGCGAGCATGCGGTGCTCTCGGAGCAGGTGGTGCAGTTGCGCACCCGAGTGGAGGAATTCCAGTCCCTCGAGCGCAGCCTCCGAGACGCGGTGGTGGTGGCCCAAGGGATGCGCGAGGAAGCGCGCCGTCAGGCCGAGCGTGAGGCCGAGCTGCTGCTCTCCAAAGCCGATCTGGAGGTCAAGTCGCGGCTGCGCGCGGTCGAGTCTCGGACCGCCGATCTCAGGCGCGAGCTGGCCGAGCTCAAGGGCGAGCGGCAGAACTACCTCATTCGCCTGCGCGCCTTGATCGAGACTCATATGCGGATGGTCGAAGCCAGCGAGGCTCGCTTCGAGGCCCTGGACTCCGCCGGATCGACCGATGCCCGGGTCGAGACGCTGTGGCGCACGCGCGCGGACCATGGACCGCCTCCGACTGGCGTGATGCCCGACGGGCCGGCTGGGTCCGCGCCGCCGAATCCGGGGGGAGAGCCCCCGCGCCCGCCGGCCGAGACACCGGGGCCGTGGGGCTAACCCTGGGCCGTGATGCCTCGCCCCCGGACGAATGCGGCCTCGTCTTATCTCAGCCTGACGGTTCACGTCCGGCCTCGTGCGGGCAGGACGGCGATCCTGGGCCGCCGGGCGGACTCGAGCCTCGAGGTCGCGCTTCGCGCCGTTCCTGAGGGAGGCAAAGCCAATGCCGAGCTTGTCGCTCTCCTGGCGCACGCTCTCGCCGTGCCGCGCTCGGCGGTGACTATTCGGCGGGGAAAGGCGGCGCGCACCAAAGTGGTGGGTGTCGAGGGAGTCGGGCAGGCGCAGCTGGCTGGCCTCGGCGCCGGCGAGACGCTCCGATGAAGCCGGCGCGGGACACGCCCGCCCCGCCCATGCCACCGACGAGGAAGCCACCGATGACCCAGTTGACAACCTCGGTCACCGGCCGCGTGGCCGGATCGCGGCTGCGGGCCGATATCGACGCGGCGGTCTCGAGCCTTCGGGCTCGCACCGCCATGGTGCCCGAGATCGGCATCATCCTCGGCACCGGGCTCGGCGCTTTGGTGCGATCGGTCTCCGCCGAAACCGAAGTGGCCTACGCCGAGATCCCGCACTTTCCCGAGTCGACGGTCGAAGGGCACGCCGGAGAGCTCGTGTTCGGCCGCTTGAGCGGTAAGGCGGTGGTGGCGATGAGCGGGCGAGTTCATCTCTACGAAGGCTACACCGCCCAGCAGGTGACCTTCCCGGTGCGCGTCATGCGCGCCCTGGGTGCGCGCATTCTCATCATCTCGAACGCCGTCGGCGGAATGAACCCGCTCTACAAAGCCGGTGAGCTCTTTCTAGCCGTCGATCACATCAATCTCATGGGAGCCAATCCACTCATCGGACCGAATGACGACTCGCTTGGCCCGCGCTTCCCCGATATGTCCGAGCCCTACGATCGCGAGCTGGCTCAGCTCGCCGAACGGGTCGCGCGGGAGGAACGGATCCCTCTCCAGAAGGGGGTGTTCGTCGGCGTGACCGGCCCCAATCTCGAGACCCGGGCCGAATACCGCTTCCTGCGCGCCATCGGGGCCGATGTCGTGGGCATGTCGCTCATCCCCGAGAATCTGGTTGCGGTGCATGCGGGCATGCGCTGCCTCGCCTTGGCGGTGGTGACCGACATTTGTCTTCCCGACGCCCTCCACCCGGCGAACCTGGACGACATCCTCAAGGTTGCGGCCATCGCCGAGCCGAATCTGACCCGGCTCGTCGAACGGTTGGTCGCGGCGCTTTGAGCCGAGCGAGTCAACGGGCGGCCATGTCCACCACCCAGTCCACCCGGGGCGTTTTCGACCCCGTCCCCGCCGAGGCAGATTTCCCCCGCCTCGAAACCGAGATCCTGGCCTTCTGGGATGAGCACGACACCTTCCGGCGGAGCCTCGAGCAGCGGCGCGGCGGGCCGCGATTCGTCTTCTATGACGGCCCGCCCTTCGCCAACGGGCTCCCGCACTACGGCCATCTGCTCGCCAACACGCTCAAGGACATCGTCCCCCGCTTCTGGACCATGCGCGGCCACTACATCGAGCGGCGCTTCGGCTGGGACTGCCACGGGCTGCCGGTCGAGGTCGAGATGGAGCGCGAGCTCGGCATCTCAGGCAAGCGCCAGATCGAGGAGTACGGTGTCGCGCGCTTCAACGAGGCTTGCCGCTCGATCGTGCTCCGGTTCACCGCCGAGTGGCGGAAGACCGTGCGCCGGATGGGCCGTTGGGTCGACTTCGATCGCGACTACAAGACCATGGATCCCGACTACATGGAGTCGATCTGGTGGGTGTTCAGCCAGCTCTGGCAGCGGGATCTGGTCTACCGCGGCTACGCGGTTCAGCCCTACTGTCCGCGTTGCTCGACCCCACTCTCCAACTTCGAGGTGAACCAGGGCTACCGGGACGTGCAAGACCCTTCGATCACCGTGCGGTTCCCCGCCGCCGGCGAGGGCGATGCCCGCACCTACTTCCTGGTCTGGACCACCACTCCCTGGACGTTGCCGGCCAACCTGGGCCTCGCCGTCGGTCCGGAGATCGACTATGTGCTGGTGGCGGACGGCCAGGATCGCTATTGGCTGGCTCGCAATCGGGTCGGCGCCATCTTCCGCGACGAGCGCCCCGAAGTCCTGGCCACCGCGAAGGGGTCCAAGCTCGTTGGCCGCCGCTACACGCCGCCCTTCGACATCTACTATCGCCGCTACGCCGCGTCGGCCTTCCGGGTGGTGGCGGCCGATTTCGTCTCCACCGAGGATGGGACCGGGATCGTGCACATGGCTCCGGCCTTCGGCGAGGATGACTTCGCCATTGGACAGGCCGAGGGCTGGCCGGTGGCCATGCCGATCGATGCCGAGGGCCGGTTCACCGAAGAGTTGCCCGAGTATCAGGGCAAGTTCGTGAAGGAGGCCGATCCGCTCATCATCCGCCGCTTGCGTGAGGAAGGGAAACTCGTCCATCAAACCACCCTGCAACACGCCTATCCCTTCTGCTACCGCTGCGACTCGCCGCTCATCTACCGAGCCGTGGACACCTGGTTCTGCCGGATCGAGCCGCTCAAGCAGGCGATGTTGGCCGCCAACCGCCAGATCAACTGGGTGCCCGGGCATCTTCGAGAGGGTCGCTTCGGCAAATGGCTCGAGGGCGCCCGCGACTGGAACTTGTCGCGCAGCCGCTATTGGGGGACGCCGATTCCGGTGTGGATGTCCGCCGACGGGGAGGAAAAGGTGTGTGTGGGGAGCCTGGACGAGCTCGAACGCCACTCCGGCAAACGCCCGACCGACCTCCATCGCCACTTCGTGGACGACATCACCATTCCGTCGCGGCAGGGGAAGGGCGAGCTTCGCCGCGTCCCGCAAGTGCTCGATGTCTGGTTCGAGTCGGGATCGATGCCCTATGCCCAGAACCACTA
>Ga0184637_10002017_pt1 | contig 13212 bp, 11 predicted proteins | sample PLM3_127_b2_FD_133143 | JGI IMG/M metagenome (GOLD analysis project Ga0184637, IMG submission 133143) | Groundwater sediment microbial communities from an aquifer in East River, Colorado, USA - PLM3_127_b2 | ecosystem: Environmental > Terrestrial > Soil > Riparian zone | place: USA: East River...
ATCTCCTCCCAGAGCCCGGCGCGCTGGAGGCTGGCGCCCACGATCTCGTCGAGCTCGGCTCCCTTGCGCGCGAGGCCATGGATGCGCGGGCCGTAGGCGACGTTGTCGTAGACCGACTTCGGAAAGGGATTCGGCTTCTGGAAGACCATGCCCACGCGCGCGCGCAGCTGCACCACGTCCATCGAGCCGCCATACACGGGCTCGCTCTCGAGCAGGATGTCGCCCGTCACGCGGCAGCCGGGAATGGTGTCGTTCATCCGGTTGAAGCAGCGCAGGATCGTCGATTTCCCGCAGCCGGAGGGGCCGATCAGGGCCGTCACCTCGTCCGCGAAGATCTCGAGGTCGACCGAACGCACGGCGTGGACGTCGCCGTACCAGACGTCGACGCCCTTGGCCTTCATCTTGGGCGCCCTGCCCTCGGCTCCCATCCGCAGCCTCGCGCTCGAGATCCAGGGGAGCTTAGCCACGACTGCCTGCCGCATCACTCACCACCGCCGCTCGAAGCGCTGGCGCAGCCAGATGGCGATCCCGTTCATCGCGATCAGGAAGGCCAGCAGCACCAGGATCGCACCCGAGGTCTTCTCGACGAAGCCGCGCTCCGGGCTGTCCGCCCACAGGAAGATCTGGACCGGCAGCGCGGTCGCCGCATCCCGGAAGCCGCCCGGCACGTCCACCACGAACGCGACCATGCCGATCATCAGCAGCGGCGCGGTCTCGCCGAGCGCACGCGCCATGCCGAGGATGGTTCCGGTCAGGATCCCCGGCAGCGCGAGCGGCAGGACGTGGTGTCCCGTCACCTGGAGCGGCGAGGCGCCGATCCCCCGCGCGGCCTCGCGGATCGACGGCGGCACCGCCTCGATCGCCGCTCTTCCGGCGATGATGATGGTGGGAAGCGTCATCAGCGCCAGCGTGAGCCCGCCCACCAGGGGCGCCGAGCGCGGCAGTCCGACGAAGTTCAGGAATACGGCGAGCCCGAGCAGGCCGAAGACGATCGAGGGCACGGCGGCCAGGTTGTTGATGTTGACCTCGATCAGCTCCGTCCAGCGGTTTTGCGGCGCGAACTCCTCCAGGTAGATAGCGGTGGCGACGCCCAGCGGGAGCACGATCGCGAGCGTCACGATCAGCGTGAGCAGCGAGCCGACCAGGGCTCCCCGGATGCCCGCCTGCTCGGGCTCCCGCGAGTCGCCCGCGGTGAGGAAGGTGGTATTCAGCGTCCGGCGCACGCGTCCCTCCGCCTCGAGTGTCGCCAGCCAGCCGAGCTGAGCGGCGCTGAGACGCTGCGAGCCTTCGCGCGCCTCCCGGGGCACGATCCCCTTCACGACCAGGTCGACCTCGTCGTCCGCTGGGAGCCAGAGCGAGGCGCTGGTTCCCAGCAGGGATGGATCGCGCGCCACGCGATCGCGAAGCTGCGTGCGCGCGCCGGTCGAGACCAGCGCAGCCAGCTCCCGCAGCTGGCTGCGTTCCGTCACCTCCGGGAACAGACGCAGCAGGGCTTCGCGCAGGGGCGCTCCCCAGTCCGCGGCGTCGATCGCCTGCTCGCGCACGGCCGCATCCGCGCCCTCGGGCCACTCGACGAATGCGTCGAGCGGCACATCGAGCCGCAGCTCCGTGGCTGCGAACGCCGACCAGCCCCTCGCGGTGATGCTCACGAGCAGGATCACGAGCGCCGTGAGCGCGATCCCGATCGCGGCCAGGCCCAGGGCACGGAAACGCCGCTCGGCGCGATAGCGCCGCCGCAGGCGCTCTTGCATCTCGGGCGACGACCAGCGCGAGGCGAATCCCGGCTCAGTCATACTTTTCCCGGAAGCGCTGCACGACCCGGAGCGCGATCACGTTGAGCACCAGCGTCACGGAGAAGAGCATGAGCCCCAGCGCGAACGCGGAGAGGGTCTTGGCGCTGTCGAACTCCTGGTCGCCGGTCAGCAGCGTCACGATCTGCACGGTCACGGTGGTGACCGCCTCGAGCGGGTTGGCGGTGAGATTGGCCGCGAGCCCGGCCGCCATCACGACGATCATCGTCTCGCCCACCGCGCGGGAGACGGCCAGCAGGAAGGCGCCCGCGATCCCCGGAAGCGCCGCCGGCAGGATCACCAGCCGGATCGTCTCCGAGCGCGTCGCGCCCAGGCCGAAAGAGCCCTCGCGCATCGCCTGCGGCACCGCGGTGATGGCGTCGTCGGAGAGCGACGACACGAACGGGATGATCATGATCCCCATCACCAGGCCAGCGGCGAGGGCGCTCTCCGAGGCGACGTCGAGCCCGAGCGTGAGCCCGGCGTCGCGCACGATCGGCGCCACCACCAGCGCCGCGAAGAATCCGTAGACGACGGTGGGCACGCCGGCCAGGATCTCGAGCGCGGGCTTGACGACCGCGCGCAACCGCCGATCGGAGTAGAAGGTCATGTAGATGGCCGAGAACAGGCCGATCGGCACCGCGACCAGCATGGCGATCAAGGTCACCAGCAGCGTCCCCACGAAGATCGGGACCGCGCCGAAGGAGCCCGAGCTTCCGACCTGGTCGGCGCGCAGCGCCGTCTGCGGGCTCCAGTGCAGGCCGAAGAGGAACTCGTAGGCGGGAACCCGCTCGAAGAAGCGCCCGGTCTCGAAGATCAGCGAGAGGACGATCCCGATCGTCACCAGCACGGCGAGCGTCGAGCACAGCATCAGGGCGATCCCGACCGCGCGCTCGACTTTCGCCCGCGCGGCGAAGCCGGGCGCGACCCTGCGCAACGAGTACGCCGCTCCGGCCAGGCCCAGCGCGAACGCGAGGCCGAAGGCGAGGCGCAGCCCGGTTTTTTGCAGCGACGTCCAGCGTTCGGCCAGCGCGATCACCACGGGATCGTCCGCCCGCATCGACGCCTGGCCGATCGCTGCGTTGCGCGCGTCGTGGAAGAGCAGCTCGACCTCGGCGGAGCTAAGGCTGTGGGCGCTCTCGGGAAGCGACGCGAGCGTCAGACTCTCCAGCGCCCCTCCGAAGAAGAGCATCCAGGCGAGCAGCACGACCAGGCCCGGAACGCCGCTCCACAAGGCGGCGTACCAGCCGTAGTATCCCGGCAGCGATTGCAGCGCGGCCGCGCGCCCGCCGGCGGCGGCGAGCGCGCGCCGCCGTCCCAGCCAGAAGCTCGCCGCCGCGAGCGCGACCACGAACATCGCGAGCGCGGAGAGGCTCATCGATCCTCAGGGCTTCGCGAGGTCGAGCGGCGTCAGGCTCGCCGCATCGGCGCGAAACCGATCGCGCTCGGCCTTCGGCGCCGGAATCAGACCCTTGTCGACCAGATAGCCGAACTCCCCGACCGCCTTCTCGCTGGCGAATTCGTTCACGAACTCGCGCAGCCCGGGAATCGACGCCGCGTGGGCATCCTTCACGTAGATGTACAGCGGGCGCGAGAGCGAGTATTTGCCCGAGAGGATGGCCTCGAAATCGGGCGTGACGCCCTCGACGGTCTCCGGAGCGATCACGTCGGTATTCTCGCTGAGGAAGCTGTATCCGAACACCCCAACCGCGTTCGCGTTGGCCACCAGCTTCTGGACGATCAGATTGTCGTTCTCGCCCGCCTCCACGTACGCGCCGTCTTCGCGGATCGAGAGGCAGGTCTTCTTGTAGCGGGCGTTGTCGCTGGCTTCGAGGGCCGCGAGCTCTGGGAAGGTCTTGCAGCCGGCCTCGATCGCGAGCTCGTTGAAGGCGTCGCGCGTGCCCGAGGTGGGCGGAGGTCCCAGCACCTCGATCTTGCGGGCAGGGAGGGAGGGATCCACGTCCTTCCAGGTCTTGTGCGGATTCGCGACCAGCGCGCCCCCCGCCCCCGGGACGTCCTTGGCGAGCGCCAGGAAGAGCTGGCGGCGGCTCAGGTTCATGCCCGAAGACTTCTTCGAATGAGCGAGCACGATGCCGTCATAGCCGATCTTCACCTCGGTGATCGGAGCGACGCCGTTCTTCCCGCACAGCTCGACCTCCGACGCCTTGATGCGACGGGAGGCGTTCGCGACGTCCGGAGTGTCCGTGCCCGCGCCCGCGCAGAAGAGCTTGAGGCCTCCGCCCGTGCCGGTGCTCTCGACGATCGGCGTCTTGAACTTCCCGCCTCGCCCGAACTGCTCGGCGACCACCGTCGCAAACGGATAGACGGTGGACGAGCCCACGACCCGGATCTGGTCGCGGGCGCCGGCGCTCGCCGGCAGCAGCAGGGCCAGCACCGCGAGCGCGCGCACAGCCCGCAAGTCGTGATTCGACATCGTCCTTCCTCCCATTTTATGGCCTCGATCCAGGCGGGACGCTAGGCCGGATGCGTGGCCCCCCCGCTGAGATCGTGTGACGAACCTGTGAAGAACGCCCCCTGCGCCCCTCAGAACTTCACCAGGATGTCGGCCTGGAGGCGCACGCGGTGCGCTCCCGGAACCGAGTCGTCGAAGGCCGGCGTCGCCTCGTCGATGGCGTCGCTCAGGAACGCGGTCAGGTTCAGATCGGTGTTCTTGAAGATCTCACGCGAGCCATAGACCAGCCATCCCTCGCGGTTGGTCTGGCCGTCGACGAGGTCGCTCTCGACGAACATCGAAGGGAAGGCGTTCGCCTCGAGGTGGATATAACCCGTGCCGAGCTGCACGAAGCGCTTCTTGTCGCCGAACTCGAGCCCCACCATCCACGCCATGGACTCCTTCCCCGCTCCGGGAAAGAGAACGGAGGACTCTGCGCTCATGTTGTTCGAGAAGCTTCCGTAGATCGTGACGGGCCATGCCTCGAAGCAGGTGCAGCGCAAGTAGGCCGCCGTCGCCAGGATCCCCGCCTCGCCTCCAAACTCGCTGCCGGTGAGGCCGTCGAGAATGTTGCCGCCGCCCGTAGTCACGGACGGGCCGTTCGAGCTGCTCGCGGCGCGCTCCACGAAGGCCTCGTTGAGCGACATGAACTGGAAGAAGCTCACCCGTCCGCCGATCATGAGCTTGTCGTTCGCGCGCGCGTTGGCGCCGAGCTGCGCGGCATAGAGGCTCGGGTCCTTCGAGCCCGAGTTCTCGTCGTCGATGAAGAACCCCGTGTTCGCGAAGACGTCGATGGCCTCGGTGGGCCGGGTGGTGAAGCGGAAGTCCGCGCCCTCGAGATTGATGTCGTTGTCCCAGAGCATCACGTCGCGCCCGTTTTTCCAGAGAAAGGCGTTGGGCATCCGGCCCACGTCGACGAACAGGTGGCTGTCGAGGGGCAGCTGTCCGTCGTGCGGGAACGGATTGAGCTCGAGATAGGCGAGATCGACCTCGATCAGGTCCTTGCCCCAGTCGAGGTTGCCGCCAAAGGTCTGGTTGCCGCTCCGGTTGTCCCCGCCTCCGGTGGCGAACTGCATCACGACCCGCGCGTAGTCGTTGATCTGGGATGCCAGCCCCAGTCGCAGGCGGTAGCGGCCACGCTGTTGGTTGTCCATCTGCTGGCCGTCGGGATCGCGCTGGTAGAAGAAGCCCTCGTAGCGACCCCGGAAGTCGCCCCAGACCGAGAGCCGTTCCCACCAGCCGGGGGCTTCCTTGGCCTGCGCCGACGCCGCCCTCGCGCTGATGTCCGTGTACTCCTGCTCGTCGATCACGCCGCGTTGGTGAAGCGCATTCACCAAAGTCGTCAGCGCGGTCGGATCTTCCTCTGGCTCGCCCGCCGCCGCGACCCCCGAAATCACGAGCGCCAGCACGAACGCCAGCCACGCCATTCCCTTGTGAGCCACGCCCCCTCCCCCTTCTTGTGTGCGCCCTCCAGGGCGCGGTTCCGGCGCACCCTATGAGCGCTTCGTGAAGGAAGAGTTTTGAACGCGTGACGAATCGATGAAGTTACGAAACGGTGACTCTTGCGTGAATCGGGCAATCTCCACTTCCCCGCCCTCAGGCTTCACGCCATCGTCACGACAGCGCAGCCCGCTCGCCATCCGCGCGGTCGACACTCGTAGCGGCGGGTGGCAGCAAACCCATTCGATCCGGTGGCTTTCGACGCGAAATGATCAATCGGGCGATCCAGTCTGGATTGGCGCTCTGCTGGGCGCTTGCACTGACTCCAACCTGGGCCGGGGCGCAGGGCACGGCGAATGCGCCGGCGCGTCCAGCGCCCGCCACGGGGCCCGTCCAGAAGCTCGGCAGCGCGGCGCGCGAACAGCTCGCCACCGACGAGGAGTCGAGGGCCTCCCAGCAGCGCATCGACGCGATCGACGACGAGACGCTCAAGCTTCTCTCCGAGTATCGGCGAGCCCTGGCGGACGCCGAGAGCTACGCGACCTACGCCAGCCAGCTCGAGTCGCAGGTCCAGGCCCAGAACGAAGAGATGGCCCCGCTCGACCAGCAGTTCCTCGAGGTCGAAAAGACCTCGCGGGAGGTGCTGCCCCTGATGCACCGGATGCTCGACATGCTCCGGCAGTTCGTCGACCTCGACGTCCCCTTCCTGCTCGTCGAGCGCAGGAACCGCGTCGCGATGCTCGAGGCGATGATGCCACGCGCGGACGTCACGCTCTCCGAAAAGTACCGCCGGATCGTCGAGGCCTTCCAGGTCGAGCTGGACTATGGGCGCACGCTGGATGCCTACGAAGCGAAGCTCGGCGACGAAGCCGACGCCCGGACCGTGCAATTCCTGCGCGTCGGCCGGGTCGCGCTCCTGTACCAGACGCTCGACGGCAGCGAGACTGGATACTGGGACGCGACCAACAAAAGCTGGGTGGTCGACGACCACTACCGGCATGGATTCAAGGAAGGCATCGCGGTCGCCAAGAAGCTGCGCGCGCCCGAAATGCTGCGGGTACCGGTGCCGGCGCCGAAGCGAGCGAAGTCGTGACGCGATTCAGGACCTGGCGGATCGTCCTCGCGCTCGTCACGCCGCTGCTCGCCGCGCGCGGCGTTCTCGCCGCTGAGAACCTCGACGAGCTGCTCGATCAGGCGCGCAATGCCCGCAGCCTCGAGGCGAAGGCGAACCAGTCTCGCGAGAAGGAATTCCTGGCCAGGCGCGACCAGCAGGGCGCTCTGCTCGCCGAGGCGATCCGCGCGCGCGATGCGGCGGAGGCGCGCAGCCAGCAGGTCTCCGCAGCTTTCGACGCGAACGAAACAAAACTTGCCGAGCTCGAGGCTCTGATGACACAGCGCCTCGGGACACTCGGAGAGCTGTTCGGCGTGGTGCGCCAGGTCGCGGGAGACGGTTCCACCGTCCTGTACAACTCGCTGATCAGCGCCCAGTTTCCGAAGCGCGACGAGTTTTTCTCGGGACTCGGGAAGGCCAAGTCGTTGCCCTCGATCGCGGAGCTGGAAAGGCTCTGGCTCGAGATCCAGCGCGAGATGACCGAGAGCGGCAAGGTGGTGCGCTTCGAGACCACGATCGTGGACGCGGACGGCGTCCCGAAACAGGCGGAGGTCGTCCGCATCGGCGGCTTCGTCGCCGTCTCGGAGGGTCGCTATCTCAATTATCTTCCGAGCGTCGGCACGCTGGGCGTGCTTCCGCGCCAGCCCCCCGGCGACCTGGTACAACTGGCCAAGCGGCTCCAGGAGGCCGAGACCGGACACGTCGAGGCGTCGGTCGATCCGTCGCGCGGCGTCCTCCTGTCGATGATCGTTCAGCGGCCGAGCGTGCTGGAACGCATCGAGAAAGGTGAGGCGGTCGGCTACGTGATCATCGCCGTCGGCGTGATCGGCGTCGTGCTCGCCCTCTACCAGACCCTCTTCCTGGTGCGCACGCGCAGCGCGGTCCGTCGCCAGCTCTCCCAGCTCGACCATCCCCGCCCCGACAATCCGCTCGGGCGCGTGCTGTCGTCCGTTCAGACCGATCTCGCGAGCATCGAAGAGGACGCAGAAGTCGTCGAGCTGCGGGTCTCGGAGGCCGTGCTGCGCGAAATCCCGAAGCTCGAGCGCTTTCAGCCCTTCCTACGGCTGGCCGTCGCCGCCGGACCGTTGCTCGGGCTGGTCGGCACGGTGATCGGCATGATCATCACCTTCCAGAGCATCACCGAGTCGGGATCGAGCGATCCGCGGCTGATGGCCAACGGCATCGGTCAGGCCATGATCGCCACCGTGCTCGGCCTCGGGATTGCCGTCCCGCTGCTCTTCATCAACGCCGGGCTCGCATCGATGTCTCGTCAGATGGTCCAGATCCTCGACGAGCAGAGCACGGGCCTGCTCGCCGAGAGCCTCGAGCGAGCGCGCGATGGAGGTCCCCGTGGTTGACGCGCTGCTGTGGCCGGTCACCGCGGTTGCGGATCTGGTGGACGAGGGCGGTCCCTTCGTCTTCTGGATCTTCCTGTGCGGCTTCGTGATGTGGACGATCGTGATCGAGCGCTCCTGGTACTTCTGGCGAATTCTGCCTCGCCAGACGCAGGCGGCGATCGCCGCCTGGCGCGAGCGCGGCGAGCACAACAGCTGGCGCTCGCGCCAGATCCGCAGGGCCATGATCTCGCGCCTCAACATCGAGATGAGCGCCAATCTGCTGCTGCTGCGCGTGCTGGTGCCGCTCTCTCCCCTGCTCGGCCTGGTCGGGACCGTCAGCGGCATGCTCGAGGTCTTCGACTCGATGGCGTCGCGCGGCTCGGCTGACGCGCGCGCCATGGCCAGCGGCGTCTCGCACGCGATGATCTGCACGCTGACGGGCCTCGCGATCAGCATCACCGGGCTGTATCCCGTCTTCTACTTCCGATCCCGCACCCGGGTGGAGACCGAGCTCCTGGCCGATGAGCTCGGTTACTGATGCGGCTGCGACGACACTTCGACACGACGGAGTCGACGGGAATCGATCTCGCCCCCATGCTCGACTTCGTCCTCAACCTGCTGATCTTCTTCATCATCACCGCCGTCTTCGTGAAGGAGCTGGGGATCGACGTGGCCCGCCACGGCGGCGCCGCCAGCGGCCCGGCCAGCGACAAGGAGACCGGAAGCATCTCGCTGGTCGTCAAGCAGAGCGGCGAGGTGCTGGTCGATGGCCGCACCGTCGACGCTCGCGCCGTGCGCGCCAACGTCGAGCGCCTGCACGCGCAGAAGCCCGACTGGGGCGTGATGGTGACCGCCGAACAGAACGCCGAGACGGGCCTGCTGGTCCAGGTGATCGACCAGGTGCGTGAAGGCGGCATCCAGAACGTGTCCTTCGGGACCTCGTCGAGATGACGCATGCGCTCGCGACGCCACATCGATCCCGAGGGTGAGGAGCACGGCATCGACCTCGCGCCGATGCTCGACTTCGTCCTCAATCTCCTGATCTTCTTCATCATCACCACGTCTTTCGTGCGCGAGGCGGGTGTCACCGTGACCCGCCCCCAGACCCGGACCGCCGTGCACAACGAGAACGGGAACATCCTGATCGCGATCCGTTCGAACGGGGAGATCTGGATGGACCGGCGCCAGGTCGACCTGCGCGAAGTTAGGCCCCTGATCGAGCGGCTGCACATCGAACGTCCCGAGGACACCGTGATCGTAAGCGCCGACAAGTCCGCCCATGCCGGACTCCTCGCCGAGGTGATGGACGAAGTTGCGCTCGGCGGCATCCAGGAGGTTGGCATCGGTGCCGGAAGCAGCGAGGGCGGATGAGCGCAGCGAGCCTTCGTCTCCCGATCGCCGCGCTGCTGTCTGCCGTGCTCACCGCGGGGCTCTTCGCGACCCTGCGCGCGCTCACGAACTCGCGAAGCGAGATTGAAGCGGCAATGGCGGTCTCCAAGGTCGAGTTCGTGCGACTCCGCCGCGAGGTCGAGATCGAAGAGAAGCAGCGCGAGAAGCCGGAGCGCGAGAAGCCGGAGCACGCCCCCGTGACGCCCACCTTGGCCGTGGCCCAGCAGGAGGGCCTCGACCTCGGGCTCGACGTACAGGCGATCGCCGCGGGTCTCGGCGCCGAGTACGGCTCCGCAGCCGGGACGGGCGGCAGCGGTCGCGGCGAGCTCGCGCTCAGTGCGGGCCTGTCCGATCGCGCTCCGCTGCCGCTGGTGCGAGTCGAGCCCCAGTATCCGCCGCAGGCGGCGCGCAAGGGGCTCGAGGGCTGGGTGCAGGTCCAGTTCACGATCTCGACCGCCGGCTCGATCCGGAATGCGGTGGTCCTCAAGTCGAGCGATTCGGTCTTCGAACGCGCCGCGATCGCGGCGGTGAACAAATGGAAGTACCAGCCCCAGATGCAGGAGGGGAAGCCGGTGGAGACCACCGACGTCCGGGTCGTGGTCCGCTTCCGGATGGAGGGCTAGCCCGCATGGCCGAGCTTGCGACGCTTCTTCGTTACGCGTTCCGCCTCTCCGCGACGCTGGCTTGCGTCGCCCTCGTGGTTCCGTACGCGCGGGCCGACGGCGCTCCCGAGGAGCCGGACCAGGCCGGTGCCTCCACCAAGGGCCAGGCCGTCGGGCTGAGCCGGCGGGTGGCGGAGAAGCTCACGAAGGCGATCGAGCTCTTCGAGGCCGACGAGTTCGACGAGGCGCTCGCGATCGTCGACGCGCTCGCCAGGCGCCGGAGCCTGCGTCCGCCGGACATCGCGCAGATCCACCGCTTCCGGGGCTACATCCTCGTCTCGAAGGGAAACAGCGAGGGTGCGGCGGCGGAGTTCCAGAAATCGCTGGCCCAGCACGCGCTCGATCCCTTCGCGGAGCAGCAGACGACCTACTCGCTGGCGCAGCTCTACACCCAGCTCGAGAAGTACGACCAGGCGCTGGCGCTGATCGACACGTGGTTCGCGGGCGCACAGGACCCGAAGCCCGACGCGTTTTTCTTGAAGGCGATGATCCTGGTGCAGCAGGAGAAGTTCGAGGCGGCACTCGCGCCCGCGAAGACCGCCGTCGAAATGAGCGGCCAGCCCCGAGAGAGCTGGGTGCAGCTGCTGGCGGCCGTCTACATCGAGCTCCAGGACTACCCGAACCTGGCGGCCAGCCTGGAGCGCCTGATCAGCATCTCGCCGGGCAAAAAGCAGTACTGGGTCCAGCTCGCCGCGGTGCAGAATCATCTGGAGCAGGATGCGAAGGCCCTGGCCACGCTGCGGCTCGCGGACCAGGCCCGGCTCTTGACCGACGACCGGGACTTCCGCCAGCTCTCGCGCCTGCTGTTCCTGCGCGACCTTCCCTACCAGTGCGCGAAGGAGATCGAGGACGCGATCTCCGCCGGCAGCCTGCAGGCCGATGCCGACGCCTATCGGATGCTGTCGAACTGCTACGTCGCCGCCCGCGAGAACGAGCTCGCGCTCGAGCCGCTCGCGAAGGCAGGCGAGCTGTCGCCGGACGGCGACATGTACATGCTGCTCGGCCAGATGCACCTCCAGCGCGAGCGCTACGAGCCGGCCCTCGAGGTGCTGCGCAAGGCGCTCGCCAAGTCGAAGCCCGAGCAGCGCGGATCGGTGCAGCTCCTGATCGGCGTGGCGCAGCTCGGCCAAAAAAGGTTTGACGACGCCGAGCGCGCCTTCCAGGCCGCGGCGAATGACGCGAAGGTCGGCGACGCCGCCAGGAGCTACCTCAAGTTCGTGGCGGAGCAGCGATCGCGGAGCCAGCAGCTCGGATTCGTAGTACCCCAGACCCAGACTGTCGCGCGGCGCTGATCCAATTCTTCATCCTTCCGTCACCACCCTGTGACTGATCCGGCGGGCAGAAACGCGACCATGCGGCCTCCGCCGAGCCATTCGAGGGTGATGTGAAGACGGTCTGCGTTCGCTTCGCCCGCAGCGCCTTGCGGGCGAGCTTCACCCGCGTCCTATGCACCGCGCTCGTCCTTGGCGGCCTCGCCGTACCGGTGCGGGCGCAGGAAAAATCGGCGTCGGAATGGAAGGGCACCATCCGCGGTCAGGTCATCGACAGTCAGAAGGGCACGCCGGTCGGGTACGCGACCGTCACCCTGATCTGGCCCGCGCCCGCGGACAGCAGCGACGCCCGTCGCGACGTCCAGGTCTCCGACCCGAACGGCGCCTTCGAATTCGCGTCGATCCCGGCCGGCATCTACACGCTCGCCTTTAGCAAGACCGGCTACCAGGCGTCCACCCTGATGAACTTCACGGTGACGCCGGAGCAGCTCGATCGCGCGGATTTCCAGCTGCCGCCGTTGGCCGAGGAGGCGCCCGAGGGGACCGCCACGCAGAAGCCGGGGGAGCGGATCGAGGAGATTCCGGACATGGAGGAGTTCGTGGTGCTCGGCGCCAGGGTCGAGGCCCTGGAGGCCTCGCGGGCCGAGTCCGACGAGATGATCAACACCCTCTCCGCCGAGGAGTTCTCGAAGTTCGCGGCCTCGGACGTCGCCGACGCGATCAAGTTCGTCGCCGGCGTCAACGTCGTAGAAGGACAGTTCGCGATCATCCGCGGGCTCGAAGACCGCTACAGCAGCACGCTCTACAACTCGGCGCCGATCCCCAGCCCGGACCCCGACAAGCAGTCCGTCCAGCTCGATCTCTTCGCCTCCGACATCGTGAGCAATCTGGTGGTCGCGAAGACTTTCGGCGCCGATCTGCCGAGCAATTCCTCCGCCGGCTCGATCAACATCCTCACGCACGACTACCCCGAGGAGATCGAGGTCAAGTTCCAGGGCGGCAGCGGCTTCAACGAGAACGCGATCCAACGCTATCTCGCATTCAACAGCGGCTCGCCGGTGGGCACCGAGGAGGACGGGGTCGACACCATCGAGAGCGACTTCGCCGGATCGATCGGCGGGCGCGGAACCTTTCTGGGACGGGAATTCCGCTTCAAGGGCGTGGCCGCCCAGGAGATCGACTACTACACCGCGGAGGGTTTCCAGGAGGGACGCCAGCCGCGCCGGCCGGACATCCGCCGCGAAGGCAGCCCGAGCGAGGCGGTCCTGCGGTCGGGAAGCGCCGCGTTCGGGGACCTGACGCTCACGGACGGCCGCTACGACCTGACCATCAGCGAGCGTGAGAAGCAGCTCACCGGCTACGGCGGGATCGGGTTCGACCTCGACGAGAAGGGCGATCACCGGATCGACGGCTCCATCTTCTACACCAAAAAGACCCTGGAGGCGGTGGACTGGCGCCAAAACGGCTACCTCCCGGGCTTCGACTACAGCGGTCTGGCCGCGCTCCAGGAGTCCCAGGGCGACATCGGAACTCCGTCCGACATCTTCCTGCCCCCGCCGCTGGGTCTCGGAGGCTGTCAGCAGGAGATCTGTGCCACGCTGCGCTCGGGGATCGCGAACAACGTGCGCGGTGGGCAATCCGGCTTCAACACCCCGAACAATGGCGCGCTCTGGTACGCGAGCTTCCTCCCCAGCCGGTCGTTCGACATCGACCGCGACCTGCTCGTCTACCAGGTCAACGGCGACCACCGGACCGAGCTG
>Ga0184637_10002018_pt1 | contig 13211 bp, 12 predicted proteins | sample PLM3_127_b2_FD_133143 | JGI IMG/M metagenome (GOLD analysis project Ga0184637, IMG submission 133143) | Groundwater sediment microbial communities from an aquifer in East River, Colorado, USA - PLM3_127_b2 | ecosystem: Environmental > Terrestrial > Soil > Riparian zone | place: USA: East River...
AGTCGTCGAGATGGCGGGTGCGCTCGACGGGAGTGAGGATCCGGAACGGGTCGAAGGTTCCGGGAGCGCTCGGGCTCATGCGGTTGCCTCCATGGCAGCGGAAGTGGTTTCGGGGATCTCGTTCATGCGTCGGGCGAGACGCTCGCCGTAGAACCGGAGGGTGTTGGTCGAGAGCAGCCGAACGGCGTACTCGGCGTCGATCGCCGGGTTGTCCGCGATCAGGCTGACGCAGTCTTCGAGCGTCGCATCCCAGTGTCCGTAGTCGATCGCGACGCCGCCGACGCGCCGGCCGGTTTCTCCGAGGGCGACCTCGAGGTAGGTCGGACAGGGATCGTCGGGCTCGATCGTCAGGAAGATCTGGCCGCGCTCGAGATACTCGATCGGGTCGCGGACGAGACGCGGGTGCTCGTAGCGGAAGGCGAAGAGCTCGGCGTCGGTCGCGCGGTCGCCCGAGCCGGGCGTGAGCACGTCGCGGACCTGCCTGGCCTTTCGCAGCAGGCCGAATCTGCCGGACGCGTTGCGCTCCCGGGCGAACTCCGCGAGGAACTCGCGCGCCGACGGCTCCACGCTCGGGTCGAATCTCTGGATCCGCTTCTCCCAGTGCTCGTGCAGGTTGTGCATCAAGTCGGGCAGCCATCCCGCGCCGGCCTCCAGGAATCCGAAGCGCAGCCGGGGGAACGCCTCCATCACCCCGTCGAAGATCAGCTTGGCCAGCGCCATCTGCTGCATCGAGCGGTTGGCGAACACGTGGACGAGCGTGAACGTGTCGAGCTGGTCCGAGCAGCCGCCGGCCAGCTGGACACCCGGCGCGCCGTGGATGCCGATCGCCACGTCCAGGCGCTCACACTCCTCGTAGATCGGATGGAAATCGGGGTGGGAGAGCGGCTTGGGCACGCGAATCGCCGGGAAGTGCTCCGGCGCGGCGGGATGCGGCGCGGGCAGATTCGGCGCAAAGCTCACTCCGACCATCCCGAGCTCTTCGACGCAGCGGCGGAGCTCCAGCACGGCCTCTGCCGGGTCCTGCAGTGCAAGGACGCCTACCGGGTGGAGCCGGTCCGCGTGCGACTGCATGTCGTCGTGGATGTAATCGTTGTAGGCGCGACACAGCGCGACGGCGAGCTCGGAGTCGACGAGCGAGTTGAACGCGAGCGGCATCGACCCATAGATCACCTGGTGGTCGATCCCCTCCCGGTCCATGTGCTCGAGCCGAACGCGATTGAACAGCCCTCCGAGCGTCGTCTCTTCGTGATAGGGCCGATACGTTCCCTTGCCGAAGCCCTCGATCTGGAGGAACACGCGCTCGAGGTTGGCGGTGCGCGTCCCGGGGCCGAAGTCGAGGATGCGGAATCGCTGCTCGCCGTATCGGTCGCGCAGGATCGACACACGGCTCCGGAATGGCCGCGGGATGTAGTCGAAGAAGACAGCCGGGTTCTCACACTTGTGGCTGTCGGCGTCGATGACGGGGCGACCGTGGATCACCGGTGGCCCCTCCCGCCAAACTGATCGCCGCTGCGTCGAGCCGATTCCCATTTCATGACCTGCACGCTCCCTGCTGCTTGAGTGGATCCTCGGCGCCGTTTGTGGCAAGGGAGATGTGTTAGTCATTTCTATGAGGGAATCGCACCACGCAAGTTTGCTTGCGGGTCGTTAGTCGACCGCCGAGCGAAGGTCGGACGACCGTCCCCCCGGCCTTCCGGGCGCGGAGGTCGACTCGAGAGTCGGGCTCCGCGCAGCGAGGCAGGCCGCTCGGCGCGCAGCGAGGTGCGCCGAGCGACGATCGGATGGGCTGGCGCTAGCTCGACTCGGCCTGCTGCGCCGCCCAATCGCCGACCACCGGGAGCCGGAAGCGCTCGCCCTGGAACGCCTTCAGCGCACGAGGCGGTTCTGCTTCTCGACCACCGGGAACACGAAGCCGCTGCTCCCTCCCGGCGTCGATTGTCGGCGCGGTGTGGCCTGCATCACGACCGCCGGCCCGTAGCTTCAAGTCGCCTGCTGCTCGAAGGGCGACTCCGCGAGAAGCGGCCAGGCTCGGTCTCAGGGATTAAGGAGGCCTTCGCGAATTGCATAGCGGACGAGTCCCGAAACCTTGTGGATCCCGAGCTTGTCCATCAGGTGCGCGCGGTGGCTGTCGACCGTGCGCACCGACAGGTGGAGGGACACCGCGATCTCCTTGTTCGACAGCCCCTCCGCGATCAGCTGGAGAACCTCCCGCTCCCGGCTCGAGAGCTCGGAGTGACCGCCGCTCTCGGGGTGGTGGCGGCCCAGCGCGATCTCCACGAGGTGTCCCGTAACGCTAGGCGACAGATAGACCTGACCGCTCGAGACCCCTTCGATCGCCGCGAGCAGGTCACTCGTCGAGTCACCCTTCGCGACGTATCCGTTCGCTCCGGCCTTGAGTGCCTCCTCCACGTCCCTGCGGCCGTCGCGATCCGACAGGAACAGGAACAATGCACGGTTGCCCTTCTGCTTCGCCGTTCGAACGACTTCCGTTCCGGAGATGCTCGGCAGCGACGTCTCGAGGATGACGAGATCCGGCGCATGCCTCTCCAAGGAGGCCAGCGCTTCGTGACCGTCGGACGCCTCCGCGACGATCTCGTATCCCCCAGCCCTGTCGATCAGAGCGCGAACTGCGCCGCGGAACAGGGCCTGACTGTCGGCTAAAACGATCCGAACTCCCATGTGAACCCTCCGGGGGGACCAGAGAATCGAGGGATCACCTGAGCGATCTCTCTACTTTCCAGAACGGTCGCTTCGAATCTAGGTTTGATAGTCGACATGCCGCCATCGGAACATGACCGGATCCCCAATTTTGGACTACCACCGCCGCACTTATGACCCCGATCACACGAGTGCTGGCGCAACGGGACAATCGTCGAGTACTGCCACCAGGACGTCGGACATTCTGTCTCGCGACACAGAAGGGCCCGTGCGGAATACGACCTGTGCATCGGGGAACATAGGGTCATCCCGACCCGCGCGCCCTGCAAGAATTCTTGCGCCCCTGGCTCCGGCGTAGCAAAGGGTATAGCCGCAAGGATTCTTGCACCGCGCGAGTGACTAACCGGGTGAACCGGGTGAACGAAGAGCGTACGGACGAGTCCGCATTTCGCCTCTCTCGGGATCGGTTTCGCGCAATTCGAGACCCGTTCTTCTCAAGGTGCATGCGACCGCACCCGATGTGGACGGTATGCTCGACGTGACGGCGAGTGGTGCAGATGCCCGGAAGCGCTTGGTCGTCCTTCACGGCGACGTGACCGTCGGGGGAACCGCGCTGATGACGTCCCTGCGAGAAGCCGGACTCGAAGCGATCGAGCTCCCGGAGCGGGATGGGATCGACCGGATTTCGGATTCGCTGCCGGGCCCGCCGGACCTCCTCGTCGTCACGCTGCACGGCGAGCGGTTCGGTCTGCTGCGCGACCTGCGATCCAACGCGCGGGGATGGAAGTTTCCCGTCCTCGGCATCGCGCGGCTTGGGGAGCTCGACACCGACGTCGGGCTGCTGCGTGCTCACGGCGTCGTCGGTGTCATCGATGCGCGGACGAGGCCCGAGGCCGCCGTCGCCCGCATCCTCCGGCAGCTCCAGCTCGGTCCGTGCGGCCTCCAGGGAAGCGAGCGCGTGAGCTGCACCTTCCCGGTGGGCGTCACCGTCGGAAGGATCCGGCGTCGCCGCGAGTTCTCGCTGAACCTGTCGGCGACCGGAATGCGGATCACCAGCGGTCTGCCCATCGAGCTCAACGCACGCATCGCGCTGCGCTTTCGCCTGCCGATGGTCGCCCGGCGAGCGATCGAAGCGGAAGCCCGGGTAGTGCACCGCACTACCCATCGAAACACGTGGGGGCGATGGGAGATTGGCGTCTTCTTCTTTGCGATCGAAGAGCCGGACCGCGAGATCGTCGGACAAGAGGTCATCCGTCTCCTCACGCACTCTCCGCACTAATACTGATCGGGTAGAACAATGAAGCCTGCCGCAGTATTCGTCGGATCTGCTGAGCTGAACTAGTGACCACCGTCCCGGAAGAATGTCGCGAGTTTCGGTGGAAGCGCGGATCCGGACTGGAAAGCCCTCGACCGAAAAGGTGTCATGGACGACTCGGGAGGGCGGTCTCTATGGAATCCAACATTCTGCTGGTGGAGCCCAACGACATCCTGCGCACCGGTCTCAGCTGCCTCCTCGCGCAGAGCCGGCGCATCCGGCGGATCACCGAGTCGACGGATCCCGCGCGGGCGCTTGCCGCCGCTGAGCGCGAGCGATTCTCGGTCGCCATTCTCGGCAGGGGTCTCGACGGCGATGTGCGACACGACCTCCTCGATCGCCTCGTTCAAGCCTGTGCGCGCACCCGCTGCATCGTGATCGTGCGCGGCGAGAGCCGTATCGAGGTCGGGCGCGCGATCGGCTCACGGGCGGTGGGGGTGCTGTGCGGGGAGAGCTCGGCGCAGGAGCTGTGGGCCGCGATCGAATCGGCGGATGGCGAGAGCCGGTACGTCTGTCGGAGCCTCCAACTGAGTGTTCTCGCAGCGCTTCGTCTCGGTACGAACCCGAAAGCTGGATCGTTCAGCTCTCTGACGAATCTCGAGCGCACCATCCTGAACCGGATCGGCTTGGGTGGATCCAGTCCGGAGATCGCCACGGAGCTCGGGTTGCCGCGGCGCACGGTGGACACGCACCGGACCCGACTCATGCGCAAGCTGGGCATTCACAACACCGCCGGCCTGGTGCGCTTCGCAGTGCGGGAAAGGCTGATCGAGGCCTGATCGAGGGCGGTGCGATGCCCGGCGAGTGAATCGCGGGATCCATGAACGCGCGCTGATCGACCCCTACCTCCAGCCATCGCACTGAGAGTCCGTGGGTGAACCGTGGGTGAACCCCCCGCTGACCTGCTCCCCGAAAACTGGTCCTCGTAGAATGAGCCTCCTTCCTTCGAAGGAGGAGAGATGCGTCGAGGACAGAACAGCGTCGAGCAGATCCCAGGCCATCTCGTTCGTCACGCGAAGCGCAGCCGCCGAACCCCTCCCGCAGCGATCACGGCGCGCGCCGATTCGATGACGGCCGCCTCGACACAGCCACCCGAGACCGACCCGAGGAAGGTCCCCTCGTCGTTCACGACGAGCAGGCTCCCGACCGGCCGCGGCGCGGAGCCCCAGGTCGAGACCACCGTCGCGAGCGCAACGCCCCGTCCCTCGTCGCGCCAGGCTGTCGCGTGGCCCAGCACGTCTTCGGTGTCGATCCCTGTCGTCAGCACACAGCTCGCGTTCAGACGGCGCGACGGCGGTACAGCGCGAACACGACCAGACCCGCCGTGAGCAGCGATGCGGTCGCGCTGGGCTCCGGAAGCGATCGAACGGTGAGATCATCGAACGTGAACGAGCCCGGCGCGTTCTGGGTGATCACGAGCGCGCTGATCCCTGCGAAAGCCGGGGTGAACAGGAGCGGCCCGGCCACGGTCGGGGCGGGAATGCTGCCACCGCCGCCTCCGACCGCGGAGATCGTGTACTCGCCGGCCGAGTCGGCGGGATTGATCACGTCGAGGCTCAGCGCATCGAACGGAATCCCGCCGGAGGCCGTGAGCGTGACCTTCGACAATCCGAGATTCTGCTCATCGAGGTTGAACGCCCGATCGCCGTCGGCTGCGGTGGGGTCGGCCAAGACCTCGTAGTGGCCCGCATCGACCGTCGTCGTGATGCCGTTCTCGACGTAGGGAGCCGTCAGGAAGTCCTTCACCGAAGCGGAGTTGTAGTCGAGCACGACGGTTACGGCGCGGGCGGCGGGCGTGAACCCGAGCGCTGCGACGAACAGAGCAAGAGCGATCCGTGCAACCACAGCGTGAGAGAGGATCATTCCATTTCCCTCCGGGAAATCGACCAAGGCGGAGACGGGCTCGCACCGGGATCCGCGTTCCAGAATAGATGAAAAGCGGGCGGGATGGGTGCGGGCTTCGGCCTCGATCTGATTCGAGAGCCGAACGATCAGCGACGCGAGCGCTCACCCGCCGCGTCGAGCATCTTCCGGATCGGCGCGATGCCCGGCTCGTAGAGCACGCCAGGCAGCATGCCGCCGTCGGTGTAGATCGTGGCGCCGTTGATCGTATCCGCGCTTCCGCCGCACAGGAACACGACCGCGTTGCCGATCTCCTCGGGCTGGCCGGCGCGGCGGATCGGGACGTTCTCGAAGTAGTTTGCGCCCGCCGTCTCGGCACCCAGCACCAGGCGCTGGAAGTTCTCGGTCATCGTCGGCCCGAGCGCGAGGCAGTTGACGCGGATCTTCGGGCCCCACTCCTGGGCGAGCGACTTCGTGATGTGGTCCAAGCCGGATTTCGCGGCGCCGTAGGAGACGAGCGTCGGTGAGCCCGCCGGGTGTCCGGCGCCGCTCGAGATGTTGACGATCGAGCCCGTCCCGTCCTGGCCGAGCATCTGGCGCGCGACGCGCACCGCGAACCACAGCGGGCTCGTCAGGTTGTTCTGGATCGCGTAGGCGTGGAACAGCGCGGTGCGGGTGAAGTCATCGTCGTGGGCCGGCGCGCCCTGGATCCTGGCGATCAGCGGCGGGACGTCCTCGACCAGCGGCGTCGGCACGGTGCCGCCGGCGTTGTTGACGAGGATGTCGATCCGCCGGTAGCGGTCGGCGACGCGCGACACGAACGCGTCGATCTGGGCGGTGTCGGTCTGATCGCACACCCACTGGGCCGAGCGCTTGCCGTCGTCGTCGAGGCCCGCCGCCGCAGGTAGCGCCGGCAGCGCACGGCGCGAGCAGCCGACCACGATGGCGCCCTCTTCGAGCAGGCGCCGGGAGATGCCGACGCCGACGCCGCGGCTCGTGCCCGTGACGATCGCCACCTTGCCGTCGAGCTGACCCATTCCGTGTTCCCCCGCGCTCCGTGTTCCGTCTCGCTCCGTGTTCCGTCTGGAGCTGGCAGGCGCTTCAGGCGGCGTCGAACGCGTGCCGCGGCAGGGTCGGCGGCAGATCGGCCGAGGTGACCAGGCCCGGCGCCGCCTCGCACACGTACGGAATCGCGTTCACGACGCGCATCGCCGTCGCGATCATGCCCTGGTTCGAGAAGTTCGCCGGGGTGCCCATCTGGAGCTCGCAGGTGAGGCTCGGATCGCCGTCGATCGAGATCCGGTAGTTGCCGTCGCGCGCCGCCGTCGGCCACTCGGGCGCAATGTCGTTCGCCATCCGGTTCACGTGCTCGATCACGATCGCGTCGCGGCCATCCACCACGCCGATCGTCTCGAAGCGGACCGCGCCGACGGTGCCCGCGTCGATCACGCCCGCGGCGACCTCGAGCCGGCGGTCGGTCACGCGCTTCTCGTAGCTCTCGCGGATCGCGTCGAGCTTGGCCCCGAGGCCATCGGCCACCATCCGCACCGGCGGGCCCCAGGACGACGTCTGGATGCCGGGGATCTCCATGATCGCGCGGTGTCCGGGCGGCTTCCCGAAGCCGAACACCTCGAACATCGTGAACGCGACCGGGTAGTCGGCGTAGGTGAAGATCTCCTGCGTGCGCACCGACGTGATTTTGTTCGAGAGCGTGGCCAGCGTCAGCACGAGCTGGTCGCCGGCGAAGCCGGGCTCGAGGCCCGAGGCATAGAGCGACGCGCTGCCGTCGCGGCACGCCGCCTCGAGCCGGGCGACGTGTTTCGGGTTGTAGCCGGCCGGATGCACGAGGCCCGGAATCGACGTGGTGACGACGTTGATGCCCGCGGCGAGCATGCGACACATGTCAGCGACGCATTCCTCGGGGCGCGACTCACCGCTGGCCGTGTAGCAGACGCAGTCGGGCGCGAGCGCGAGCAACGCGTCGGTGTCGCGACTGGCGGCGACGCCGACCGCCGCGATTCCGGCGATCTCGCCGGCGTCGCGGCCGGCCTTCGCGTCGCTGTGCACGAAGACGCCGGCGAGCTCGAGATCGGGCCGGGCGGCGATCGCGCGCACCGCGATCGCACCGACGCCGCCCGTCGACCATTGAACCACGCGATGTCGAGGCATGTTGATCGTCCTCTCCTCGTCGGGGGCTGGCGGCGGAAGGTCCTGGCTTCACACACGTAGCTGGCTACTAAAGTGTGTGCAAGACTCGGCGGGCGTTCCGTCGGCGCCCGGAAGGAGCAGCGATGATCCTCGACTCGTTTCGCGTCACCGACAAGATCGCGATCGTGACCGGCGCCGGGCACGGCATCGGCCGCGCGATCGCGGTCGCGCTGGCCGAGGCGGGGGCCGACGTCGTCTGCTGCGCGCGCACCCAGCAAGACATCGACGAGACCGCCGCGCAGGTGCAGCGCGCCGGGCGCCGGGGCGTCGCGGTGCGCTGCGACGTGCTCGAGACCGCCCAGCTCGAGAGCCTGGTGAAGGTCGCGCTCGACCGCTTCGGGCGCATCGACATCCTCGTGAACAACGCCGGCGGCATGATCCCGCGCCCGTCGCTCGCGCTCTCGGAGCGGGCGTTCGAGAAGATCGTCCGCTTCAACCTGACGAGCCCGTTCCTGCTGATGAAGCTGGTCGTTCCGCAGATGGTGAAGACCGCCGGCTCGGGCGTGGTGGTGAACATCTCGTCGGGCGCGAGCGTGCAGGCGGTCGGCGGCCTGGTTCCCTACGGCGCAGCGAAAGCGGGCCTCGACCAGATGACCCACATGCTCGGCGCCGAGTTCGCGCCCGAGGTGCGCGTGAACAGCATCATCGTCGGGCAGATCGACACGCCGGGCGCGGCGTCCGTGATGACGGACGATTTCAAGCAGCGCGCAGCCCAGAACATCCCGATGGGGCGGATGGGCGAGAGCACCGACATCGCTGCCTGCGCGCTCTATCTGGCGTCGCCCGCGTCGTCCTGGGTCACCGGCCGCACGATCACCGTGAACGGCGGCGCGGACGCACCGCCGCTCGCGTTCCCGATCCCGTCGCTGCGCGAGCAGGTGCTCGGAGCAGCGGGCCGTTGACTCGACTCGACCGGCCCGACGAGCTCGGCCCGCATCTCGAAGCGAATGCCGCCGCGTGGCAGGAGATCCTCGGCGGTGTCGAAGCATCGGCGCTCGCCGTCTTCGGCCGCCTCGAGGCGCTGTCGCTCGGCTGGGCGGCGCTACAGCGGGAGGTCCTGTCCCGGTTCGAGATCAACTACGCCGAGCTCGCGGTGCTCGGGATGCTGCGGACCACGCGGCCGGAGCCGCGTCGCTCGCCGACGGAGCTGCGGAGCCTGGTCGGGCAATCCTCCGCGGGCATGACGCGAATCCTCGACAAGCTCGAAGCCGACGGCCATCTGCGCCGCGAGTACGTCGAGGACGATCGGCGGCGCGTCGACGTGGTGCTGACTGCGAGCGGCGCAGCGCTCGCCGAGGCATCGCTAAAGGCGCTGCTCGCGGTGGAGACCGCACTGCTCGCGTCGCTCGGCAATCCGCGCTCCGCAGCGATCGCGAGCAGCTTCGATGCACTGCTGGAGGGCTTCGCGGCGCGCCGAAAATGAGCCGCGATCGGCTATCAATCCCGCGCCTCGAGCTCCGGAGGTCCGCATGAGTGCACCGGCATCCCTCCTCGAAGCCTGCCAGCGCGGCTTCGCCGCGCTCTCCGTCGGAGCCGACGACCGCGCCCGCGCGCTCCACCACGTGGAGCGCTGGCTCTCCGACGCCGCGTTCGAGATCTACCGGCCCCAGCTCCACTGGCTGATCGAATCGGGGCGCTTCGACGACGTGCTCGACAGCTTCTTCCGGGTACTTCCGTTCGGCACCGGGGGGCGGCGCGGGCCGGTCGGCATCGGCACAAATCGCTTCAACCCGTCCACGCTGGCGAGCTCCGTGCAGGGTCACGCGGAGTTCGTGCGCCGCTACGAGCCGGGCGACGCGCACTCGGTCGTGGTCGTGTACGACGTGCGGGCCTTCCACGACCTGCGCAAGGTCTACCACCCGGACCGGCCGAACCCGCTCGCCGGCGTCACGTCGCGCGACTTCGCGCGCACCGCCGCCGAGGTCTACGCCGCGATGGGCATCCGGGTGTTCTTCCCGGACGAGGGTTTTCTGTCGACGCCGGAGCTGTCGCTGGCGATCCGCCGCCTCGGCGCGACGGCCGGGCTGAACATCTCCGCCTCGCACAACCATCCCGACGACAACGGCGGCAAGTTCTACAACCGGCACGGCGCGCAAGACGTTCCGCCGCGGGACGAAGACCTGGCGCGGCTGGTGGACGCGGTCGGCGAGATCCGCCGGATCCCGTTCCTCGAAGCGCGCGCGCAGGGCCTGATCGCCGCGATTCCCCCCGATCAGCACAAGGCCTACGTCGACCTGAACGTCGGCCAGTCGCTGGCGCCCCGCGCGCGCGGCGCACACGTAGTGTTTACGCCGCTGCACGGCACCGGCGGCAACACCGTCGCCGCCGTGCTGTCCGCGGCGGGCTTCCGAGTCGACTCGGTGCCCGAGGAGGCCGAGCCGGACGGCCGTTTCCCCGCGGTTCCGTTCCGCGCGCCCAACCCGGAGGTGCGCGAATCGATGGAGCGCGCGATGCGCCAGGCCGAAGTGCACGGCGCCCACCTGGTGATGTCCTGCGACCCCGACGCCGATCGGATCGGGGTCTGCGCCCGGACGCGCGGGGGTGGCTATCGCTTCCTGAACGGCAACGAGATCGCGGTGCTCGTCGTGCACTACAAGCTCGAGAAGCTGGCGTCGCTAGGGCGTTTGCCGGTGCGGCCGCTGATCCTGAAGACCGAGGTCACCACCGAGCTGCTGCTGCCGATCGCGCGCAAGTTCGGCGCCACGCTGGTCGGCGACCTGCTGGTGGGATTCAAATACCACGGGAACGTGCTGGAGCGGATCGAGCGGGGCGACTATCCCGGCGGCTTCGAGCTCGCGGATTTCATCGCCGGCGTCGAGGAGAGCCACGGCGTGCTGGTGACGCCCGAGATCCGCGACAAAGACGCCGCCGGCGCCGCGATCCTGCTCGCCGAGCTGACGTCCGAGCTCGCCGATCGCGGTCGCACGCTGGTGGACTACCTCGAGCAGATCTACCTCGAGCTCGGCTACTTCGCGAATCGGCTCACGTCCACGGTGATGACCGGAGCGATCGGGCTCGCGAACATCCGGAAGATCCAGGCCGCGCTGCGCGAGGCGCCGCCGAGCGAGCTCGCCGGGCTGCGCGTCGTCGAGACGCGCGACCACCTGGACGAATCCGGTCCGCACGGGCGCCTGGTCTCCGGCACCGACGAAGCCTCGCGCGACGTGCTCGTGTTCCGGCTCGACGGCGGCGCGCGCGTCATCCTGCGGCCCTCGGGCACCGAGCCGAAGAACAAGGCCTACGTCGAGGTGCCGCTTCCGCCGCTCGGCATCGGCGCCGGAGCGGAGGCGCTGGCGCGCCAGCAGGCCGAAGGCGACCGGCGCACGCTCGAGATCGCGGACGCCCTCTCGCAGCACATGCTGCACGTGATCGGCGTCGATCTGCCGCGCTATGCGCTGCGCGTGTCCGGGTTGGTGTCGTTGGACAAGCGCATCGACTTCGCGCACCGCTTCGTGCCGGCGCTGATCGCGCGCGCGCGCGCGAAGCCATCGGCCAGCGAGCTCCGCGCGTGGATCGACGAGAACCTCGAGAGCTACGGAAAGGACGCGCGCGGGCTGACCGCTGACGCGCTGCGCGCGTTCCTCGCCACCGAGCGGACCGGCGCGGGAGCCGCCGCTCCCGCGGCGGTGCTCGACGCGATCGAGCGGGCATTCTTCGCAGGGTCGTAGGGCGATCCCTGACAGGCGATGCAGCGGCCACCCGAGGCCGTCGCGTGCGCTCTCTTGGCCTCGGCGACACTCGGGAGCGCCGTGGCCGCAGCGGGGCTGATGCCCCTTCCCATGCCGGGACTCCCGTCGGTAACCTTCACCGGAACCGGGAATTTCCTGCGCACCTGCGCAGAGATGGCGGTCCCCGTGGCGCTGGCGGCTTGGCTTCCTCGGATGATTCTTTCGCGGCTGCGACGGCACCTGGCGCTCGTGTTGGCGGGGCTCCTCGTCGTGTTCATCGCGGGTGGCGCGTCGATGACCCGGCTGGCGCGGCTCCGCGCCACCGAGGCCCACCCGGTCGCGGCTCCGCAGCCGGGACCCGTTCGGGACGCTGCGAGCCCTCTTGGGCCGCATCCCGGGGCGCCCCTGGCAGCGCCCGTCCCGATCGACGACGCGGCACGCATCCAGCGGCTGCTGCCGGATCTCGACCTGGCGGCGCTCGAAGCCGCCGTCGCCGCGGCGGCAGACGCGGAGCTGGAGGATCCCGGCTGGGAGGAGATCGAGCGGCGGCGTCAGACCGCGGAGCGCCTGCGGGAGTGGATCGCCGCCGGACCCCGTGCAACCGGGCCGGCCCTGTTTGGTGGGCTGCTCGCCGAGGGAGAAACCGTTCCCGTCTATGCGGACGGCGAGCTTCGGGGGATCGAGCTCCAGAACGTGAGGCCCGACGGGTTCTACGCGCGCCTCGGACTGCGCGAGGGCGATCTCGTCGAGTCGATCAACGGCGTGACCTTCGATGCGCCCGACGCGAGCGGCGCTCTGCTGCGCGAGCTCGCTCGGTCGCCGCAGATCGAACTGTCGGTGGAGCGCAGCGACGGCACGCCGGAGCGGATCACGGTGCCCCGACAACAGCTGCTGGACGGATTGCAGGCGCTCGAGTAGCCGAGCGCGCAAGCACCTTGTACCAGAGCGGCGCGAGGACGTTCACGTAGTCGTCGGTCCACGGCGTCGCAGCCGGAAGCTCGTCGCCGAGATCGGCGTCTCGCCAGCCGCCTGCCCGGAGCGCGTCCCGCAGCGCCGGATCGCCGGACATCGCAACGAACGATCCGCCGATCTCGAGCGGCCCGCGTCGCGTCGTGCGGTACAGCAGCGCGGTCAGATTCCGGTCGCGCGCCGCTGCCGCCAGCACCGGGCGCAGGTCGTAATAGCGGTTGGAGACGTGAAAGAGCACCAACCCGTCGGCGCGGATCCGCGCGAAGTAGAGCGCGACCGCTTCCCGCGTCAGCAGGTGGGTCGGGATCGCGTCGCCGCTGAAAGCATCGACGAAGATCACGTCGAAGCCTCCGGGCGGAACGCGCGGGTCCCGAGCCAGCTCGACGCGCGCGTCTCCCGTCACCACGCGCACGTCGCCCCGCGCGTCCGCCAGGTACGTGAACCACGCGCGGGCGAGCTGCTCGTTGTCGGGATCGAGCTCGTAGAACACCGCTGCGTCGCCGCGCTGGAGGTGCGCGGCCATCGCTCCTGCGCCGAGCCCGACGATTCCG
>Ga0184637_10002019_pt1 | contig 13211 bp, 12 predicted proteins | sample PLM3_127_b2_FD_133143 | JGI IMG/M metagenome (GOLD analysis project Ga0184637, IMG submission 133143) | Groundwater sediment microbial communities from an aquifer in East River, Colorado, USA - PLM3_127_b2 | ecosystem: Environmental > Terrestrial > Soil > Riparian zone | place: USA: East River...
CCACGACCACCACGTCGTGGCCCGTCTGGCGCGTCCCCACCACCCGGCGGGCCACGTTGCGGATCCGCTCGACGTCCCCCACGCTGGTGCCGCCGTACTTCTGGACGATGAGCGCCACGTCACACCCCTAGTGCCGGCCCAGCTCGTGCGGCCCACTCCTGACAGACCGTTCTGCCGCGGGTCCTGTCGCCGGCGTGCCCCACTCGCGCCCGGGCTTCGTCAGCCGCTCAGCCCCTCCCGCAATGCGCTGCATTGCGGGAGGAGGCCGAGGGGGTCCCACGCCGCCCGGCCGCTCGGGGGCCGCGCGCGGCGCCACCCGCGGCTCGGCTGCCATCCTCGCCGCAATTCGTTGGCCCGGCACCCCAGTGCGAGCATGAGCAATAGGTCCACCTCGTTGGACGCACACTAGGAGACCGGCGCCACCTTCTGCCCGATCTTCTGCTCTTCCCCCCGCCAGAGGCGGCGGATGTTCTCGTGGTGCCGGACGACGATGAGCGCAGCCAACGCCACTGTGAAGACGAGGAGCGGGCCCCGCCCCTCCCGCGCCGCGGTCGCCACGGGGATGCTGCCGGCGGCGACCAGCGCCGCCAGCGAGGAGTAGCGGAAGCAGAGGGCGGTGAGCAGCCAGACCAGGACCGCCGTCAGCCCGACGAGCGGGAGGGCGGCCAGGACCGCCCCCAGCCCCGTGGCTACCCCCTTCCCGCCGCGGAACCGGAGGAAGACCGGGAAACAGTGCCCCAGGAACGCGGAGAGCCCGGCGGCCGCCACCCAGGCATCGCCGGCCGCGAGGGCCCGGGCCGCCAGGACCGGCGCCGCCCCCTTCAGCCCGTCCAGCAGGAGCGTCCCCGCCGCCTCCGCCTTCCCCACCACCCGGAGGACGTTGGTGGCCCCGATGTTCCGGCTCCCCCGCTCGCGGACGTCCACCCCCCGACACCAGCCGATGAGGAGGCCGAACGGCACCGAGCCCAGCAGGTAGGCACCCAGGACCAGCAGAAGCCTCTCCTCCACCCTCGCCCCTCAGCCGTGCAAGTCAATCCGGCGCCAGAACTTCCGGAAGTAGTCCACCCCGGAGAAGACGGCAATCGCCATCGCCCCCCACAGGACCACGATCCCGACCCGCACGGGCCAGTCGGCGAGCGGCCCCCCCCGCAGGCTCAGGATGAGGAGCGAGACCGCGACCACCTCGGCCGCCATCTTGTATTTCCCCCAGTCACTGGCCGCGATGATGACGCCCTGGGCCGCGGCGATCCCCCTGAGACCGGTCACGGCGATGTCGCGCCCGACGATCAGGACCACGATCCAGGCCGGGATCTTGTCCACCTCGACCAGCGAAACGAGGGCAGCAGCGATCAGGAGCTTGTCCGCGATGGGATCCAACAGGGTGCCGAGCGTGGTGACTTGCTGCTTGCGACGGGCCAGGTGGCCGTCCAGCCAGTCCGTGAGCACGGCCAGCAGGAAAATCGCCAGGGCCACAATCGGGTATGGTCTGGGGGTAGCGATGAGGAAGACCATCAGGATGGGAATGAGGAAGATGCGGATGACCGTGAGGGTGGTCGGGAGGTTCACCGCGCCTCACCGACGGTCGCTGGGGATCGCCGAGGGCACCGGGGCCACGCCCAGGTCCCGGGCCACGCCGTGGACGACCTCCGCGTCGATCCGATCCCTCTTCAGCAGGAAGCCTTCCAGGAGGGCATTGTCGCAGAGGGTGTTGATGAGCCGGGGGACGCCCCGGGCTTGGCGGTGCACCGCCTCCAGCGCCTCCGATGTGAAGAGCTCGCGGGTGGCTCCGGCCACCCGCAGCCGGTGCGCGATGTAGGCCCGGGTGGCCTCGGGGGTGAAGGACTTCATCCGGCACTTGAGCGCCACGCGCTGCGCCAGGGGCGGGTCCACCGCCAGGTGCTCCTCCAGCTCGGGGAGGCCGAAGAAGATAAACGTAATGAGCTTTCCCTCCGGGACCTCCAGGTTCAGCAGGCCTCGGAACTCCTCCATGACCTCCCTCCGCTGGAGCATGTTGGCCTCGTCGATCAGCACGACGGCCTTCTTCCGCTGGGCCTGCAACTCCACCAGGCGCTGGTACAGGAGGGTGAGGAGGTTGACCTTGTCGGCGTTCTCGGGCACCCCCTCCACGCCGAGCTGCAGGGCGATCTTGCGCAGCAGCCACTCGGGGGTGATCGCGGAGTGGATGATGACCAGGAGGGCTGACTCCACCTGGCCCTCGTCCAGGGCGTCCAGCAACCGGCGCGCGAGCATGGTCTTCCCGGTCCCCAGCTCCCCGACCACCACCGCCAGGCCCTTCATGGTGGTGACCGCGTGCATGAGGCGGGTGAGCACCTCCGCGTGCTGGCTCCCGTCGTAGTAGAAGCGGGGGTCGGGCGTGTTGGAGAAGGGTTGCTCCTTCAGTCCGTAGAACTGCTCGTAGCTCATGGGCCACTTCCCCCGCGGTGCGGAACGGCTGCTCCGGCACGATTCCTAGTGCCGGGCCAACTCACGTCGCCTCACTTCGTTCTCGGTCGTCGGCGGTCCTCAACGTACCAGGGCGTACGCCTCCGGCCGCCTCCTCCCTCGGGCCTCGTGATGCTCGTCATTTGGCCCGGCACCCCAGTGCTAGTTTGAGCGATAGGTCCAATTCGTTGGACTCACACTAGATGAACGAGATTTTCTTCTTGCTCTTCCCCGGTCTCTGCGGCTCTTCAGGGGGGGACGAGGCGGGAGCCGGCGGGGACGGAGCGGGCGCCTCCTTCAGCCGCCCCTTCAGATCCCGCAGGCGGGCCTTCACATCCCGGAACTTGGGTACCTCCTCCTGGAGGGCGCTCAGGACGGCGTGGGCCTTCGCGAGGTTCCCCGCAGCCTCATAGGCGGTGGCCAGGTCGTACCGGACCCCCCACCCATCTTCGCCGAGGGCCCCCGGCAGGCTCAGAGCGCGCTCCAGCTCCGTGACGGCCCGCCCGGCATCCCCCTTGGCCAGGAAGCAGAGTCCCAGGAGGTTCGCGCAGGTGAGGGCGCGGCGCGGCTCCTTGGCAGCCAGGCGGAACTCCTCGATGGCCTCGTCGTACAGCTCCATCTCCTTGTACGCAATCCCCAGGTTGTAGTGGGTCTCGTAGTCCTCCGGCCCGAGCTGCTCTCGGACACCCTTCTGGAACTCCCGCAGGAGCTCCGCCAGGAGGGGCGCCGCGTCCCGGGGGGAGGGGCCGACGCCGACCTCCTCGGTCAACTCGGCGCCCAGATCCACGTATCCGCCCTCGCCCGGGCCTTCGTCCCGGGCCACCTTGAAGACAGGCTTGACGTCCTCGGCCGATGGCTGGAAGGAGGAGGGCCGCCCAGGCCGGACCGGGGCCGGGGGGGTCGGACGCGCCGGCTTCGGGGCGGGCTCCTTGAGCAGCTCCACCGCCTCTCGCGCCTCGTCTGTGGAGTCCACCCCGACGTCGGCGAAGGAGGCCTGCGGAGCCGGGGCTGCGGCGCGCCCCGCCTTCAGAGCCTCGAGCCGCCGCTTGGCCTCGGCGTTCCGCGGGTCCGCCGACAGGATCCGCTTCAGGACACCCCGGGCCTCCTCCACCATCTCCTGCTCGATGAAGAAGTCCGCCTCGGCCAGTTCCTCCGCGACCCCCCTGCCCGCCAGGCTCTCCGGCAGCTCCAGGGCCTCCTCGAGCGGCTCGGCCTCGGCCACCTCCTCCGCAGGCCTGGCCACCTCGACCGGGGTCCGCGGGGCTGCCGGGGGCTTCGCGACCGTCCGCGGGGCTCCGGTGCGGGCGACCCCACCCGAGAGGCGCTCCAGGGCTTCCCGCACCCCCGCATTGCCGGGGTCCAGCTTGATGCAGGATTCCAGCTCTGCCGCCGCCTGGGCGGTCTCCCCCCGGCCCACAAGGATCGAGGCGATGCTCAAGCCCTCCGTGACCGCCTGCTCGGCCAGGTTCCGGTCCAGGTAGATCCCCTTGAGGCGCTGCCGGGCCACGAGGTGGCGGGGGGAGAGGGACAGGGCTTGCTGCAGGTGCTCGATCGCCTTGTCCACCAGGCCGTACTTGAGGTACACGTCCGCCTTCGCCAGGTGGTCGCTTACCTGATAGTCCTCTTCCTCGGCGAGAGGGGCCTCGACTGGCGCTCCGGTCCCACCCGGGTCCACCACCAGATTTTCTGTGGCCAGCGCGGCTCCGGATGCCGCTCCGGCGGCGGCGGGCTCCTCCCCGAGCTCCAGGACCCCCGCGGCTGGGCTCTCCTCCCCGGGGCCGGCCATCTCCAGCAGGACCTGCTCCGCCTCCTGGGCGATGGCCCCCGCATCCAGGGCACCCTCCCGGGCCGCCTCCGTGAGGTCGAAGGCGATCTCTTCCGGGCCCCCACCCAGTTCCTTCTCGAGGCGGGCGGCGAAGGTCCGGGCATCCTCCGTCGCCTGCTCGTCCAGGGTGATGGTACCCGCCTCCTCGGCCGGAGTCTCCTTCCCCTCCGAGAGGTCTACCAGGCCCGGCTCCATCTCCATTTCCACGGGGGTGGGGGCCGGGGTGAGCCTGACGGTGACGGGGGGCGGGGCTGCCGGGGCGGCGGAAGGGACAGCGGTCGAGAGGGTCGCAACCTTCTCGGCCGCATCGCGCGCCTGCGGGTCCATGGCGTGGAGGCTCCGAAAAGCCTCGAGAGCCTCGGCCCGCTTCCCCTGCTTCTCCAGGGCCTGCCCGAGCCCCCGGTAGGCGTCCGCCAGGGCGGCCTTGTCCCCCAGGCCCTTCAGCACTTCGACCAGCGCCACGCGGTATCGCACCTCGCCCGGCGTCTTCGCCGCCAGGCCGTCGAGCAGCCGGACCACCTCCTGGCCCTTGCCGGCCTTGAGCGCGGGACCGGCGGCCTGGCGGATCTCCTCGGTCGCCCGGGCGACATCCCCCCCGTCCGCCGCCATCGCGCCGAGGCCGAGATGGACCTCCCAGTGATCGGAGTCCAGCCGGAGGGCCTTCGCGTAGGCTTCCTGCGCCCGCTTGGCGTCCCGAGCCTCGCGGAACCCGTCCCCGAGGGCAGCCCACTGGGCGGCGTCATCGGGGGCCACGCTCGCCGCGGCCCGGAGCTCTTGAAGACCCTCCGCCGATCCCGTCTTGGCCAACAGGCGTCCGAGCCCGAGGTGCGCATCGAAGGCGTTGGGGTTGATCTGGAGCATCCGCCGGAAGATCTTTTGCGCCTCTGCGGTCTGGCCGGCTGCCAGGCACTGCTCGGCGCTCCGGGCCAACTGGCCGTAGGCGTCCTGGCCCTTGCCCTGCCGCGCCAGCATTTCCGAAAGTTTGGTCGCTGCCGCCACATTGCCCGGATCCAGGGCCACGACCTTCTGGTAGACCGCCAGGGCCTCCTGCGTGTCACCGGACCGGCTGCACTGCTCCGCGATGAGGAGGAGCTGCTGCTTCGCCTCCCCCACCAGGCCCTGCTGTGCGTACAGGTCGGCGCAGAGGGTCTGGGCCTGGAGGTTATGCGGGTCCAGCTTGATGACCTTCCTGTAGACTGCCGTGGCCTTCGGGGCGACCCCGTCCTTCCGGTAGGCATCCCCGAGGCGCATGTACTGGTTGATCGCCTCCGTCCGGTTCCCGGTCCGGGCATACAGGTCCCCGAGCGTGTTGAGGACGCTCAGGTCGTTGGGATCGGCCTTGAGGACGCTCTGGTACTCGGCGATGGCCTTATCGAGCCGGCCCTGTTGGGTGAAGACCAGGGCCGCCTGGAGCGCCTTCCGCTTGTCGAAGGCCATGAGACTCCCTCAGCGAGGTGGCCCGGAAAGCCGGGAATTCCGCGAATTGGCACGGGGAGCCTATCAAAGGCGTTGAGGGGTGTCAAGGCGGGAGGCCGGCATTTCCTGGCAGTTATTCCACTCGGGGCGGGCGTATCGCGAGCGGGCTAACGCTGCGGCGGCCTCGGCCTCCCCCCGCGAAGGGTGGGCCTCGGGAAGGGGGTATCCCAGGGCCTCCTCGAACCCCTCCCGGAGCGCCTCCTCGACCCCGGAGAGGGGGGGGCGTTCGCCCAGGAGGGCCGCCAGGGTGATGACTGGGTTCGCCCAGTCAACGGAGGTCGGCTTCCGGAGGGCCGGCAGCGCCGCCTCCCAGGCAGCCCGGTCCAGGTCGAGGAGGAGCGAGCCGTGCTGGAGGACCGCGCCGCGGAGGCGCCGCTGGGCCGAGCCCACCAGCTTGCGCCCGGCCACGGCCAGCTCGAAGCGTGAGGTGGCCAGGAAGCAGACGCCGCCGACCGGTCGCCGACCGGGGGTCCCCCGGCTGAGGTCGGCCGCCACGCCGAGGCGCCGGAGGCCCCGAATCAGGCCCTCGCTGATCCGCCGGTAATCCTGCTGGATCCCGCCGGGCCCGAGGAGACCCTCGGGGAACGCGACCGCGTAGGTCACTTCGTGCTGGTGCAGGACCGCCCGCCCCCCCGTTGGTCGTCGCACGACGCCGAACCCCAGGCGGCGGCAGGCCTCCAGATCCACTTCTCCCACGAGGCTCTGGGCGTAGCCGACCGACACGGTAGGCGGGTCCCAGGTGTAGAGGCGCAGGACCGGGGCCCCCTCTCCCCGCGCGCAGGAGAGGGCGAGGGCCTCGTCCAGCCCCATATTGAGGGGACCCGGGAGGGGGCCCGACCGGAGGAAGCGCCAGGGAGAATGCGGAGGGCCTGCCGGTGGAGGAATGGTCGGTCTCACAGGACCGCCTCCCGGCGGAGCGCTTCCACGTCCTCCGCCGACAGCCCGAGCACCTCCCCCAGGACCTCCCCCGTGTGCTCCCCGAGGCGGGGGGGCGGGCGGCGGATCACCGGGGGGGAGCCCGCCAAGGTGAAGGGGATCCCGAGGAGCGGGACCTTTCCCAGGGTGGGATGCTCCACCTCCTGGACCATCTTCAAGTGGCGGACGGCCGGGTCAACTAGCACCTCCGCAACCGTGTTCACGGGCCCGCAGGGCAGCCCGGCCGCCTCCAGGCGCGTGAGCCACGCCGCGGTGGGGAGCCGGGCGAAGCGGGCCGCCAGCAGCGGCACCAGCCGCTCCCGGTTGCGGGTCCGGGCGGCGTTGGTGGCGAACTCCGGGTCCTCCGCCCAGGCCGGCTCCCCGATAATCTGGCAGAAGGTCCGCCAGAGGCCATCGTTGGCGATGGCCACATTGAGGTGCCCGTCGGCCGTCGCGAAGGTCTGGTACGGGACGATGTTGGCGTGCGCGTTCCCCCAGCGCCCCGGCACCTCCCCCGAGACGAGGTAGTTGCTGGCCACATTGATGAGCAGGGCGACCGCCGCTTGGAGGAGGGAGGTTTCCACCTCTTCCCCACGGCCCGTCCGCTCCCGCCGATGGAGGGCCGCCAGGATGAGGGCGGTGAGGAGCAGGCCCGCCACCACGTCCACCACGGCCACCCCGACCTTGGTGGGGGGCCCGTCCGGCAAGCCGGTAATGCTCATGAGACCCCCGACCCCCTGGGCGATGAAGTCGTAGCCGGGCTTGGCCGCCCCCGGGCCGCTCGACCCGTAGGCGGTGAGGGAGGCGTAGATGAGGCGGCCGTTCAGCCGGGCGGCCTCCGCGTAGCCCAGCCCCAGGCGCGCGAGCGTGCCGGGCCGGAAGTTCTGGATGAGGATGTCCGAGGCCCGCACGAGCCGAGTGAGGAGCGCGAGGCCCCGGGGGTCCTTCAGGTTCAGGGTCAGGCTCCGCTTGTTCCGGTTGATGGCGAGGAAGTAGGCGCTCTCTCCCTTGTGGAAGGGGGGCCCCCAGGATCGGGTCTCGTCCCCCACGCCGGGCTGCTCGACCTTGAGGACGTCGGCCCCCAAATCCCCCAGAAGCATGGAGCAGACAGGGCCGGCCAGGACTCGCGAAAGGTCCAGAACGCGCAGCCCCTCGAGCGGCCCGCCCATCACGGGCTCTCCCCGAACCGCCCCTCCACGAGGGCAGCCAGCGCGGCCACCACCTCCTGCGCCATCTCCCCGCGCGCCCGCACGCGGATCCGCCTCCCCTGCGAGGCCCCGAGCGTGAGGAGACCGAGGAGGCTCTTGCCGTCCACGGCCGCATTGTCGAGCTCCACGGTCACCTCCGCCCGGTAGCGCGAGGCCACCTTCACGAACGCCGCCGCCGCGCGGGCGTGGAGCCCCAGCGGGTTCCGGATCTCCAGCTCCCGGACCACCTCTCTTCTCACGCCCCCTCCGGCGCGCACCCCGGGTCTCCCCCGAGCCGCCCCCCCCCGCGGGCGGACCACTCGGCCACGCTCTCGGCCTGGAGGCGGGTCCCCGTCACCGCCCGCCGTAGGTGGCTGGGGGACAGCCTACCGAAGCCCCGCGCCAGGAGGCATTGCCCACTTCCCCCGGCTCACCAGGCCGGCCACCCGGTCGAGGGGGGCGGGACGGGGCACCTCGAGTCAGCGACGGGAGAGGGAGAGGGGGGGGACCGGGGGCGTGGAGGGAGACCCTGACGAGGGGGGAAGTGCCCGGGGCATCCCGGACGCGCGCGGTGATCTCCCCGCAGCCCCGGGCAATCGCGTGCTCGGCGTTGCCCACCCGCCGGTGGGCGCACACACCGAAGCAGGAGCGACGGGGCGCATGCGCGGGTCAGGCTGGGCCGGCGGGCCCGGCGGCCTTCTTGCCCAGAAACTCGCTGGCGACCAGGATGTTCTTCTGGCCGTACTTGCTCAGGCGGTCGGCGAGCTCCCGGAGCGAGGTTCCCTCCCGGAGGGAGGGGAGCTTGATCAGCATCGGGAGGTTGACCCCCGTCACCACCTCCAGGGCCCCCTTGTCCAGGAAGGAGAGGCCCAGGTTGCTGGGGGTCCCGCCGAACATGTCGGTCAGGATCAGGACGCCCGCACCCGTGCTGACGCGCTTGATGGCCGCCTCGATCTTGGTCCGCGCCCGCTCGATCTTCTCGGCGGCCTCGATGGTCACGGCCTCGGCCCGCTCGATCCGCCCCACGATCTCCTGGGCGGTCCGGAGCATCTCCAGCCCCACCTGCCCGTGGGTCACGATGATTACCCCGACCATGTTCCCACCTTGCGCCGACCGCTAGTGCCGGGCCAACTGACGTCGCCTCACGTCGTTCTCGGTCGTCGGCGGTCCGGAGCGTACCAGAGTGTACGCCTCCCCACCCACCTTCGGTGGGCGGGCACCGACCTCCGGTGGGTGCCCGCTCCTCCCTCGGTCCTCGTGATGCTCGTCATTTGGCCCGGCCCCCAGGTGTCGCGTGAGCGTGAGGGACAATTCGTTGGATTGACGCTAGGGGCGCTCCATGTCCCGGTGTCGGAGGGTCACCCGGTGCCCCAGCATCCGCAGTTGCCCCGCCACCACCGCGGCTGCGTAGGGAGCGCGGTGCCGCCCCCCGGTGCACCCCAGCGCCACCGTCAGGTAGGCTTTCCCCTCGGCCACGTAGCAGGGGAGGGCGAACTGGAGGAACGCCAGCAGGCGGTCCAGGAACTCCTTCACTTCCGGGTGGCCTTGCAGAAAGGTGGCGACGGCGGGATCGGTCCCCGGCAGGGGCTTGAGGGCCGAGACGAAGTTGGGGTTCGGGAGGCACCGGAGGTCGAAGACCAGATCCGCGTCCAGGGGGAGGCCGTAGCGGTAGCCGAAGGAGACGAGGGTGACCGCGGTCCCGGCCCCCCCGGGCTGCTCCCCGAAGGTCTGGACCATGTACTGCCGGAGCTCGTGGGGCGTGAGCGGGCTCGTGTTCAGGACCAGATCCGCCTCCGCCTTCAGCCGGCTGAGGCGCTCCCGCTCCCGGGCAATCCCCTCGACCACCGAGCCCAACGGGGCCAGGGGGTGGGGACGGCGGGTCTCGCTGAAGCGGCACAGCAGGCTCTCGTCGCTGGCCTCGAGGAACAGTATCCGGACCCGGTGCCCGGCCTCCCGGAGCGCCCGCAGCGCGTCCAGCGCCGCGTCCAGGAACTGGCCCTCGCGGATGTCGATGACCAGGGCCACCCGCTCGATCCGCCGCTCCGAGCCGGCGCACAGTTGGGCGAACGTGGGGATCAGGGCCGCCGGGAGGTTGTCCACGCAGAAGTAGCCCAGATCCTCCAGCCCCTTGGCCGCCTGGCTCTTGCCGGCCCCCGACATCCCGGTGACGATGACAAAGTCAATGCCGGTCACTCGGTGTCTTCCTCGGAGACGGCGGGGATCTGCGGGGGGCGCTGGAGCCGCCGGTCCAGGCGGTCGACGACCTCCTGCGCAGCGTGGTGCCCCATGAGCTTCAGGAGGTGGTTCCGGGCGGCCACCTCCACCAGAATCGCCATGTTCCGCCCGGCGGAGACCGGGATGCGAAGGAGGGGAAGGCGGACGTCCAGCAAGTCCGTGGTCTGGTCATCCACGCCCAGGCGGTCGTACTCCGCCTCGGGGGTCCAGGGCTCCAGCATCACCACCAGCTCGATCCGCTTCCGGTACCGGATGGCGGCGATGCCGAACAGGTCCCGGATGTTGATGACCCCGAGCCCCCGGATCTCCATGTGGTGCCGGATTTCCTCCGGCCCCTGGCCGATCACGATGCCGGGGGACTCGCGGCTGACCAGGATCAGGTCGTCGGCCACCAGGCGGTGGCCGCGGACCACCAGGTCGAGGGCGCACTCACTCTTCCCGGTGCCGCTCGGCGCCTGGAGCAGGACCCCGATGCCGTAGACGTCCACCAGCACGCCGTGCAGGCGCGTCAGCTCCGGCCCCGTGTCCCCTCCCGCCATGGCGCCCCCGGGGCTAGTGCCGGCGCTAGGCTCATCGATAGGTCCAATTCGTTGGACCCTCGCTAGGCCTCGGGCTCGATGAGGCCGTACTGCCCATCGCGGCGCCGGTACAGCACGTTCACCTGTTCGCTGAGGGCGTTCTGGAAGACGAAGAAGGTGTGCCCCAGGAGGTTCATCTGGAGGATGGCCTCGTCCACCGTTGCCGGCTTCATGGTGAACCGCTTCACCTTCACCACGTGGGGCGCGGACTCCTCCTCCGCCTCCTCCACCAGGGCCGCACCGGCCCCGCGGCGCAGGCTGCCCCCCCCGGCCGCCCGCTCCCCCCCTCGCGCCCAGTGGCGGATGATCCGTCCCTTGTAGCGCTGGATCTGGCGCTCGATCTTGTCCGCCACCAGGTCGAGCGAGGAATACATGTCCGGGGTGCTCTCCTCCGCCCGGATGGTCAGGTCCCGGACGCGAAGGGTGACCTCGGCGATCTGCCGGTACTTTTCCACCGAGAGGATCACGTGGGCCGCCGTGACGGCGTCCAGGAACTTCTCCACCTTGCCCAGCTTCTCCGCCGCGTAGTTGCGGAGGGCTTCCGTGACCTCCAGGTTGCGCCCGGTGATGCTCAGCTGCATCCCGCCCCTCCGGTCAATAGCGCCGCCGCTTGCTGGAGGAGGGAATCCGGAGCTGGCTGCGGTACTTGGCCACCGTCCGGCGGGCGATCTCGACCCCCTGCTGCTGGAGGATCTCCACGATCTTCTGATCGCTGAGGGGCTTCCCCTGGTCCTCCTGGGTCAGCAGCTTCCGGACGATCTCCTTCACCGTCAGGGAGGAGACGGTCGCCCCGCCATCCGTGGCCGGCACGCCCCGGTGGAAGAAGTACTTCAGCTCGAAGAGCCCCTGCGGCGTGTGGACGTACTTGTTGGTGGTGACCCGGCTCACCGTGGACTCGTGCATCTGGATGTCCTCGGCCACCTCCTTCAGGGTCAGGGGCCGCATGACACTGATCCCCTGCTCCAGGAAGTCCCCCTGGAACTTCACGATGCTCTGGGTCACCTTGTAGAGGGTGCGCTGGCGCTGCTCGATGCTCCGGATGAGCCAGAGGGCCGAGCGCATCTTCCCCTCCACGTACTCCCGGGTTTCCTTCGAGTTCTGCCCCCGCCGGGAGAGGATGGTCCGGTAGTAGCCGCTGACGCGGAGACGGGGGAGCCCATCCTCGTTCAGCACCACCACGAACCGGCCGTCCACCTTCAGGATGTAGACGTCGGGGGTGATGTAGCGGGGCTCATCGGTGCTGAAGGTGCGCCCGGGCTTGGGTTCGAGGGAGGCGATGCGTTCCAGGGCCTCCTGCATCTCCCGCGGCGGGACCTTCAGCCGGTCCGCCAGGCGGGCGATGTTCCGGTGCTCCAGCTCCGACAGGTGCTCGGTGATCAGGGACCGGGCGAGGTGCGCCTCCGCCCCCAGGGCATCCAGTTGCAGCAGCAGGCACTCCCGGAGGTCCCGGGCGGCCACCCCGACGGGGTCGAAGGACTGGACGAGCCTGAGCGCCCGCTCCGGCAGCGCCGGGTCGGTCGGAGGGACCTCGCTCACCTGCTCGAGGGGGATGGCCAGGTAGCCGTTCTCGTCCAGGTTGCCGATGAGGAGATTTCCCCAGGTGAGGAGATCGGGGTCGGAGGTGGAGAGGTAGAGCTGGAAGGTCAGGTGGTCGGCCAGCGAGCGGGAGCGGGTCATGGTGTCCTCGGGGGCGGCCCGCTCCACCTCTTCCCGCGGAAACTCCCGTCGGTAGTCCGAGGCGTCCTGCAGGTAGGACTCCCAGTCGATCTCGGAGAGCTTGTCCCCCTCCCGCTCGGCCTCGGCCGGCTCCTCCGCCGCGGCCTCCGGTTTGGCCTCGGCCGGCTCCGCGGCCGCCTCCTCGGCCGCCTCGATCAGCTCCTCCTCCAGCAGCGGGTTCTCCTCCAGTTCCTGCCGGACGGTCTGGATCAGCTCCATCCGGTTGAGCTGGAGCAGCCCAATCGCCTGTTGCAGCGATTGGGTCATGATCATCCGCTGCGTCTGGCGAAGGCTGAGCTTGGCCTCGAGCGCCATCCTGTCTCGTATCCCCCGGCCGCCCCCCGCCTAGAGGGTGAACCGCTCGCCCAGGTAGATCTCGCGCGCCCTCTCGTCGGCGGCCAGCTCTCGGGCCGTCCCGCTGGTGAGGATCTCCCCCCGGTGGATGATATCGGCCCGGTCCACGATCTGCAAGGTCTCCCGCACGTTGTGGTCCGTGATCAGGATCCCGATCCCCCGCGCCTTCAGCTGGGCGATGATCCCCTGGATCTCCTCCACCGCGATGGGATCGATCCCGGCGAACGGCTCGTCCATCAGGATGCAGGCCGGGTCGGTGGCCAGGCACCGGCTGATCTCGGCCCGGCGGCGTTCCCCGCCCGAAAGCGTGTAGGCCTTCCGTCCGGCCAGGCGCGCGATCCCCAGCTCCCGCAGGAGGGCCCCCGCCCGCTCCCGCCGCGCCTGAGCGGAGAGGGGGAGCCCCTCGAGGATCGCCAGGAGGTTCTCCTCCACCGTCAGCTTCCGGAAGATGGAGGGCTCCTGCGGGAGGAAGCCCAGCCCTCG
>Ga0184637_10002020_pt1 | contig 13207 bp, 9 predicted proteins | sample PLM3_127_b2_FD_133143 | JGI IMG/M metagenome (GOLD analysis project Ga0184637, IMG submission 133143) | Groundwater sediment microbial communities from an aquifer in East River, Colorado, USA - PLM3_127_b2 | ecosystem: Environmental > Terrestrial > Soil > Riparian zone | place: USA: East River...
CCGCCCCGGCATCGTCGAGAATGTTCGTTCGCCAGACGACCGACCCATCGGACGCGTCCAGCTTGCGAAGCTCGCCGGTAGCGCCGAGGGCGTAGACGAAGCCGTCGGACCAGGTGGGCGTCGCCCGCGGCCCGTCCCCGCCCATGGATTCCCTGAAATACGCGACCCAGGAGTCGGTCCAGAGCTCGCGCCCGCTCCAGAGATCATAGGCGGCCACCACTTCCTCGTCGTGGCGCTGCTCGATGGTGTAGAGACGCCCCTCCGCGATAGAGAAAGACGCGTAGCCTCCCCCTACCGGCTCGCGCCACATGGGCTCGAGCCCCTCGCTCCAGTCGGTGCGAATCGCCCCGAGGTATTCGCCCGCCCGCTCGGGGCCGCGATAGTTGGTCCAGCAATCGCCTGCAACGGCGCACGGCTCAACGATGTCGGGCGTGGCGCTCGGCGCGCCGTTGCCGGCAGGCTCCGTCTCCGCAATCTCCTTCGGGTCCGGCGAGCCGTGCATCACGTCCGGGGCCAGCTCCACGGGAGCGACAGCTCTTTGCTGCGCTCGATGCTCGTCGACCGCCCGGAAGCGTTCGTCGCCGGTTTCGAACGTCACGATCGTGGGAGCGCCCGTCCCAGCCGTCTGTAGACGCATGCCCAGGAAAAAATACAAGTACACGAGAGTCAGGCTGATGAGGGCAACGGAGCCGGCGAGCCTCCGCAGGAATCCCGGCCGCGGCCTTGTCCAAAGAATGATGAGCCCAAGCGGCGGAGCGAGAAGCGTCGCGCCCCAGAACGCGGCGCGCGAGCTCCGCCAGGAGAATTTCGAGTGCGCTGCCATCGCTCGAGACGACCTCCTTCCGGCCAAGTCCATCTTGGCACAAGGGCGTCAGGCTGCGCATCACGCACTGCTTGGGCCGCACTGCGTGATATAGGTGGAGGTGATGACGCCGATGCACGTACTTACCCTCGCCGCGCTGCTTGCCGGAGCGCGTTGCGAGAGCGAGGTCCGCCGGGAGCTCGACGTCTGGGGCGCTCGCGGGGATGCGGTCATTCCCAGCGCCGGCGATCCGACGGGCGCCCGCGCGGCTCTCCTGCCCACCCAGACGCTCGGAGTATGGGTGCGCCTCACAGTGGATCCGCGCGGTGAGGCGCTCGTGGAGCGCGTCACCGCCGCCCTCATCGAGGGCCTGCGGTTCGGCCCGAATTGCGAGGCGGTGGACGCCGGCCGCAACGAGCGGCCGGTTGCGCAAGACGCCTGGACCGATGCCGCTCTCGCCGAAAGACTCCGCCAGGGCGACACCGGCGTGATCCTGCTCTGGTCCCCGCACATGCCTCTCTCGGTCGATGCCTACGGTGTCCTCCAGGCCCTGACCCAAGACATGGGAATCGGTCTCGTCGCGATCCTCGATCCGGCAGCCGACACCGCCTACGCCCGCTCGGTTGCCCTCGAGCGCGGGATGCCCTCCGCAACACTTCGCCCCCTCGGCGGCATCGAGCTCGCCTTTCGCGGCATGACGACGCACGCGCCGAGCCTCCAGATGTTCGCGGGTGGCCGCTTCGCCGGACCGATGCTGCCAGGCTACCGCGACGGAGCGGGGTTTCGTCTTTCGATCGAGCGTGCGCTCGGTGGGCCTCGGTGAGCTAACGCGCTCGGGTGTCCCCGCAAAGAGCGAGGAGCCCGCTCTTCATCGTGGCGTCGCCGGTCCATCGCTTCTGCACGAGCTTCTCGCATTGCGGGCGCGAGAGGCTCATGAAAGCCCACGGTGCTTCCCCGGTCTTGAACGGCTTCACCTCCGGCGCACAGCTCAGAAGCCACAGCTTACCGATTGCCTCGGCCGCGTCCCGGCGCTGGGGATCGGCGAACACGCTCGCGAAGTAGACCTCACGATCCGGATCCACCACGGCGAACCGGAAGCGCTTCGGATCGGGGCTGTTCTTCGGAGCGGTGTTGGCGACGTAGAACACCCGGCCGTCGGGAAAGAACGCCGGGAAGTAGCTCCCTACGCCCTCTTTCGTCGAAGTCGTTAACCGCGCCAGACCTCCGTGGCCGGTGAATCGCCCCTGGTCGTCCCGTACGAGGTCGGCGACGACGACGTCGGTAATCGCGGGGGCTTCGATGCCGCCGTTGACGAAGGGAGTGAGGTAGTCGTGCTTGCTGATGTGAAAGGTGAGGCGCCCGCCGTCGAAGCTGAAATCGGCCTTGCCCGCAGCGAAGCCGAAATCGACGCGCATCTCGCACGACGTGGTCTCTCGTTCGGGGTCCACCCCGGTGATCTCGAAAATCTTTAGAGACCCGGGCTGGTCGTCAGCGCCGCCGTCATGCGCCACGACGTGGCGGCCGTCCTTGGAAATGAACGGGGTCGCGAGATCGCGCGAGATCTGCGGGCACAGTCGCATCGCCTTCGTCGGCGAGACCGAAAGACGTCCCGCGGACGAGGTGAACGTGTAGTCCACGATGCGAAATCCGGGCGCGGGGAGGACTCGCGAGCCGGAGAACATCATGCGGTAGACGGTGACCTCCGCCGAGGCGTCCATTCGGTGCGAGACCACGCCTACCGACTGATAGTAGACGTCGGCGACGTCCGGCTCGTCGTGGGCATATACCGGCGCCACGTCCACTGCGTCTCTCCCCTCCTCGAGCCGGGCGAGCAGGACCGCGGTTTCGTAGAAGTTCACGGTCTTGTTCGGGGTGTAGTGCGACGGCACCGTCACGTAGCGTCCGTCCGGAGTGGCGACGGCATCGGACCGATCGGGGATCCGGATACGCCGGCCCCGGGTGAGGTCGTACAGGTAGTTCTGGTCGTGGCTCGCGAAGCCCACGATCCATCGGCCGTCCGGGTTGGGTACGGGCCGCGCGAACCAATTGACGTCGTCGACGGCCGGCTCATCGGCGGACGGGCGTTGTACCAGAACGCGCGTCCCCGGGGAGTCGACGCGACAGTAGTCCTCGTCGGGCGGCGTTTCGCCCCTGGATGCCGACGATGCAAAAATCGAGAGTCCCGCCACAAGGGCTGCCGCAGGCCGGATCGTCATGGCCGCGAGTATAGCCCACCTGTCCGAACCGCTCTTCTCCGCGGCAAGGGATCGAGCGAAGATTTCGTCCGCCTCAGTGCCGAGCGCGGAGGTACCCGCTAACGGCCGTTACTCGACGACGACCCCGATGCTCGCGAGCGTCTCCCCTTTCAACGCCGAGGGAACGGCGCGGACGTAGAGAACGACGCCCGATTCGGGCGCGCGAGCTTCGAAGAGCGTCTTGCCGAAAAAGTCGGTGACCGTCCCGACCGTCATCCCCTTCTGAACGTAGGTTCCTCGCGCCACCCGTGGGCGGAAAATACCGCCGACGTCGGCGGTAACGTTGTGAAGGGTACCGAGCCAGACCGGGCTTTCGACGGGGGTCGGATCTCCCGGCAGCATCTTCAGATGCCGCATCACGGAGAGAGTGCCTCGAACGAGCGCGTCGACGTCCTCCGGCATCACGGTACCCGCATGGCCCGCCTCCACCGTGATCGACGGTTTCCCTCGGGTCGACGCCGTATTCTCCAGATAGATGGAAGCATTCGGATCCGCGGGCCTTCCTGTCGAAATGATGATGTGGTCCAGCCCGAAAGCGAGCACCATCTCCCGCGAGATCCGGTCCTGTGGCTCGCGACCGGTCTTGCTCCAGTACGAGTAGGGCCGCAGACTCTCGTCGAGATCCCCGCCGTGAAAGTCGATGAGGTGGTCGCTCTGTTCCACGACCTGTTTGGTGATGGCGAGCGAAGCCCTCTCGCTCTGGGTCCCATCCGCTCGTCCGGGATAGGTGCGGTTCATGTTCTTGCCGTCGACGGGGTTCAAGTGCGGCACCACCTGATCGAACGACTCGGTATTAATGATGGGAACGACGATCACCGAACCGGCGATCGACTTCGGGTCGAGAGCGTCGATAAGCTCGGCGAGCGCGACAATCGACGCGTACTCGGTCCCATGGGAGCCCGCCACCAGCGCCAGCACCGGCCCGGGTCTAGCGCCCTGCACCACGGCGACGGGAATGCGGAGAGCAGGATCGCTTCCCGCGGGAACGTCGATCCAGCCTTTCGCCGTCTCTCCTCGCGCCGCGGTCGCCGTCCCCACCGTCAACGTCGCCCGATCCTGCGCCGTTGCGGTGACAGCGAGTTGCAGAAGTGCAAACACCCCGAGAAGACTCATGACCTGCTTCATCGTGGACCTCCGAAGCGCTCATACTGAAGCCAAGGGGATGGATTGGCAAGCATGGTTTGATTCCCCCGCCCAACTCCCATAGCATCGGCGGCGCTATGAAACACGTCTGTGCGCTTCTGGTACTGTCGATGGGCGCGTGCCGCGCAGAACCGCCCGAGCCATCCGCGATTCGACTCACCGATTCGTTCGAGCCGCAGCACATCATCTCCGGTAGCGCCCCATCGAAAGCACCGCCGCCTCCCGAAGAGTGGACGTTCCAAAAGGCTGACCACGGCTGGAAAGCGGGCGTCGGAGTCTCCGGCCTCGCGCTCGTGGACGGCCACCTTGCGGGGCGGGCGACGACCGAAACGCCCGTCCTTCACGTCGAGCGTTCTCCTGCGGCGAGGAGCGACGAGCCTCTGCACGCCGTCGAGGTGCGCCTCCGCGCATCCGCGGGAACGAGGCTGCGCGCAGCATTTCAGCAGGACGAGCGCCTCGACCTGCAGAGCGCCGTACTCTCTGGATGGTTCGAGACGCCGCTCATCGCCGGAGACGACTTCACAACCTACACCCTGAGCCCGAGGGGTCCGCGTCTCTCTTCGAGCATTCGGCACGTCTTGCTGTACCCGTCGAACGCCAAAGACTCCGAGTTCGAAGTCGAATCGATACGGCTCGTATTTCGAAGCGACCACCTCGCAGACATCCCTTCGGGCGTGAGCTGGCAGGGAGTATCCGAGGTCTACCGGGAGACCCTGGTAGCCCGTACTGGGGAGACGATCGCGATGGACGTCGACCTTCCGTCTCGTCCGTGGCTGGACCTCTCCCTCGCCACCGTGGATCCAGAGCCGGTAACGTTTCGAGTGGGGCTCGCTCGAGCGTCGGAGGGCACAACAGAGGTAACGCTCCTCCATCGCACGATCACCAGATCGGAACAGTGGGAGTCAGCCGCGTTGGACCTCGCGATGTACGCGGGCGAGCGCGTTCGCTTGCAGTTGAGCCTCGAGGGCGATGCGGAAGGCGTCGTGGGCTTTTGGGGCGCGACCGTCATCCGCAACCGAAGGGAGGCGCGGACGGACGCGCCTCAAGGCGTCATCCTCTTCGTCGCGGACACCCTTCGAACCGACCACCTGGAGGCTTGGGGTTACCATCGACCGACAGCGCCGCATCTCGCCGAGGTGGCCGCAGGCGGGGTCACGTTCGAGAATGCCTTGGCTCAGGCCACCTGGACGAAAGTATCGGCCACATCGATCCTGACCTCGCTGTACCCGACGTCGCACGGAGTCCTGGATTTTCCCGATCGACTGCCGGCCAGCGCCGAGACGCTGGCCGAGGTTTTTCGCGACGCGGGCTACGCCACCATCGCCCTGCTCTCCAACGGTTTCGCAGGAAAGTTCACCAACCTCCACCAGGGCTTCGAGACGGTGTACGAGACGGGCGCCTTTCATCGGGAGCAGCCGTCGAAGTCGGCACGCGCTGTCGTCGATCGCCTTCTGCCGTGGCTCGAGGCGCACCGCGACGTCCCGTTCTTCGTTTACATCCATGTCGTCGATCCCCACTCTCCATTCGCGCCGTATCCCCCTTACGACGCGATGTGGTTCGACCCGGCGCAGCGTGAGGAGCACGAACGACAGCAAGAAGCGATCCGGCCGCTTCTCGAGGATCCATTGGCGAAAGCCCAGGGTCTTCCCAACAGGGCGGAGCTCGAGAGAGCGAAGGTCGATGCCGCCACGTTCGTGCGGCGCGAGCACGACTGGTACGACGGATCGATCCGCGCGATGGACGTGGAGCTGAAGCGGCTCTCGCAGCGCCTCGATGAGCTCGGGCTCGAGGACGACACGCTCCTCGGTTTCATCAGCGACCATGGGGAGGAGTTTCTCGAGCACGGGATGCACTTTCACGGACAAAGCGTTTACAGCGAGCTTACGAACGTGCCGTTCGTCCTTTCGTGGCCGGGTCGGCTGCCTCGGGGTCTGGTCGTCCAGGAGACGGTTCAGAGCATCGACCTCATGCCGACGCTCCTCGAGCTCACCGGGCTTCCCGTTCCCGCGGGCGTCCAGGGTCGGAGCCTCGTGCCGCTCGTTCTCCCGGAAGAGAGCGAAGTACGCTGGAGCGCTCGTCCCGCTTTCAGCGAGGATGCCCATACCACCCATCCGCTTTCGCCCATGATGCGAGAGCTCGAAGCCTATGCCATCGTCTCCGATCGGTGGAAGTTGATTCATAACGTGGAGGGTCGCGGCGGTCGGCCCGAGTTCGAGCTCTTCGACCGGGAGGAAGATCCTCTCGACGCCCGCAATGTGGCGGAGGCTCATCCCGACGTCGTGAAGCGTTTGTCGGAGCAGATCGACGCCTTTCGTCAGATGGCGGCGGCGGCTCGGCTGGCGTCGGATGGCGAGGCGACTGAAGGGATGACCTCGAAAGAGCTGGAACGTTTGAGGAGCCTGGGCTACGTGCAGTGAGGAGTGACGCAAGGGTCGTATCGCCAACTCGTTCTCTTCCAGGTAACCCACGGGATCGAACGGGCTCACGCCGACGAGGTGTCCTGAGAGAGGTGAGCGAGCGCGGCCCATGCCTCCCTCGCCGCTTTTCGACGATTTCGTAGTGTCCATGAGCGGTCTCCGCGTCGTGCTGTGCGCGGAGGGTTCTGACATCGGATTGGACCTTTCGCCTGTCGGGCTTGTGCCTCATACTGGTTTTACACCCTCGTTCCACCAGAAACGACAAGCCAGAAGAGGAGCGACCGGAAATTGAGCCCGGATGTCGCGAAGGCGATCCCGCATCTCCGTGTCCGCGGTCTTTTGACCGAGGCGCAGGCGCGCAGGCTCCTTCGGGTCGCAAGAGGCGAGCTGCTCTCGGTCTGGAACGAGCTTCGGACCCTCCTCTATACCGGAGTCGTCCTCATCACCGCCGGGGTGGGCTTTCTCGTTCGGGAGAACCTCGATCGGCTCGGGCCGGTCGCGATCGCGATCGGAGTCGGGGTTGCGGCGGCGGTCTGCTTCTTTTGGATCGCGCGCCACGCAGTACCCTTCACCTGGAGGGAAGCCCCTTCCACTCACCTCGCCTTCGACTACGTCCTGCTCCTCGGCGTTCTGCTCGCTTCCGCGGACCTTGCCTACGTCGAAGCACAGTTCACTCCTCTCGGGCCGAACTGGCCGTGGCACCTCCTCTTCGCGAGCCTTTCCATGGCCGCGCTCGCTTTCCGCTTCGATTCCCGGGTCGTGTTCTCGCTCGCGCTCTCGACGTTCGCCGCGTGGCGCGGGGTCTCGGTGTGGTGCGTCGACCAGGAGTTCTGGCCGAACTCGGGCGGCGCCGCGCGCCTCAATACCATCGGCTGCGGGGTGCTCTTCGTCCTCCTGGGCGTGCTCCTCGTCCGCGAGAAACGAAAGGAGCACTTCGAGCCCGTCGCGACGTACGTCGGCATCTCCCTCGTGCTGCTCTACCTCACGTCCGGTTCGTTGACCGACGAGCCGTCCTGGAGCGCCCATACCATCGCCCTCATCCTGGCGGGCGCCAGCCTCGCCGCGTACTCGCTTCACGTCAGACGGCGCTTCCCTCTGTTCGCCATGGGAGCGCTCGCCGTCTACGTCGGGCTCAGCCGCGCCATCGTGCCTTCCCTCGACGACGAAACCGTCGTGTTCCTGTGGTTCCTGTTCACCTCGGTTGGAGCGATCGCCGCACTCATGGCCGTGCATCGCGCTCTGGAGAAGTCGTCTTGAGGGAGGACGTCGAGGCCGCCGACCGCGGCGAGGACGTGCGCGCGGCGGCTCGCGCCTGGAATCGCGCCGGCGCCATCGACAAGAGGACCCTGGATGCGATCCGGAAACAATATCCCGACGACCGCTCCCGGGTCAGGCCCGCCTTTCGCGTCCTGCTCTTTCTCTTCACCTTCGTCGCGGCAGGCTCGGCGTTCGCGGTTCTGGCGCTCAACGAGGTCCCCATGGGAGCGCTCCTTTTTCTCGCCGCGCTCGGTTCGATCGTTCTCACCGAAGTGCAGATCGGAGAGCTGCGGAGGTCGAGCGCCGGCGCGGAGGAGGCGACGGCGCTCCTCTCGTTCTGGTTCTCGGTCGCCGCCCTCGGGTGGTTGGTGGAGGACGCGAGCGGAGACTTCCCGTGGCGATTCCTCTCTGTGGCGGCGGCGGTGCTGGCCACTGTCGCCGCCTGGCGGTGGGGCCTTTCTATCTTCGGCGCTCTCGCCGCGGTGTGCCTCTTCGCGGCATTGTCCTTCTGGTATGGCGCCAGAACCTGGTGGGTTCTCGCGGCGCTCGCTCTCGTTTTTCCGCTCCTCTCCGCGTCCGTGTCCCCGCGACTCGCTCCCGCGCATCGTCGCGCCGCGGACGCCGCCCTGGTGACGGTACTCGGGGCGCTCTACCTCGCCGTACACCTGAGCTCCTACGACTGGTGGCTTCTCGAGCGAGACTTCTGGTACGGCTCCCCCGAAGGCAGTCGCCCGGGACGCTCCTTCTTCATCGCGACGACCGCGCTCCTTCCCTTGCTTCTTCTCGCGGGAGGCGTCTTCCTGCGGAGACCCCTCTTGCTCCGCGTGGGTGTCGTACTCGGCGTCGCCTCACTCGTCACCCTTCGCTTCTACGTGCACGTGGCGCCGCTCTGGGTCGTCCTCCTCGCGTCCGGGGGCGCCGCGGTCGCCATCGGAATGCTTCTCAACCGCTATCTCGCGAGCGGCCCGAGAGGAGAGCGACACCGCTTCACCGCCGAGCCTCTCTTCGGCAATGAGTCGCGCGCCAAGGCTTTCGACGCAGGCCTGGGAATGGCGCTCGCCCCTGGACCCGCCCCGAGCGGGACGCCGGAAGAGCCCGGTTTCGAAGGCGCCGGCGGTCAGTTCGGGGGAGGCGGCGCGAGCGGGAAATACTAGGCTACTGCTAGTCACGAGAACGCGGCCGAGCTCGACGGCTTTCTCGAAGTGCTCAGGATCCGGAGCGTTTTTTGGGAAGGGTATCGACGCCTCGAACAATGTCCCAACCGTCTCGTCGGAGAGCCTTCACGAGAGCTCCTAGGACATCGTTGTCGGTGTAGAGAGGGAATCGACCGGCCACGCTAACCGGAGGTCGAGGATCGGCGTTTGCTCAGGAACTCGGCCTTGTCTCGCTCGTACCTCTCGTCCCAGGCCTCGTCCTCTGCGATATAGGCATCGATTTTCGTCCGGATGATCGTAGTAATAGGCGAGCGCTGCGTGGACCTGCGCGAAGTTCAAGTCAGGATACTGCTCCAGCATTTGCTCAGGAGTATAGTCCTCTTTCTGCAGAAAGACGACGTTGACCACGCGTACCCGAATGTGGTCGATGCACGGTCGTCCTCCGCACACCCCGGGAATCTTCGTGATGTGGGAGTAAACGTACCCCGCCGGAAGCTCGACTTTGGGCTCCGTCTGAGTTGCCATGGCTTCTTTCATTTTACCCGACCTTCCCATTTCCGCTTGACGCCACTTTTGCCGGGGATGGACCCGGGCGAAGACCTGCTTCATGTCACGAACATCGACCGTGAAGTAGTGCGCCGTGGTCTGGATGTGGTTATGGCGGAGGAGATCCTGGGGGTGGATAGGGGCGACCGCGACAACGGATCTTGAGGTCACAGATTGTGACCTCAAGGATGTCCACCTTCCTGATTCAACTGGAAGACGAAGTCATCAGGAAACCGGTCTGGATTCCGTTTCACGGCTTGATTGAGAGCCTTGGTCGGGACTTTCGTAGAGATCAGCCAGGTCGCGATCGAGTATGACCTTCTGGCCAGCCGCCTTCGTTGAGCTCGACACGACGGCGACCGCGGTGTTCACGGCAGGCCAGCAACGCGATCGCCCCATCGAACAGCCTGACCACCAACACATCCTGCCAATCGCGGTGACGGACGTAGCTCCGCCCTCGCTACTTGCACCAACATAGAGGAGCCCCTGGAAGGGGGCGGACGGGCCTTCTGCCGGCTGGCCCACGATCCATCCCTCGCCCGGCACAAGTTCCCCTCGCGAGCATCAAGATCCTTCATCCGCTCGCGAGTGGCGTGGACATAATCACCCATCCGGAAATCCCTCCATCACGGGCTCGTCCTGTCACCGCTCGCAAATCCGCTTCTCACGAGATAGCATCTCCTTTCCAGAACCTGCCACCCTCAGGCTCATCCTCGGAGTCCTCATGAGCCTTTCCTCTTTCGCCGACCGGGTGGTCCTCGCCATCGCCCGGGATCGCTCTCTCGATCGGGCGGCCATGAAAATCCTCTTGAAGGCCAGCGACCTTCTCAGCAAAGCCCTCGGACACAGACTCACCAAGCTTCGCGAATCGGGCGACCCACTTCAGAAGGCCTTCTCCGAATCACAGACCAGCCTCGTCTTCGCCAGTTGCTATCAAGAAGCCGCCGAGATCCTCGCCTCCCGTTGGGACAAGCTCCCCGACAAGAACCGACACCAATACACCCCCGAACAGCGATATCGCATCCTTCGCCTGAAACGACTTCTCGTTCCCAACACCCACGAAACCGCCACGCTCTTCCGCCTGTCTCAAGACACGTTACCCGGTGGGAGAGGGAAGCGAACCCTCTCGACAAAAAGCCGAACTCCGCTCTCGTCCGCACCACTCCTCCCGTGCGCCGGTTCGCCGACGTCGTCCGAGAGCTCGTCCACACCATGCGCCTCACAGGCTTCGGCGGCTACGAGGCAACCGCCCAGACTCTGGCAAGGGCCGGATGGAGAGTCTCGAAGACAACCGTCGCCAGGATCCTGAAAGAGAAGCCGCCCAAGAGGCAACTGGGTGAGCTACGAAACCGAGGCCCGCCCCGTCAATAGCAAAAGTCCTCTGCGCGCGCGCTACCCTAGGCATATCTTTCTCGCCGACCTCACCGACATCCCAAGCGTTTTCGGTATCTTTCGTTTCAAGCTCGCCCTCGTTTTCGACGTCTTTTCCAGGATGCCCCTCGCCGGCCGGGTCTTCTTCCAGGAGCCGACAGGCTCCCAAATCACAACCCTTCTCCGAGACGCCGTCTCCCGCTTCGGCCTCTGCCGTCACTTCGTCTCCGACCAGGGAAGTCAATTCACGTCCCAGCTCTTCCGCAACACCTGCGATGGCCTCGACATCCGCCAGCGCTTCGGCGCCATCGGCAAGGTCGGCTCCATCGCTATTCTGGAAAGATTCTGGAGGACGCTGAAGGCTCTTGCCTTGCTCAAAGCCTTCCCGCCCCTCGTCCATAACGAGCTCGAACGCCGCATCGAGCTTGCTCTCCACTACTACGCTTTCCTCAGACCCCATCAAGGCCTCGGTGGTGCCACCCCAGCGGAGATCTACTACGGCGACAAACCCGCTTATCTCAGCGCTCTTCCGCCTCCTCGAGGACGACCAGGAGAGGGCCCCACAAAACCACCATTCCGAATCGAGCACCTGGACCGAGAAAGGAGGCTTCCCTATCTCGTGAACGCCGCCTGACTCCCTCAGCTCTTTCTCGAACGTCCGTTTTCATCCCACCCGTCTCTCTTCCATATGCCATATATCATTGTCGTATGGAAGAATCTGTGGCCCACACCAGTCCCGCAACTCCCATTGGCACCCTACACTTTACGTAATCAGCGGATTACGTATTCCCCCTCGCGAGCGTTCTGCAAGGATCCTGTGGCTCGCGAGGGGAACTTGGGGCGGGAGAGAATGAGATCCTGAGCCAGCCGGCGTATGGCCCGTCTGCCCCCTCAAGGGGGCGCCCCCTCCCGTGGGCGCTAGAGGGGACCAGGCTCGACGGCCGGAACCCGACCCACACTCAAGATCGCGTCGAAGAAGATCCGCGGTCGGCCGCGCAGCGAGTTGAAGAAGATCGCGGTCACGCTGACGGCCATCGCCGCCATCGCCCAGATCGGATAAACGCGGCCGGTCGCAGCGAGCGGCACTCCGATGCCGTTGAACATCACCGCCAGACATACGTTCTGCACCATCTTGCGGTAGCTCCAACGGCTCACGTCCCGTGCCGTCACCACCGCCTCGAGGCGGTTATTCAAGATGATGATGTCGGCTGAGTCGATCGCGATGTCGGTGCCTGCGCCCATCGCGATCCCTACGTTCGCCTGCATCAGGGCTGGCGCGTCGTTGATGCCGTCGCCAACCATCGCCACATTGCCGTCGCGCTGCATCTCTCGCACCAGCGCCGCCTTCTCGTGCGGCAGGAGGCCCGCGTGCACTTCGTCGATTCCCGCCTCGGCGGCGATGCGCACCGCTGCGGCTTGGTTGTCGCCGCTCACAAGGAGCGTGCGCACGCCGGCACGCCGAAGCGCGGCGAGCGCCTCGCGCGCACCCTCGCGCAGGCGGTCGCCGAAGGCAAGTAAGCCGAGCAGCCGCGCGCCGTGGGCCGCGACGATCACCGTCCGCCCCTCGTCTTCCAGCGCAGCGATCCGCGCGCGGAGGCTGTCGAGCGCTACACCGTTCTCCGCAAGAAAGCGCGGGCTGCCCACGAGCGCGGAACGTCCCTCGATCATTGCCCGGACGCCGCGGCCCGGCACCGCCTCGAAGTTCTCGACATCGGGGGGGATGATGCCGCGCTCGAGCGCCACCGCCATCACCGCCTTCGCGAGCGGATGCTCCGAGGCCATTTCGGCCGCAGCAGCGACGCCAAGGAGCTCCGCTTCCGAGCCGCCGGTCGCCTCGAGCTCGCGCAAGCTGGGCTTCCCCTCGGTGAGCGTTCCGGTCTTGTCGAACACGACGTAGGTCGCTAGGCGAAACCCCTGGAACGCTTCCCCGGTGCGCATCAGGATGCCGCGCTCCGCCGCCTCGCCGGCACCGCGCACGATTGCGAGCGGCGCCGAGATTCCGAGCGCGCAGGGGTAGCCCATCACCAGCACCGTGAGGCCCGCGAATACGGCGCGCTCCGCATCCGCCTCGCCGCCGGAGAGCAACGGGACGACTAACCAGCCGAGCAAGGAGGCGAGCGCGAGGCCGAGCACTGCCGGGGCATAGACCTTCAGCACGCGGTCCACGAGGTGGAGCATGCCGGGCTTCAGCGCGCGCGCGTCCTCCACCTCGCGCGCGACGCGCTGCAGGAAGCTTTCCTCGCCGACGGCGGAGACGCGCAC
>Ga0184637_10002021_pt1 | contig 13205 bp, 13 predicted proteins | sample PLM3_127_b2_FD_133143 | JGI IMG/M metagenome (GOLD analysis project Ga0184637, IMG submission 133143) | Groundwater sediment microbial communities from an aquifer in East River, Colorado, USA - PLM3_127_b2 | ecosystem: Environmental > Terrestrial > Soil > Riparian zone | place: USA: East River...
GAGCCCTACCGCCGCGAGCGCCCGCCGGGCCCGCTGATCCGGATCGAGCCCCAGCGCACCCTCTGCTGGCGTGCGTAGAGGCCCTGGCTCAGGTCGGCGGAGCCTCCATTCCTAAGCGCCAAGTGCTCACTGAGGCCCCCACTCGTGCGGACGCCGGCCCCTCTAGGGCGGGAGGCTCAGCTCACCTCCCGCAGTTCGCCCGTCTTCACGTCGTAGACGAATCCGCGGACGCTGTCCTTTCGGGGGATGAACGGGCTGGCCTTGATCCCGGCGATCCCTTCGCGCACGTCCTCCTCGAGGTCGGCGAACGCGTGCGCCCGCCACTCGGGCCGCTCGCCGGTCTCCTGATCGAGCTTCTGCGCGAGCTCCTCGTCGGTGAAGGTCAGCATCCCGCAGTCGGTGTGGTGGATGAGGATGATCTCCTCGGTCCCGAGCAGATTCTGGGAGATCGCCAGCGACCGGATCGCGTCGTCGCTCACGACCCCGCCCGCGTTGCGGATCACGTGGGCCTCCCCCTCGCTAAGGCCGAGCACCCCGTACGGGTTCAGGCGGGCGTCCATGCATGCGAGGACGGCCACCTTCTTGCCGGGCGGAAGCGGGAGGTCCCCCTTGTCGAAGCCCGCCGCATAGCCCGTCGCGTTCTCGAGCAGCTCGTCGGTCACGCTCATCGCGCCCTCCTTTCTTGGTCGGGCCCTCCATTCTATGTAAACCCGATCGAGTTTCATCCCTCTTGCGTATCCGCTTTGCTCAGGCTGCCTGCGGCTGAGGGCGCGTGATCTCGCGGTAGGTGGTGGCCGGGTGCCGCGGGAGCGACCGGCGGAAGGCTAGCTGGGCTCCGGTCGCCGGGGCCCGGGAGCGGGAGAGCGACTTGCAACGATGGTGAGCGGCATGGCCACGGCGACGCGCACGCAGGCTCCCCGAGTGAGCGCGGTTCTGCGCGAGGGCGAGCGTGTGATGCCGCTCGAGCTGTTCTTCGACCTCGTGTTCGTGCTTGCGCTAACGCAGTGCACGGCGCTGATGTCCGACCATCCGACCTGGGACGGCCTGGTTCAGGGCCTGCTCGTGCTCGGCGTGCTGTGGTGGTCGTGGACGGGCTACGCATGGCTGACGAGCGTCGTCGACCCCGAGGAGGGCGCGGTGCGCATCGTGATCTTCGCCGCGATGGCCGCGTTTCTGATCGTCGCGCTGTGCGTCCCCGAGTCCTTCGGCGACCTAGCGCTCACGTTCGCCGTTGCCTACGGCGTCGTGCGGGTCGCGCACATCGCCCTCTTCCTGCTCGCCAGCGGGGACGACGCGGCGCTGCGCCAATCCGTGACCGGTCTGGCGATCAGCACCGCGATCGGCGTCGGGCTGCTCGTCGGGGCGTCGTTCGTGGACGGCGCTGCGCAGGGTGGCCTGTGGGCGCTGGCGCTGCTGCTCGACATGGGCGGCCCGTACTTCTTCGGCGCCGAGGGCTGGAAGCTCGTCCCCGGGCACTTCGCCGAGCGACACGGGCTGATCATCATCATCGCCCTCGGCGAATCGATCGTCGCGATCGGTGTCGGCGCCGAGGTAGGACTCAGCGCGGGCATCGCCGCCGCCGCAGTGCTGGGCGTCGCGCTCGCGGCCGCGATGTGGTGGATCTACTTCGACGTCGTGGCGCTGGTTTCAGCGCGGCGCCTAGCGCGCGCCCCGGAGGGACGCGAGCGAAACGAGATGGCGCGCGACTCCTACTCGTACCTGCACTTCCTGATGGTGGCCGGAATCGTGCTCGTGGCCCTTGGCCTCAAGAAGACGCTGGGCGACGTGGACGACCCCCTTCACACCGTGCCCGCGTTCGCCCTCCTCGGCGGACTCGCGCTCTACCTGCTGGGGCACGTGGCGTTTCGGTTCCGCCACGTGCACACGATCAACAGGCAGCGCCTGCTGCTCGCCGTGGTGCTGTTCGCGCTGATTCCGGCGGCCCTGGAGCTGCCGGCGCTCGCGATCCTCGCGCTCGTCAACGCGCTGATCTGGGCGATGATCGTCTACGAGACGATCAGCTACGGCGAGGGACGGGCTCAGGTACGCCGGGAGCGCGTGGCCGAGCAGCCTTCAACCTAGCCGCCGCGGGACTGACCTCAGTGGGCCCCGTGGGCCAGGGCGCAGCCTCGGCCGCGGGCGATCATGTAGCGGTTGGCCAGGTACGCGAACGGGAAGGCGAGCGCGAAGCCGGCCGCGATGCTCCCCCACAGGAGCGGATCGCCGATCCCGGCGTCCAGGGCTCCCGGGACCGCCGCGACGAAGACGTTGTCGATCACCTCCATGATCGTGATCGAGACCGTGTCGGCGGCCAGTGCGCTCGACACGACGGCGCCGGCGGCCAACCCCGCTCGGACCAGCGGAAGGGCGGTGAGGCCGAAGCCGAACAGGTAGGCCAGCCCCACGGCGAGGGCGATCGAGGCGAGGTTGCTCCACCCCAGCGCCATCGCGATGGCCATGCCCGTGACCTCGCCGATCGCGCAGCCGGTGAGGCAGTGCAGCGTGGCGCTGAACGCAAGCGAGTTCAGCGAGCCGCGCTGTGATGCCGTTGCCGTTTCCATTGATCGGCGATCCTAGCATACCCCCTGGGGGTATTGTCTTCAGGCGACTACCTGGAGCTCCCCCGGGCGCGCGCTCAGCGTGCGGCAGCCGCCGGGCTCGACGCTGACCATGTCCTCGATCCGCACGCCGAAGCGACCGGGCACGTACACCCCCGGCTCCACCGTGACCACGTCACCCTCAACCAGCTCGTCCTCGGAGGTCTTCGCGAGCCTCGGAGCCTCGTGGACCTCGATCCCGACCCCGTGCCCGAGCCCGTGGCCGAACTCGTCCCCGTGCCCGGCCGCCGCGATCAGCTCGCGCGCGACGCCGTCCAGCTCCCTGCAGCTGGCCCCGGCTCTGACCGCGGCGCGGCCGGCGGCCTGCGCCTCCAGCACGAGCTCGTAGACGTCGCGGGCCTCCGTCTCCAGCTCCCCGGTGGCGAAGGTGCGCGTGCAGTCGGAGCAGTAGCCGTCCACGATCGCGCCCATGTCGATGACGACCAGCTCGGAGGGGCCGACCTCGCGCTCGCCGGGCTCGGCGTGCGGCAGGGCGCCGTTCTCCCCGGCGGCGACTATCGCCGGGAACGACGGCCCTTCGGCGCCAAGCTCAAGCATCCGCCGCTCCGCGGCGAGCGCGACCTCGCGCTCGGTCCGGCCCACGAGCCCGCGCTCGACGATCGACCCGTAGACCTCGTCGGTGAGCCGCTGGGCCTCGGTGATCGCGGCAAGCTCGCCCGCGTCCTTGGAGCGGCGAAGCCGCTCGACCAGCCCCCCGGCCGCCACCAGCTCGGTGCCGTCCGGGGCCAGCTCCTCGAGCCGCCGCAGGCTGCGGACGCTGGTGTTCGCGTCGTCGTAGCCCACCCTGCCGGCAAAGCGCTCGGCAACCGTGGGAAGCAGCTGAGGCTCCGCCTGGACGCGCTCGAAGCTCCCGGGGACCTCGTGCTCGGCCCGCTCGGCGTAGCGGAAGTCGGTGAAGAAGAGCGCGGTCCCCTTCCCCACCAGGCACAGCCCGCTGGTGCCGCCAAAGCCGGTCAGGTAGCGGAGGTTGGCCATCCCGGACCGATCCGAGTCGCCGGGGCGAACCAGGTCGCCGACCAGCAGCTGGTCGAGCTCGCGCTCGGCGACGACTGCCGCGAGCCGTTCGGCGCGGCTCATTCGAGCCTCGCCTTGGCGATCTCCAGAGCGCGCCTGTATCCGTCGGGGCCCTCGCCCGACACCACGTCGATTACCAAGCCCTCGAGCACGGACGTGCGGCGCCATTCCTCGCGCGAGCCGACATCCGAGAGGTGCACCTCGACGGCCGGCACGCGGACGATCTCGAGGGCGTCGCGGATCGCGTAGCTGTAGTGGGTCCATGCCCCCGGGTTGAGCAGCGCCGCGTCGGCGGTCTCGGGCAGGCGGTGCAGGTACTCGACGAACGCGCCCTCGTGGTTGGTCTGGAAGAAGGTGACCTCGAGGTCGAGCTCACGGGCGAAGCGCTTGATCTTCACCTCCAGCTCCGCGAGGGTGATCGTCCCGTAGTGGTCGGGGTCGCGCCGCCCGAGCATGTCGAGGTTGACGCCGTGGAGCACCTCGACGCGGTTGTGGGCGCGGGCCATCTCAGCTCCCGGCGGTCGCGACCACTAGGTTCGTAGCTCCTCGACGGCGGCGCGCACCCGCACGGGATCGACGCTCGCGCCCTCGCGCGGCTCGCCGGGGCGCTCCAGCAACACGAAGCCCACCCCCTCGGCAGTGCGCTTCTTGTCCAGCTCGGCCGCGGCGAGCACCTCCTCCGTTCCGATTCCGCCCTCCAGCGCTGTGGGTAGCCCGTGGTGCTCGAGGATCCCGCGCACCTGGTCGCGCAACTCGCCAGCATCGGAGAGCCGCAGCGTGGCCAGCAGGCCGAGCCCGACCGCCTCGCCGTGGCGGTAGTGCGTGTACCCGCTCGCGGCCTCGATCGCGTGGCCCACCGTGTGGCCGAGGTTGAGGACCGCCCGCCCACCCCGGTCACGCTCGTCGGCGGCGACCACGTCGATCTTCGTGCGCGCGCAGGCGAAGATCACGTCGCCCAGCTCCGCGGGGTCGAGCGCGTCCAGCGCGCTCACGCGGTCCCACAGCGGACCGCCTGAGATCAGCGCCGTCTTCAGGACCTCGACGAACCCGGCCGCCAGCTCCGCGCCGGGCAGCGTCGCCAGCGTGCGCGGGTCGGCCAGAACGGCGGCCGGCATGTGGTAGGCGCCAACGTAGTTCTTCGCCTCGGGAAGGTCCACGCCGGTCTTGCCGCCGTACGCGGAGTCGACCTGGGCGACGAGCGTGGTCGGGACCTGGACGACCGGAATCCCGCGCTGGTAGGCCGAGGCGCAAAAGCCCGCGAGGTCCCCCACCACCCCGCCGCCGAAGGCGATCACGCCGTCGTCGCGCCGCGCGCCGGCTCCGGCAAGCTTGCGCAGCACGCGCTCCGCCTCCGCGAGCGTCTTGCTCTCCTCACCGGCCTCGACCTCGATCACGGCCTCGGATCGAGGCAGCAGCTCCTCCTGGTGGCGCAGCGCCCCGGCGTCGGCGACCGCGAACCAGCGCGACACGCCAAGCCTGCCCCCGATCTCGGGCGCCTCCAGCAGCGCCGGTGCTCCGGGGCCCACCGCCGCCGGGTACCCGCCGGACGATGAGCGCGCCCAGGCGATCCGGACCTCGGGCAGTCCCCGAACGGCAGAGAGCCACGGGGCGACCGCCTGCCCGGCCTCCGCCCCGCCCTCAGGCAGGACGACCCGCGCGACCTCCTCGTACAGGGGCAGGCGCACGCGGTAGCGGGCGGCGAAGCCATCGCGGTCCACCGCCAGCGGCCTTCCCGTGTCGCGCGAGCGCTCCCATGCCGCATCCTCGTCCACCCGGCACCACGTGGCGACGTGGCGGCGCAGCGCCTCCCTCACACGCTCGCTCTCGACCGCGCCCCCGCCGAGCGAGATCACGCCGCCCCGCTCGAGCAGCTCGAGCGAGAGCCGCTCCTCCCGCTCGCGAAACGCCGCCTCGCCCTCGCGCTCGAAGAACGACGCGATCGGCTCGCCGAGCTCGCGCTCGATCAGCTGGTCGGCGTCCTGCGCCTCCTCGCCGAGCTCCGCGGCCGCAGCGCCGGCCGCCTCGGACTTCCCGGCGCCCATGAAGCCGACGAAGGCGATCGCTACCTCCGCCACCCGATTCGCTCCTTGTACGCGTCCAGCGCGGCGAGCACGTCGTCGATGTGATCGCCGCCGAGCTTCTCGCGGTAGCAGTGCGCGAGCACCAGGGCCACCATCGACTCGCCGACCACGGCCGCGGCGGGAACGGTCGTCGAGTCGGTTCGCTCGCGCAGCGCCTCGGCCGGCTGCTTCGTCTCGGTGTCGACGCTGCGCAGCGGCTGCGTGAGGGTGGACAGCGGCTTCATCGCCGCCCGCACGACAAGCGGCTCGCCGTTCGACATCCCGCCCTCCAGGCCGCCGGCACGGTTAGTCTCGCGAAACCAGCCGTGCTCCTCGGAGAAGAAGATCTCGTCGTGCGCATCGGAGCCGGGCCGCCCGGCGATCTCCCACGCCTCGCCCAGCGACACCCCCTTGATCGCCTGGATCGAGACGACCGCCTGCGCGAGGCGGGCGTCGAGGCGCTGATCCCACGCGACGTGCGACCCGAGCCCCGGGACGAGCCCGAAGGCGAGCACCTCGAACGTCCCGCCCAGCGTCTCGTTCTCCTTTCGCAGCCGGTCGATCTCCTCGACCATCAGCGCGCCCGCGTCCGGATCGAGGCAGCGCACCGGGGAGTCATCGACTCCGGCGAGGTCGTTCAGGCCCAGCTCGTCGCGCTGCGGCGCCCGGACGCTGCCGATCTGGAGCACGTGGCTGTGCACGCTGACCCCCAGCGCCGCCAGGAAGGCCTTCGCCAGGGCGCCGGCGGCGACCCTCGCGGCCGTTTCGCGCGCGCTCGCGCGCTCCAGGACGTTGCGGACGTCCGTGTGCCCGAACTTGAGCAGCCCGGCGAGGTCGGCGTGCCCCGGCCTCGGGGTATGGACCTCCTCTGCCTCGGCGTCGACGGGCCATGGGTTCATCCGCTGATCCCAGTTGGGGTAGTCGCGGTTCGCAACCAGGACGGCGATCGGGCTGCCGAGCGTCAGTCCGTGCCGCACCCCGGAGCGGATCTCGACCGCGTCGCGCTCGATCTTCATCCGTCCACCGCGCCCGTGGCCGAGCTGGCGCCGAGCCATGTCGCGATCGAGCGTCTCGTGATCGAGCTCGAGCCCCGCGGGCAGGCCCTCGACGATCGCCACGAGCCCGGGGCCGTGCGATTCGCCTGCAGTTGTGAAGCGAAAGCTCACGACAACCAGGCTATCGGCGCGATCCTGCTCACATGCAGGGGCTAATTCCCTCCGCGCGGCGCCTCATGCTTGGTTGGTGGCCGCCGTCTCGCTCGGCTTCGCGTTCGTGTCCGTCCTCGTGACGGTGAGCGTGACCGATCTCGACCGGCGGGTCATCCCCAATGCGATCCTGGCCGCCGGCGCGGTGGTCGGCCTCGCGATCATCGCCCCGACCGACCCCGGGAGCCTTCCCGGGCGCGCGATCGCCGCCCTCGCCGCCGGGGGCTTCCTGCTCCTCGGGACGCTTCGCGACCGCGACGGGATGGGGATGGGCGACGTGAAGCTCGCGGCGCTGATGGGTCTCTATCTGGGCATCGCGGTGGCCCCGGCGCTGCTCGTCGCGTTCGCAGCCGGGGGCCTCGCCGGGATCGGACTGATGCTGCGCCACGGCGCCCCGGCGCGCAAGCGCGCCGTGCCCTTTGGCCCGTTCCTCGCCCTGGGCGGGATCGTCGGGCTGCTGGCCGGGAACGAGCTGGTCGCGTGGTACGTGGACTCCTTCCTGGCGTGATTAGCTGCCCCGGACCATGGCCGCGCGCAGGCTGCTGATCGTGATGCTCGCGCTGCTCGCCCTCTCGACGCTGGCGGCGGCGCTCGTTCCGCCGCAGGGCCAGCGGGCGGACACCTCGTCCACCGGAACGACGGCGGAGTCGGAGCGCACCCCGAAGAAGCCGGCGCCGTCCGGCCGGCTCAGCGAGCAGGCCATCGACGCGTCCAGCCGCGAGCCGCAGACGATCCGTATGCGCCGCGGTGACGAGCTCGCGCTCACCGTGCGCTCCGGCGCCCCGGACCAGGTCGAGATCCCCGCATTCGGGCGCATCGAGGACGTCGGCCGGGACGATCCCGCGCGATTCGACCTCCTGGCCGAGCGCACCGGCACATTCGAGGTTCGGCTCGTCGAGGCCGGACGCGTGATCGGCAGGATCTCGGTGCGCCCCGCGAGCTAGCGGCCGGCCGCTACTCGCCCGCGGCGCCGACCGAGATCTCGAAGCCCAGGACCCTTGCGTCCGAGATCCGCGCCGAGAGCGACGGCGTGAGCTCGCCGACGCCGATCGGCGAGGGGCGTTCGACGAGCGTGAACAGCTCCCCCTCGGGCAGCCCGGGGGAGAACGTGGCCTGCTCGGCCGGCTGCATCTCCGGGTACAGCACCCTCAGCTCCTCCTCCGTCATGTCGACGGTCGCCCCTTCCTGGGTCTGCCATCCGGCCTGCTTGGCCTCGAGGCCCTCGACCCGGACGCTCGCCACCCGCCCGTCCAGCCCGCACGGATCGAGTCCGCCGAGGTTGGCGAAGTCGATCTCCAGACCCAGGTCCTCCCAGGATGCCGGACACAGCTCGTCCTGCGGCGTGTAGGAGGAGGGCGGGCCGAAGAGCTCCAGCGCGTCGGGCAGGCTCCCCTCCTGGAGGCCGAAACCCGCGAGCGTCTCGGGCACCCCGTCGGCAAGCGCGATCGTCCGGCCCCGGGGTCCGCTCTCCGGCTTGTAGGTGAACTGCTCCCCGTCCCAGCTCACCTCGCCCGCCCTGACGCCGGTGGGACAACAGGAGGGATCGCCCTCGGCGAGGCCGGGCGAGCGCTCGTTGACGACGCCGTCGCCAATCGTCACCTCCGCGTTCGGGACGTGGGTGCGAATCAGCGCCGGTATCCACCGCCCCTCCTGGGCCTGATAGATCGCCCACGGCCGGGGCGAGTTGGGCGTGGTCTCGGGGTCGATGCCCAGCTCGGTGAACTGGGCCACCATCTCGTCGATCCCGTCCCCGGTCAGGTCGGCGCAGCCGACCAGCTGCAGGTCGTAGATCTCGAGCACCTTGCTGAGCGGCGGCACCGCGCCCAGGTCCCTCACCTCCTGGGCGAAGCGGTCGGCGTTGACGGCGTTCTCGGCCTCGGTGCTGTTACACGGCAGCGGCTCCTCCCCCGCGGCCGCCGTCCCCCCGTCGCCGCCCGATTGGACGACCAGGAACACGACCTCGCCCACGATCACGACGCACGCGATCGCGGCGACGATCAGCGCCCAGCGTGGGAGGTCGCCGAGCGCCGACTTCAGCTTTTCCTGCGCCGATTTCAGTCTTGCCTGGAATCCGCCGTCATTTGACATACCGGAAGCATGGCGCTCGACGGCTCCAAAGTCGAGCGACATGGGCGCAAAGGCGCGACTTGAGTCAGCTTGCCGTGGTCCTCGCAGCGCGGCGCATGACGTCGAGCGGCGGGTCGATCCCGGTCCAGATGCGGAACGAGGCCGCTCCCTGGTGGACCAGCACCTCGAGCCCGTCCACGGTCGTTGCGCCCTGTGCCCTCGCCGTGCGGATCAGCTCGGTCTCGGCCAAGCCATAGACAAGGTCGACCACGACCTGGCCGGCGTGGAAGGCGTCCGCGTTCAGGTGCAGCGCGTCCAGGTCGGTGCCCGGGCCGGAGCCGCTCCCGGCTCCCTCCGGCCGCTCCATGCCGACCGAGGTCGCGTTCACGACCAGGTCGAAGTCACGCGACGGAAGCTTCCCATCGGCGTGGAGGGCCGAGGCGCCGAACTCCTCGGCGAGCTGCCCCGCGCGCGCCGCGGTCCGGTTCCACACTTCGACCTTCGCACCCTCCCGCGTCAGGGCCCACACCACCGCGCGGGCCGAGCCGCCGGCGCCGAGCACGAGCGCGCGCCGGCCCGCCGGCGACCCGGGGAGCGCGGCGAGGAAACCGGGCGCGTCGGTGTTGTCGGCCCCGATCGCTCCGGCCTCGAAGCTGAGCGTGTTGGCGGCGCCGATCTCGGCCGCCGACCCGGAGACCTGATCGGCGAGCGCCACAGCGGCGCGCTTGTGCGGCACGGTCACGTTCGCGCCGACGAACCCCTCGGACGGGAGCGCTCCGGTCCGTTCCGCGAACACCTCGGGGGCCATGTCGATCGCCTCGTAGACCCACTCCCCCGCAAGTCCCAACTCGGCGAACGCGGCGTTGTGGATCGCGGGCGAGCGGGAGTGCGCGACCGGGTGGCCGATCACCGCCAGCCGGCGGCGATCAGCTAGCACTCGGTGGGCGAGCCACCCTGCCGCTCCAGCGCCCGCTGGTAGCGCTCCGCGGCCTGGTTGAACTCCTGCTCGGAGTCCGTGAACACGTGCTCGCCGCACGTGCCGGGCTTGACGACGTAGAAGCGGGCGTTGCCCTTGCCCGGGTTGGCCGCCGCGTCGATCGCGTCGAGGCCCGGGTTGCCGATCGGCCCCGGCGGGAGTCCGGCGACCAGGCGGGTGTTGTACGGCGAGTCGATGTTCAGCTCCGACTCGGTGAGCTGCTCGTCGAAGTTCCCGGTCACGTAGCGGATCGTGGCGTCGATCGCCAGCGGCTCGCCGGCCGAGAGGCGGTTGTAGATCACCTCCCCGACGAGCTCGCGCTCCTCGGGGATCTGCACCTCGCGGTCGATCATCGAGGCGATGATCAGCACGTCGTAAGGCGTCAGGTTCTTCGACTCCGCGTACTTCATGTCGACCGTCTTGAAGTTGCGCTGGAACTCCTCCAGCTGAAGTTCGACGAAGTCCTCGACCTTGGATTTCGGCTCCAGCTCGTAGGTGGCCGGGAACAGGAACCCCTCCAGGTTCTCAGCGCCCTCGGCCCCGTAGTCCTTGAGGGCGATCAGCTTCGAGCTCAGCGTGGCCTTCTTGTAGTTGCCCTTCAAGCCGGCGTCCTGGGTGATCCCATAGATCTGATCGCGCGTGTAGCCCTCGGGGACCACCACGGTGGCGCCGCGCTCCGACGCCGGTGCGGTCAGCGCGTCGATCGCCGCCCCGTAGCTCATCCCGCTGGCCAGCGTGTAGCTCCCGGACTGGACGTCCCCGCTCTTCCCGGCCCTCGAGAGGCGGACCCTGAACAGGGTGCTGCCGGAGACGCGCGGCGGGCCGCCCGAGATCACACCCCGCTGCTCGAGGATCTCGCCCACCTCGCTTGCGGTGGCGCCCTTCGGGATCGTCACCACGACCTTGCCCTCGCCCTCGCCGCCGAGCGGCTGGAAGAGCACGAGCAACAGCCACAGGAGGAGCGCGCCTCCGGCGAGCAGGACGGCGGCGATCCGCCGGCGGCGGATCGCGGCCGTGGGCGGCACTCCGGGCGGGCGCCGGTGGCTGTCTGTCGTCCGCGTGCGCTCGGCGGTCGGCGGCGCGGCGGCCGGAGGTGGCGCCTCGTCCGCGATCTGGCCCCCGTCGGTACGCACCTCGGTCGGCGGCGCGGCCCCAACCCCGTCGCCCGGCGGCTTTCGCCTGCGGCGGAGCAGACCCCTGCCCCGCCCGCCAGCGGCGCGCTTGCCGCCACCGGGCCGGCCCTCGGCGCGCTCGCGGCGCTGGCGCTCGCGCTCCAGGCGTCGCTCCTCGCGCGCGCGAGCTTCAGGGTCGTCCAGGGAGTACGGGTCGTCGGTCACCGGCTCGTCGATCGGGCGCTCGCCGCTGCCCGGCTCGCTTGGGGGACCTTCGCTCACTCCCGACCCTCCTGGTCCGCCTCGTCGCCGCGTTCCCCGTCCGCACGCGCCTGGAGATAGCTCTCGAGGATGTGTGCGGCAGCGATCGAGTCCTCGGCGGCGCTCGCGCCGGAGCGGGCCGTGCGCTGAGCCAGTCTCGTCGTCAGCCTCTCGTCGTAGGTCTCCACCGGCACGTCCACAAGCTTCGCAACATCGTCCCGGAAGCGCCGCGCTATCCCCGCCTGGGCGCCCTCTTTGCCGCTCAACCCTACCGGGAGTCCAACCACCACGAGGTCCACCGCGTGCTCCGCAACGAGCCTTGCCACGGCGCGCGGCTCAGGTGGCTCGATCACCGGCAGGGGCCGCGCGAGAACCCCCGTGGGGTCTGAGATCGCGCAGCCGCAGCGAACGGCGCCGTAGTCGAGTGCGAGCACCCGCACGGACCGGAGAGGTTAACTCGCGAGCTGTCGCTCGATCGCCTCGCGGGCCGCCTGCAGCGCCTCGTCCAGGCGGCTCGCGTCGCGCCCGCCCGCCTGCGCGACGTTTGCGCGCCCGCCCCCGCCCCCGCCGACCACGGACGCCGCCTCGCGCACGACGTCGGCGGCCGAGAGGCCGCGCTCCACCGCGGCGTCGGAGAACGCCGCGACGAGCCCGACGCGATCCTGATCGGCACCTCCGAGGACGACGGCGGAATCGCCGGCGAGCGACCTGACCCGATCAGCGAGCTCGAGCAGGGCCTTCTGGTCCGCGAGCCGGTCGGCGCTCGCCACCACGACGCTGAGCCCGTCGACCTGCGTGCTCTCGCGCTCCGCCGGCTCGCGCGCGATCTCCCCGGCCTCGCGTGTGGAGGCCTGCCGCGCCGCCCCCTCGAGCTCCTGGAGCCGCTCGGCGGCGCGTCGCGCCGCCGCGACCGGGTCCCTCGCCGACCCGAGCAGCGCACCCGTCTCCTCGAGCTGGTCGTTGCGGGAGCGGAACCAGTCGATCGCAGCCGGGCCCGTCAGGGCCTCGACGCGCCGCACGTTCGACGCACTCGATCCCTCGGAGACGATCGCGAAGATCCCGACCTCCGCCGTGTTGGCGACGTGAGTGCCCCCGCACAGCTCGCGCGACACGTCCTCGACCTCGATGACGCGCACCCACTCGCCGTACTTCTCGCCGAACAGGGCGATCGCGCCGAGCGCCTCGGCCTCCTCGCGGTCCATGTGCAGCGCCCTGACCGGAACGCTGGCCTTGACCCAGCCGTTCACCCGCTCCTCGATGTCGCGCAGCTCCTCCGGGGCGAGCGGCGCGCCGTGGGTGAAGTCGAAGCGCAGCTTGTCCGGGCGCACCGCGGAGCCCGCCTGGCGGACGTGCGTGCCGAGGCGCTCGCGAAGCGCAGCGTGAAGCAGATGGGTCGCGGTGTGATTGCGCATCGTGGCGTGGCGCGTGGCGCGCTCGACCTCGGCCTCCACGCGGAGACCCGCGTCGGGCACGGCGGCCGCGCTCACCTTCAGCGCCTGGTCTCCGCCCACCCGGTACACGTCGAGCACGCGGGCGTCGTTGCCGTCCCAGCTGATCCGACCCGAGTCGGCGACCTGGCCACCGCCCTCGGCGTAGAACGGGCTCTCCTCGAGCTTGACCAGGAAGGAGTCCCCCGCCTCTGTCGCCGCGGCCACACCGGTGCTAGCCCTCAGCGTCTCGTAGCCGACGAAGCGCGTCTGGGGCGCGCCGGAGACGAACGAGATCACCTCGGCGTGCCGATCCGACGTCGCCGCCTCGGCTCCCGTCCGCGCGCGATCGCGCTGCTCCTCCATCAGGGCCTCGAACCCGGCGTCGTCGACCGACAGGCCCTCCTCGGCGAGCAGCTCCTTGGTGAGGTCGTACGGGAACCCGTACGTGTCGTGGAGATTGAA
>Ga0184637_10002022_pt1 | contig 13205 bp, 11 predicted proteins | sample PLM3_127_b2_FD_133143 | JGI IMG/M metagenome (GOLD analysis project Ga0184637, IMG submission 133143) | Groundwater sediment microbial communities from an aquifer in East River, Colorado, USA - PLM3_127_b2 | ecosystem: Environmental > Terrestrial > Soil > Riparian zone | place: USA: East River...
CTGCGCTAAAAAAAACGGCAGCCGCGAGGGCCTGCGGCTGCCGTCGGCTTCGCCTCTCTTGGGGATAGAGGCGTCGGGGACTTTTACTGAGGAGCAGGGCTCGCCGGCCACTCCGGCCGCGTCGCCAATCACGGCGCCAAGCTCCCACTCCTCAGAAGCTCGTTAAGGATGATATTGGTTTGCGGGAGCGCGTTAGTCGCGCATCAAAAATGTGATCGAGCTGTGACCTTAGGTCACAACCTAAGCGCCTCTAACGCAAGGGATTCTAGCGCAGTGGGAAGGCCAACGGCAGGTCGACCACGACCCTGAAACCGCCATCCGGGCCGTTATCGGCCGAAACGACGCCGCCCAGCATCGCCACGTTGCGCCGCACGATCGCGAGGCCGAGGCCGAAATGCGGCTGGCCGTCGCCGTCTTCCGCCAGCGCGGCGTCTTGGCCGTTGCGGGTGGAAAAATGCCGCTCGAAGATATGCGGCAGCAGATCCGGCGGCACGCCGGGCCCCTGGTCCTCGACCGACAGCCGGGCGCGGTCGCCGGCGCGTTTCAGGGTCACCTTGACCGTGCTGCCCCTGGGCGAGAAGCCGACGGCATTGTCGAGCAGGTTTTCCAGCACCGTTTCGATCGCCTCTTCACTGCCGATCACCGCCAGATCGGGCGCCAGCTTGCAATCGATCTTCGGGCTGTCCTGATCGACCTGCTGCTCGTTCACCGCGCGCGCCGCGTTGGCGGCGAGCGAACTCAGATCGATGACCGCGCGCCCCTCGGCGATGGAGCTGGCGATGTCATGATCGATGCGCCGCGCCGTGCTGATCAGGCTGTCCAGCTTGGACAGCGACCGGTCGATGGCGACGGCCGCCTCCTTCACTTCGTCGGACTTGGCGCCGCGCAGCGATTCCAGCGCCTGGCGGATCGAGGCGACCGGCCCTTTGAGCGCATGGGCGTTTTCCTCCGCCGCCTCGCGGATGGCGCTGGCGGCACGACGCATCGTGTCCACCAGGCGATCCATCGCAGTGGCGATCGGATGCAGTTCCTGAACCGGCGTCAGGTCGGCGAACCGGATCGAGGGCTCGATGCTGGATTCGCTCATCCGCCGCGCCAGATTGCCGAAGCGGCGCAGCGACTGCCAGATCGACCATCCCGCCCAGACCGACAGCACCGCCATGATGACGTAGAACATCGCCGCCCAGCGCAGCTCAGGTGCGCTGGAGAAGGGCCGCGTCAGGGAAGCGATGACCCGATCGCCTTCGGGATAGGACGTGACGACCAGCCAACAGCCCTGCTCGGTATGGAACGGCGTCAGCGAGGTAAGTAATTCCGCGACCCCGGTCGGCCCCTCGAACTGCGTGGCCAATGGCCGGTTGCCGGCACAGCTCTCGGTCGCCTTCAACAGCAGGCCGGTGGCGATCAACGCCTCGCGCTCGGCGCTCAACTCCTCCGTGGTCACATGCGGTGCGCTGGCGATATAGAAGTATTTGGAGGCGTCATCCGCCGTGCGCAGCAGCAGTTTCACCCGGAGCTCGCCGCGGCTGACCGAATCCAGCAGGTCCTGGGCCTGCACCGGAGCGCGAGTCCCCGCGGTGATCAGTTTCTCCTGCAGCGCCTGCGCCGCCAGGCGGCCCTGCACCTGAAGGTTGGTCACCATCAGCGCCTTGCGCTCGGCGTCGGCCTGTTCGAAGAGGCCATAGAGCAGCGCCGGCACGATCAGGAACACCGCCGACACCAGCATCAGCTTCAGGGTGACGGAGGAGCGAAACCGCTCAGGCTTGGCCATCAGTCGGACTTTCCGTCCAGCGATAGCCGAAACCAGGGACAGAAACGATGGCGGAGAAGGCGGCATCGACATCGCCGAACTTCTGCCGGATGCGTTTGACCAGAGTGCGGACATTGGCGCGATACCCTTCCGAGCCGGAACCGGCAATGAAGCTCTCGCCCTTCAACACGTCATAGAGCTGACGATAGCTGACGTCCCCTGCCGATCGTGCCAAACGCTCGGTGACGCGAAACTCTCCCAAGGTCAACGAGACGGTCTTGTCGTTCCATTTCGCCTGATGGATGGCCGGCTCGATGAGCAGCGGCCCGCGCTGCAGCACCGCCGCGGGCACCGCCCCATCCTTCCGCTGGCCAGCCAGAATCAGTTCGATCCGTTTGCGCAGCACGGAAAAACTACGGGTCTTGGATATGAAATCGATCGCGCCGGCCTCCAGCGCGGCTTCTTCGTAAAAAACGTCGTCATGCGACGTCAACAACAAAGCCGGCGCCTTGCATCCGGACTTGCGCAACATCTCCAGCAGATCCACGCCGGTCATGCCGGGCAGCCGCCAATCCAGGATCAGCAGGTCGGCCCGCTCCAGCGCCGGAACGCCGCTGACCGCGGTATCCGGCCCATCGAAATGGGTCGCCGCGAATCCAGCGCCGGCGAGATTGTTGATCAGGACTTTGGCGAATACATCGTCGTCCTCGACGACTACCAGCATCGGTTCACCGGCCATGTCAGCTCCGGCGCAGCTTTCCGTAGCACGCATCCACCATGCTGCCGGCATCGCTGACGCTCTGCCCCGAGGCCGGCGCGATGGCGGTTTCGGCGGTCGAGGTCGCGGCCGGAGCCGCGGCGGTCCCCGCCACCGTCTCGCCCGGGGTCGATTCGGCAACGGCGGCCGTCGTTCCTCCCGCCGCCGGTTCGGCCGCGTCCGTGCGCGATTCGACCGTCAGCACGCGCTCGTCCGATGTCGCCATATCGAGAAAGAAAAACACGTCCAACCCGCATGTGTCGCCGCGATAGGTCCAGACGGTGGAGGCGGCGCGCTGCTCGACCTGGGCCGGATTGCCGATCAGCGCGGCCACTTCGCTCTGACTCTTGCCGACCAGTTCGGCGGCGCTATAGACGAGCGCCGCTTCGGTGGGCACCAGCGCCGCTGGATCCGGCTGTTTGGATGCGGCTGTCGCCTTCTTCTCCGGCTGTTCCTCAGCCGCCGGATCGGTGGGCCGCAAGGCCGGTTGCGTTGGCGCGCGACGCAACTGCTCGGTCGTCGTCGCCATCGCCACATTGTCTTCTTCAACAGGTTTCTGCGCGCACCCGCCAGCCAGCAGGGTAACTGCGAGGATCGCGGCGCCAAACGTGGCGCGCGTCATATTTGCCCGTCCCATCATTTCGAGGATCATAATGCACATGATCGATCAATCCAGTCCTTTTGCACAGCAGCCGCTTATCAACACTTGTTCGCATCCTATGCAGCCAAGCGAGGCACGAGGTTTCTCACACAATCGGGTGGAGGATGGGGAAGAGTAGAAGGTATCGTCCCTGCGCCGTCGCATAGGTTCTACCAGGAGGCGCGCCGGTCGGATGACGACACGCGACATCTGGGCTCCGCGCCGCGAAGCCGACGAATTTGCGAGAAAGATAGCGTGCGCCAGCACCATTGCCGTTCCCTTCGAGAGCGGATATCCGACCGCGGCGACCGTGGCGCGAGATTATGGCGACGGCATGGCACCGCCCCCGCCTCGCAAACTCGCAATCCGGCCCTCGATAGTCCCCGTCATAGCGCGCATCGCCCCGGTGATTCCGGGTGTTAATTGGGGCTCCCCATAGCCCCTGATCAATCAATGCGAAACTGATGCCAATCCGAGAATTTGTTTAAAATTGTAAATATTTCATTAAGATAGATTGAGAAGAATCATCAATGGCCAGCTTTCGAGGCCGCGCGGCGGCGGAAGCGCGGCACAAAATGCCGGGTCAAAGCCGCGCATATTCGTTAACGCCTTGATCCCCGAGGTGACGCTGCGGCTGAGGCTGCGGCTGTCCGCGATCCAACATGAAGGCGACGTGAAGCCCTATGCGACGACCTTTCGATCGTCCGCCGCTGGCTGGGACCTGTGACACTGCACCCGGCGCGGGCGCCAATCGGGAGGTCCGCTGACCCGGGGATGATCACGCGTCTTGGCGACGATGATCAGATCTCGACCTGGGTGCCCAGTTCGACCACGCGGTTGGGCGGGATGTTGAAGAAGTCCATGGCGCTGGTAGCGCTGCGCGACATCCAGGCGAAGATATGCTCGCGCCACATCGACATGCCGGGGCGGGAGCTCGGGATCACCGTCTCGCGGCTCAGGAAATAAGAGCTTTGCATGGGGTCGCAGCGCAGGCCCTTGCGCTCCGCCTGGCGCAGCGCCTCGGGGACGTTCGGCTCTTCCATGAAGCCGTAGCGCACCAGCAGGCGGAAAAAGTTCTTGGGCATTGCCGTCAGCTCGAAGCGCTGATCCGCCGATACATAGGGGATCTCCTCGAACTTCACCGTCAGCACCACGACCTGCTCATGCAGCACCTTGTTGTGCTTCAGATTGTGCAACAGCGAGCCGGGCGTCCCGGTTTCCGTGCCGGTCATGAAGATCGCCGTCCCGGGCACGCGCGGGACGCGATCGGACACCGCGTTCAGGAACGTCTCAAGCTCCAGCGAATCCTTGGCGACCCGTTGGAACAGCAGGGCGCGGCCGCGCTTCCAGGTGGTCAGCACCAGGAAGACAAACAATCCGACCGCCAGCGGGAACCAGCCGCCATGGGCGATCTTGGTGAGGTTGGCGGTGAAGAAGCTGAGATCGACGAACAGGAAGGCGCCGATCACCAGCACCAGCACGACCGGCTTCCATTTCCAGAGCAGCGCCGCGATCACGGCGAGCAGCAGCCCGTCGATGATCATGGTGCCGGTGACGGCGATGCCGTAGGCGGCAGCCAGATGGGTCGAGGATTTAAACCCGAGCACCAGGCAGGCGACGATGAGCGCCAGCATCCAGTTGACGAAGGGCACATAGATCTGGCCGATCGCCATCGCCGAGGTGTGGATGATCTGCATGCGCGGCAGATAGCCGAGCTGGATCGCCTGTCGCGTCACGGAAAAGGCGCCGGTGATGACGGCCTGCGAGGCGATGACGGTGGCGACCGTCGCCAGCCCGACCATGCCGATCCGCAGATGCTCCGGCACCATGCGAAACAGGGGATTTTCGACCGCGTCCGGCTCGGTGATGATCAGGGCGCCCTGGCCGAAATAGTTGATCATCAGTGCTGGCAGCACCAGGATGAACCAGGCGAGACGGATCGGGAAGCGCCCGAAATGGCCCATGTCGGCATAGAGCGCTTCCGAGCCGGTCACCACCAGCACCACCGAGCCCAGCGCCAGGAAGGCGATCCAGCCGTCGAGCCGGAAGAACTCCACCGCATAGAGCGGATTGATGGCGAGCAATACGCGCGGGTGATCGATGATGTTGATGACACCCAGGACCGCCAGGGTGCCGAACCAGATCAGCATCACCGGCCCGAAGGCGGCACCGACGCGCGCCGTGCCCTGCTTCTGCACGGCGAACAGGACGATCAGGATGACCAGCGTCAGCGGCACCACATAGGGATCGAGCGCGGGCGCGGCCACCTGCAGGCCCTCGACGGCGCTCAACACCGAAATCGCCGGGGTGATCATGCTGTCGCCGTAGAACAAGGCGGCGGCGAAAATGCCGAGCACGACGACGACCGGCGCCAGATTCGTTCCCTGGGTCAGCCGGCTGGCCAGCGCCAGCATGGCCAGGCTGCCGCCCTCGCCCTTGTTGTCGGCACGCATGATGATGGCGACGTATTTCGCCGACACGATCAGCATGACCGCCCAGAAGATGAGCGACAGCACGCCCAGCACATGGGGCTCGTCCGGAGTCAGCGGATGGGTGCCGGCGAAGGATTCCTTCATCGCGTACAGCGGCGAGGTGCCGATGTCGCCGAAAACGACGCCGATCGCGCCGAGGGCCAGGGCCGTCGCGCTTTTCTTTGGTTGCGTGGTTGTGTCCACGATTTAGGCCTTGAACGCCCCTGTTTGTCGCGCCGGCCAAAGCGGCTGACGGCTTGGTGCAAAATCCGGACGGCTATTTAGGTCGGTATTGCGCCCGTGGCAAGCGCCTGACCGTCCTCTCGCTCTGCTGAATATTGATAACCTATTGTAATATCTGAGCTAAGTCCAGATGAACGGCGGTCAGAGAACAAATCGGGACGGGCGCTCCGGACGGCTCTTGGGGAGCGGTCGGAACAGCGTTGAAAGACGGCGTTCAGAGCGTTTCGCCGGCACCCGAAAGCAGGTAAAAGAGCCACCGGAATTTCGATCGACCGATCCCAGAATTGAATCCGGCCCCTTGGAGGAAGCAGATGGCCCCGCAGGCCCCGAACCCGACCAAACAGAACCAGTTCTATCCCTTCGGCGAGCGGCCGATGCCGGTCACCAAGAACGGCAGGCCGGTGAACCCCGCCGTCATTCCGCTCCACGATGTGAGCCCGCTGCCCGACGGCGCCAAGTTCGTCGTGGTCGGCGCCGGCATCCATGGCATGTCGACCGCCTATCACCTGGCCAAATACCTGACCGAGAGCGGCAAGGGCAAAGGCTCCGACGTCGTACTGATCGACAAGGCCGGACCGGGCGCCGGCGCCACCGGCCTCGCCTGCGGCTGCGTGCGCAATCTCTATATGACCAAGCCGCTGCACGCGATCCTGCGCGAGAGTGTCAAGGTGTGGAAGTCGGATCCGGTCAATTTCGGCTTCCAGCAGGTCGGCTATGTCTCGGTCGGCGAATCCAACCAGGAGAGCGACTATATCGAGCTGCACAAGTCGCAGAATGATCAGGGCTACCCCTCCGACATGTATGTCGGCAAGGACGCCAAGAATTTCCTGAAGACCTTGTGGCCCGACTTCAACACAGACAAGGCCGACGTGGTGCTGCATGAGAAGCCCTCGGGCTATGCCGGCACCCACATGGCGGTCTGGGGCTTGGACCAGAAGTGCATGCAATATGGCGTGCGCCGCTGCTATGGGCCGGAAGTGATCGGCTATGAGATGCAGAACGGTCGCGTCACCGCGGTGAAGACCGACAAGGGCGACGTGAAGTGCGACACCGTCGTCATCGGCGCCGGCGCCTGGACCCCGAAGCATTGGGAGTGGCTGGGCAAGGGCGCCAAGCTCGACCTCAACTACAAGGACGGCCGGGTCGCCAAGGATCACGACATGTGGACCTACTGGCGCCTGCTGGAGGGCGAAGTGTTCATGCCGCAGGGCATCGACTTCCGCACCGCCGCCGATCGCGACAGCCCGGTGCTGCACGTCGAGCTGATGAATACGCCGGTGGTCACCGAGGACGGCAAGGAATTCCCCGACAAGCACTTCTATATGTATGCGCGCTATGCGGCGGAGCGCGTGGGTGCACCCGGCATCCAGGGCGGCACCATTCCGGTCAAGATCGGCGGGAAGGCGGATGTCGAGCCCTATGGCCATCTGAGCGACAAGTATCAGGCCGACGATTGGTTCGCGGATTACTACTGCGCCACGCTCAGCTTCCTGTTCGGCCGCTTCAAGGGCTCGCGCAAGCTGTTCAAGGAGCGCCGCAACGGCGGCATCGGCGCCTTCACGCCGGACAACGTCCCGGTTTTCGACTGGGCCGCCGACAATGCCTGGATGATCGCCGACTCCAATCACGGCTTCAAGATGATCGGCGTCGGCGAATTGTCGGCGCGCCATCTGCTCGGCGGTCCGCTGCCGGACGAATTGAAGCCCTTCAGCCTGAAGCGCTATGCCGACGGCTGGACCTATGGCAGTGGCAATTCCAACTGCCCATGGGTCTGAGGCGTCGGGGGTCTGAGGCGCTGGCATGACACTGCACGGCGGATGTTTGTGTGGCGCCGTGCGGTATGAGACAGAGGCCGAGCCGATTTTCGCCGGCCTCTGTCATTGCCGCGATTGCCTGAAGGCGACCGGGTCGAGCGGCGCCCCCTATGTGGGCTTTCGGCTGGCCGATCTGCGCATGAGCGGCGCTACCAAACGCTATACCAACATCGCCGACAGCGGCGCGCCGACCTCGCGCCTGTTCTGTCCCACCTGCAGTACGATCGTCTATGGTGACGGCGGCGAGGAAGATAAGTCCGGCATCATCACCCTCTATGCCGGGACTTTGGATGATCCCAGCCTGTTCCAGCCCCGCGAGATCATCTTCACGCGCAGCCGGCCGCGCTGGGCCGAGGCCATGATGCACCTGCCGCAATACGAGACCGTGCCGCCGCAATAGCGGCGCACGTACCCGCAAGAAGCGGGAGGCGGCGAGCGCCCTCCTATCCCAATCTGTCGCGTGGTTTTGCAAGGAATAGGCCGTGGCCGACGCGCAACGCATGGGCGCCCTTGAATGGGCCTTACTCATTATCCTTTCTGTGATCTGGGGTGGATCGTTCCTGTTCGTCGGCATTGCCGTTTCGGCGCTTCCGACCTTCACCATCGTGCTGCTGCGCGTGACCATCGCTGCTCTGGCGCTGCATCTGGTCCTGCGGGCATTGCGGATCGCCTTGCCGCGCGATGCCGCGACCTGGTGCGCGTTCTTCGGCATGGGACTGCTCAATAACGTCATCCCCTTCTCGCTCATCGCCTGGGGCATGACGCATATCGCGAGCGGCCTGGCTTCGATCCTGAATGCCACGACGCCGTTGTTCACCGTGTTGCTGGCCCACGCGCTGACCCGCGATGAACGCCTGACCCGTCCACGCCTGGCCGGTGTCCTGATCGGCTTTGCCGGCGTCGTGGTGCTGATCGGACCGGAGGCGCTGCATGGTCTGGGCCGCGATGTTCTGGCGCAGATCGCGATCCTGGGCGCCGCCTGCAGTTATGGCTTTGCTGGCATCTTCGGCCGGCGGTTCAAGCGCATGGGGATTCCCCCGCTCGCCACAGCCACTGGGCAGGTGACCGCCTCATCGATGCTGCTGCTACCCCTGGCGCTGTTTGTCGATCGGCCCTGGGCGTTGGCGATGCCGGCGGCGACGGTCTGGGCGGCCGTGATCGGCCTTGCCTTGCTGTCGACCGCACTCGCCTATGTCCTGTTCTTTCGCATCCTGGCCAAAGCCGGCGCGGTCAATCTGTCTCTGGTCACGTTCCTGATTCCGCCCAGCGCCATCCTGCTTGGCGCCATCGTGTTGCATGAATCGCTCCACGCGACCGACCTTCTCGGCATGGCGCTGATCGGCTGCGGCCTCATCGCCATAGACGGACGGTTGCCGGCGCTGCTGCGGACTCGCAGCGCTACCTGACGGTCTCATAAGGCAGATCGACCGGCAAGCCGCCGACATGGCGGGCCAGGATCTGCATGTTGCGGTCGTTGGCGCGGAAGAAGAAATCCCAGATGTCGCCGGCGACCGGAATGGCACCGATCGCCGTATCGAGAGCCAAATTCGCGATCATCCGCACTAGCGCCGATTTCGGCGCGCCCAGCCGATGCGCCTCATAGATCAGATAGGCGCCGATCAGACCCATCGCGGCGTCGCCGATGCCGGGCACCAGACCAAGAATCGCGTCCGCGCCGATGCGCACCCGAAGGCCTGGGATCACGATTGCCGAATCCAGCAGCTTCGCCACATGGCGCAGCCGGCGGAAGCCCGCTTCGCGCCGGCGCAGAGACGCCATTTTGACCTCGGTATCGTGGGCCGCCGTTATGCACTCCCGCCTGCCGACCGCGATCACTTCATCTTGCCATCCAGGCCGAACTGGCCGAGATAGGCGATCACGTCGGCGATCTTGGTATCGTCCTTGAGCCCGGGATAGGCCATCTTAGTACCGGGCACCATCGCCTTCGGGCTCTTCAGATATTCGCCCAGCGTCGCCGCGTCCCAGGTCAGGCCGGAATTCTTCATCGCGTCGGAATATTTGAATCCTTCGATGCTGCCGGCCGGCCGGCCGACCACGCCGTTGAGCTTCGGCCCGACGACGTTCTTGGCCGTCTCGCCCACCTGATGGCAGGCCTTGCAAATAGTGAAAGTCTTCTGACCCGCGGCCGGATCACCGGCCAGGGCACTGCCGGAAGCGGCGATCTGGATAAGGACAGCCAGAGCCGCGCCGACCGATACAGTCCGAAGCATCGATCTTTCCCCCTTCTGTTGCCAGCACCCCGCGCCAAGGCCGACGCGGGGTGCAGCAGCAGATCGGATCACGCGCTGAGGCTCTTCGCAATCGGCAAGATGCGTACGCGCTTATCGGTCGCGGCCGCCAGTGCGTTGGCGACCGCCGGACCGATCGGCGGCACGCCCGGCTCGCCGACGCCGGAAGGGGTCGCCTCCGACGGGACGATGAAGGTCTCCACCTTCGGCATCTCGTCGATCCGCAGCGGCAGATAGGCATCGTAGTTGGTCTGGTCGACCTTGCCGTCGGTCAGGGTCAGTTCCTCATGCAGGATCGAGCCCAGGCCGAAGCCGATGCCACCTTCCATCTGCGCCCGCACCTGGTCGGGATTGATGGCAACGCCGCAATCGACCGCGCAGACCACCTTCTCCACCTTGAAGCCGCCCTTGTCGTCGAGCGCAATGTCGGCGATCTCCGCCACCACGGTGCCGAAGGATTCGTGCAGGGCCACGCCGCGGCCCTTGCCCTTCTCCACCGCGGCACCCCAGCCGGCCTTTTCCGCCGCCAGATTCAACACCGCCAGATGCCGTGGATGATCCTTCAACAGCTCGCGGCGCAATTCCACCGGGTCCTTGCCCGTGGCGCGGGCGATCTCGTCGATCATGGTCTCCATGACATAGGCCGTGTGCGTGTGGCCGACCGAGCGCCACCACAGGACCGGCACGCCGACCTTGGCGTTGACGATCTCGGAGCGGAAATTCTCGATCGCGTAGCGCGTGTCGCTGACACCCTCCACCGAGGTCCCATCGACGCCGTCCTTCACCATCATGGCCTCGAACGGCGTGCCGATCAGGATCGACTGCCCAACCTGGCGATGATGCCAGCCGACGATGTTGCCGGCATCGTCAAGGCCGACCTTGACCTTGTGGACGAATAGCGGGCGGTAGCGGCCGCCGCGCATGTCGTCCTCGCGCGTCCACAGCACCTTGACCGGCGCCTTCCAGCCGATCGCTTTGGCGGTCTCCACCGCCTCGACGATGATGTCGGCATCGACCACCGCGCGCCGGCCGAAGCCGCCGCCGGTCTTCATGACGTGCAGCTTCACCTTGGCGGGATCGATTCCGGCGATCTGGGCGCTGACCGCCTGATAGAGGTCCGGCATCTGATGCCCGCCCCAGATTTCCAGCACGTCGCCGTTCTTTTGCGCGACCGCATCCATCGGCTCCAGCGCCGCGTGCGCCAGATAGGGGAACTGGTAGGTCGCCTCGATGACCTTGGCGGCACCTTTCAGCCCCGTCTCGGCATCGCCGCGATTGGCGGCGACCGCCTCGCCCGGCTGATCGGCGGCGGCCAGATACTCCTGCATCAATTGCGTCGAGCCGCGCTTTTCCGCCTTGCCGTCGTCCCATTCGACGGTCAGCGCCTCGCGGCCTTGCATCGCCGCCCAGGTATTCTCCGCGACGACAGCAACGCCGCGCGAGATCTGCACCACATCGACGACGCCCTTCACCGCCTTGGCGGCGGTGGCGTCGAAGGATTTCACCGTGGCGCCGAACAAAGGCGGATGCGCCACCATTGCCGTCAGCATGCCGGGCAGCTTCAAATCGATGGTGAAGGTCTGCTTGCCCGTCGCCTTGGCGTTGGAATCGAGCCGGCGGAAATCCTCCGCCCCGATCACTTTCCAGTCGGCAGGAGATTTCAGCGTCACCTCTGCCGGCACCGGCTCTTGCGCCGCCGCGTCGGCCAGTTCGCCGAACGTCGCCTGCTTGCCGGAAGCATGCGACAGCACGCCCTTCTCGGCCTTGATCTCAGCAACCGGCACGTTCCATTGCTTCGCCGCCGCATTCACCAGCATGGCGCGGGCGATAGCGCCGGCCTTGCGATAGCGGTCGAAGGACGAGAACATCGCCGACGAACCGCCGGTGCCCTGCGCGACGCCGCCCCAGGCCATGTTGCCGTAGAGCTTGGTGTTGCCGGCGCCGCCTTCGACCTGGAGCTGGCTCCAATCGGCCTCCAGTTCCTCGGCCACCAAGGTGGCGATGCCGTGATAGCAGCCCTGCCCCATATCCATATGCGCGGACAAGATGGTCACCTTGTTGTCCGGCGTGATGGCGACATAGCCGTTGAACGGGTTCGGCACCTCGCCTTCGGCGCGAACGCCGGGAACGCGGAACGACACCGCGAGGCCGGCGCCCGCCACCGTGGCGCCGACCAGGAACTGCCGGCGGCTCGGCTTGAAACTCGCGACACCGGAGAGTTTCGCGATATCGGCCTTGGATATTTCGGTTTGGGAAATCGGTTTGATGAATGTCATGGAATCACCTCAACCCAGCATCTTGGCTGCTTCGTGAATGCCGGCGCGGATCCGATGATAGGTGGCGCAGCGGCACAGATTGCCGCTCATCGCCGCATCGATGTCGGCATCGGTCGGCGCGGAGTTTTCCGTCAGCAGCGCGGTCGCCGCCATCACCTGGCCCGACTGGCAATAGCCGCATTGCGGCACGTCGAGCTGGGTCCAGACGGTCTGCACCGCCTCCGCCACCTTGCCGTTCAGGCCTTCGATGGTGGTGATCTTGCTGCCCTCCACGGCGGAGATCGGCGTGATGCACGAGCGGATCGGCACGCCGTCCTGATGCACGGTGCAGGCGCCGCATTGCGCCATGCCGCAGCCGAATTTCGTGCCGGTCATGCCCAGCACATCGCGAATTGCCCACAAAAGCGGCATGTCCGGGTCGATGTCGACCTCGTGTGTTTGTCCATTGATGTCGAGTTGCATCTCTTCGCCTCCTGGCCCAAGCGATAGTGATATGAAGATTTGAAAACGCAGTTCCCGGCGTCTGTCGAATATCTCCCCAGATTCAGTGCCGCGTAACGCATCGGTGTGGGAGCGCCGCAGAATCTGCACAAGGCTCGGTGGACACACCCAGGTCAAGAAGTGGGGCTTCCGGGCCAAATCCCGAATACCGGAAAGTCTCGGTCTATTGCCTATTTCTATTCGAGGGCGGCCATCGTGAAAGGGCCGCACCCCTGCCGTATGGCCGAAATCGCCGGAAGGCGCGCCTTTCCGCAAAGGGACGCCCTGCGTGACGCGGCTGCGGCACCGTCGCGTGCGCGCTTTGATGCGCGACGGCTGACGCGCGGAACACAATCACCTCCGGCGCCATCTAACGAAATGTCATCCGGGCGGGCACGGCATTCCTGATCCGCCGCCGATGCGACGTAGAGGAGATGGATGCATGGGGTCCGAGATCATGAACGCGCCACGTACCATCCAGCATATCCAGGCCGCCGACGCGGTTATCGAGCGTCTGACGCGCCC
>Ga0184637_10002023_pt1 | contig 13202 bp, 11 predicted proteins | sample PLM3_127_b2_FD_133143 | JGI IMG/M metagenome (GOLD analysis project Ga0184637, IMG submission 133143) | Groundwater sediment microbial communities from an aquifer in East River, Colorado, USA - PLM3_127_b2 | ecosystem: Environmental > Terrestrial > Soil > Riparian zone | place: USA: East River...
CCACCTTGAGGATGTGTTCATCTACGGTGTACGCATGGAACAAGTCGTGTTGCATCTGGCCGACCACCCGGCCGAACGCCGGAAGGTAACGCCCGAGAATGCCATACTGGTTCATCCTGCGTAGCTCGCGGGTGATGCCCGAAGGCTGGCGCAGGATCTCCATGAAAGTAACACGGTTTTTCGAATCGCGGCGAAAATCTTCATTGACTTTCCGTCTGGCGCGCCACAGCGCGCGTAATGTAGCAGCGCTCATGCCTTTGAGTTCCCCGTGTTGCTGCTGCAACAGGAAACTTTCAAGTATCGCTGAAGGCTGGCGTTCGAATAAATTCTCCTCGCAGGCTTCCAGCAGTTCACCGCGTTGCTGAAAGCGCTCATTGAGAGGCAGTGCCGCGACCGAAACCGCGGCCGTGATTCTGGAGCGCAGGTTCTGCAGCAAAATGATGTTGAGTTGATTGACCGATTTGGCGGTACGGTAGTAACGCTGCATCAAAACTTCACTGGCTCGGTAGTTGCCGCTGTCGCTTAACCCGAATTGCTGGGCCAGCATTCCCTGGAAATCGAACAGGAGCCGGTCTTCTCTGCGGCAGGCGAGATAATGGGTGCGGATTCTCAGGTCCTGCAGGAACAATTCGTAATTTTTGATCTGGCGCGCTTCGTGCCGGGTGATCAGTCCATGCTTGGCCAAAGCCTGCCAGGAGGTGCCCGAGCCGCAGGCTTGGCTGATCCATAATATGTTCTGCAAGTCGCGCAAGCCACCGGGGCTTTCCTTGAGGTTCGGTTCCAGGTTGTTGGCGGTATCGTGGAAACGCGCGTGGCGCTGCTGCTGCTCCAGTTGTTTGGCCTGGGAAAAGACCACTTTGTCCATTATTTCGAGCATCGCCAGGGAAAACTTTCTAAACAGGCCGGGACTGCCGTAAAGCAAACGCCCTTCCATCAGCGTGGTTTGCACGGTAACGTCTTTGCGCGCTTGTTCCTGGCATTCTGGTATGGTGCGTACGCTGTGACCCACTTCCAGGCCGATATCCCAGAGCAGACCGATGAACCTTTCCAATTGCTCCCGCAAAATGAGATCCGCATCGTTCCTGAGCAGAACCAGCAGATCGATATCCGAATAAGGAAAAAGCTGCCCGCGCCCATAACCGCCGACCGCGAGCAGCGAAAGGGTCTTGGGCAATTGCAATGCCCGGCAAATATTTTGCAGGATTTCGTCAATCAGCCTGCTGTGATTGTTGAGCAGGCGCGGAGGAAAGGGATGTATCCGGTAATCGCTTTGCAACGCCGAGCGGCGCTCGGTGAGGAGTTGTTTCCATTGCGTGAGCGTAACCTCGGGCTGCGCTGAGACGGAGACAGGGATTGATGAAAGCATAAGCTGTCAATGCAACGGCTTGGCGGGCGCGCCCACCGATAACGTCAGCACTTCATAACCGGTTTCCGTCACTAATACCGTGTGCTCCCACTGCGCGGACAAGCTGTGATCCTTGGTAACGATGGTCCAGCCATCGTTAAGCTGGCGGATGCCAGGTTTTCCAGCATTGATCATCGGCTCGATCGTGAAAGTCATGCCCGGCGTCAACGGCAAGCCTGTTCCCGGTCTGCCGTAGTGCAGGACTTGCGGTTCCTCGTGAAATTGTTGGCCTATGCCGTGCCCGCAGAATTCACGTACCACGCTATAACCATGACTCTCAGCATGGTATTGAATGGCGTATCCGACGTCTCCCAAATGTGCTCCAGGTTTGACTGCCTCTATTCCCCGCCACATGCACTGATAGGTAACTTCGCACAGACGTTTTGCCTGGATCGAAGGCTCACCAATGCAGAACATGCGGCTGGTATCGCCATGATAGCCGTCCTTGATGACCGTGATATCGAGGTTGATGATGTCTCCGGATTTCAGTTTTTTGTCGCTCGGGACGCCATGGCATACCACGTGGTTGACCGAAGTGCAGATGGAGCGCGGATAGGGCGTATAACCGGGCGGGGCATAATTGAGCGGGGCGGGAACGGTATGCTGCACATTGACCATGTAATCGTGGCACAGTCGATCTAATTCGCCGGTGGTAATTCCCGGCTTGACGAATGGCGTGATGTAATCCAGCACCTCGGCAGCGAGCTTTCCGGCAACATGCATCTTGTCGATTTCATCCGGGGATTTGATGCTGACCGCCATGTTCGCTTCTTGCTGAAAAATTCAAGAATAGTGGAACACGTTGAATAAGGCAATTTAAGCGCCATTCCGGTAAATGCACGTGCCACAAAAATACCCGTATTACGTTGTTCTTGAGCGCCTAATGCGTAAAATGTTAGAATTAAAACTCAGCTTGGCTTTAACGGCAATATCAGTTTCCAGCCAAACTGAAAATTCCCACACCCGCCAGGTACAGGGTGCTCGTTCGCGAGTGATGATTTTTAAGCGGGTGGAGGCCCGGAGCCTGTGAGGACTTAATCAGAGGCTCCTTAACCCTTGCAGGAGAACTTTGTCATGTCAGTCACCATGCGGCAGATGTTGGAAGCCGGGGTTCATTTCGGACATCAAACCCGATACTGGAACCCGAAAATGGCCCCTTATATCTTCGGCCATCGCAACAAAATTCATATCATCAATCTGGAAAAATCCCTGGTGTTGTATCAGGAGGCGCTGAAATTTTTGCGCCAGCTGGCAGCCAACAAGGGAACGATCTTGTTGGTTGGCACCAAGCGCCAGGCACGGGAAATCATAAAGGAAGAAGCATTGCGCTGCGGCGCGCCTTACGTAGATTACCGCTGGCTGGGCGGCATGCTGACCAATTTCAAGACCGTCAAGCAGTCCGTTAAGCGCCTTAAAGACATGGAAAGCATGGTGCAGGATGGCTCTCTCGACAAGTTGCCCAAGAAAGAGGCGCTCGGCTACCAGCGCGAAATGGCGAAACTCGAACGCAGCCTCGGCGGCATCAAGGACATGAACGGCCTTCCGGATGCTTTATTCGTGATTGATGTCGGCTATCAAAAGGGCGCAGTGGCCGAAGCCAACAAGCTCGGCATTCCGGTGGTTGGCATAGTGGATACCAACCACAACCCGGAAAGCGTGACTCACGTGATACCCGGCAACGACGATTCGAGCCGTGCCATCCGCCTCTATGCGCGCGGCGTGGCCGATGCCATTCTGGAAGGGCGCAGCCAGATAATCCGCGAAATCGTCAGTGATGAATTCGTCGAACTCGAGTCCACAGAAGAGCAGTCTTCGCGATAAGCAAAAAGGGGCGTCAGCCCCTTTTTTTAAAATGTACGTTGGAGAGTGGAGCATGGTGCAAATCACCGCAAGCATGGTGAAGGAATTACGCGAAATTACCGGCCTCGGCGTGATGGAGTGTAAAAAAGCGCTCGCTGAAGCCAACGGCGACCTGAAAGGCGCGGAAGATTTGCTGCGCATCAAAAGCGGGACGAAAGCAGGCAAGGTGGCGGGGCGTATCGCTGCGGAAGGCGCAGTGGCGGCCTATGTGAGCCCAGACGGCAAAACTGCTGCGCTGGTTGAAGTAAACTGCGAAACCGATTTCGTGGCCAAGGACGCCTATTTTGCGGATTTTGTCAAAACCCTGGCGCAACGCGTAGTGCAAACCAATCCGCCAAATAATGAAGCGCTCGCTGAAACCAAACTCGATTCGGGAGAGACGGTAGAGGGCGCACGCAAGGCGCTGGTGATGAAGCTCGGGGAAAACATTCATGTGCGCCGCTTCGCCCGCGTGCAGACCTCCGGGCATGTGGCCTGCTACTTGCACGGGAATAAGATCGGCGTGCTGGTGGATTACCAGGACGGAGATGAGGCTTTAGGCAAGGATTTGGCGATGCATATTGCCGCGAGCAAGCCGCTTTGCATATCCAAACAGCAAGTGCCGGCTGAGGTCATCGCCAAAGAACGTGAAATCTATAAGGCTCAGGCAGCCGAGTCGGGAAAACCCGCAAACATTGTCGAGAAAATGGTGGAAGGCAAGATTGCCAAATATCTTGCCGAAATCACTTTGCTCGGCCAGCCTTTTGTCAAAGACCCCGAGCAAACCGTGGAGAAGCTGCTCTCGGCGAAGGGCGCCAAAGTGAATGCATTTGATCTTTTTGTGGTGGGCGAGGGTATTCAAAGGAAAAGCAGCGATTTTGTCGCCGATGTGATGGCGCAGGTCGGGCAGGCGTAGCCATGGCTGCCCCGGCATACAGGCGCATCCTGCTGAAACTCAGCGGGGAGGCGCTGATGGGGGACGGCAGTTACGGCATCAACCGCGCCACTCGCGAGCGCATCGTCCCGGAAATCGACGAGGTGGTGAAGCTCCGAGTGCAGGTCGCGATAGTGATCGGCGGAGGAAACATCTTTCGCGGCGTGGCCCCGGGGGCATCCGGTATGGACCGCGCCACCGCGGATTACATGGGCATGCTCGCCACCATCATCAACGCGCTGGCGTTGCAGGACATGATGCGCCAGGCGGGTCTCAACGGCCGCGTGCAATCGGCGCTCAACATCGAGCAGGTGGTCGAACCTTATATACGCGGCAAGGCGATGCGTTATCTGGAAGAGGGAAAAGTGGTGATATTCGCCGCTGGAACCGGTAACCCGTTTGTTACCACCGATACTGCTGCTGCGCTGAGAGGCATGGAAATGAACGTGGACATCGTGCTGAAAGCGACCAAGGTGGACGGCGTTTACACCGAAGACCCGAAAACGCATTCCGATGCCATGCGCTACCAGAAGCTCTCATTTGACGAAGCCATCACTAAAAACCTTAAAGTGATGGACGCCACTGCGCTTACCCTGTGCCGCGACCAGAAACTGGCCGTCAATGTATTCAGCATTTTAAAACCGCAGGCTTTAAAGCGCGTAGTACTGGGTGAAGATGAAGGTACACTGGTGCACTGTTGACCATTAAGCTGGGCTATAATCGCCGCAACCGCTAAGGAAACCGCATGACCGCAGATGTAAAAAAATCCGCAGAGCAGAAAATGCACAAGACCCTCGAGACGCTTAAAACCGATCTCAGCAAGGTGCGCACAGGGCGTGCGCATACCGGTATTCTCGACCACGTGCTGGTGGACTATTACGGCACGCAGATGCCGGTTAATCAGGTGGCCAACGTGACCCTGCTCGACGCCCGCACTATCAGTGTGCATCCTTGGGAAAAAAAGATGGTGAGCGTCATCGAAAAAGCGGTCCGTGAATCCGATCTTGGCCTTAATCCCGCGACGGCGGGCGACGTGATACGCGTGCCGATGCCGCCGCTTACCGAGGAACGCCGCAGGGACCTGATAAAAGTGGTGAAACACGAGGCGGAGAACGCGCGGGTCGCGGTGCGTAACATCCGGCGCGATGCCAACAATACGTTGAAGGAGCTCCTTAAGCAAAAAACCATTTCCGAAGACCAGGACCGGCGCGCGCAGGACGAGATACAAAAACTTACCGATCGTTTTATTTCTGAAATCGACAAGGCGCTGCAAGGCAAGGAAGCCGACCTGATAGCGGTGTAAGCCAGTGAACTTATTTCCCAACTCAACCAAGGAAATTCCGCAGACCCGGAAAATTCCGCGCCATATCGCCATCATCATGGACGGCAATGGCAGATGGGCCAAACAGCGTTTCCTGCCTCGTGTGGCCGGACACCAGCGTGGAGCTGAAGCGGTAAGAGAAGTCACCAAGGCCTGTGCCGAGCAGGGGGTCGAGTTCCTCACGCTGTTCGCCTTCAGCAGCGAAAACTGGCGCCGCCCTCAGGAAGAAATCTCGGTGCTGATGCAATTGTTCGTGCTGGCGCTGGAACAGGAAGTCGCCAAGCTGCATGAAAACAACATCCGCTTCAAAGTGGTGGGCGACATCAACCGTTTCGAGCCGCGGCTTACTAAACTGATTCGTGAAGCGGAAGCGCTTACCGCAAACAATACCATGCTCACGCTGACCGTAGCCGCGAACTATGGCGGACGCTGGGACATCATGCAGGCGGTGCAGCGCATGCTCCTGGACCGTCCAGAACTTGCAAAAAGCTTTAACGAAGACGATCTTGCGCCTTACCTGGCGATGCATTACGCGCCGGAGCCGGATCTTTTCATCCGCACCGGCGGCGAACAACGCATCAGCAATTTCATGTTGTGGCAGATGGCTTATAGCGAAATGTATTTTACCGAGACGCTGTGGCCTGATTTCAATTCGCAATCCCTGAATCTCGCCATATTGTCCTACCAGCAGCGCGAACGGCGCTTTGGCCGCACCAGCGAGCAGCTCGAAGAGGCACAACAAGGGTCACCGGCAGCAAAAGCTGATGCGGTGGCCCCGGCTAAACCGCTGCGGCGCGCCAGGCAGAATGCTTAAGGCTCGCGTTATTACTGTACTGCTGCTGCTGCCGCCATTTCTTGCCGCGTTGTTTTATTTGCCGGCCCAAGGCTGGGTACTGTTGGCTCTGCTGGTCATCACTTTCGCTGCGCGGGAATGGGCACGGCTTGCGCAGATGCGAAAGCCGGCCCAGTGGCTGTTCGTGGTTGCGGTTATCGCCGCCTGCTTGGTTTTGATTCCTACGCTAAAGCTTTTTGATAAGCTGCCTGCCGGCGACTTGAGCCTTGCTATTTATGCCGTGGCTCTGGCATTTTGGCTGCTGGCCGCGCCCTTGTGGCTGGCCTTCAATTGGCGCTTAAATAAAACAGGGCTCGCGTTAAGCGGCTTATTGGTGCTGGTCACCGCCTGGCTTGCGCTGGTTCAGTTGCGCGAAATCGCGGCACTGTTAATCTTGTGGCTGCTTTCGGTAGTTTGGGTGGCAGACACAGCGGCATATTTTTGTGGCAAAAAATTCGGCAAGCGCAAGCTTGCCCCCAATATCAGTCCCGGCAAAACGCGGGAAGGCGTGTACGGAGCTTTTTTTGCGGTTAGCGCGTACGCTATTGCCATTATCATGATTAACGGCAATCATAACGTCAGTGCGTTCGGCAAGGTGATCCCTGGGTACCTATTGCTGGTTGCTCATTGGTTGATTACGGGCTTAAGTATCGTTGGAGATTTGTTTGAATCATTGCTCAAGCGGCAGGCCGGGGTAAAAGACAGCGGCACGGTTTTACCAGGGCATGGCGGGGTACTGGACCGCATTGATGGCTTGATTTCAAGCTTGCCCGTGATGGCGTTTTTTATTTTTTACGGCGCTTAAAAACGCAGGATGCAAAACATCACCATACTCGGTTCCACCGGCAGCATCGGCATCAATACGCTGGATGTGATCGCGCGCCATCCCCGCCGTTTCAAGGTGGTGGCGCTTACGGCCGGAGCCAAAGTCGAGCGTCTCTTGGATCAATGCCGGCGTTTTGCTCCTGATTACGCGGTGCTGCGCGATGAAAACGGCGCCGGGCAACTGCGGCTCCTGCTGAAAAAAGCGGGTCTTGCAACACAAGTGCTGCAAGGCGTGGAAGCGCTGGAAAAAGTCGCAACTTTACCCGAAGTCGACGGCGTCATGGCGGCAATCGTTGGCGCCGCCGGCTTGCGCCCGACGCTTGCGGCGGCCAAAGCCGGCAAACGCGTTATGCTGGCAAACAAGGAAGCGCTGGTGATGTCGGGAAGCCTGTTCATGGAAGCGGTACGGCAGAACCATGCCACACTGCTGCCGGTGGACAGTGAACACAATGCTATTTTCCAGTCCTTGCCGCGCAATTTCAGCGGCGATCTCGCGGCAGTTGGGGTAAAGCGCATTCTGCTTACCGCATCGGGCGGGCCATTCTGCACCACCCCGCTCGATAAGCTTGAACACATTACGCCGGACCAAGCCTGCGCCCATCCCAATTGGGTGATGGGCCGCAAAATTTCCGTGGATTCGGCAACCATGATGAACAAAGGCCTGGAGGTCATTGAGGCTCGCTGGCTGTTTAATGCGCGCGAAGATCAGATTCAAGTCGTGATTCATCCGCAAAGCGTGATTCACTCCTTGGTCGAATACGTCGATGGTTCGGTAATCGCGCAACTTGGCAATCCGGATATGCGCACTCCGATTGCGTATGCACTGGCTTACCCGGAGCGCATTGAGGCCGGAGTCGAATCACTGGATTTATTTAAAATTAGCACGCTCGATTTTCAGCCGCCGGACTTAAACCGCTTTCCGTGCCTGCGCCTTGCTTACCAGGCTTTGCGGCGCGGGGAGGGGGCACCCGCCATACTCAATGCGGCAAACGAAGTCGCAGTAGCCAATTTCCTCGCTGAACGCATGCCTTATATACATATTCCTTTACTGATTGAGGCGGTGCTGGAAAAAGTGAGCGTGAAATCCATCACCCGTCTTGAGGATGTACTGGAAGCGGACCGCCTGGCACGCAGCGCCGCCGAAGAGTGGCTCGCCGTTTCGAAAACCAGGCTTGCTGCCAGAGCAACTCCATGAACGTGTTTGTGCATACCTTGCACGCTTTAACCTTGCCTTAATTATGAAACTGCTCGTCACTCTGGCCGCATTTGCCTTTGCACTCGGTTTGCTCATCGTATTTCACGAATTGGGGCATTACTGGCTGGCGCGCTTGTGCGGGGTGAAAGTGCTGCGCTTCTCGGTTGGCTTTGGCAAACCGTTATGGAAGCGGTGTTTTGGCAATGATGGCACCGAATGGGTGCTGGCGGCGTTTCCATTTGGCGGCTACGTAAAAATGGTTGACGAGAGCGAAGGCGAGGTGGCGCCGCAGGATATCCCTCGTGCGTTTAACCGGCAATCAGTTTACCGGCGCTTCGCCATCGTGCTGGCAGGACCGCTGGCAAATTTTCTGCTGGCGATACTATTGTATTGGGCCTTGTTCGTGCATGGCGTGCCTGGAGTAAAGCCGGTTATCGGGCCGGTGCCCGCTGCCACGCCCGCCGCATTTGCCGGGTTTCAGGCGGACGAGACCATCGTCAACATCAACGGTGAAGCCACGGCCACCTGGCAAGACGTGCGCTGGATACTGTTGCAACAGGCCGTGCAAAAATCAATGGTGACTGCCGAGGTCAGCAACCCGCGCGGCGAAATTGCCTGGCACAAACTGGATTTGAGCGGGCTGAGCGCTTCCGATCTCGATGGTGACTTCATGAACGTGATCGGCTTAATCCGCCATCAGCCTCAGGTGCAGCCCGTAATCGGACAGCTTGTCGCAGGCGGGCCAGGTGAAAGCGGCGGCCTCAAGCCGGATGACGAAATCGTTGCGATCAACAGTGAACGGGTGACGCACTGGGACGAAGTGGTGCAAAAGGTGCGCAGTCATCCCTCGCAAAATCTTGACTTTGAAATCAAGCGCGGCGGACAGCGGCTGGTAATTGCGCTTACACCTGAAACGGTACAGGACAATGGAGAGAAAATAGGAAGGATTGGCGCCGCCCCAAAAATTGACCGCGCGGCGCTGCAACGGCTGCTTGTCGAAGTACGCTACCCAATTGGGCAAGCCTTGTCGAAGGCGCTGGGAAAAACCTGGGAAACTTCGGTGTTCAGCCTCAAAATGCTGGGCAAAATGCTGGTAGGGGAGATTTCCTGGAAAAACGTGAGCGGACCCATCACCATCGCCGATTACGCTGGACAATCGGCGCAAATCGGCTGGGTGGCTTATATGAGTTTCCTTGCGTTGATCAGTATCAGCCTCGGCGTGCTGAACTTGCTGCCGGTCCCGCTGCTGGATGGCGGACACCTGATGTATTACCTGGTGGAAATCATCAAGGGAAAACCTGTTTCGGAAAAAACCCTGCAAATTGGCCAGCATGTCGGGATTATCTTGCTGTTTATCCTGATGGCTTTCGCCATTTACAATGACATCAATCGCTTGATAACTGGGTGAAACCTAATGAAAATAATTTACCTGGGGACCCTGTTGCTGTGCCTCTGCACCGCAACAGCGTGGGCGATAGAACCTTTCGTGATCAAAGATATCAGGGTTGAAGGCATACAGCGCACCGAAGCTGGCACGGTCTTCAGCTACCTGCCGGTGAAGGTGGGCGACATCATGAACGATGAGAAAGCCGCTGCCGCAATCAAGTCGCTGTTTGCGACAGGTTTCTTCAAGGACGTACGACTGGAAGTGGAAAACGACGTGCTGATCGTCATGGTGGAAGAACGCCCGGCAATCGCACGGATTGACATCATCGGCGCCAAAGACATCAGCAGCGACGACCTGATAAAAGGCTTGAAGCAGGTAGGTCTTGCTGAATCGCGGATTTTTGACAAGGCACTGCTGGACAAAGCCGAACAGGAACTGAAGCGTCAGTACATCAGCCGTGGCAGATATGCTGCGACAGTCAGCACCACGGTAACTCCATTGGAGCGCAACCGTGTGGCGATTACCTTCAATATTTCTGAGGGGAACGTCGCCAAGATCAGGCAGATCAACATGGTTGGCAACCGCGCGTTCAAGGAAAAGGAACTGCTGGATTTGTTCACGCTGACCACCCCCGGTTTGGGCCTGATTACTTTTTTTACCAAGAACGATCAGTATTCCAAGCAAAAGCTGTCCGCAGACCTTGAAACTCTGCGCTCGTACTACTTCAACCGCGGTTACCTCGAGTTCAACATCGAATCTACGCAGGTATCGATCACTCCGGGCAAAACCGACATATACATCACGATCAGCATTACCGAGGGCCCCAGATATACGGTGTCTGACGTCAAGCTCGGAGGGGAGCTGCTGCTGCCGGAAGAGGAACTGCGCAAACTTATTAAAATCAAGCCTGGAGAGGTGTTCTCGCGCGAAAAACTTACTGAATCTACCAAGTTGATCGGCGACAGGCTGGGCAACGATGGCTACGCTTTTGCCAACGTCAACGCCGCACCCGAGCTCAACAAGGAAAAACGCCAGGTCGCCTTTACTTTTTTTATCGACCCCGGACGCAGGGTTTACGTGCGCCGCATCAATGTCAGCGGCAACACCCGCACCCGTGACGAAGTGATACGCCGCGAGCTCAGGCAGCTTGAAGGAGGCTGGTATAACGCAGAGCTTATCAACCGCTCTAAGCAGCGCATTGACAAGCTGGGTTATTTTTCCGATGTAAATGTGGAAACACCGGCTGTTGCGGGCACCACCGACCAAGTAGATGTGAATTACAGCGTCACGGAGAAACCGACTGGCAACGTATTGCTGGGTATAGGTTATTCCAACGCCGAGGGCGTTATCCTCAACGCGTCGGTGACGCAAGCCAATATCTTTGGTTCAGGGAATTATGTTTCGGCGCAGGTCAACAGCGGCAGCGTCAACCGTGTGTATTCGCTGTCTTTCACTAACCCTTATTATACTGTCGACGGCGTAAGCCTCGGCTTTGACATTTACCAACGCAATCTCGACACGACCTCGCTGTCGGTATCGCCTTTCAGGACTTCTACATTGGGCGGGGGCTTTCGCTTCGGCCTGCCCATAAATGAGGACGACACCATCAATTATGGTCTGGGTTACGAGGATACGAAAATCGAAGTTTTCCCTACCAGCCCGCAACGCTATATTGATTTCGTCAACCAATTCGGCAGCGACAACACCACTTTACTGGGGAGCATCGGTTTTACGCGCGACAGGCGCGACAGCTTGATTTACACCACCAGCGGCACTCTGTTCAAGCTTGGCGCCGAAATAGGCTTGCCCGGCGGGAACCTGAAGTACTATAAACTATCCTATCAGCAGCAGTATTATTATCCCTTGAGCCGCTTTTTTACGCTGCAGCTAAATGGCGAGCTCGGCATGGGCGGAGGCTACAGCGGCCAGCCGTTGCCGTTTTACAAGAACTTCTTTGTGGGTGGCAGCAATTCAGTGCGCGGGTTTGATACCAATTCCATCGGCCCTAAAGACAACAATCAAGATGCGCTGGGCGGCACGCGGCGCATAGTTGGAAGCGCTGAAGTTCTGTTCCCCATGCCTGGATTTACTGATATAAAAGCGCTGCGGCTGGGTACATTTTTCGATGCGGGTACAGTGGCAGATACCTTTGCCTTTGGCAGCCTTCGTTATTCAGTGGGAGTTGATATTTCCTGGAGTTCGCCTTTCGGGCCGCTCCGGTTCAGCATCGCGCAGCCACTGCGGACCTTGAGTGGTGATAGAATACAGAGATTCCAGTTTACTTTCGGAGCTTTGTTCTAGGCTTGACCGTAAGGAGATGTAAGTTGAAAACTGCAAACTTTGTACTGGCTGCCGCAGCATTGGCTTTGGCCGCCACCCATGTCGACGCTGCCGAGCAGCTCAAAATCGGCGTGGTCAATCTTGAGCGAGTATTACGGGAAGCCGTTCCGGCAGTTAAGGCCCAGAAGAAACTCGAAAAAGAATTCGCTGCGCGGGAACAGGAACTGCAGAAGGTTACCAAGCAGACCAAAGACCTTCAAACCACTCTGGAAAAGGAAAACATGACCATGAGCGAGACCGAGCGGCGCACCAAGGAGCAGGATCTTGCCAGGCTTAACCGCGACTTTCAGCGTATGCAGCGCGAGTACAGGGAGGACGCCAACTCACGCAGAAACGAAGAGCTGGCTTCCGTGTTCGAGCGCGCCAACAAGGTAGTGCAGGACATTGCCACAACGGAGAAATTTGACCTAATTCTGCAGGATGCAGTATACATCAGCCCCCGAATAGACATAACCGACAAGGTTATCAAGGCGCTGGCCGATACTCCCTCCAAATGAGCAGCAACGTGGATTAATGCCTTCCCAAGAGAGGAGCCACAGCTTAGGCAGCATCGTCGAGCGCTTCGGCGGTGAGTTGATCGGCGACAGAAATATCTTGATCACCCAGATTGCCCCGCTGGATCTCGCTCAGGCTTGTCATCTGTCTTTTCTGGCACAGCCAAAATACCGTAGCCAACTGCAAAAAACCAAAGCCGGTGCAGTCATTCTAGGCCGCGAGGCGCGCGACCTTACCCTGCTGCCGCGCATCGTCTGCGATGACCCCTATGTTTATTTCGCCAAGGTTTCGGCTTTTCTCAATCCGCTAAAAGCGTTACTGCCCGGAATCCATCCCAGCGCGGTGATTGCAGCGAACGCACGAGTGCCTGCCTCAGCAACCATCGGCGCCCATGCGTTCATCGGGGAAAACGTGGTGCTCGGAGAGCGCGCGGTGATTGGTCCCGGTTGTTGCCTGAGCAACGGCGTGAAGATAGGTGAGGCGACTTTTCTGCATCCGCGCGTTGTGATCTATCACGAATGCGTAATCGGCGACAGGGTGGTCCTCCATTCCGGAGTAGTAATCGGCTCCGACGGCTTTGGTATGGCCATGGACGAGGGACGATGGCTGAAGATCCCGCAAATCGGCAG
>Ga0184637_10002024_pt1 | contig 13200 bp, 10 predicted proteins | sample PLM3_127_b2_FD_133143 | JGI IMG/M metagenome (GOLD analysis project Ga0184637, IMG submission 133143) | Groundwater sediment microbial communities from an aquifer in East River, Colorado, USA - PLM3_127_b2 | ecosystem: Environmental > Terrestrial > Soil > Riparian zone | place: USA: East River...
TCTCGCCGATCTGGATCTTGCTGTCGACCTCGCGCTCGCGCAGGCGCGAGATCACGATCTCGTTGCGGATGTCCTCGCGGAACCGGTCGAACGACACGCCCTCGCGCTCGAGCGTCCGGCGGAAGTCGGCGAGCGTCAGCTTGTTGTTCTCCGCGATCAGCTGCACGGTGCGATCGACCTGGAGGTCGTCGACCCGCACGCCGGTGTCGCGTGCGAACTGCACCTGCACCCGGTCCATGATCATCCGCTCGAGGACCTGGCGCTCGAGCACGTCCTGCGGCGGCGACTGCGTGCCCTGCCGCTTGAGCTGCGCCCCGACCAGCGTGACCCGTTCCGCGAGGTCCCGCTGCGTGATCACCTCGGTGTTCACGACGGCGACGATGCGGTCGACCAGCTGCGGGCCGCGGGAAGGCGCCGGCTGCGCCGGAACGGCCGGCCCCGACGGCGCCGGCTGGGTGCCGGGCAGCCGCAGCTGGGCCGGAACGGCCGGCCCCGACGGCGCCGGCTGGGTGCCGGGCAGCCGCAGCTGGGCCGCCGCGCCTCCGGCCAGGCACCCGAGCAGCAGCACTGAGAGCACGCGCTTCATGATCACTCGTAGGCACGGTACGCCGACGGCACGTCGGAGCGGATCGGCGACACCGACATCCCCGTCGCGGGAGGTTCGCCCGCACCGATCGACCCGAGATCGTACGTGCGGCTGTCGGGCGTCGACTGGTTGATGAGCGTGTATCCGGGAATGTTGCGGCGGAGCACCTCGAGCGGGTTAGAGCCGATCCGGGCGAGCCCGTTGAACTCCAGTTGGATGTAGAACAGCGTCGTCTCCTGCGCCGTGGCGGTCTGGAAGCGGCTCGCCACCGCGCGGACGATCCAGCAGCCGGCATTGTATTCGAGGCCCGCGAGCGACTCGACCAGCTTCTTGCCGACGAAGTCGTAGTTGAGCCGGGCGACACCGTAGAAGCCGCGGCCGAGCGGCCATTGCGCCGCGACGTCCAGGCTCTGGATGGTCCCTGCCCCAGCGGTGAGCTGCTGGTTGGTATAGCGATACGCCGCGCTCGCGACTGCCGCCGGCGCGGGCGAGTAGCGGACGCCCACCACGGATTGCGCGACGCCCCCAGTGCTGCCGAACTGGTACTGCATGCCGATATTCGCGGTCCAGTTCTGCGCGATGCGGCCGCTGACGTCCATGATGAGCGGCGAGATATTCTCGGTGCGCACCGGCAAGCCGGGGATGGACACCTGCTGCGGGGTGAAATAGTAGCGCTGCCCGATGATCGCGCGCGCGAGCTCCTGGCCATTGCTCGGACGGATGAAGCGCGAGGTCGCGGCGACCGACAGCTGGTTCGCGTTCGAGATCCGATCGCCGCCGACGAAGACGTTTTCCTGGAACAGCTGCGAGTAGTTGAAATCCGAGTTCGTCGTGTCGAACACCGGGATCTGGCTCTGATCGCGGAACGGCACGTAGAGGTAGTACACGCGCGGCTCCAGCGTCTGCAGGTAATCGGTGCCGAACAGGCGCGTGGGCCGATCGAAGAACAGGCCGGTGTCGAGGCTCGCGATCGGCAGGACGCGGCTCACCGACTTGTCCGGGAACCCGCCGAGGGTGGCGAGATCGTAGGCCGTGGCGCTCACCCCGACCTTCGGCGTGAAATAGCCATAGGAGGCCACTTGCGGCCACGCGACATAGGGGTACGCTGTGGCCCGCTGCCCCGTCGGGACCAACGCGCTGTTGCCGAAGTAGACGTACTCGCCCTGGAATCCGGCGTCGATGCCGCCGAGGGTCTGCCGGAGCGCGTTCAGCGTGAGCTGCGGCTCGCGCCAGTAGGGGATCGGGACCGGGTTCTGCGGATCCTGCAGGGTCTGGAAGCGCTGGTAGTTCGCGGCCGCGCTCCACCAGCCGGAAGGCGCGGCGTAGTTGACCACCGCCTGCTGGGGCAGGTACGTCTGCGTGGCGATCGAGAGCCGCGTCGAGAGATCGCGGAAGTAGTTGTCGTCGGAGACCCGCTGGTAGTTGATCAGCCCGTACCAGCCGTTCTGGAGGTTCCAGTTGGTGTCGAACGCCGCCGCGTAGCGGTACTCGTTGAGGACCTTGTCGTCGGGCAGGAAGTCGTAGCGCGCGACGCCCGTGAACTGCGGCTGCAGGAAGCGAAACTCGTTGAGGAACTGCACCCCGCGCTGGGTCATGTAGCGCGTCGTGATCGTCGCGTCGTAGTTCGGCGCGATGTTCCAGTAGAACGGGAGAATGATCTGCGCTCCGGACGCGTTCTGCACGCCGAAGCCCGGGGGCAGGAACCCGGTCTTGCGCTCGTTGTTCAGCGAGAAATCGAACCACGGGATCTTGGGCGTCGTCCAGCCGAGGAACGTGAGGCGGGCGTCGCGCGCGGTGCCGACCTCGCGCTCCATGTCGAGGTCGAGCTCGCTCGCGTGGATGAACCAGTCGTCCTGCCCGGGACGGCACGTCGTGAACGTGCCGTCGGTGACGCGATAGCGCTCCTCGCCCTCGAACCGGAGCGCCTTCGCCTCGCCGCGGCCCTCCGTGGTCACGCGCAGCCCCGCGGCCTCGGTTGCGGTGGTGGTCGGCCCAGCAGGCAGGCCCTGCTTCAGCCGCGAGCGCACCTCGCGCGGCGCGAGCTGGAAGCTCGGGCTCTCGAAGATGCCCGTCGTGGCGCCGATCCGCAGCCGCAGGCGCGGGCCGGTCGCCTCGTCGTCCCCGATTCGAATGCGCACGTTGCCGGTCGCCTCCACCTCGTCGGTGTCCTGGAAGTACTTGATGCGGTCGGCGCGAAGCGACGTGTCCCCGCGTCGCAGCTCCACGTCGCCGATCGCCTCGACCTCGGCCGAGCCGAGCCCCTGGATCCGGTCGGCAGTGACGAACGTCGGGAGATCGTCGCCGCGGCCGCTCGGCGCCGCGCCGAGCGAGCGCTCGAGCCGCAAGCCCTGCGCTTGCGCATGCGCCCGGCCGCCCGCGGCCGCGACGCAGACGAGCGCGAGAAGGGCCGCAGCCGCCGCGGCGCGAAGGACGGGGAGAGGCATCAACGCAACGACCGGGCGCTTCTTTTGCCCGCTAAAATCGCACAATCGCCGGGCCATGGCAACGCCGATCGAAAACCTCAGCGCAAAGATGGACCGCATCGCGCAGCTCGAGCGCTGGCTCGCCGGCCGTTACCCGGGCACTCGGGTCACCCTCACGCCCGCTTCGGCGGACGCGAGCTTCCGGCGCTACTTCCGCGTCGCGCCCGAGCGCGATGCGCCGGCGACGTTCATCGCGATGGACGCTCCGCCCGAGCGCGAGGACTGCCGGCCGTTCGTTCACGTCGCGGAGCTCCTCGCGAGCGCCGGTCTCAATGCGCCGCGCGTGCTCGCGCAGGACCTCGAGCAGGGGTTCCTGCTGCTCACCGATCTCGGCTCGACGACCTACCTCGAGTCCCTGCAGCTCGCCTCCGGCGACGCGCTCCCCGCCCGGCTGTTCGGCGACGCGACCGAAGCGCTGGTGAAGTGGCAGCTCGCGACGCGACCCGGCGAGCTCCCGCCTTACGATGCGGCGCTGCTGCGCCGCGAGCTCGAGCTGTTCCCCGAGTGGTACCTCGGCCGGCACCTGGGAGTCACGCTGACGCCGGGCCAGCGGGAGGTGCTCGACCGCGCCTTCGCGCTGATCATCGGCTCGAACCTGGCGCAGCCGAAGGTCTACGTGCACCGCGATTACATGCCGCGCAACCTGATGGTGTGCGAGCCGAATCCCGGCATCCTCGACTTCCAGGATGCCGTGTACGGCCCGATCACCTACGACGTCGCATGCCTCTTCAAGGACGCGTTCCTCAGCTGGGAGGAGGAGCGGGTGCTCGACTGGACGATCCGCTACTGGGAGAAGGCGCGCCGCGGCGGCCTGCCGGTCGATCCGGACTTCAGCCGGTTCTGGCGCGACTGCGAGTGGATGGGGCTGCAGCGCCACCTTAAGGTAGCCGGCATCTTCGCGCGCCTCGGGTATCGAGACGGCAAGCGGCAGTACCTCGAGGATACGCCGCGCTTCCTCGGCTACGTCCGCCCGGTCGTCGAGCGCTACCGCGCGCTCGCTCCGCTCGCCCGGCTCCTCGACGCGCTCGAAGGGCGGACGCCCGAAGTGCGCCATACATTCTGAAATGAAGGTCATGCTCCTGGCGGCGGGAAGAGGCGAGCGGATGCGCCCGCTCACCGACGCGACGCCGAAGTCGCTGCTTCCCGCCGGCGGCAAGCCGGTGGTCGCGTGGCTGATCGAGCGCCTCGCGGGCGCGGGCTTCCGGGAGCTGGTGCTCAACCACGCCCAGCTCGGGTGGATGATCGAGGCGGTGCTCGGCGACGGCGAGCGCTTCGGCGTCCGGATCCGGTACTCGCACGAGCCCGAGGCGCTCGAGACCGCGGGCGGTATCGCGAACGCGATGCCGCTGCTGGGCGAAGCGCCGTTCCTGGCGGTGAACGGCGATCTCTACACCGATTTCCCGTTCGAGCGCGCGCGAGCGGCTCTGGACGACGACGCCCTGGCGCATCTGGTGCTGGTCGACAACCCGCCGCACCATCCCGGCGGCGACTTCGCCCTGTCGGACCGGCGCGTCGCGAACGCCGGCGCGCCGATGCTGACCTTCAGCGGCATCGGCGTCTACCGGCCGGCGCTCTTCGCCGGCATCGCGCGCGGGACCCGGGCCCAGCTTGCGCCGCTGCTCCGCGAGGCGGCCGCGAGCGGCCGCGTCACCGGCGAGCGCTTTCGCGGCCGCTGGCTCGACATCGGGACGCCCGAGCGGCTCGCGGCGCTCGATGCGGAGCTGAAGGCGAGCCGTGCTTGAGCCTCCCCCGGTGGACGAGATCACGCCGCGGGCGACCGAGTGGGGGAAGCGCACTTGATCCGCAGCCGGCGGGGACCCAGAATCCGGAGGCGTGAGGTTTCGAGGTGACGCTAGAGCCGATGACCGACATCACTTCCTACCGCGCTCGCCGCGCCGCAGTGCTCGAGCGCATGGGGGCGGGCATCGCGATCCTGCCCACGGCGCCGGAGCGGCTGCGCAGCCGGGACAGCGACTACCTCTATCGCTTCGACAGCTACTTCTACTACCTGACCGGCTTCCCGGAGCCCGAGGCGGTCCTCGTGCTCATTGCGGGCGCCGAGCCCAGGTCGATCCTGTTCTGCCGCGAGAAGCACCTCGAGCGCGAGCTCTGGGAAGGCTTCCGCTACGGCCCCGAGGCGGCGCGCGAAGCGTTCGCCTTCGACGCCGCGCACCCCATCGCCAAGCTCGACGAGGAGCTGCCGCGCCTGATGGCGAATCAGCCGCGGCTCCACTACGCGGCCGGCATGGACCCCGCGTGGGACGCCCGGATCCTGCGCTGGCTGAACGAGGTTCGCGCGCTCGCCCGCACCGGCGTCACGGCCCCCGCCGAGATCCACGACCTGCGCGCGATCCTCGACGCGATGCGGCTCGTGAAGGACGAGCACGAGCTCGGGGTGATGCGCAGCGCCGCGGCGATCTCGACCGGCGCGCATGTGCGCGCGATGCGGACGGTGCGGCCCGGGATGATGGAGTACGAGATCGAGGCCGAGCTGCTGTACGAGTTCCGGCGCCGCGGCGCGCAGTTCCCGGCCTACTGGCCGATCGTCGCGGGGGGGCCGAACGCCTGCGTCCTGCACTATAGGAACAACGATCGGCGCCTCGGCGACGGCGAGCTCCTGCTGATCGACGCCGGGTGCGAGCTCGACGGCTATGCGTCCGACATCACCCGGACGTTCCCGGTGAACGGGAAGTACAGCGGCCCGCAGGCCGCCATCTACGAGCTGGTGCTGGCTGCCCAGGCGGAGGCGATCGCGGCGGTCAAGCCCGGCACCCCATGGAACGCGCCGCATGAGGCCGCGGTGAAAGTGCTCGCCCAGGGGTTCGTGGACCTCGGCCTGTGCCAGGGCACGCTCGAGGAGGTGCTGGAAAAGGAGGACTACAAGCGCTTCTACATGCACCGGACCGGCCATTGGCTCGGGCTCGACGTTCACGACGTGGGCGAGTACAAGGAGCAGGGACAGTGGAAGCCGCTTCAGCCCGGCATGGCGCTCACCGTCGAGCCGGGCTGCTACGTGCGACCGGGCGAGGGCGTGCCGGAACGCTTCTGGAACATCGGCGTGCGCATCGAGGACGACGCGGTGGTCACCGCGACCGGCTGCGAGATCCTGACCCGGGCCGCGCCGAAGCGCATCGACGAGATCGAGGCGTTGATGCGGGACGCTCACGGCCCCTCGTCAAAGGGGGCGGTGAAGCGCAGCGGGGGATTTGCCGCGTCAAAGGGGACGGTGAAGTGAAACGTGGCGGGGGACCTCGGGAGCGCAACTCCTCAGACGCCCGCGGCCTTCAGCCATCCGCTGCACGCAGCGGGCCCGCGTGCGACATCCTGATCGCCGGCGGCGGGCCGGTCGGGGCCGCCGTCGCGCTGGGCCTGCGCGGGATCGGGCTCGACGTGGCGCTGGTCGAGCCGGACGCGCGGCCTTCGGCCGCCTTCCGGCCGATCGCCCTGTCCCATGGCAGCCGGCAGATTCTCGAGCGCCTCGAGCTGTTCGGGCGGTTCGCCGCGACGCCGATCGAGACGATCCACGTCTCTCAGGCGGGTGGCTTCGGGCGCACCGTGATCCGGCGTGAAGACCACGGCGTGCCCGCGCTCGGCTATGTCTGCGACGCCAGCGCGCTCGCCGCAGTTCTGGCCGAGGCGACGTCCGCGCAGCGCGTCGCCGGGCACGTCGCCGGGTGGCGAGCCGAGGGCGAGGCGATCCGTGTGGTGGTCGACACGGGCAGCGGGAGCCGCGAGGTCGTGGCGCGGCTGCTCGTGCTCGCCGACGGGACTCAGATTTCCGGCGACGATCTCGCGATGCGGGATTACGGTCAGACCGCCATCGTTGCGCAGGTGCGCACCGAGATCGTGCGGCGCGGTACCGCCTGGGAGCGATTCACCGACGACGGGCCGCTCGCGCTGCTGCCGGATGGCGACGGCGCTTCCGCGCTCGTGTGGACCGTGCGCGCTGGCGAGGCAGCCCGCCTGCTCGAGGCAAGTGGTGAGCGCTTCCTCGCGTCGCTCGGCGCGCGGTTTGGCCATCGGCTCGGGAGGTTCATCGCGGCCGGGCCGCGCTCGAGCGTTCCGCTGCGGCTCGTGTTCCGGCGCTCCAACGTCGCCGGGGCAAGGGCGGTGGCGGTCGGCAACGCGGCGCAGACGCTGCACCCGGTCGCTGGCCAGGGGCTCAACCTCGGGTTGCGCGACGCGATCGAGCTCGCCGCATTGATCCGCCGCACCGACCCGGCGGCGCTCGGCGGCGAGGCCTTCCTCGCGGAGTATCGCGCCCGGCGGCGCGTCGACCGGCTCGCCGCGATCGGCGTGACCAACTTCCTGGCCGGGATCTTCGGGAATCCGAGCCCGCCCCTGCGCGCCGCGCGCGGTCTCGGGCTCGTCGCGCTCGATCTCGTCCCGCCGGCGCGCCGCGCGTTCGCCCGGCGGATGATGCTCGGTCTTCGCGGCGCGCCCTGACTTCGAGCGCGGCGCGAGGCAACCCCGCCGATTTCCATCGCGGCGGCGCGAAGCAATCATCGCGCCGACCTCGCGCACCGCGCAACATGAAGACTCGCGCGGAAATCTGCGGTGAATCAGTATTTTCTTCTGATTGATGGACGCAGCCTGCGCGCGAGCGCGGTGCACTCGCGCGCAGGCTGCGGTTTCGGTCGCGCGGAGCGCACAATTTCGTTTCCAAGCCGAAAAGTTTGAGCGTAGAATCGCGCTCCTCCCACAAGAAATTCCCCCGTTCGACGCATGCGGATCGGCACGCACGTGCTGCGGAATAATCTTTTCGTCGCGCCGATGGCAGGCGTCACGGATCGGCCCTTCCGCCGCCTCTGCAAGCGATTCGGCGCCGGGCTCGCGGTGTCGGAGATGGTCGCGTCGGACCCGCGGCTCCGCGCGACCGAGAAGTCACGCCGCCGCACCGATCATCGCGGCGAGCCGGAGCCGATCTCGGTGCAGATCGCGGGCGCCGACCCCGAGATGATGGCGGAGGCCGCCCGCGACCAGGTCGACGGCGGGGCCCAGATCATCGACGTCAACATGGGCTGCCCGGCGAAGAAGGTCTGCAGCCAGGCCGCCGGGTCGGCGCTGCTGCGCGACGAGGCGCTGGTCGCGAGGATCCTGGGGGCGGTCGTGAAGGCCGTCGACACCCCCGTGACGCTCAAGATCCGGACCGGTTGGGCTCCCGAGAGCCGCAACGCGGTGCGCGTCGCGAAGATCGCCGAGGAGAGCGGCGTTCGCCTCCTCGCGATCCACGGCCGTACCCGGGCCTGCGGGTACGCGGGCAGCGCCGAGTACGAGACCATCCGCGAGGTGAAGCAGGCCACGCGACTCCCGGTGGTGGCGAACGGCGACATCACGACGGCGGAGGACGCCAAGCGCGTGCTCGATTACACCGGGGCCGACGGCCTCATGATCGGGCGCGCGGCCCAGGGGGCGCCGTGGCTCTTCCGGGAGATCGAGCACTATCTGGCGACGGGCCACAAGCCGGCTCCGCCGACCGCCGCGGAGATCCGCGAAGTCCTGGTCGCGCACCTCGAGGAGCTGTACCAGCTCTACGGGCGGGAGACCGGCGTCAAGGTCGCGCGCAAGCACATCGGCTGGTATGCGAAGGGGCTCGCCCGCTCGGCCGAGCTCCGCGAAAGGGTGAACCGACTCGAGTCGTGCGAGGAGCAGCTCGCGGAGGTGGAGCGCTTCCTCGCCGGGCTCGGGCAACGAGAACCATCCCCGTGCTACGACAATCAAAAGGAGTTGGCGGCATGAGGCAGACGTCGAGCGAGATCTCCGAGACCGTGCGCAAGTCGCTGGAGCGCTACTTCAAGGACCTGGACGGCGAGCGGCCGCGATCGATCTACGACATGGTGCTCAAGAACGTGGAAAAACCGATGCTCGAGGCGGTGCTCGACAAGGCCGAGGGCAACCAGACCATCGCCGCCGAGATGCTCGGCATCAATCGCAACACCCTGCGGAAGAAGATCCAGCAGCACAAGATAAAAGTGTGACGGTTGGCGGATGACGGTGACGGGTGACGCGGGGCGCCATCCGCATTACCCTTGATCCGTGACCAGTCACCCGCGATGGACATCCGCATCAGGCAGGCGCTGATCAGCGCCTCCGACAAGACCGGACTGGTCGAGCTCGCGCGCGCGCTCGCGCGGCTCGGCGTCGGCATCCTCTCCACCGGCGGCACTGCGAAGCTGCTGTCGGCGAACGGCATCAAGGTCACCGAGGTCGCCGACTACACGGGCTACCCCGAGATGCTGGACGGCCGGCTGAAGACGCTCCACCCCAAGATCCACGGCGGTCTCCTCGCGCGGCGGGATGTGCCCGACCACATGGCGGCAATCAAGGACGCCGGCGCCGAGCCGATCGACCTGGTCGTCGTCAATCTCTATCCTTTCCAGCAGACGGTCGCCCGGAGCGATTGCACCCTCGACGAGGCGGTCGAGAACATCGACATCGGCGGCCCGACCATGGTGCGCGCGGCGGCGAAGAATCACGCCGGCGTGGCGGTGGTGACCGATCCGGTGGACTACGCGGCCGTCATCGCCGAGCTCGAGCGGAGCGGCGGTCGGCTCGCCGCCGCGACGCGGCTCGCGCTCGCGAAGAAGGCCTTCGCGCACACCGCGGCCTACGACGCGGCGATCGCGAACTACCTCACCGGCCTCGACGCCGGACTGAAGCTCGCGCCCTTCCCCGACCGTCTGACGCTGCAGTGGGAGAAGCTCGAGGAGCTGCGCTACGGCGAGAACCCGCACCAGCTCGCCGCCTTCTACCGCGACCCTGCGCCGGCTGCCGGAAGCCTCGCCGGCTACCGGCAGCTCCAGGGCAAGGCACTCTCCTACAACAACATCGCCGACGCCGACGCGGCCTGGGAGTGCGTGAAGACGTTCGAGCGGCCGGCGTGCGTGATCGTCAAGCACGCGAATCCGTGCGGCGTCGCTCAAGGCACCGACCCGCTCACCGCCTATCAGCGTGCGTTCCAGACCGACCCGACCTCGGCCTTCGGCGGGATCATCGCGTTCAATCGCGCGCTCGACGGGGCGACCGCCGACGCGGTGGCAAAGCAGTTCGTCGAAGTCGTGATCGCCCCCGAGGTCGCCGCCGCGGCGTTGACGGTGCTCGCCGGCAAGCAGAACGTGCGCGTGCTCGCGGTGCCGATGCGCGACGAGGTCCAACGCTACGACCTGAAACGGGTGGGAGGCGGCGTGCTCGTCCAGACGCCGGACTCGCGCAACGTCGTCTCGGCCGACCTCAAGGTCGTCAGCCGGCGTTCCCCGACGCCGGCGGAGCTCGAGGATCTGCTCTTCGCCTGGCGCGTCGCGAAGTTCGTGAAATCGAACGCCATCGTGTTCGCGGGCGGCGGCATGACGCTCGGTGTGGGCGCCGGCCAGATGAGCCGCGTCGACAGCGCGCGGCTCGCGTCGCTCAAGGCGCAGAGCGCGGGGCTCTCGCTCGCGGGGTCGGTGGTCGCCTCCGACGCGTTCTTCCCGTTCCGCGACGGCGTCGATGTGGTCGCGCAGGCGGGCGCGAAGGCCGTCATCCAGCCGGGCGGCAGCGTGCGCGACGACGAGGTGATCGGCGCGGCCGACGAGCTCGGGCTCGCGATGGTGTTCACCGGCGTCCGCCACTTCCGACACTGAGAATCCCAGTTCGGCTGCGGTTCCCTGAATGAAGCTCCTCGTCATCGGCGGCGGCGGCCGGGAACACGCGATCGCCTGGAAGCTTGCGCAGAGCCCGCGCGTCCAGAAGGTGTTCGTCGCGCCCGGCAACGGCGGCACGGCGCGCGAGCCCGGCGTCCAGAACGTTCCCATCGCCGACCTCGGCGAGCTCGCCGATTTCGCCGCGCGCGAGAACGTCCAGCTCACCGTCGTGGGGCCCGAAGCACCGCTCGCCGCGGGGGTCGTCGATCTCTTCCGCGCGCGGGGCTTGCGGATCTTCGGCCCGACGAGGACCGCCGCGCAGCTCGAGAGCTCAAAGGCGTTCGCCAAGAGCTTCCTCTTCCGCCATCGCATCCCCACGGCCGGTTATCAGAGCTTCACCGAGGCGCGCGCGGCGCACGCTTATGTCGACGCGAAAGGCGCGCCGATCGTCGTGAAGGCCGACGGCCTCGCCGCGGGGAAAGGGGTCGTGGTCGCGACGACGACGGACGAAGCGCACGCGGCGGTCGACCGGCTCCTGGTCGAGCGCTCGATGGGCGATGCCGGCAGCCGGCTGGTGATCGAGGACTACCTGGACGGCGAGGAAGTGAGCTTCATCGTGCTCGCCGACGGCGAGAGTAGCCTCGCCCTCGCCACGACCCAGGACCACAAGCGGCTGCGCGACGGCGACGATGGCCCCAACACGGGCGGCATGGGCGCGTACTCTCCCGCACCGGTCGTCACGCCCGCGCTTCACGCGCGGATCGTCCGGGAGATCGTCGCGCCGACCGTGCGCGGGCTGGCGCGAGACGGCATTCCGTACTCGGGCTTCCTGTATGCGGGGCTGATGATCGATCGGGCGGGGAACCCAAGGGTGCTCGAGTTCAACTGCCGGCTCGGCGACCCGGAGACCCAGCCGATCCTCATGCGGCTGAAGAGCGACCTGCTCGAGCTCATCGACGCCGCGCTCGGCGGCCGGCTCGACCGCACCGAGGCCGAATGGGACCGGCGCGCCGCGCTCGGCGTCGTGCTCGCCGCGGCGAACTATCCCGAGACGCCGCGCAAGGGCGACGCGATCGCCGACCTCCCGCCGGACGGCGAGGACCATCACATCTTCCACGCTGGCACCGCACTCCGCGACGGACGGCTCGTGACCGACGGCGGGCGGGTGCTGTGCGTCACCGCGCTCGGCGACAGCATCAAGCTCGCGCAGCGGCGCGCCTACGAGATCGCGTCCGCGATCCGCTTCGAAGGCATGCAGTACCGGCGCGACATCGGCTTTCGCGCGATCGGCCCGCGCAAGAGCTGAGCCGCGTCGCTGTGGTTAAATGCGGCGCATGAATGTCGCCGCAGTCAGGGGCTACTTCACCGCCCTTCAGGATCGCATCGTCGCCGCGCTCGAGGCGGTCGACGGCGGGAAGTTTCGCCGCGACGCCTGGACGCGCGCCGAGGGGGGCGGCGGCGATTCGCGCGTCATCGAGGCGAGCGGCGTCCTGGAGCGCGGCGGCGTCAACTTCTCGCACGTTTCCGGAGCGCGGCTTCCGGCCTCCGCCACCGCCGCGCGGCCGGAGCTCGCCGGGCGCGGCTTCGAGGCCATGGGCGTTTCGGCTGTGATGCATCCCGGCAATCCATACGTGCCGACGGTGCACATGAACGTGCGTTGCCTCCTCGCGACGCGCGACGGCGAGGCGCCGGTGTGGTGGTTCGGCGGTGGAATGGATCTCACGCCGTACTACGGCTTCGAGGAGGACGCGGTCCACTTCCATCGCAGCTGCAAGGACGCGCTTGCGCCGTTCGGTCCGGATCTCCATCCGCGATTCAAGCGCTGGTGCGACGAGTACTTCCATCTCCGCCACCGCAGCGAGCCCCGCGGCGTCGGCGGCATCTTCTTCGACGACTTGAGCGCGCCGGACTTCGACACGTGCTTCGCCCTGGTGCGCAGCGTCGGCGACCATTTCCTGCCGGCGTACCTGCCGATCGTGGAGCGCCGCCGCGAGACGCCGTACGGCGAGCGCGAGCGGGAGTTCCAGGCGTACCGGCGCGGGCGCTACGTGGAGTTCAACCTGGTGTACGACCGCGGGACGCTGTTCGGGCTGCAGTCCGGCGGCCGTACCGAGTCGATCCTGATGTCGCTCCCGCCGGTCGGGAAGTGGCGCTACGACTGGGCACCCGAGCCGGGAACGCCGGAGGCGCGGCTGTACGAGGCGTTTCTCGTACCGCGCGACTGGGTCTAGTCAGCACCCGAGCTGCCGGGCGAGGTCGACGAAGTCCTTCGCGTTGAAGTCGAACCGCGCCTCGGGCGGCACGTCCTGCTTCGCCCCGAACTCCATCGGCCGCCGGACGAGGGCCGTTCGCAAGCCCGTGCGCGCCGCCGCGTCGAGGTCGTCCTTGTGCGCGGCGACCATCATGACCTCGCCGGGCTCGAGGCCGAGCAGCCGCGCCGCGCCCAGATAGGCCTCCGGGTCGGGCTTGTAGTGGCCGAAGAGCTCGGCCGACAGGATGCAGTCCCACGGCA
>Ga0184637_10002025_pt1 | contig 13187 bp, 10 predicted proteins | sample PLM3_127_b2_FD_133143 | JGI IMG/M metagenome (GOLD analysis project Ga0184637, IMG submission 133143) | Groundwater sediment microbial communities from an aquifer in East River, Colorado, USA - PLM3_127_b2 | ecosystem: Environmental > Terrestrial > Soil > Riparian zone | place: USA: East River...
ATGGTGCCTACCGGCGCCAAGGTCGGCATCGATGCAACCATCGGCGAAGGCATTCCGCGCGAGCGCTTCGAGCGCATCTCCTACGCCTACGCCGACCGCGCCAGGATTAATGATTATGTCGCGGGCAAAGCCGATAAGTCGCCGGTCATCGTCAATGCATCGGCCGACCAGGTCGCGCAACTCGCGCAGAAGATACATGCCTTGATCGAGAAAACGCCCCAATATTATTCCGAGATTGGTGAGCGGTTCGCTGATCACGATTTTCAATCGATCATGCGCGCGCTCGGCCAGTTGCACGTCCAAGAGAAATTGTGTCAGGACCCGCGCGGTCGCATGTGCATACGCGGTTCCGGATTCGCCGCCAGGCCGCCAGCGAAAGCTTGATATACGGGCATTGGGCACGCATGATGACCCGGTTGTCACTGAATACTCAAGCGACGAGAAACCAAGGGAGATTTTCGATTGCGAGGAAACCCGGAATGCTTTTCCTGACCGAGAAGGACGTAAAGCAGGCCCTGGAAGGTGGCGAAACGGCTCGCGAGGCCGTGGAGGTCATCGAGCAAGTGCTCAAGCAGCAGTCCGAGGGGAGTACGTATCATCTCAAGCGGTACACCATGACGCACCCGCAGCATCCGGGTCATCTCTGGCATAACGTCCGGATTCTGCCCGGCATGGTCCCTGGCGTCGGGGCTGCCGCCGTTCGTGTTTATTCGGGCTTCCGGGGTACCAATCGGTCGGAGGTGATCTGCCTGTTTGACTGGTCCGGCATGGAAATGGTCGCCATCATTTCCGACTATCATCTTCATGCCATACGAACTGCTTCGCCGTACGGCGTTGCGGCAAAATACCTCGCCAAACCGGAGTCGGCCACTCTCGGTATCATCGGCACGGGCCGGTACGCCCGCGGGATGGCCCAGGCGGTATGCGCGGTACGCCCCATTCGAAAGATCAAGGTTTACAGCCGCGACCCCAAGAATGTCCGCAGCTTCAGCGATTCCATGCAAAAGGCCCTCGAGATCGAGATCCTGCCGGCCGCCAACGGGCGCGACGCGGTGAAAAACGCGGACATCATGATCACCGCTACCAGCGGCAACACCATCGTTTTCGAGGGGGGTTGGCTCGAACCTGGCGTTCTGTACATGTCGCTCGCGCCGGGTGAATGTGACGAGAATACGGTATTGCGTTCGCGGGTATTCCTGTCCGGGAGCGACCAGGTCCTCGGAGACAACCCTCCTCGCAAGCCTTTCGATTCCCTGCTTTCAAGCGGGAGATTCAGGCCCGAGGATGTTGCGGCCGAGTTTTGCGACGTCGTAGCCGGAAAAAAAGCCGGGCGTCAGAGCGCGGAGGAAATCATCTTTTATGAATCACCGGGCATGGGCATCCTCGATGCCGGCATAGGGCACTGGGTCTACACCCGGGCTGTCCAGAAAGGACTCGGAACAAACCTGCCCTTCGGGGAAGAGGAGCGATAGCCAGCGCGGACAGGTCAAGAAAGCCATAACACGAGATAACAAATGGCCAAATTGAAGCTGACTCTGGCAATGGACAGGTATGATTTCCTGCAACCTTTTCAGGAGGGGAAGGTTCAGGCTGAAGGACTGGACATCGACTGGATCACGCTGGACAGCAAGCAACGTCATGACCGCATGTACCACGATGGCGCCTATGATGCATGCGAGTTCACGATGGCAGGCTATCTGGTTGCAAGGTCCAGGAATATCGATTGGTTACAGGCTATCGCTTTTTTTCCTCGCCGGATGTTCGGCCACAAATATTGTTTTGTCCGGGCAGGGTCGGAATTCAGGAAACCCTCTGACCTGAGAGGCCGCAGAATCGGGATCCGAACGTACGAGAACACCCTCGCCGTCATGGTCAAGGGCATGTTTGCCCACGACTACGGGCTTCCTCTGGAGGACGTCACCTGGGTTTGCGTCAACAACGAGCTGGTCGGTACCAAACCGCCCCCAACCATCAAGATCGAGCAACTCAAGGCAGGAAAAAAACTTGAAGATCTATTGGTTGCCGGAGAGATCGATGCGACTGTGGAACCTGGCCTGCCGCAGAGCTGGTTGGAAGGTAAGGGAACCGTCGCTCGTCTATTTCCCGATTTTCAGAAGGAAGAGCAAGAGTACTACAAGCGAACGCGCGTCTTTCCCATCATGCACCCTGTCGTAATCAAGAAAGAGGTCCTTGACCGCGCTCCCTGGGTCGCCAAGAGCCTTTTCGACGCAGTCAACGAAAGCCAGAGGCTTTACGCGCAGTTCATGCAGCAACCCCATCGCCTGAGCTTCGCGTGGGCTGCATCGTATCTGGAGCAAGAGAGGTCGCTGTTTGGCGGAAACCCTTTTCGTCAGGGATTGCGCGCGAACCGTCACGATCTCCAGACGATGATCGGTTTTGCCGAAGAGCAGGGATTACTCGCCAGGCCACTGACGGTGGATGAGCTCTTTACGGTAGACATGAGGGAAACGTGAACAGGCGCACGATTCCGGCGTCAAGAACCCAACCCGTTCTAAGCACCTAGGTAGGCCTTCTTGACGTGCGGGTTGTTGAGAAGCTCCGGACCGGCGCCGGTCAGGGTGACGCGGCCCTGCTCGAGCACGTAGGTGCGGTCCGACAGCTCAAGGGCGGCGAAGGCGTTCTGTTCGACCATGACGACCGTCACGCCGCCGGCGCGCACCTGCTTGATGATGTCGAAGGTACGCTCGACGAGATTCGGCGCCAGGCCGAGCGAAGGCTCGTCGAACAGAATAAGCTTGGGCCGCGACATCAACGCCCGCGAGATGGCGAGCATCTGCTGCTCGCCGCCCGACAGCGTGCCCGCGGCTTGATTCTGCCTCTCGTAGAGGATCGGAAAGCGGTCGAAGAGCTGCTGCATGTCAGCCTCAATGCCGGTCGAATCCTTTCTCAGGTAGCAGCCCATCTCGAGGTTTTCGCGCACGGTCATGTAAGGAAAGACGCGCCGCCCCTCCGGGCAGTGCGCGATCCCAAGCTGCAGGATGCGGCGAGCCGACGCTCGCGTGATGTCCTCGCGCTCGAAGGTGATGCGGCCGGCGCTGGACGCAAGCACGCCGGAGATCGCCTTCAAGGTGGTCGTTTTTCCCGCGCCATTGGCGCCGATGAGGCTGACCAGCTCACCTTGTTTCACGTCAAGCGAGAGATCCCGCACGGCGACCACCTTGCCGTAGCGGCATTCCAGCCCCTCAACCTCGAGCACGGGCGTACCTCTCGCCGAGATAGGCGCGGATCACCTCGGGATCACGCTGGATCTGCGCCGGCGTGCCATTGGCGATAATGCGGCCCTGGTTCAGACACACGATACGGTCGGAGACCCCCATCACCATATTCATGTCGTGCTCGACGAGCAGCACGGTGATGCCCAAGCTGCGGATCTCGGCGAGCTTCTTCATGAAGTTCGCGGTTTCCGCCGGATTCATGCCCGAAACCGGCTCATCCAGCAACAGGAGATTCGGCTTCGCCGCGAGCGCGATTGCAATCTCCAGGAGCCGCTGCTCGCCATAGGGCAGCGCACCCCCGAGCTCGTCAGCACGGGCCGCGAGACCGACGAACTCGAGGATCCGTCGCGCCTCGGCCTCAAGCGCGCGCTCTTCGCGTGCGACCGACGGCAGGCCGAAGATGATCGCGAGCGCCCGCTGCTTCGACCAGAGATGGAGTCCGATCAGGATGTTGTCGAGCACGGTGCGGCCCCCGAATACGCTCGTCTTCTGAAAGGTCCGCACGAGGCCGAGTTCAGCGATCTGGTTCGGCTTGAGGCCGTTCAGACGCCGGCCGCGATAGAGGATCTCGCCCGCGGCCGGCGGCAGGTAGCCGGTGATGGCGTTGAACGCGGTGGTCTTGCCGGCGCCGTTCGGACCGATGAGAGAAAGCACCTCGCCGTCCCTTACCTCGAGCGTCATGTCCTCGATGGCGACGAGGCCGCCGAAGCGGACGGCGAGCCCGTTCACCCTGAGCGGGATGTCAGGCTTCGTCGCCGGGGCAGCCGCAGGCGTCATCGCCCCGGCCGTCCCGTGGGCGTCGCCGCGGCCGACCGGCCCCGCCCCTCGCGGTGCTCCCGCTGATGCCACCACTTGCGCGCCGCCGGGACGATGCCCTCGGGCAGGAAGTAGAGGACCAGAACCATCAGGACGCCATAAAAGATCCACTGCAACTCGGGCTTGATCTCGAACACCCGAAGAATCTCGGGAAGCAATCCGAAGATTAGGCCGCCGACGATCGGACCCGCCAGCGTACCCTTGCCGCCGGTCACGACCATGATCACCATGGTCACCGTGTAGAAGAACAGGAAAACGTCGGGATCGACGATGCGGATGTAGTGCGCGTAGAGCGCACCGGCGGAGCCAGCCATCGCCGCCGAAACGACGGTCGTGAGGACGAGATAGCGCGTCACGTCGACACCGACGGCAGTCGCGAGCGGTTCGTTCTCCTTGAGTGCGATCATGGCACGGCCTGCGCGAGAAAGAACGAGCCGGCGGACGACCACGTAGGAGACCACCGCGACCGTGAGCACGAGCCAATAGTTCTCGGGCTTCTTCCAGAAGGTGTGCTCGCCGAGACCTGGCAGCCAAAGCGTGAGCGGCGGAATGTTGTTCAAGGCCATCGGCCCCTGCGTCAGCTCGACCCAGTTGACCGCAACGAGCCGTACTACCTCGGCGAAGCTGATCGAGACGATAACGAAGTAGGCACCGCGCACCTTGAAGGCAATCTTGCCGATAAACCAGCCGCACAGCCCGGCGACCACGACCGCGACTGGAATGGCGAGCCAGACCGGCTTCGGTTCCATCCCGACAACGGCGTCGGACGTCACATGCACGCTGAAACCGAGCGACATCAGCGCGCTCACGTAGGCACCGATGCCGAAGAAGGCGACGTGGCCGAGCGAGAGCTGCCCGGTGTAGCCGAGAAGCAGGTTCAGGCTCATCGCCGCGATGATGAATATTCCCGTGATGACGAGGACATGCACCACGTAAAGATTCTCCATCCAAAGCGGGATGGAGAAGAGGAACAGCATCCAGAGCGCGGTCAGTGCCTTCTTCACCCGACTCCTTCCTTCTGCGCAAACAGCCCCGTCGGCCTGAAGACGAGGACCATAATGATCAGTAGAAAGCCCATGGCGTCGCGATAGCCCGAGGATATGTAGCCGGCCCCGAGCTCTTCGACAAAGGCCAGAATGAATCCGCCGATGGTCGCGCCGACGACGTTGCCGAGTCCGCCAAGAATGACGATCGCGAAGGCCTTGAGGGCCGCGAGGTCCCCCATGGTCGGGTAGGCAACGAAGACCGGGCCCAGGAGCGCGCCCGCCGCGGCGGCGAGACCAGAGCCGAGGGCGAAGGTCGCAGTATTGATCGTCCCGATCTGGATGCCCATGAGGGCCGCTGTCTCCCGGTCCTGAAAAGTCGCGCGCATGGCCTTGCCTAGCCTGGTATGGTTGATGAGAACGTAGGTACCGACGATCAGGACAAGCGCGACGGCGAAGACGAACACGCGGTTCCAGGCGACCGAAACCGGGCCGATGACGAGGGGCGCCGCGGGAAACGGGCTGTCGATCGACTTGGCGACTCCGGTCCAGATGAGTTGCTCGGTGTTTTGCAGCGCGATCCAGGCGCCGATCATCACGAGCATAGTGGTGTCAATGTTGGCGCTGCGCAGCTTGCGTAAGAGCGTGATTTCGATAATCGCACCGAGCGCCACGCCGAGCACGACGGCGAGCACGAGTGCAAGGAAAAAGTTCACCTCCAGCAGCATGACGAGCATGTACATCATGTAGGCGCCAAAGGCGTAAAGCTCGCCGTGCGTGAAGTTCACGACGCGCATGATGCCGAAGATCAGGGTGAGGCCGATGCCGAGGAGCGCGTAGATGCCGCCGAGCATCAGCGCGTTCAGGCCGTGCTGGAGCAGCTGGTCCAAGGCTCAGGCTCCGAAGACGCGCGACCGACGGGCGGCGGCGCGGAAACCCATGCAGCACGGCAAATGGCGGTCGCGCCGACGCGGACCCGCAGCGCCCATGGAGATGGGCGCTGCGGGTCGCACCGGGTGCCTGTCGCTCGCCTACAGTTTTGTGACTTTGCCGTTCTCGATCTTCACGACGTACACGGCCGGTATGCTCTGGCCGCTTTCCTTGCCCGCAGGGCCCTGCTTGATAAAGGCGATGTCACCGTTGACGCCCTTCACCTTGACGTTCCAGAGCGCCTTCTGGATCGCCGCCGGTTCGGCCTTGCCCGCGGCCTTGATCGCCGCGACGATCGTCATGACGCCATCGTAGCCGCGGAATCCCTCGGTCAGGCCCCCGACGTGATGCTTGCGCGCGTTCCACTCGGCCACGAACTTCTTGGCGATGTCCGGGTACTTCACGGCGTCCGGAAACCAGGGCGTAAAGAATACCAGGTGCATCGAACCGCTCGCGGCGTCGCCCGCCTGCTGGATCAGCTGATCGGGCGAGTTCGAGCCGCCGGTGGTAATGATACGGGCCTTGAGCTGCTGCTCCTTGGCCTGCTTCAGGATCAAGGTGATCTGCTCGACTGCCGTGGTCACGAACAGGGTGTCGCTGCCCGCGGCCTTGATCTTCGCGAGTTGCGCCGAAAAGTCGATGGCCTTCGGATCCATCGTCTCCATGACGCCGATCTGGACGCCCTGCCCCTTCAGCATCTCCGAGAACTCCTGGGCCGCGCCGAGGCCGAAGTCGTTGTTGGTCGAGAGGAAGTCGGCCTTCTTGATGCCGAGGGTCTTGACCATGGGCGCGAACGCCCTGGCCTCCATCTGCGAGGTCGGGCTGATGCGGAAGATCCATGGGTTGCCCGAGGTCGTGATCTTGCCCGACGACGAGGTCTCGACCACCATCGGCACACCGTACTCCATGAGCCTCGGCATGACGGCAAGCGTCAGGGTCGAACTCCATGCCCCCATCAGCACCGGCACCTTCTCCCTGGCGATCAGCTTCTCGGCGGTGGCCACCGCTTCCGTCGGGTTCGACTTGTTGTCCTCGATGACGAGCTGGATCTTCCTGCCCAGCACCCCGCCTGCCCTGTTGACATGGTCTTCGGCGATCTTGGCGCCCTGCGCCACATAGTTGCCGGAGGCCGCGAAGGCGCCGGTCAGCGGTTGGGTGACGCCGATCTTGATCACATCCTGCCCGGCGACGGGACCCGAGAAGAGCGCAACTGCCACGACCGTGGCACCGAGAGACTTGCATAGACCCGATTTCATGGCTACCTCCCTTGGTTGGTGTGACGTCGACGCCCACTTGCGAACGGCGCGACCAAACGACGGAAAGCTAATCCCCGATCACTTATTACTTGTTTTGACTTGTTCTTAGATCAGTAACACAAAACCACACCTCATAGTAATCGAGCCGGTTGCGGCGGACAAGGCGCTCGGCGCGGGCCAATCTCCACCGACCTTTGGGCTATGTAGCCCAAGAAGCTCATGCTATTGTAGAAAAAATAGTATAAGTTACGCAATAGCCGGTCCAAACTCGACGGAATGACCCATGGGAGATTACGCCGCCGACACCACGCGGCAAAGCCTGCGCGGCTTTCTCGACATGGTCGAGCGTGATTTCCCCGACGAAATCCTCCGCATCCGCACCCCAGTCCGACCCGATCTCGACATTACCTCACTCGTCTTCGAGCTCGAGCGCGCAGGCCGAAGCCCGGTCGTCGTTTACGAGAACGTCGAAGGCCACACCATGCCGGTGGTCACCAACATCGCCGGCAACCGCAAGTTGCTCGCGGCCTGCCTCGGTGTCAAGCCGGCGGACCTGCCAACCGCGTTTCGCGAGCGCTGCCAGAAGTACATTCCTTGCGAAGTGGTCAAGGTCGCGCCGTGGCAGGAGGTCGTGCTCGAGGGTGACCAGGTTGATCTAACCAGGCTGCCGATCCCACTGCACTTCTCGGTCGATGCCGCGCCCTACATCACGGCGGGCCAGATCGCGGCGCGCGATCCGGTCACCGGAGTCGACACCACCGGCTTCCATCGGTTGATGCTTAAAGGCAAGAACCGCCTGGGCGTCTCGCTTCACTCGCGTCGGCGCATGCACGAGTTTCACCGCCGCGCCGAGGAGCGCGGGCACGCTCTTCCCGCCGCGATCACGCTCGGCGTTCATCCACTCCATTACATGGGCTCGATGGTCTACGCCTACCCGCCGCACGTGCGCAAATTCGAAATCATCGGCGGCCTCTTCGGCGAACCCTATCGGCTGGCAAAAACCGGCATCCTGGACCTGGAGGCACCGGCGGGCGCCGAAATCGTCATCGAGGGCGAGATCCTCGCGAATGTGAAAGAGCCCGAAGGCCCATTCAGCGAATTCACCGGCTACGCGTCCTACCGCAGCACGCAGAACGTCTTCGTCGCCCATCGCATCCGCATGCGCCGCGATGCCATGTATCATTCGATCGTCTCGGGGATGTCGCAGGACCACATCCTCATCTCCTGCGTCACGCGCGAGGGCGAGATCCTGAACACGCTCCGCCGCAACCTGCCGAACGTCATCGCCGTGCACGTGCCGCACCGGACCTGCGGCGCGTTCATGGCCGTCATCAAGATGAGGAAGACGGCGCAGGGCGAACCGCAGCAGGCGATCATGGCCGCGCTCGGCACCGAGTTCTATACCAAGTACGTCATCGTCGTCGACGAGGACGTCGACATCTTCGACATGAACGATGTGATGTGGGCGGTGGCGACCCGCGTCCGCGCCGAAAAGGATATCGTGTTCATTCCGGGCTGCAAGGGCGCGATCTTGGACCCGACTTCCGATCCTGAGACGTTCACCGTCACCAAGATGGGCATCGATGCGACGCGGCCGAGCGGCAAGGACTTCGCCGAACGGCTCGTCATCTCCGAGGAGCAACGCGCGCGCGTTCGTGGCATACTTGAGGCCGCGGGAGTGAAGCTCTAATTGCATTGCGATTGAGTGAGGGCGTAGTCGCCGCGCGGCCTTGCTCGACATTGACTATAGGCGACAGTCAACATCAAACCAGGAGTCAGTCTATGAAGCTCATTCGTATCGTTACCCTCATGGCCGCCACGGGCGTTTGTTTTGGTGCGCTGCCGGCCCTTGCGCAGCAAAAGGTCAGCCTGCGCTTCGGCACCGTCGGTCTCGGCTCAGCCTGGTACAACTACGGCGCCGGCATCGCCGACCTCGTCAAACCCAAGCTGCCGGCGGGCTCGTCGATCGACGTGCTGCCCAGGGCCGGCGGCGTCGGCAACATCAAGCTCATTCAGTCAGGCGAGATGGAGCTCGGCATCAGCTTCGCGGTCACCTCGGCCGAAGGCTGCGGCGGCTTTGGCACCTTCAAGGAGAAGCAGACCAAGGTCCAGGGCCTGATCGGCGGTCTCGACATCTACTACTTCGGCACCTTCGTGACCAAGAAATCCGGCGTGACCTCGTGGGAGGAGATCGCAGCGGCCAAGAACAGATTCCACCTTCTCACCACGCGGGCCGGCGGCACCGGCGAGCAGGGCGTCCGCCAAGTGCTGACGCTCTTGGGATCGAGCAAGGAGGACATGGCCAAGAAGGGCGGCCTCGTCGATGCGACCGAGCGCACCGGCGCCGCCGAAACCATCCGCGACGGCCAGGCCCACGGCTGGGCGCACGTCGTGACCAAGGGCCACCCGGCCGCGACCCAGATCGTGACGATCAACGAGATGGTCATGCTGCCGCTGCCCGATAAAGTTATCAATGGCATGGTCGAGGAGTACGGCTGGGCGCCGGCCGAGATTCCGGCGAATACCTTCAAAGGTCAAACGAGCCCGGTAAAAACCGTCAAGGCCGTGTCCAACATCCTGGTCAGCGCCGACGTGCCGGCCGATGTTGCCTACACGATCACCAAGACGATCATCGAGAACGCCGACAAGCTGCCAAAGATCCACGCGGCGCTCGGCGACTTCGATCCCAAGAAGGCGGCCGAGCCGGCGCTCAACGGCAACTGCCCGCTGCATCCGGGCGCGGTCAAGTACTACAGGGAAGCCGGGCTCTTGAAGTAAGGCCTGCGAAAGTCCAGGGTCCGAGGAACAGGGCGAGTTCGTGGCGCTGTCGGCCGCCCACTCCCGACTGTTCCTCGGCCTGATTGCGCTCACACTCGCGGCGGTCGAGTTCACCCCCCTTTTCCTCGGCAGGTCGCTCTACGAAATCACTTTCCTTGGCATCCACGTCGGCGCCACCACCGCCATTACATTCTTGATCATCGGCTGGAAAGCGCGGCGCAAGGCGGACGACGCCGTTCCCCTGATCGACGTACTGCTCGCCGTGCTCGCCCTGGTTTGTGCGGTCTACTTCGCGTTCCAGGGCTACCGGGTTTCGGAGCGGATCGAGGGTGTCGATCCGGTCTATCTCCTCGATCAGGTTTTCGGCACCCTTTTGATCCTGTTGCTCCTGGAGGCATCCCGGCGCGTGGCGGGGACCGTGCTAATGGTCCTGGCCGCGCTGTTCATCGCCTACGTCTTTCTTGGTCCCTATCTGCCCGGCGGCCTCGCCCACCGGGGCATGAGCTTCATGCGCTTCATCGATCTGCAGGTGTTGTCGACCCAGAGCATCTTCGGTACGCCGATCTCGGCTTCGGCGCACATGGTCTTCTATTTCGTGATCGTCGGTGCGTTCCTAGAGCGCTCGGGCGCCGGCCAGCTTTTCGTCAATCTCGCTTATTGCGTCACCGGCCGCGCCTGGGGCGGCGCGGCCAAGGCCTCGGTCGTCTCGTCGGGGCTTTTCGGCATGGTTTCGGGCAGCGCGGTCGCCAACGTGCTCGTCGACGGTATCATCACCATCCCGCTCATGAAACGGACGGGATTCAAGGCTTCGTTCGCCGGCGCTATCGAGGCGACCGCCTCGACCGGCGGACAGCTCGCGCCGCCGGTGATGGGCGCCGCCGCCTTCATCTTGGCCGACATCGTCGGCATCAGCTACGCCAGCGTCGCCTACGCGGCGATCGTTCCGGCGGCCCTCTACTACGCGTCACTCTACGTCCTGGTGGACAGCTACAGCCGGCGCATGGGCCTCGGACCGAACCCGGCGCTGCCGGTGGCGGAATCTTTCGCCGGGCTCAGGGAGCGCTGGCATATTCTGGTGCCGCTTGGGCTGATGATCTACCTCCTGACCGCACAGTTCTCGTTGATGCTGGTTGGCGCGGCCAGCGTTGTCGCCATCGTGCTCTTGAGCTGGGTGCGCGCCTCGACGCAGATGAATCTCGTCGCCATCTACGAGGCGATCGTGAATGGCGCGCGCGCCGCGGCGGAAGTGGCGATCCCCTCGGCCGTCGCCGGCATCATTGTCGGCGTCTTGATCCAGACCGGCATGGCGTTGCATCTCGAGCGCTGGCTTCTCAACCTCGCCGGCGATTCGCTGATGGTCTCCCTGATCGGCGCCATGGTCCTCACCCTTATCTTCGGCATGGGCATGCCGACGTCGGCGGCCTATCTCGTCGCTGCCGTCCTGGTCGGGCCGGCGCTGCAAAACCTCGGCATTCCGGCGCTGCCGGCGCACCTCTTCATCTTCTACTTCGCCGTGCTCTCGATGGTGACGCCGCCAGTGGCGCTGGCCGCCTACGCCGCCGCCGGCATCAGCGGCGCGAATCTTTGGATCACCGGGCTCGTCGCCTTCGTGATCGCCATACCCGGGTTTATGATTCCCTTCGCCTTCGTCTTCGATCAGGGCATCCTGCTCCAAGGCGATATACTCCACATCGCGCACGTCATCACGACGGCGACGATCGGTGTGGCGTGCCTGTCGGCCGCCACCGGCGGCTACGCCTTCGGACCGCTCTCTTGGCCGATGCGTGTGGTGCTGTTCTGCTTTGCGCCGCTCTTGATCGATCCTGGTGTCATTACCGACCTGATCGGCTTTGGCGGGATTACGCTCGTGCTCGGTTATCAAATCTGGCGTTATAAGCTCTCGCAGCGTGCCAAGGCCATGCCTGCCGGGTCGTAATCATGCGCACCAAGATCAAAGCGAGCTGGATCGTCGGCCACGAAAAAGGCGAGCACCGCCTCATCCGCGACGGCGTGGTGGTCTACGAGGGGAACAAGATTATCCATGTCGGGAACGCCTTCGAAGCCCACGTCGACCGGACGATTGACGCCAAGGGCAAGCTCGTCGCACCCGGCTTCATCGACACTCATGTGCATTCCGGTCACCGCGCCTCACACCGGCTCATCACCGATACGGGCCGGCCAATGTACTTCGGCCAGCCCTTCCTCGAGATCAGCGTCCCCAAGGAAGGCAAAGTCGTCAAGGGAGACCCGAGGTATCTGAAACACGGCGACGCGGGTCTGGAAGCGGCGTTTCAGCTCAACGCGACCTTCACCGTCGCCGAGCTTCTGAGGAATGGCGTCACGACCTTCATCGAGTACGGCAGCCAGCTGCGCGTGCAGGACGCGCTGCTCGCCGAGGTCACGCGTCTTGGCACGCGCGCCTATCTCGCGCCCGGTTACGATTGTGGGCGGTGGGTCGGCGACGAGAAGGGCCGGCTGAAGCGCGTTCGCAACGACCCGATAGGGCTCGACGGCCTCAAGACCGCGCTCGACTGGATCGCCAAGAACGACGGCGCAGCCGGCGGGCGTGTGCGCGGTATCCTCGTCCCGCGCGAGGTCGAAACCTCCAGCGTCGAAGTCCTGAAGCGCACGCGCCAGGCCGCCGACGAATTGAAGCTCCCGGTGGCAACTCACGCGGCCTACAGCGTCCTCGAGTTCCACGACGTCGTGCGTGAGCACATGATGACGCCGATCGAACTATTGGATGATCTCGGGCTTCTCCGTCCGACCCTCAACATCGGCCATGGCAACTTCATCGCCGACAATCCCAACCTCAACTACTCGGTCGCCCGCGATCTCGAGCTCATGGGCCGCGCCGGTGCCACAGTTTCCCACTGCCCGATCAACATCGTTCGGCGCGCGCGCGCGCTCGACAGCTGGAAGAAATACCAGGAAGCGGGCGTCAACCTGTCGATCGGCTCGGACACCTACCCGCGCGACATGATCATGAACATGCGCACCGCCTCCTATCTCGGCAAGATCATGAGTCACACCTACTTGGCTGCCACCGCGGGCGAGGTGTTCCGCGCAGCGACCTTGGGCGGCGCCCATTCGGTCGCACGCGACGACCTCGGCCGCCTTGCGCCGGGAGCGCTTGCGGACATCATCATCATCGATCTCACCGGCCGGAACACGCTGCGCTATGGCCC
>Ga0184637_10002026_pt1 | contig 13185 bp, 14 predicted proteins | sample PLM3_127_b2_FD_133143 | JGI IMG/M metagenome (GOLD analysis project Ga0184637, IMG submission 133143) | Groundwater sediment microbial communities from an aquifer in East River, Colorado, USA - PLM3_127_b2 | ecosystem: Environmental > Terrestrial > Soil > Riparian zone | place: USA: East River...
CGACGAGCACCTCCGGTTCGAGGGCCTTCCGCCGCCCGCGGCCGCCGTGCCAGTCACGTTTCAGGCACAGAAGCTGAGAATCGGGAAAAACGAAGGCCGCGACACCGACGGTTTCCCGTGGGACGTCGCGGCCTTCGATGAGTCGGGGAGACAGGATTCGAACCTGCGACCCCTTGGTCCCGAATCCGGCGGCGTACGATCGCACGTCCTGCAGGCGATCGCATACGATGCCAAGGGGTTGATTTTCCTACCTTGGCCTCAATGCCCGTCACGGCACCGGTCGCACGGAGCGTACGGAAGCTGCCGGCCGTGACTGCAAAATGACTGCAAGACATCCACTCATTGTGATGACGAACAGCGGCGACGTGCGCCCGCTCAAGACGCGCTACACCCTTGGCGGCGGCGCCCCGCAGCCCGATCCCCAGCGCCCGGATCACCTTCGGTGGGCTGCGGGCATCTCTACCCCGCAGGGTGGATCACGCTTTGGGCGCCGCTAGAGTCGAGAGGTCCGCCGACGCCTTCGCGCAGACAGTCTCTGCGTGGGCACCGTCTTCCAGTTGCGCGGAGGTAGAAGACGCGGGCCATTGAAGCTCCGCTTCATTGCCCGCGAGGAACGCGAGCGACTGGGACACGAACTCGCGGTGGTACTGGAAGACGCCGCCGTGGCCGGAGTTCTGGAAGATGGTCAACTTGGCGTTCGGCAGTCTCCTCGCCATGTCGGTCGAGTGCTCGCTGGCTACCATGAGGTCGTTGTCGCCGTTGGCGACGAACACGGGCTGTTTGATGACGGAGAGGTCGTCGGGCGCGTGCAGGCCAGCGGCGCGGATCGCCTTCAACTGGGACGTGCGCGCCTGCAACGAGATGGGCTTGTCGCGGCCCCTGGTCCGCTCCTTCAGCCGCGAGAAGTAGTCCTTGGCGGCGCGCTTCCCCTCGGCGTTGCGCGGGAAGAACAGGAAGTTCCTCGCGTCGCTCATCGTCAACGCGGCCTTGACGTAGGCTACGACGGCAACGCGGGTGATCTTCTCGATGCCACCGCCGCCCCGCGGTCCAGTGCCCGCGAGGATGAGTCGGCGAACCAGCTCGGGAGCCTGCAGGGCGACCATCTGGGCGACGGCGCCGCCCAGCGAGAAGCCCAACAGGTCGACCTTGGTGAGGCCCCTCGCGCGGATGAAGGCGATCGCGTCGCGCCCCATCTCATCGACGGTCCCCGGTACGGCGCCGCCGGTGCCACCGACGCCCCGGTTGTCGAAGGCGATCACGCGATGCTTGGCGGCGATGCCGTCGATGACGCGCGGGTCCCAGTCGTCGAGCACCGCCATCAGGTGGTGCAGGAAGACGACCGGCACGCCTCCCTCGGGGCCGAGCTCCCGATATGCGAACGGCACCCCGTTCACGTCGAGGGTTCGCGTCGGCGTGTCTTTCCAGGTCGTGTGGCTCATCGTGCTTTCTCTCCCTCTCTCGCGAGTCGAAGGGCGGGCGAGTTCTTCCCCGCCGTCGTGCTGGAACGAGCGCGCCGCGTCTTGAACGTTCCCCACCCGTTCCGCAGGAGCGCCTTCACGAACGCCCAAAGGCCGCTCTCGTTCGGTCGCGGATTGCCGCCACCAGCGATCCGATGGAGCTGCAGTTCGTACCAGAGCACCTCCATCAGCCCCCCTTTGTCGACCATCGCGATGCCCGTCTTGATGGGGCGCACGTGATGGGGGCTGTCCTGTCCCTGCAACAGTGCCCGCGGCGCGTCGGGGTCGATGGCGAGGAGCCGCGCGAGCCCCACCACGTCCAGCGCGCCGGACGCGAGCGCGGCGTTCATGCCAGCGACGCTGCGGAAGCCGCCGGTCACCATCAGCGGGACACTGAGCGAACTGCGCACCTTCTCCGCGAACTCGAGGAAGTACGCCTCGCGCGCCCGCGTGGATGCTTTTTGTGCTTCGGCCGCGCCTGACATCGCAGGGGCCTCGTAGGTGCCGCCCGAGATCTCGATGAGGTCGACACCGGCGTCGACCAAGGCTTTCATGGCCGCCAGCGACTCGTCCTCCGTGAAGCCGCCCCGCTGGAAGTCGGCGGAGTTGAGCTTGATAGCGACAGGGAAGTCAGGGCCGACCTGGCGGCGGATCTCCTGGTACACCGCGAGCACGAACCGCCGACGCTTCTCGGGCGTGCCACCCCACGCGTCGGTGCGCCGGTTGTGATGCGGCGAGAGGAACTGGCTGACGAGGTAGCCGTGTGCGCCGTGGATCTGCACGCCGCTGAAGCCGGCCTCCTTGCAGATGGCAGCGCTATGGCCGAAGCGCCGGATGATGTCGTCGATCTCCTCGGAGGTCGCCTCGCGTGGCGTCCCGAACATCGACTGCATGTCCTCCCTGAACGGCACGTCCGACGGCGCGATCGTCTCGGCGTTCAGGCCCTTGGTCGCTTGCTTGCCGGGGTGGTTGAGCTGCGCCCAGATCTCCGCTCCTTGGTCGGTCGCGGCGCGCGCCCACTGGCGAAGGATCGGCAGGTCCCGCTCGTCCTCGATGGCGACGTTGCCCGGTTCGCCGAGCGCGCGGCGGTCCACCATCACGTTGCCCGTGATCAAGAGGCCGATGCCCGAGGCCGCCCACCGCCGATAGAGCTCGACGTGCTTCAGCGTCGGTCGGTTGTCGTAAGTCGCGAGCGTCTCGCTCAGCGCGGCCTTCGCGATGCGGTTCTTCAGCACGCTGCCGTTGCGCAGTCGAAGCGGCTCCTCGAGCCGCTTGGGGTTCTCGGCCTTGGCCATCACTTCGTTCTTCACGCCCCACCTCGCGCTTGCCTCGTCATGGCATTATACTTATACTTCCATGACCGTTCGCGCAAGTGGGGTTCGACGACGCTCGTCAACCTCGCGACGAGAAAGGTGGACCGCATGCGTTACGCCCCGGAACACAACGACGCGACACGCGAACGGATCTTGGAGGCCGCATCGCGCCTCTTTCGTGAGCACGGCATCGCCGCCGTAGGCCTCGCGAAGATCATGGCCGAGGCCGACTTGACCGTCGGCACGTTCTACACGCACTTCAAATCAAAGGAGGCGCTGGTCCGAGAAACCCTTCTTCGGTCGCTTGACGCGCGGAATGAGGCACTCGAGCAAGCGCTCCTCGGAGCTGATCTGGAGGTAGTGATTCGCGCCTATCTGAGCCCCGAGCACCGCGACGCGGCGGGGACGGGATGCCCGGTCGCGGCCTTGGCGTCGGAGGTGGCGCGGCACCCGCGAGCAACGCGACACACCTTCGCATCCCACAACGCGCCAACCCTCGATGCGCTCGCAGCCTGGCTATCATCACAGCGAGGCAACGAGGTGGGCCGCGCCGACGCAGCGGCACTCCTGGGGCTCCTCGCCGGGACGCTGCAACTCGCGCGTGCGACCCCCGACCGCGCGGAGTCCGACGCCATGCTCGAGGCCGGTGTCCGCGCCGCGCTCCGGCTCGCAACGTAGCGATTTGCATTTCTGCACCCCACGCGTTCCGGAGCAAAGGAATGACGCCAGTTCGGTTTCACAAGGCGGGCGGACCTGACGTCCTCGTCCACGAGGACGTCGCTGACCCCACGCCGAAGGACGGAGAGGCCCTCATCCGCATCGAAGCTGTCGGATTGAACTTCGCGGACGTGATGCGGTCTCACCTCCGGGCCATCTCCAGCACCACGTCGACTCCGCGACCGCCGTTGCTGCGACGCCATGTCAGCAAACTCACACCACACGGAGAACCGTCATGAGCACCACCAGCAACGAGCCCGTTGTCTCATCGTACGCGAAGGCGCCTGCCCGCACGATCAGCGCCGGTGGCGTCACCTATGCCTACCGCGAGCTGGGACCGAAAGGCGGGATCCCCGTTGTCTTCTTCGTTCATCTCGCCGCGACCCTGGATAGCTGGGACCCGCGTATCGTCGACCCCATCGCCAAGGACCACCACGTCATCACCTTCGACAACCGCGGCGTCGGTGCCTCGACTGGCGAGGTTCCCGACAGCATTGAGGCGATGGCCGACGACGCGGTCACCTTCATCAAGGCGCTCGGTTTCGACAAGGTCGACATCTTCTCCTTCTCCCTGGGCGGCATGGTCGCGCAGGCCCTCGTGGCCAAGCACCCCGACCTCGTCCGCAAGCTCGTCCTCACGGGCACCGGCCCCGCCGGTGGCAAGGACATCGACAAGGTCGCCGGAACCACCTACTTCGACATGCTGCGGGCGACCCTGACCCGGTCTGACCCGAAGGAGTTCCTGTTCTTCAACCGCAACACCCCCGGTAAGCGTGCCGCGAAGGCGTTCGTTCAGCGACTCAAGGAGCGCACGGTCGACCGTGACGCGCCGATCAAGGTGAAGGCGTTCCAGACGCAGCTGAAGGCGATCAAGCAGTGGGGACGCTCGGCGCCCGCAGACCTGTCGAAGATCACCCAGCCCACGCTGATCGCCAACGGCGACAACGACCGCATGGTGCCCTCGGTCCTCTCAGAAGACCTCCACCGCCGCATCACGGGGTCCAAGCTGATCACCTACCCCGACTCCGGCCACGGCGGCATCTTCCAGTTCCACGACCAGTTCGCCCCTATCGCGGTCGAGTTCCTCGACCGCTGACCGGCATTCGAAGTTGCCGCGAGGACGAGCAATGACGAACACGGTTCCGTACACGAAGAACCCTTTCGCGTCCTCGATCCTGCAGTGGATGCGTACCGATCAGCCGCTCGGCAGCGAATGGACCACTGGAAGGGCCCCCACTAGACATCTCGGCAATCCCGGGGTTCGACGAGTACCGGCAGCTCCACCGTAACCAAGAATGAAGCGCACTCGAACGCGCAAACCTCGCAGGCGTTGGAGTTCCTTGGCCGCTTCACACGATGAGAACGATGAGTACACACACAGCCGTCAACATTGGCAAGCGCGCGCTGGTGACTGGCGCATCTAGCGGCATTGGTGCCGCGATCGCGCGTGAGCTCGCGACGCTCGGGGTTGATCTCGTGCTGACGGCGCGGCGCCGCGACGCACTCGACGCGGTCGCCGCGACCTGCAAAGGCGTGAAGGTCGAGATCGTCACCGCAGATCTCGGCAAGCCCGATGCCGCGCGCGCGCTGTGGGACGCTGCGATCGCGCGCGGGCCGATCGACATCCTGATCAACAACGCCGGGTTCGGCTACTTCCGCCGGTTCGACGAGGTCGACTGGGCGCGCGACGCGGAGCTCGTCCAACTCAACATGACCTCGCTCGTCGCGCTCGCGCGGTGCTTCGTTGACGCGCACAGGGCAAGCACCGGATCCGCGCACATGGTGAACATCGCGTCGACCGGCGCGTACCAGTCCGTCCCGAACATGGCGCTGTACGCCGCGTCGAAGGCGTTCGTCCGCAACTTCAGCGAGGGGCTCCATGACGAGCACCGCGGCACGCCGCTGTCGGTGACCTGCATCTGCCCTGGCGGCACCGAAACCGCGTTCCATGCCGCGTCCGGCGGGGGCGACTACTCATGGATCGCGAACGCGTCGACGAAGAGCGCGGAGTTTGTGGCGCATGCCGCGATCCGCGCGATGCTGAGCGGCAAGCGCACCGTCGTGCCCGGCCTGTTCAATAAGTTGACGTGCTTCGGCGTGCGCTTCTTGACGCGGCGGTTCGCGTCGTGGGTTGCGAGTCAAGTGCTCGGCAAGCCGCGGTTGGCGCTGCCGGCGCGAAGAGTGACTTGAGAGCAGCGGAGGGCGTTCACATGAAGAATCGATGCAGCTCGACGCCACTGGTGGCCAATGGGGCCCACGGTCCTCTCACGAGACCTCCACCGCCGGGTTTGACGGCATGGCAAGCACTCGTCGAAAGAGGGCTGTTGAAGCGGGGCCAGAAGGTCTTCATTCAAGCGGGCTCGGGCGGCGTTGGCACGTTTGCCATTCAGCTGGCTGCGGATTCCGGCCAAGCCGATCGGCCATTCCGGCCAATGCCGATCACCCGTTCCGGCAAGGCGAGATCGCCGCCCGAGATCCCGGCCGGGCGTGCTCCTCGTGAACGTCGAGGCATGCGCCGTCGCGACGCCGCGCATCCGCTCGATCCGGCGCCGCCTCAGCCCTGTGGGCGGCGGCATTGCGCCTCGGGCGCCTCGCTTCGAGGCGCATCGCCGTTGCTCGCCTCAGTGGATCGAGGGCGGCTTCGGGATGAACGCGTAGGGGCGCGCGTCCAGCCATTGCCAGCCGTCTCCGCTCCTCTTCGCGAGGACCACCAGGTGGAGCTTCATCGTCTGGGTGGTGCCATCGGGCATCCTGAAGTTCTGGAGCTCGTGATCGAGGTCCAGGAACGCGAGCTCCGATCCCAGCCGCCGCACGGACGAGATGTCGAACCGGGATCTCGTGCCGCTCAGGATGGTCTCGCAGTCGCGGCGGTACGCGGTCTCCACGCCCGACCGGCCCCTGCCGACCTCCCCGGTGGGCGTGATGAGGGTCCCGTCCTCCGTCCAGCACGACGCCACCTCCTTCACGTCGAACCGGTTGAACGCTTCGGTGAACTTCTTCCAGGCGGTCTCGAGCGACGGCTCCGCCTTCTCCTCTTGCATCCCGACGCTTTGTGTCGATTCCATGGGTCGACCTCCGTTCTCAGCACGCCACCTCGAGGTGCGGTGAGCGGACGTGACGGTGAGCGTTCGCGTGCGCAAGGCGCATGCGGGACGCCGGACGGGGTTTACGCAGAATTTCCAACAACCGGTCCGAGCGCCGCGGTGGTCTGGCGCGGGGGGTTCGAGGGGGGATGACGCCGATCGGGGCCAAGGAGCAGAACGGCGTGGTCGAAGCCAGCCACCGGGCGCTCAAGGCGCGGCTCGAGCAGGCCCTTGCTCCTGCGAGGTTCGCCGGCGATCTCTAACTCGCCTGCGAGCGCCTGCGCGGCGACAAGCGTCACCGCATCGACGACCGGCACGTGAACTGGCCGCTGGTCCGCAAGCCGGCGCGCTCGCCAGTACGTCTACCGGGAGGAGATGTTCCCGTGGCTCACCTTCCGCCGCGCCTATGATGCCATCGTCGGCGACCGGGCGTGCCGGGGAGATGGAGGTGCTCTTCACCTTCCTGTCCGAGCGCTACGAGCGCCGCAGCGTGACCATCTGCTCGACCGCCTGCGGGCGGCGGCCGGTGGCGACCACTTGATGGCCAGCCGCAAGGGCGGCGCGCGCGATGTGCACGCCGATGCCGCGGCTTGCGCCTGTGATGAAGAAGACCTTGGTCATGGGGACTCTCCGACGAGCCCGGGGTGGCGGCGAGATGCCGCCCGAGGGCCCGTCACGTGTTTCGAGTACGGATGTACGCGCACGGTTCGGTTCGGCTCGCCTCCCCGTGCGACCTTGGGTATCCAGCGACCGTCACTTCGTCTGGTCGACGATCTCCATCTGCATCTCGTTCATCCGGCCGCCGTGCACCGTGACCTGCGAGAAGGCAGCGTCCATCTCGCGAAGCTCCGCGGGCGTCAGCTGGATGTTGACCGCCCCCAGGTTCTCCTCGAGGTGATCCATGTTGCGTGTGCCCGGGATCGGGACGATCCAGGGCTTCTGCGCCAGGAGCCACGCCAGCGCGAGCTGGGCAGGTGTGGCGCCCTTCTTCTTCGCGAAGGCCCCGAGCAGATCGACCACCGGCCTGTTCGCTCTCAGATTCTCGGGAGTGAAGCGGTCAAACCCGGCCCGAAGGTCCGTCTTCGGGTCGAGCTTCGTTCCAGCGTCCAGCTTCCCGGCCAGATAGCCCATCCCGACCGGGCCCCAGGGGACGAAGCCGATCCCCAGCTCCTCGCACGCGGCGAGGACCCCGTTCCGTTCCGGGTCTCTCTCCATGAGCGAGTACTCGGTCTGGATGGCCGTGACCGGCTGAACGGCATGCGCTCGGCGGATTGTCTTCGCGCTCGCCTCCGATAGACCGAAGTGAAGGACCTTTCCTTCCTTGATGAGCCCCTTGATCGCGCCAGCCACGTCTTCGATCGGCACCTTCGGATCGACGCGGTGCTGGTAGTAGAGATCGATGCGGTCGGTCTTGAGGCGCTTCAGTGAGCCCTCGAGCGCCTTCTTGATGTGCTCCGGGCGGCTGGTGAGCCCGCCCGCTTCGAGGTCGAACCCGAACTTGGTCGCGACGACGACCTGATCGCGGAAGGGCGCGAGCGCCTCCCCGACGAGTTCCTCGTTCGTGTAGGGCCCGTACACCTCGGCCGTGTCGAAGAACCTCACGCCCTTCTCATGGGCTGCCCGGATGACCTTGATGCCTTGGTCTCGGTCCGCGGGGGGACCGTAGTTCGCGCTGATGCTCATGCACCCGGAACCCAGCTCGGAGACTTCCAGGCTTCCCAGCTTTCGCGTCTTCATCTTGTTGCCTCCCCGAGGGAGGCCCTTGTCGCTCCTTGCGTCCGGCTGATCGGAAGATGCGGCCCACACCGATGGCCCGATCACCAGCCCTCCCCCGACGAGGGCAGCATTCGCCAGGAAATCACGGCGACTGATGGCTCGGCCATCTCGAGTGTTCGATCCAGCTGGCTGTCTGTTCTTCTTCATGAATGGCCTCCTTGGCGCTCAGCGGTCGATGACCGCCATGTTCCCTTCGTCGTGGCGCTCGCCGGCGGCCGGTGTGAGGTGGTTCAGCCGTTCGATCTGCGCGGTGGTGAGCTCGATGCGATCGGCGGCTGTGTTCTCCTCGACGCGGGCGACCCGTTTGGTGCCGGGAATCGGGGCGATGTCGTCGCCCTGCGCGAGAAGCCAGGCCAGAGCCACCTGTGCCGGTGTTGCACCGGCCTCGGCGGCAACGACCGCGACTTCGTCGACGATGCGCAGGTTGCGCTGGAGGTTCTCGCCGACGAAGCGCGGGTTGGTCTTCCGCCAGTCGTCGGCGGCGAGCTCCTCGTTCGAGCGAATCGTGCCGGTGAGAAAGCCGTGGCCGAGCGGCGAGTAGGGAACGAAGCCGATGCCCAGCTCGCGCAGCAGCGGCAGCAGCTCGGCCTCCGGGTCACGGGTCCACAGGGAGTACTCGGTCTGCAGCGCCGCGACCGGATGCACGGCGTGGGCGCGGCGGATCGTGGCGGGGCCAGCCTCGGACAGGCCGATGTGACGGACCTTCCCCTCGGTGATCAGCTGTGCCAGGGCGCCGACCGTCTCCTCGATGGGCGTCTTCGGATCGACCCGGTGCTGGTAGTACAGGTCGATATGGTCGGTGCCCAGGCGCTTCAGGGAGCCCTCGACCGCGACGCGGATGTTCGCCGGGCTGCTGTCGAGGACGCCGGGGCCGCCACCGGAGTGAGAGACGAGGCCGAACTTCGTTGCCAGCACCACCTGGTCGCGGCGGCCCTTGATGGCCCGCCCGACCAGTTCCTCGTTGACGTACGGACCGTAGATCTCGGCCGTGTCGAGGTGGGTGACGCCCAGGTCCAGCGCCCGGTGAATGGCGCGAACCGACTCGGCGTCGCTGCCTTGCCCGATGTTGTAGTAGGCGGACATCGACATGGCGCCGAGTCCGATGCGGGAGACGTCGAGTCCGCCGATCGATATGTGCTTCATGGCGAGGTGGCTCCGTTCTCTGGGCGTGCGGCCTCCGCCTGAAGCTGGAACCATCCCGTAGTCGCCTCGATCACCTTCCATAGTTTGCCCGGGATGGCGACATGCCGAGCCTTTGACGTGCTCAGGCTTGTGTCGATCTGCTCGTCGAGGTCGCTCTTCGCAAGCTCGACCCAGTCTGGGTTCATCACCATTCCTTGACCGACGGCGACGAGCGACAGCCCCATCTCCATGGCCTTCGCGGCCTGCTCGGGCTTCCGGATCAGGCCGGCGGCGAGGACGGGCACGCGTCCGCCGACTCGCTCGAGGATCAGCTTCACCGTCTTCTGGCCTGGGCCGATGGGCTCGGCCTCGAGTACGCTCGTCAGGGAGGCGTGGACATAGTCGAGTCCGCTGTCGACGAGCCGCTCGATGAGCACCAGAGCGTCGTCGACCCGCAGTCCGCCCTCGCCCGGCTCCTCCGGGGAGACGCGGTAGCCCAGAAGGAAGGGCCGCGTGGCATGGGCCTCGATGACCCGCTTCACCTCCTGCACCACCTCCAGCGGGAAGCGCATGCGCTTCTCGAGCGAACCACCCCACTGGTCCGTCCGTTGGTTGAACCGTGGCGAGAGGAAGTTCTGGATCAGGAAACCGTGCGCGCCGTGCAGCTCGACGCCGTCGAAGCCCGCCTCGATCGCACGCCGCGTCGCCTCACCGAACGCGCGAACGACTTGGAGGATCTCGACATGGGTGAGCGCCCGAGGCGTGGCCGGAGGGCTGAAGGGTCCTGCCTCGGTGGTCACGGCGCTCGCGCTCACGAGGTCGCCGCCCGGCGCCAGCTCCTGAATGGCCTTGTTGCCCGCGTGGAAGACCTGCAGCACGGCGGACGCACCGCCGCTCTTGGCCGCCTCCGCCAGCCGCCGCAGGCTCGGAAGGAAGCGGTCGTCGTAACAGGCGAACTCGTCGGTGAAGCCGATGCCGTTCGGCTGGACGTGGCTGCATCCCGTGATGACCAGGCCGACGCCGTTTACCCGGCGACGGTAATAGGCAACCTCCTCGTCGGTAACCGTCCCGTCCGCGTTGCCGGCCCAGGTGGTCATGGGCGCCATCACGACGCGGTTGCGCAAGGTGAGTCCCTTGGCGAAGGCGAAAGGCTGAAACAGCTTCTTGCGTGTCTGGTTCACTCGTGTTCCTTCTTCGATGTGGTCGAGGACCGCTTGCCAAGGAGCGGACGAGGGCCGCCTACCGCCGGCGCGGAGCTCCGCGCGCACCTTCCGTGGGAGCCTCCTCGCCGCTCCGAGTCATCGTGAGCGCCACGGCGCCAGGGCCGCTGCGGCGTCTCAGAAACTGCCGTCCGTCGTGACGGAAAGGGCCCTGTGCGCCTCCACCTCGGCGAGCCGCGCCTTCAGGTCCGCCGTGATGCCGCTGACGGCGTCGCTCCCGGCGAAGAACTGCTTCGGCGGCGACTCCATCCCGGCGAGCCGCACGAGCGCCGTGCCGAGTTTCGCGGGATCTCCCGACTGCTTGTGGTGGTACGCCTGCCACTGCGCCTTGACCGCCGCGGGCGCCTCGTACCCATCGACCTCGAGCTCGCCGAACACGACGGACTGCGGCGCGAGCAGGTCGGTCCGGAAGAAGCCGGGCTCGACCAGCGTCACCTTGATGCCGAACCGATCCACTTCCTGGGCGACGGAAAGCGTGAGCCCCTCGACGGCGAACTTCGTCGCCGCATAGGAGCCCGCCGTCGCATAGCCGATGACGCCCGCCATCGACGACACGTTGAAGATGCGACCCGACCTCTGGCGCCGCATGATCGGGAGCACCGCGCGCATGACGAAAACGACGCCGTAGAAGTTGGTCGCAAACTGCCGCTCGAGCTGCTCCTCCGTGGTCGCCTCGAAGTTGCCGATCAGGCTGTACCCGGCGTTGTTGACGAGGACGTCGATGCGCCCGAACTTCTCGACCGCGACGGCGACCGCCTGCTTGGCCTGCGACTCCTGGGTGACGTCGAGCTGCACGAGGGCGAGCCGGTCGCTGCCCGGCTCGCCGACGACCTTGCGTAGTTTCTCGACGTTGCGCGCGGTGGCGACGACGCGGTTCCCCGCCTGCAGCGCGGCCTTGACGACCGAGGCTCCGATGCCGGCACTCGCGCCCGTGACGAACCAGACCTTGCTCATGATTGCACTCTCCTTCGACCAGCCCGCGGCCACCTGGAACGGTGGTTCAGCGCGCGACAGAGGGAGGGTAAGCGCGGAGCGTAGTTGCCCACTAGATGGCCGGGACCCGACGGCCTGTTGAAGCCCACTTGACAATCACGGAGGGCCGCTCGATGACGAAGAGCCATGAAGGCCGCTCCCTTTCTCCAGCTCCAGGCGTTCCTCGCCGTGGCGCGCCTGCGCAGCTTCAGCAGCGCGGCGCGCGAGCTCGGCGTCTCGCGGTCCGCGGTGAGTTACTCGGTGCGGCAGCTGGAGGATCGGCTGCGCGTGGTACTGCTCACCCGCACGACGCGCAGCGTGGCGCTGACGGACGCGGGCCGGCGCCTCGTGGAGACGGCAGGCCCCGGGCTCGGCCAGGCGGTGGCTGCTCTCGCCAACGCGGCAGCAGAGCCCGGGGAGGCGGTGGGTCGGCTTCGTCTCTCGGCCCCGCGAATGGCGGTGCCCTTCGTCATCAACCCGGTGCTGCCCGCCTTTCGCGCGCGCCACCCGCGCGTGGAGGTGGAGGTCGACGTCGAGGACCGCTTCGTCGACATCGTCGCGGAGGGCTACGACGCCGGCGTGCGCCTGAGCGAGTCCATCGAGCGTGACATGGTGCAGGTGCGCCTCACCGACGCCTTCCGCTTCGTGGTGGTGGGCGCCCCGAGCTATCTCGAGCGCCACGGCACGCCCGAGAAGCCCCAGGACCTCTTGCGCCACGAGTGCATCACCTTTCGCGCGCGGACGACCGGTGCGCTCTACGCCTGGGAGCTCGAGCGGGGCCGCAAGACGTGGCGCGTGCCCGTGCGCGCGGGCGTCGTCACCGGCGACACCGAGGTGATGCTGTCCCTGGCCGAGTCAGGCGCAGGGCTCGCGTACGTCTTCGAGCCGAGCGTGCAGGAGCCGCTGCGCAGCGGACGGCTGAAGGTCGTGCTCGAGGCGTACGCGCCCACCGTGCCCGGGTTCTTCCTGTACTTTCCGAGCCACGCGCAGCGCTCCCCGCCACTCCGTCTCTTCATCGAGGCGGCGAAGGAGCTGGCGGTGAGAGCACTCTGAACGGCCGAAGCGATGCCCCCGGCCCTCCTTCCCCGAACTTGCGCCACTTGGCTCGCACCGTCGGACGGAGCCTCGCACCGGTGCAAACCGCTGAATGCCCGGCGTTCTCTGTTTGCGAAGCCAGTTGGCTATCGACCAAGCGTGCCGCGGTTTCTCGCTGACGCGCCACGCCGCGACCGCGTGTTTGCAGGCCTTCCGTTGCCTTGGAGCGACCGCGCGCACGCTGGTCCGCGGCGGGTCGCCGCTGCAGAACGACTGCAGGCGAGTCACGCACAGTAAATGGCGAAGGCCGCGAACCCACGGTTTCCCGTGTGGATTCGCGGCCTTCTGAGTCGGGGAGACAGGATTCGAACCTGCGACCCCTTGGTCCCGAACCAAGTGCTCTACCAGGCTGAGCCACTCCCCGTTGATGCGCGCGCCGGTGCTGCTCCAGGGCCTCGGGAAGACCTCGGAACCGGCGTAAGGCGGCGTA
>Ga0184637_10002027_pt1 | contig 13184 bp, 8 predicted proteins | sample PLM3_127_b2_FD_133143 | JGI IMG/M metagenome (GOLD analysis project Ga0184637, IMG submission 133143) | Groundwater sediment microbial communities from an aquifer in East River, Colorado, USA - PLM3_127_b2 | ecosystem: Environmental > Terrestrial > Soil > Riparian zone | place: USA: East River...
GTCGATGGCGATCGCCAGATCCTCCGGAGTCTGGTCGTCGACTTCGAACAGAATCTGCGCGACTTCGTCGCCGCCCGACCCGGCGCGCGCCTGTTCGAACGCCAGGACGCGCAGCACGTTGCTCAGCCCCGGCAAGGTGCGGTTGCCGAAACCGATGCCGGTGCGCAGCAACTTGCGCGACTTGCGATCGCCGACCTGCGTGCAACCCAGATGCCTGAGGATCGCCGCCCCGGTCGGCGTGACGCGCTCGCCCTCGAGGCCGTCGTCGACAAATTCGAAACCTTCGAGCAACAGCACGGTTGCGGGGGTAGGAACCGGCAGCGAACCATGCGCGGTCCTGACCCGGCCGCTCCCCAGCGGCAGCGCACTCACCGACCAGGTGGCAGGCGCAAGCACGTCGATGATGAAGGCGGCCCCGACGATATCGGCGATCGAGTCCCATTCGCCGACTTCGTGGAAGCTCACCGTATCAACGGTCTTTCCGTGCACCCTGGCTTCAGCCGCCGCGAGCTCCGTGAATATGCCGACTGCGTGCTCCTTCACCGCGGGCGTGAGCGCGGACGCCTGAAGGTGCGCGCGGATTTCGGCGAACGGCGTGTGCGGATGATGATGCGCGCCGAGCAGCGCACCGGCCTCGCGCGGCTCCGTGACGTGGAAACGCAGCCCGGTCAGCGCGTGATCGCAATGCTCGACCACGCCGATGTGCACATCGGCAGGCAGGCCCGCGGCACGGATCGCCGCGACCATGCCGTCGCGCAGATTCGGAAACGCATCGAGCATGGCGGCGATGAACATGTCGCCCGCCACGCCCCCTACCGCATCGAGGTGGATATGCATGTCCGGACGGCCTCCGGAACAGCCTCAGGCCGTCGCGTGCTCCCTGTGCTTGGCGAGCATCGGATACAGCGCGCCCTTGGCATCGAACTTCATCGCTTCGGGCTGGCCGACGATCTCGAACATCGACGGGTTGGCCTTGATGACCGGCAGCAGCGGCTCGGAGACGTGGATGTCCATGATCTCGAGCGTGTTGGGGATGCGCACGATGCGCGTGTCCTGCGGCTTCATGCGCACCACCGTCTTGACGGCGAGGCGGATCGCTTCCTCGTCGGTGTTCATGATCATCGGGATGGCGGCGCCGTCGAGGTAGGTCGAAGCGATGATGTTGGCGTAGGTCTTGGCGATATCCATCTCTTTGTACAAGCGCATGGTGATCACGTCGGCGGCACCGAGACCGGTGGCGTTGCCATAGGTTTCCGGGGTAAGTCCGAGCACCGCGATCTTCTTCACCAGCGGCTTCATGTTCCACTCGATGAAGCGGCAGTTGCGCCCCGTGATGTTGGGGTCCATTCCCGAACCGGAAATATTCTTGCCAATGCGTTCCACCACCAGCACGTCGATCTCGTCGAATTGCAGGCGCGGCATCAGTTCCTTGGCCTTTGCCAGCAGCACCGGCTCGCGATCCCACACCAATTCCGACGGCACGATTTCGATTACGGCGGTCTCGTCGGCGGCGTTCTCCACCATCGCCACGCCGAACAGGAAATTCTTTTTCGCCATGATCAGCCTGGCGGTCTTCGGCAGCAGTTCGCCGAACATGTCCATGCCGTAAGTGTGCAGCGTGGTGGCGCCGATGATCTTGCCCATGCCGATGGCCAGCATCTTGACGATGCCGGACTCGATCGGGCCGCGGAAATTGGTGTGCGGCTTGATGCGCGGAATGACCACCACCGCATCGGCCTCGGCGGCGAACTTGTCCATGTACACCGGCATGCCGTCTTCGAGTTTGCCCAGTTCGACCACTTCCATGGTGGCGCGAATCGGGCAGCCGACGTAGCTTTCAGTGATACCGTAGCCTTCCAGCACTTCGCGCTGGCCTTCTGCGGTGGCGCCGCCGTGGCTGCCCATTGCCGGGAAGATGAAGGGCTTCGCACCCAGCGCCTTGAGCTCGGCGACGACCGCTTTTGCGCACTCGGCGATGTTGTTGATGCCGCGCGAACCGCAGCCGACTGCGATGCTCATGCCGGGCTTCACCTTGCCGCGGACTTCGGGGCGCTTGAACTGCTCGACGACCGTCTTGGTGACGCTGTCGAGTTTCCTAGTTTGGAACTTCTGGCGCACATGCACCATCCGCGGCAGCGCGATATCGAGCCCGCCGGCAATGTTGACTTCGATGCGATCTCCGATCATGACTAACGACCCTCCATCGGTTGGTGTTGTTGCGCCGCAATCGCGAACGAGCGCGGCGGGCAGTAAAGCGGCATTTTACTCCAGCAGTCCACGATAGAGGTCCAGATACTGTTGCGCCCGGGCCTCCCAGCTGAAATCGCGGCTCATGCCGTTCTTCTGCAATTGCCGCCAGATTCTTTTGTCGTGGTAGGCCGTCACTGCGCGCTGGCAGGCTTCCAGCAGCGTGTCGCGATCCAGCGGTGCGAACATGAAGCCGGTCGCGGTGCGCTTCTTCAGCGTCTCCGGCGTGCAATCCACCACCGAATCGCGCAGGCCCCCGGTCGCGTGCACCACCGGCGGCGTGCCGTAACGCTGGCTGTACATCTGGTTCAGGCCGCAGGGCTCGAAGCGCGAGGGCATCACGAAGCTGTCCGCGCCGGCCTCGATCTGGTGCGACAGACCCTCGTCGAAGCCGATCTGCACCGCAATCCTGCCTGGGTGCGAATGGGCGAGTCCCTGGAAACGCCGTTGCAACTGCGCGTCTCCGGAGCCCAGCACCACCAATTGTGCCGGCAGCTTCACCAGCTCGACGGCAATGTCTGCGAGCACGTCGTGGCCTTTTTGTTGGGTAAGCCGGCTCACCGCGCTGAACAACGGAATTTCCGGTTCGTCGCGCAGACCCATGCGCAGTTGCAGAGCGCGCTTGTTGTCCTGTTTGGCGGCGAGCCTGGAGGCGTTGTAGTAACGCTCGATGTAGGGGTCGGACTCCGGGTCCCAGGCATCGGTGTCAATGCCGTTGAGAATTCCGGTCGGCACATCCTTTCTGTGGGAGAGCAGACCCTGCAGTCCCATCCCCAGCGGTTCGTGCTGGATTTCTTCCGCGTAGCTCGGACTGACCGTGGTGACGCGATCGGCGAATTGCAGTCCGCCTTTGAGAAACGACGTCTTGCCGTAGTACTCGACACCGTTTACGGAGAACGCCTGCGGCAGTCCAAGCCGCGCGGTCGTTTCCGCGGGGAAAATCCCCTGGAACGCCAGATTGTGGATGGTGATCATTGTTTTCGCCCGCGCACCCGGTACGTAGTGCAGGTATACCGGGGTCAGGGCAGTCTGCCAGTCGTTGCAGTGAACGACGTCCGGCTTCCACGGAAACGGCGAATCCGGCGTGGAGAGCAGCGCGCCCACATACGAAAGCAGGCCGAAACGCAGATCGTTGTCGAGCCAGTCGTTGCCGGCGGCATCCTGATACGGCCCGCCGCTGCGCTGGTAAATGGCACTTTCAATTACCAGCAGCGGCACCCCCGAAGGCAGCTTGGAGGCGATCAGTTGCGCCGGAGGAACGCCCGGCAATGCCGGCAGCGTGGCCGCCCGGCCTTTGGTCTTGAGTGCCTCCATCACCTGCGGATACCCGGGCACCAGCACCCGCATGTCCGCGCCCAGGCCCATCAAAGCCGCCGGCAACGCGGCGCTTACGTCGGCAAGCCCGCCGGTCTTGATCAGCGGCGCGACTTCGGAAGTGGCGAACAGGACTTTGAGTTTCTCGTCAGGCATCGGCGGCATTCACGCGCATCATCCCCGGTGAAGAAGGATGAGCGCGGCGAGCGGGGGCAGCGTGATTTCTGCGGATTGGCCGCGCTCCATCCACGGTAGCGGCTGGGTTTCGATGGCGCCCGAATTGCCGACATTGGCGCCGGCGTAGAACGCCGAGTCGCTGTTGAACGCTTCGTGCCAGACGCCGGCCTTCGGCAGGCCGATGCGGTAGCCATGGCGGGGCACGGGGGTGAAGTTCAGCGCCACCACCGCCACCGAGCCGTCGCGCGCCCAGCGTTCCCAAGCGAGGATGGACTGATCGGCGTCGTGGCAGTCGATCCAGCGGAAACCGTCGGTTTCGAAGTCCTGGTCGTACAGCGCGCGCTGCTCGCGGTAAAGGCGCGACAGGTCGTGCAGCAGCGTCTGCACGCCGCGGTGCCAGTCGATGCCGAGCAATCCCCAGTCGAGCTCCCACTCGGTGCGCCATTCCCGGCCCTGGGCCAGTTCGTTGCCCATGAAGTTGAGCTTCTTGCCGGGCGAGGTGAACTGGTAGCCGAGCAGCAGGCGCAAATTGGCGAATTTCTGCCAGGCATCCCCGGGCATCTTGCCCAGCAGCGAACCTTTGCCGTGCACCACTTCGTCGTGCGACAGCGGCAGCATGAAGTTCTCGGTATAGGCGTAGAGCTGGCCGAAGGTGAGCTCGTTGTGGTGATAACGCCGGTGCACCGGGTCCTGGCGCATGTAGGAAAGCGTGTCATTCATCCACCCCATGTTCCACTTCATCGAGAAGCCCAGGCCCCCGACGTAGGTCGGCCGCGACACCATCGGCCATGCGGTGGATTCCTCGGCGAAAGTGAGCGCGCCCGGAAAGTCGCGATGGACCATGACGTTCAACTGGCGCAGAAAATCGATCGCTTCGAGGTTCTCGCGGCCGCCGAACTTGTTGGGGATCCACTCGCCGGCCTTGCGCGAGTAATCGAGGTAGAGCATCGAGGCCACCGCGTCCACCCGCAGCCCGTCCACGTGGCATTCGCCGAGCCAGTAGTGCGCGCTCGAGAGCAGGAAACTTTTCACCTCGTTGCGGCCGTAGTTGAAGATGTGCGTGCCCCAGTCCTGGTGAAAACCGAGGCGCGGATCCTCGTGTTCGTAAAGCGCGGTGCCGTCGAAACGCGCCAGCGCAAACGCATCGGTCGGGAAATGCGCCGGCACCCAATCGAGGATCACGCCGATCCCGGCCTGGTGGCAGGCGTCCACGAAGAACTTGAAATCCTCCGGCGAGCCGAAGCGGCTGGTCGCCGCGAAGTAACCGGTGGTCTGGTAACCCCAGGACTCGTCCAGCGGATGTTCGGACACGGGCAGCAGCTCGATGTGGGTGAAACCCATTTCCTTCACGTAGGGAACCAGGCTATCGGCAAGTTCGCGGTAGCTGTAAAAGCGCCCGTCGGGATGACGCCGCCACGAGCCCAAGTGGACTTCGTAGGCGTTGATCGGCGAATGCAGCCAATCGTCTCCGGCGCGCGCCATCATCCAGGCGCCGTCCCGCCAATCGTAGGAATGATCCGCGGAGACGCGCGCGGCGGTCCCGGGGCGCAGTTCATAGGCGCGCGCGTAGGGGTCGGTCTTGGCGAGGATTTCGCCGGTGGCGCGGTTGCGGATCTCGTACTTGTACAGCGTGCCCTCGCCCAACCCCGGGATGAACAGTTCCCAGACGCCGCTCACCCCGTGTGTCGCCATCGGGTGCGCGCGCCCGTCCCAGCGATTGAAGTCTCCGACTACGCTGACCCTTTGCGCGTTCGGCGCCCAGCAGGCGAAACGCACCCCTGCCACGCCCTCGCGCACCTCGGTGCGGCTGCCGAGCATGCGATAGGCCTGCTCGAGACGGCCTTCGTTGAACAGGTACAGTTCGTCGGCGCTGATGATGGGGCGAAAACCATAAGGGTCGAAGGTTTCGAAGCTGTGCCCCGACTCGTTCACCCGCAACCGCACCGGCTGTGGCGGCGGCCTGTCTCCGCGCCATGCGAACACGCCGTCGGGATGTGCCTTCTCCATCTTCACGAATCCGGACATGGTGGACACTGCAACCTCGGAGGCGTAAGGCCGGAACACGCGCAGCATCCAGCCCTTGCCGTCGCGATGCAGACCGAGCACGCCGAACGGATCGTGGTGGCGCGCGCCGACCAGGGCGTCGAGGTCCGCTTCGGCGGTGGTGGAAACAGTAGCTTTCATGGGCGATGGCGGGAAAATCTCGACTGGGCGATGCGCGGAATCCGTGACTGCGGGCGAGGCCGCACCTATTATAAGGGGCGGCGTCTTCCGCTCCTCTGCTTTTTGAGACCAGTCAAAGGTTTATGACTAACGCGGCCGGCGCTTCCAATCCTTCAACGTGTGCACCAGGAGCAACGCGTGTCCGACACTGACTCGAACGTCCGCTTCGTCAGCCTGATCACCAAGAACGCCTATGGACTGGTGCTTGCCGGCGGACGCGGAAGCCGGTTGAAGAACCTCACGGACTGGCGGGCAAAACCGGCGGTGCCTTTCGGCGGCAAATTCCGAATCATCGACTTCCCGCTGTCGAACTGCGTCAACTCCGGCATCCGCCGCATCGGCATCGCCACCCAGTACAAGTCGCACAGCCTGATCCGTCACATCCAGCGCGGCTGGAGTTTTCTTGACGGGCGCTTCCAGGAATTCGTCGATATCCTGCCCGCCTCCCAGCGCACCGACGAGGAGAGTTGGTACCAGGGCACAGCGGATGCGGTGTTCCAGAACCTCGACATCCTGCGTTCCTACGACCCGGACCACATCCTGATCCTCGCCGGCGATCACATCTACAAGATGGACTACGGCAAGCTGCTCGCGTATCACGTGGCCAAGAACGCCGACATGACGGTAGCCTGCCTGGAGGTGCTGGTCGAGGAAGCCGGGGCCTTCGGCGTGATAGCGGTGAACGAAGATTGGCGCGTTACCGCGTTCCAGGAAAAACCGGCCCGGCCGCCCTCGATCCCCGGCAATCCGGCGCTGTCGCTCGCGAGCATGGGCATCTACGTATTCAATGCACCATTCCTGTACGAACAGCTCGTGCGCGACGCCGACACGCCCGATTCCAGCCACGACTTCGGCAAGGACATCATTCCCCACCTGGTGCCGCGATATCGCGTCTTTGCGCAGCGCTTCGACGACAGCTGTGTCGGAATGGACGGCAAGCGGGCGTACTGGAAAGATGTGGGCACCTTAGATGCTTACTGGGAAGCGAACATGGATTTAACCCGCGTCACGCCGGATCTCAACATGTACGACACCGAATGGCCGATCTGGACGCACCAGGAGCAATTGCCGCCGGCCAAGTTCGTCTTCGACGACGACGGACGGCGCGGCATGGCGGTGGATTCGGTGGTGTCCGGCGGCTGCATCATCAGCGGCGCGAAAATCGCGCGTTCGCTGTTGTTTTCGAACGTGCACGTGCACAGTTACAGCAGCATCGAGGACTCGGTGATCCTTCCGGACGTCGAAGTGCACCAGAGCGTGCGCCTGAAGCGCGTGGTGGTTGAGAAGCGCTGCACCCTGCCCGAAGGTCTCGCGGTCGGGTTCGATCCCGCCGAGGACCGCAAGCGCTTTCACGTCTCCGAGCGCGGCATCACGCTGATCACGCCGGAGACGCTGGGCCAGGAAGTACCACACCAGCGCTGACGGATCGGAAACCATGAGCGGCAATACAAAGCTGGACCTGGTCCTGCTGTGGCACATGCACCAGCCGGATTTTCGCGACCACGCTACCGGCGAATATGCCCAGCCCTGGGTGTATCTGCACGCGATCAAGGACTACAGCGACATGGCGGCGCACCTGGAGAATCACCCCAAGGTGCGCGCCGTGGTCAATTTCACCCCGGTACTGCTCGACCAGCTTGAGGACTACGCCGACCAGTTCGCCACCGGACGGTTTCGCGATCCGCTCCTGCGGCTGCTTGCGCATCCCGATCTGTACCGCCTCGACGCCGCCGAGCACGACCTGGTGCTGCGCCGCTGCTTCAAGGCGAATCATCACAAGATGATCGAGCCGTATCCGGCTTATCGGCGGCTATGGGACCTTTATACCCTGACGCAGCAACCCGGAACCGCCGGAGAAAGCTATCTTTCCGCGCAGTACCTCGGCGATCTATTGACCTGGTATCACCTCGCGTGGGTGGGCGAAACGGTGCGCCGGCGTGACCAGACCGTTCCGCAATTGCTGGCGAAAGCGCAGAACTTCTCGCACGCCGACCGCATGCAGCTCGTCGAACTGATCGGCCAGGAAACGAACGCGGTGGTGCCGCGCTACCGCAAGCTCGCCGCGCAGGGGCGCATCGAACTCACCACCAGCCCCGCATTTCACCCGATCGGCCCGCTGCTGATCTCCTTCGAGGCGGCGCGTGAAACCGTGCCCGGTGCGCCGCTGCCGCAAAGCTCGCATTACCCGGGCGGTCGCACGCGCGCGTCCGCGCACATCGCCGCAGCCAGGGAAAGTCACACGCGCCGCTTCGGCCAGCCGCCGCGGGGCATGTGGCCGGCCGAAGGCGCCATATCGCAGGTGTTCGTGGACCTGCTTGCCGAGGGCGGGTGCGAATGGATCGCCAGCGGCGAGGGCGTGCTGGTGAACAGCCTGCGCAAGAACAACGCGCCGATTCCCGAACGGCACAATTTTCTGTACCGGCCTTACCGGCTCAGCGGCGGTCATGCGCCGGTGACCTGTTTCTTTCGCGACGACCGCCTTTCGGACCTGATCGGCTTCGAGTACTGCAAGTGGCACGGCAAGGAGGCGGCCGCGCATTTCCTGGGCGAGTTGAAGGGAATCATCGAGCACGGCGATGCATCCGAGCGCCGGGTCGTCAGCGTAATTCTGGATGGCGAGAACGCCTGGGAGTACTACCCCTACAACGGCTATTTCTTTCTCGACGAATTGTATGGCGCACTGGAAGCGCATCCCGCAATCGAGACCACGACTTTTGCGCGACTCCTGGACGAGGGACGCCACGCGGAAACGATGCCCGCGCTGGTCGCGGGCAGTTGGGTGTACGGTAATCTCGCCACCTGGATCGGCTCCCCGGAAAAGAATCGCGCCTGGGACCTGTTGTGTACCGCCAAGCAGAGCTTTGATCTGGTGGCGGTAAGTGGGCGCCTGAACGCGCAGGAACTCGCGGATGCGACCCGCCAGCTCGCAGACTGCGAAGCTTCGGACTGGTTCTGGTGGTTCGGTGATTACAATCCCAGCGAGCCGGTGCTGGCCTTCGATCGCCTCTATCGCCAGAAACTCGCCAATTTCTATCGACTCCTCAAACTTCCGGTTCCGGCCGAACTCGACGTGCCGGTGAGCCAGGGCGGCGGCCAGGCCGAGCTAGGCGGCGCCATGCGCCGCGCTTCTTGAAAAACCCATTTGCCACAGAGGACACAGAGAACACAGAGAACACAGAGAACACAGAGAACACAGAGAACACAGAGAAAGGCCAGAGAGAAATATAAGACACAACAAACGTAACCAGTTCCAATTTTCGACTTTCAATTCTCATAACCGTAACAGACGTTCGATCTGGCCAAGATCACCAAGAACGCATCACACTCATGATTCGGTTTTTTCTCTGTGACCTCTGTGTCCTCTGTGGCTAAAAGGGTTTCACTTTTGTTCGGGGTCCATGCGCACCAGCCCGCGGGCAACTTCGATCACGTGCTGAACGACGCCCATGCGCGTTGCTACAAGCCTTTCATAGAAACCGTCTATCGCTATCCGGACTTCAAGCTGTCGGTGCACTTCAGCGGCTGGCTGCTGGGCTACCTGCTGGAGCATTTCCCGGAGGACATGAAAAAGCTGCGCGAGATGGTGGCGCGCGGCCAGGTGGAGATGTTCGGCGGCGGCGACACCGAACCGGTGCTCGCCTCTATTCCCGAGCGCGACCGCCGCTCTCAGCTTGTTGCGTTGTCCGATCGCCTCGAAGCGGCCTTCGGACAACGACCGAGCGGCGCCTGGCTCACCGAGCGGGTGTGGGAATCGGGGGTCGGCCCGTCGCTCGCCGACTCCGGCATCCGCTACGTCACCGTGGATGACTACCATTTCCTCTGCGCCGGCAAGAATTCCGCCGAGCTGACCGGCTACTTCAGCACCGAGGAAGGCGGCATCCGCCTCGATCTGTTCCCGATCTCCGAGGCGCTGCGCTACCGGATCCCATTTTCCACTGCCCCCGAGGCGATCCAATATCTCGAATCGCGCGCCACCGAAGACGGCGCGGCCGCCGCAATCTACTTCGACGACATCGAGAAGCTCGGCATCTGGCCCGAAACCTACCAATGGGTGTACGAGAAGGAGTGGCTGAAGCTGTTCATCGAGGGTGTACTGGCCTCGCCGCTGATCGAACCGATGCTCTACCGCGACTTCGAAAAACAGCAGCGCACGCGTGGCGTGGTGTACCTGCCCGCCACCTCGTACATCGAGATGAACGAGTGGACGCTGGACGCGAACAGGGCGGACGCATTCGCCGCGCTGGTGAAGCAGGAGAAGGACCAGAACCGCTACGACAGCAGCAAGCCCTTCCTGCGCGGCGGCATCTGGCGCAACTTCATCTCGCGCTACGCCGAGTCCAACTGGATGCACAAGCGCATGCTGCAGGTTTCCGGCCGCGTCGCCGCACTGGGCCGAAAGGCGACGCCGCGCATGCGCGAACTCCTGCACCTGACGCAGTCGAACGACCCCTACTGGCATGGCCTGTTCGGCGGAATTTATCTGCCGCACCTGCGCCGTTCGGTGTGGAGTGCAATCGTCGAGCTCGAGGCGCGGCTCGACAAGGCATCCCCGCGCAAGGAAACGGTGCTCGACCTGGATTTAGACGGCCACGACGAGATTTTCCTGAACAGCGGCAAGCTGCAGGCGGTGGTCCGCGACGACGGCCTTGGAGCGATCCACGAGCTCGATTTCTACGCGCTGCGCCAGAACTTCGGCGACACGCTGGCGCGCCGTGCGGAACATTACTACCGCAAGATCCGCGAGGGTGGCCATGGCGGTCATTCCGGAGACGGCATTGCCTCCGCTCACGACCGTGTCAACTTCAAGCATCCGGTTTCTCCGGAGGACCTGACGCCGGACGCATACCCCCGCGCGATGTTCCTCGACCGGATCAAGGATCAGCCGCAACCGATTCGCTACGCACTGCGCGCGGTGAGCGTGAACGCGGTCGAACTGGCCGGGCCCGGTTTGACCAAGAAGATCTCGGTGAAAGGCAACGCGCTGACCGTCGAATACCGGCTGGAGCGTGAATCGGCGGGCTTCGAGACCGAGATCAACCTGGCCATGCCGAGCTGCGACGGCTTCCTCGGCCGCTATGTCGTGAGCGGCGAAGTGCCGGGAGGCTTCGGACAGGCTTTCAACTGGGAAGGCATCAGGTCATTGACGCTGGAAGACGGGGTGCTTGGCGGCAAAGTGACGCTCACTACGGGCGAACCGGCCAGCGTCAGTGCGGCGCCGCACAAAACCGTCTCGCAGTCGGAAGACGGCTTCGAGAAAATCATGCAGGCAGTCTGCCTCCGCATTCACGCGCCCGCCGGAAATTCTTCGGTCAAGTTGCAAATCACGGTAGAACCGCTACCGGGTTGACACACTGTAATCACGGGTCGAACATGACCGTGTGACGGGAAATTTGGTGGCGCGCTGCTTTCCCCGCGACGGAGGATCAGGCATGCAGATTTGCCTCAGATTGTTCGCATTCGGATTTCTGTTCCTGAGCGCCGTCTCAAGTGTGGCCGACACGGGCGACCGGGTCACGATCCTGTACGACGCCTTCGGCGAACGTCCCTCGATGAAGAAAGACTGGGGATTCGCGGCGCTGATCGAATACCACGGCAAGCGCATCCTCTTCGACACCGGTAACGACGCCCGGACATTCGCGGACAATGTCGATGCAGCCGGGGTGGACCTGCGCAAGCTCGACTTCGTCGTGATTTCCCACCGCCACCTCGACCACACTGCGGGCCTTTCCCACCTCCTCGCGGTGAATCCCGGTGTGACGATCTACGCACCCAAGGAAGCGTTCGGGGCATTCGGCAGTTCGCTGCCCAGCGGGTTCTACCGCAAAGACGAGTCCCTGCCTGAACCCATGCGCTATTACGGCGGCCACCCGCCGGACACGATGCAGTTCGGCACCATATGGGTCGGCGCTCATTTCGAACTGGTTGAAACGACCCTCGAAGTCGCTCCGGGCATCACCATCATTGCACTGGTGTCCGAAACGCCTAGCACCAAAGAGCTGCGCGAACTTTCGCTGGTCCTGCGCACTCCAGAAGGCTCCGTGCTGGTGGTCGGATGCTCTCACCCCGGGATCGACCGGATCGTCGAGGCGGCCACGGCAATAGACGGGCATGTGCACGTCATTTTCGGCGGCTTTCATCTGCCGACCGCCTCCGATGAACAGATTTCCCGCGTCGCCGGCGCCTTACGCGAAACCTTCAGGGTCGATCGGCTTGCGCCGGGTCATTGCACCGGCGAGCCGGCCTTCGCTGCCCTACGCCGGATGTGGGGCGATCAGTACCTTTACGCCGGCTTGGGGAGTGTGATCGAGATTCCGTAGGTCGGCGGCGCCTCGAGCCGGTATGGCTGGCGGATTGCGTTGGCACGTTCTATACCTGAAAAGGGAGTTACCCGAGAACCAAGGAGGAGCGGAAATGATCAATCGCGACGAATATGTGGAGCGCATGAAGAAGCAGATAGACGAGTGGAACGCGAAGCTTGCCCAGTGGCAAGCGGAAGTGCAGAAGGCACAGGCTCACGTCAAGGCGCAGTACGAAGTGCAGATCAAGGCGCTGGAAAAACAGCGTGACGAAACCGTGAAACGCCTGAACGAAACGCGTGACGCCAGCCAGGCGGCGTGGCAGGAAGTCAGCAAAGGCGCCGAGAGTGCCTGGAAGGCGCTGCACGCAAGCTACGAAAAGGCCTGGTCGGAGTTTCACAAAAAGAAGCCGTGACGAACGTAACGGTCGTGACGACGTGAAAATGCCCGAAGTTATCGGGCATTTCAGTGCAGGCTAACGTCTGCACAGCCGACGTTATGCCGGAACTACAATTCCATCGTCCGCGGATGAAGTCCGTATGTACGTGAAGAGCTAAGCCGCGCGATCCGCGGACCTTAACGCGTTTAACGCAAAGGCCGCGAAGGTACGCGAAGGAAAAACAGGAGAAATGTACTCGGTGTTCGCACGGGTCACGCGACACGTTCTTTTGGGAGATGAGAAGCGTAAGACACTTACACGACTGGCACCTTCTTTACGGAGCCGCAGGGCATGCCGCACTACTCGCTCACCAAGGACGACCCGGTCATGCTCCAGAACTTCACCATCGGCCTGAGCGGGGTGAACTACTGAGAATTACGTAAATGGATGACAACCGTTTGATCCCGTCGTGCGTTATTCGAAGTGGGTACACTTCGAGGGACGCACATGGCGACGATACGGTACAAACGGGATTTCAAGGCGCTGGA
>Ga0184637_10002028_pt1 | contig 13181 bp, 14 predicted proteins | sample PLM3_127_b2_FD_133143 | JGI IMG/M metagenome (GOLD analysis project Ga0184637, IMG submission 133143) | Groundwater sediment microbial communities from an aquifer in East River, Colorado, USA - PLM3_127_b2 | ecosystem: Environmental > Terrestrial > Soil > Riparian zone | place: USA: East River...
CGCGCGCGCTGGCAGGTGCCGGCGAAGGCGATGCCGCGCGCGCCGCTCAGCCTCGCCGGGGGGCGGTTGCAGTGGCCTGCCGAAGCGCCCGGCTCGCTCGCCGCGCAGGGCACCGTCGGCCTCGCGGAGAAAGTGGACGCCGAGTTCGACCTCACCTGGCGGCCGGGCGATCTCGACCTGCGGCGCCTCTCGCTCAAGGATGCGGACAGCGACGCCACGATCGCGCTGAGGTGGGCCGCTGCGCGGGCGGATCTCGCGTTCCGCGGCACCCTCGACAACCGCACCGTCGAGCGGCTCCTGGCGCCGCCGCCCGAGGTGCAGGGCTCGCTCCGGGGCGACTTCCGCGCGTCGATCGACCTCCGCACGCCGCGGCGCTCGACCGCGTCCGGCAACCTCGAGGGCGAAGGGCTGGACATATTCGAGCGGTGGGACCTGCCCGTGCTCATCGACCGCGTGCGGGTCGACGTCGCCGGCGACGCGGTGCGCATCCGCGACACGGTCCTCCGCCTCGCCGGCGAGCGGTTCACGCTGAGCGGCAGCGTGGAGCGCAAGGCGGAGACCTTTGTGATCGACGCGCACCTGAGCGCAGAGCGACTGGACGCGGGGCGGCTCCTCGCTGGGTTCCGGGGTGACCGCCGGCCGACCGGCGCCGCCTGGGACCTGCCCGTTGAGGGCCGGGTCGCGGTCGTCGCCAAGGCGCTGGTCTACGACGAGCGCGTGTTCCAGCCGATCGTCGGGACGGTGTCGCTCGCGCCGAACCGGGTCGTCGTGGACGTGACCGACACGCGCCTCTGTGGCGTGGCGCTGACGCTCAAGGCCGTCCTCGCGCCGGGTGCGGTGACGGCGACCGGTCGCGGCCAGGCGCGCGACCAGGATCTCGCGCAAGCGGCCGAGTGCCTCGCCAGGGAGAACATCGCGTTCACCGGGCGCTTCGACCTCGACGTGGAGGTTTCTGCGAGCGGGGCGCCCGAGGCGCTCCTCGGCGCGGCGCGCGGCAGCCTGCGCATGGTGGCGCGCGACGGGCGGATCCTCAAGGCGCCGACGATCACTCGGATCCTCTTCCTCAACAACGTGGCGACGCTGCTGCGCAGCGGCCCGGAGCAGATGATGGCGGGGGGACTCGAGTACGGCGAGATGGCCCTGACCGGCACGCTCGCCGGCACGCGCTTTCAGGTCGAGAGCGTGACGCTCGACAGCCCGTCGCTCGGGATCGCGGGGAGCGGCACGATCGAGCTCGCCGCGCGCCGGCTCGACGTGCACGGCCTGGTCGCGCCGTTCGCGAACATCAATGCGGTGGCGCGGCGCATCCCGATCCTGGGCACCATGTTCAACACTCGCCTCGTGGGTATTCCGGTCAGCGTGACGGGAGACTGGCGCGACCCGACCGTGGTGCCGCTCGGGCCGGAGGCGGTCGGCCAGAGCCTCGTCAACTTGATGGGCGCGACGTTCCGGGCGCCGATCGACCTGCTCGATCCTTTCCTCGGCACGCGCCGTAGCAGCGAGCCCCAGCCTTGAGCCTATCTGGCGTCAACCGGCACCGGCTTTGGCGCCGCCTTGGCGTCGGTGCGCGGGCTCGCCGCGGGTAGGCGACGATGGCGACGCGCGACGCGGGATCGGAGTGGTCAGAAGTTATCGGTACACGGACTATAGATCCGTACTCCGCTTCGAATCGACAAGAAAAGATCACCGCATTATTGCCGAAAACGTCCGGTGCGCGTACTATTAGTACGTATACCGCTACGAGACGGAAACTATGCGATCCGCCGACTTTTTCGCCACCCATCCGGTCTTCACGCACGAGGAGTACCTCTCGGCGCACGGGGATCGTCGCGACCGAAGCCCCCGGACGGCCGATAGCCTGCTCACCCGACACGCTGCCGCCGGGAAGCTCCTGCACGTCCGTCGGGGCCTCTACGCAGCGGTGCCGGCGGGAGCGACGCCCGATACGTTCCAGGTCGATCCGTTTCTCCTCGCGACGAGGCTCGCCCCCGACGCAGCGGTCGCCTACCACGCGGCCCTGCAGTTCCGGGGCAAGGCGTACTCGGTCTGGCATCGCTTCGCGGTGCTCACCCGAAGTCACCTGCGCTCGCTGAGCTTCCAGGGCAGCGAGTTCGTCGGCGTTCGCCCTCCGCGCGCCCTCGACGGGTTGCCTGATCTCGGCGGTGGCGTGGTCACCGAGGCCCACGCCGGGGGGACCGTTCGGGTGACGACGTTCGAGCGCACGCTCGTCGACGTGCTCGACGCCCCCGACCTTGGCGGCGGGTGGGAAGAGGTCTGGCGATCGCTGGAGATGGTCGAGTACTTCGATCTCGCCGCCGTCGTCGCCTATGCACTCAAGTTGGGCTCCGCGCTCACGACCGCGCGCGTGGGCTTCTTCTTGGAGCAGCACCGCGAGGCGCTCTTCGTCGAGGAGCACCACCTGAAGTCCCTCCGCGAACAAGCCCCTCGTCAGCCGCGCTACCTCGATCGCAAGCGCGAGGCCGGGCGGCTCGTGAAACCATGGAACCTCGTGGTACCAGAACGTGTGCTCAACCGAACCTGGGCAGAGGTCGCCTGATGCTCTCGCGAGAACAGCTCCAGCGAGCGGCAGCGGACAGCGGCTTCCAGGTCGAGTCCTACGAGAAGGTCCACGTGCTCGTGCGCCTGCTCGAGGCGGTGCGCGCGCACCCGTTCCTGGGACCGCGAATGGCGCTCAAGGGAGGGACCGCTCTCAACCTGTTCGTCCTCGACCTTCCACGCCTCTCGGTGGACATCGATCTGAACTACGTCGGGTCATCCGACCGCGCGACGATGCGCGCCGAGCGGCCTCGCATCGAGCAGGCCCTGCAGCAGGTCACGGGCCGCATGGGCCTCACCATCAAGCGGGTCCCGACCGAGCATGCCGGCGGCAAGTGGCGGCTGTCGTATGCGACCGCGCTCGGACGCCAGGGCAGCATCGAGGTCGACGTCAACTTCATGCTGCGAACCCCGCTGTGGCCCGTGGCTCCGCGCGACTCCCATCCCGTCGGGGGAGAGAGGGCCACCCGGGTTCTGGTTCTCGACGAGCACGAGCTCGCCGCCGGAAAGCTCGCGGCCCTCGTCGCGCGCAGTGCGAGCCGCGACGTCTTTGATGCCCGAGAGCTGCTGCGGCGCCCGGGCCTGGACCCGGCAAAGCTCCGGCTCGGATTCGTCGTCTACGGCGGCGTGAACCGCGAAGACTGGCGCGCGATCAGGGTTGAACAGATCCAGACGACCGCGGGTGACGTCGACTCGCAGCTCGTGCCGATGCTTCGGCTCGATGTACGCCCAGCGAAGACTGGGATCGCGGCGTGGACCGAAACCCTGGTTCGGGAGACCCGCGAGCTCATGGCCGCGGTGCTCCCGCTCGCCGAGCACGAGCTGGAGTTCCTCGATCGGCTCAACGGCGCCGGGGACATCGCGCCTGAGGTCCTCACCGACGTCCCCGCGATGCAGGCGATCATCCGGGACCACCCGGGCCTCAAGTGGAAGGCGCTCAACGTGAAGAAGCGCCTCGGCGTCGCGGTCGACGACCAAGAACCGCCCGCATAGTTTCTGTCCCCGTCCGCCGCTCCCGCGGCTTTGCCCTTCTGGAACCCACCGCCAGGAGGAGCCAAGGCCATGTCGGAGACGATCACCTGCCCCTCGGGGCTCAGCGGCCGCATCCGTGGCATGAAGGCCCGCGAGGAGCGGATCCTCGCCGACCGCGCCGCCGACGTGGCTGCGGGCAGGCTCGTCGCGCTCGATTTCCGTGCCTCGATCCTGCGCGTCGAGTACGGCCTGGTTTTCCTGAGCGATCGATCGCTTTCTCCCGCGGCCGAGGCGGCCCTGTTGGCGACCGTGTTCGGCTCGACGCAGTCGCTCCTCCGCGGCATGTGCCACCTCTGTCACGCGCACGCCCGCTTGTCCGGCCCATTCGATGGCGTAACATGGGCGTTAACCCGGGGGCCATATGGCCGATGAACTTGTACTACCGATACTGCGGAAGATTCAGGAAGACGCAGCGGCGTTTCGCGGGGAATCTCGTGAGTTCCGCGAGGAAACACGCAAGAATTTCTCAACCGTGTTTCATCGCCTTAACGTGATTGAAGCATCGCTATCCTCGCTCAAGGCGGACGTGGCGATACTGCTGTCCGCCGTCCCCGTGATGAACGAGCGGCTGGACCAGCTAGAGGCGCGCGTAGCCAAATTGGAACAGGCCCGGTAGGCGTGTTCTAACGCGTGCAGAGCGTTTCGCGGACCAGGGTGGTAGTGGCCGCGATCGTCCCGATCCCGATCCTGGGCGCCATGTTCAGCACCCGCCTCGTGGGTATTCCGGTCAGCGTGACCGGAGACTGGCGCGACCCGACCGTGGTGCCGCTCGGACCGGAGGCGGTCGGCCAGAGCCTCGTCAACCTGATGGGCGCGACGTTCCGGGCGCCGATCGAGCTGCTCGATCCTTTTCTCGGCACGCGCCGTAGCAGCGAGCCCCGGCCTTGAGCCGACTTTTGATCCATCGGTCGCAGGTTCGAATTCGGCACGGCCTACCGGACTGTGGTCCAGCGATCCGGTCAATCCAGTGTGAAGCCGGAGGCCTTGACGATCGGCCCCCAGCGCGCGGTGTCGGCGGCGATGATCGCCGCGAGCTCGTCGGGCGTGGTGCCGGTCGGCTCGACGCCGAGGCGGATCAGCTTTTCCCGAAGCTCGGCGGTCCGTAGCGCGGCCATGATCAGGCGCGACCAGCGATCGATTACCGCCTGCGGCGTCTTGGCCGGCGCCACGAGCGCCACCCAGCCCGAGCCCTGGACGGCGGCGAACCCCTGCTCCTTGAACGTCGGGACTTCCGGGGCTAGCGACGAGCGCCGGGTGCCCGAAGTCCCGATGACGCGAATCTTTCCCGCTCGGTGCAGCTCGAAGAAGTCGGACAGCGCGCCCGTGCCGGACGGCACCTGACCGCCCATCAGATCGGCCGCGAGCGGCGTGGCGCTCCGGTATGGCACGTGAACCAGCTCGATTCCGGCGGCGCGACCGATCATCACGCCGAAGAGATGCGGCAGGCCGCCGCCCCCGGGCGAACCGAACGTGGCGGACGCCGGATTGGACCGGGCCCAGGCCACGAACTCCGGTACCGTCCGGGCCGGATGATCCGGTCCGACCGCGAGCGCGATCGCGAACTCCGCAATCTGCGCGATCGGGACGAAATCCCTGGCCGGGTCGTAGTCGAGCTGCTTGGCGGCGAGCGGAACCAGCACCGGCAGCGCGAGCGGGGCCATGAGCAGGGTGGTGCCGTCGGGCGCCGACTCCTTGAGGGCGCGAACGGCGATTCGCCCGGTTGCCCCGGGCCTGTTCTCGATGATGACTGGATGCCCAGTCGCGGTCCGCACGCTGTCGGCGACCAGGCGCGCGACCAGGTCGGTAGCGCTGCCGGGCGCGAGCGGGACGATGATCCTGGCGGTGCGGTCGATCGGGCTCTGCGCGAGCGCGGCCAGCGCGAACGGACCGCAGGCGAGCAGGCATAATAGCCGGGCAAGGCGCACGCTAAAGCAGTCGATCGCTGTCACGACGCGAAGCATATCGGCTCTGCCTGCTTTGATGCTCAAACCGGAAGCCGACCCCCCCGGCGCGGGTGCGCCCCTCCAGCAACTCGCGGAGTTCGAACGGCTGCTGGCAGACCTGTCGGCGCGGTTCGTCAACCTGCCGGCGGCCGAGGTCGACGGCGCGATCACCGACGCGCTACGGAGAATCGCCCTGCTTCTCGACGTTGACCGCTGCAACCTGCTGCGGTTTCCGCGCGGGCCCGGTGAGGCGGAGACCACCCATTCGTGGGCGGTGGACGGCGTGCCGGCGGCGCGTCCGAAATCGATTTCCGACGCTTTCCCGTGGGCGATCGGGCGCGAGCGGGCCGGCCATGCTGTCGTGTTCCGGCGCATCGAAGAGCTTCCGCCGGAGGCCGCGATCGACAGGGCGTCGTGGCAGCGCAACGGGGTTCGATCCCATCTCGCGATGCCGATGCGCGTCGGCGGGCGGCTCGAGGGCGCGATCATCTTCGCCTGCCTGCGGCGGGAGCGCGAGTGGCCCGAGGAGCTCGTCGAGCGCATCCGCGTCCTGGCGACGATCTTCGGCAACGCACTTGCCCACAAGCGCGCGCAGGAATCGCTCGACGCAGCCATGAAGTTCGAGCGCACGGTGTCCGAGGTCCTGGGTGCACTGCTCACGGCCGCGCGCGCGGAGCAGGACCGCGTGATCGAGGCGGGCCTGCGCGACATGGCGCGGGTGTTCGGCGCAGAGCGCGCCACCCTGTGGCAACGCGTCGGAGACAGCAGCGAGTTCACGAAGACCCACCGGTGGGTCGCCGAGGGCGTGCCGACCCCGCCGGATTCGGTCGGCGCCACCGTCACGCCGTGGGTCAGCGCGCAGCTTTTCCGGGGCTCGCTCGTGCGCTTCGCCCGCCTCGCCGACCTTCCGCCCGAGGCGGCCGCGGACCTGCCGGGCTTGCGGTCGCTCTACATCCGCGCCGCCGTGATCGTGCCGCTCGCGGCGTCCGGCGCGGTCGTGGGCGCGCTCGCCTTCGCCACTACGCGCGAAGATCGCGAGTGGCCCGACGCACTGATCCCGCGGGTGCAGCTCTTCGGCGAGGTGTTGGGCGGCGTGCTCGCGCGCCAGGCGGCGGAGCGCCGCGAGCAGGAGGCCCAGGCCCAGGCCGCGCATGCCGCCCGGGTCGGTACGATGGGCGTCTTTGCGGCCTCGCTCGTGCACGAGCTGACCCAGCCGCTGGCCGCGAGCCTCGCCAACGCGGAGACCGTCGTCGAACTCCTCGCGGGGCCGCTCCCCGACCTCCAAGAGCTGCGTGCGACGGCGGCCGACATCGTCGCCGACGACCGGCGCGCCGGCGAGCTGATCCAGCAGCTGCGCCGTTTCCTGCGCCGCGGCGAGGTGGAGCGAACCGAGCTCGACCTCCGCGAGGTGGTCGACGAGGTGCTGCGTCTTGCCGGCGGCGAGCGGGCGGAAAAGGGCGTCGCGGTCAGCCTCGATATTCCGGACGCGCTGCCGAGAATCGTGGGCGACCGCGTACAGCTCCAGCAGGTGGTGCTCAACCTGCTGCTGAACGCGTTCGAAGCGGTTGCCGCGAACGAGCCGGGTGCGCGTAGCGTCGCGGTGTGCGCCCGGCCGACCGGATCGGGCGTGAGCGTCGAGGTCATCGACTCCGGGTGCGGGATGGACGAGCCGACGCGCGCGCGCATCTTCGAGCCCTTCTTCACCACCAAATCGCGCGGGATGGGACTCGGGCTTTCGATCAGCCGGACGATCGTTTCGTCCCACGGCGGCACGCTGGCGGTGCGCTCAAACCCGGGTCACGGCACTGCGTTCCGCATCGAGCTGCCTCTGCGGCCGCCGGGCGAGGTCCGGCCCGCACGGCGGGAGGCGGCCCCGGCGACCGGCAGCGGCACCGTGTTCGTGATCGACGACGACCCGTCGATGTGCCGCGCGGTCGAACGCCAGCTCCAGGGCGCCGGGTACCGGGTCGAGACGTTCGCCTCGGCGCAGGCGTACCTCGACCGGGCGCCGCACGCCGGCGTCGCCTGCATCGTGAGCGACGTTCGCATGCCCGGGCTGAGCGGCCTCGACCTGCAGGCCTCGCTCGCGCAGGCGAGCCGCGACCTGCCGATCGTGTTCATCAGCGGTCACGGCGACGTCTCGATCACGGCGCACGCGATGCGGGCAGGCGCGATCAACTTCCTGGCGAAGCCGTTCACCAGGAGCGATCTCCTCGCGGCGGTCGCGGAGGCGCTCGCGCGTTGCCGCGAGCTCGATGCAGCCCGGAGCGAGCGGGCCGAGCTGCAAGCCCGTTACGAATCGCTGACGCCGCGCGAGCGGGAGGTGCTCGCGCTCGTGGCGGCGGGCCTGCTCAACAAGCTGATCGCCGACCGCCTCGGCGCCGCCGAGGCGACCGTCAAGATCCATCGCGGCCGCGTCATGGAGAAGATGGGCGCCGACTCGGTCGCCGACCTCGTGCGGATGACCGAGCGCCTCGACTTGCCGTTGCCCGAATCGGCGTCGGGCTGAAGCCCGCGGCTTCCACGGCGTCCTCCCCGTGACACTAAAGCGGCGTGCGGAGCGGCGGACACTCGTGAACTAGACCGCTACGCCGTCGTCCTCGAATGCCGCCGGCATTCTTGCTGCATTGCTGTATTTCTGTTATTCTGTAAAAATGAAAACCACTCTTACGGTCACCCGGCGCGGCGTCGTGACGCTGCCGGCCAAGCTGCGCCAGGCCCTCGGCATCAAGGCTGACGACCAGCTCATCGCAGAAACGACGCCGGAGGGGCTGCTCCTGCGCCCCGCCGTCACGCTGCCGATCGAGATCTACAGCGACAAGCGGATCCGCGAGTTCGACGAAGCCGAGGCCGAGCTCGACAAGGTGCTGCGCCGGAGGAAGAAGCCGAAACCCGTCCGCTGACAGGCTGCGGATGCGGATCTTTCTCGACGCCAACGTGCTCTTTTCCGCCGCCAAGTCCGATGGCGCCGTACGACGGCTGCTCACTTTGGTGCTCGAAGCCGGACACGAGTGCTGGGCGGATGGTTACGTCGTGGAGGAGGCGCGCCGCAACCTCGTCGCGAAGGCACCCCAAGGAATCCCTGCCCTGAGCGCCTTGCTCGCGCGCGTGCATCTCGCCGCGGCGCAGCCTCACCCCGCGGCGTCGGAGGCGACGCTCGCGGTCCCGGAGAAGGACCGACCCGTGCTCGCTGCTGCAATTCGGTTGGCGTGCGACGCGCTGGTCACCGGCGATCGGACCCACTTCGGGGCCTTCTACGGCAAGTCGCTCGGTGGCGTGAAGATCTACTCGCCGAGGTTGCTCGCGGAAGCCCTCATCGCCTAGCCCCGCAGGCCTGAGCGCACGCGATCGCCGGCATGCGAGTCGCCACCGGGCAGACTCCGCCGGGCCACCGACTTCGGTCCGTAACACCAAGGTCGTATTCCCCGCTCCGGCGCGGCGGCGAATACTGGCACCATCCGGGATTCCGGAGCGAAGGCGCGAGCAAGCGGCGATGCAACTCAATCGACAGTGCGAGCGGGTTGGTGACATCGTGTTCATGCGCGGCGACAGCGGGCGGCAGCGTTGACCGACGCCGGATCCGGTGATCCTGCCGGCCGGTTCTCGCTGGTAGTGGGCGGTCCCTTCCACGCGGTGCTGCGCCGGCTCGGGCTGCTCGGCGCGGACCAGCTTCCCGCGCGGCGCGCCGCCGTCGGCCTCGCCCTGCTCGCGTGGCTGCCCCCTGCGCTGCTCGCGGCCGCGCAATCCCTCGTCGACCCTCGCTACTCGGGCTGGGGATTCTTCGCGGATTCGACGGTGTACACGCGCTACCTGGTCGCAATCTGGGTGATGCTCGCGACCGAGCGCTACGCCGAGGGCCGCATCGCCCTTCTGACCCGCCAGTTCCGCGAGGCTCGTCTCGTCTCCGATAACGGCCTGCCCGCGTTTCGGGCCGCGCTCGCCGACGCCGACCGTCGCAGCAGCTCCGCGCTTGCCGAGGCGGTCATCCTCGGCGCAGCCCTGATCTGGTCGAGCCTCGTCGCGCGCTACGCGGTCGCGCTCGCCGGCTCGAGCTGGGAGGGGACGGCGGTCGCCGGTGAGGTCGTGCTGTCATGGGCCGGGGAGACTGCGCGTTTCGTGAGCAATCCGCTCTTTCTCTTCCTGGTCCTGCGGTGGATCTGGCGATTCCTGGTGTGGACGGCATTGCTCTATCGCATCTCCCGGCTGCCGCTCCAGCTCACGCCCTTGCATCCGGACCGCTCGGCAGGGCTCGGCTTTCTGACGATCTATCCCAGCATCTTCAGCGGCTTCATCTTCGCGCTGAGCTGCGTGGTCGCGTCATCTTTCCTGAAGGAGCTCGGCCTCGAGACACACAGTTCCGAGACCGTCTGGTTCGCCATCGGGGGCTGGCTCGCGTTAAGCCTAGTCCTGCTGCTCGGCCCCCTGCTCGTGTTCGTCGGCCCGCTCCACGCGGTGCGCGAGCGGGCGCTGCTCGAGTACGGCCGCCTCGCCGCCCAGCATCACCTCGCCTTCCACCGCAAGTGGATCGAGGAGCCGAGAAGCGGCGCGGATCTGATGGGCTCCTCCGACCCCTCCTCGGCATCGGACCTGAACGCGAGCGTGCAGGCGGTGCGCGAGATGCGGGTCTTCCCCGTCGATGGCCCCGCGGTGCTCCAGCTCGTGGTCGCGGCGGGTGTTCCCATGCTGGCGGTGGTCGCCACGCAGATTCCGCTGGCCGACCTCGTCAAGTGGATCGTCGGCACGATCCTATGAGCGGGCGAGAGGGCGAAGATCGAGCAGAGCCTCGGCGCGAATCCGTACAAATTCGGCCTGGTCGGCTCGACCGACGCCCACACCGCCCTCGCGGCGGTGGAGGAGGAGAACTTCTTCGGCAAGGCCGCGGTGGGCGAACCCGCGCCCGAACGCCTGTCGCAACCGTTCATGCACAACCCGAAGACGGGCCTGACGATCATGGATTGGCGGGTCTCGTCCTCCGGCTATGCCGTCGTCTGGGCCACCGAGAACACGCGCGCGGCCTCGACCACGACCGCGCGGCTGTGACCCCCGAGCGAGGACCGGAATCGTGCCACGAGCGCGATCCGTCGGGCGGTTTCGCGGGCCGCTACGACCAAAGTCTGATTCCCGTCGCGAGGCGCGAGGCCCATACTGCGGCCGCGACGAACGGTTGGATTGCGGTGCGGTTGCCGCCCGGATTCAGCCACAACCGAAAGGAGAACCAACGATGAGATTCCGGCGCACCATCCTCCTCACCGTGCTCGCGGCGCTCGCGCTGCCGGCGCTCGCCCAGGCTCAGGCGACGAGCAACATGGAGATCCTCCGCCAGAAGGTGAAGGCGGACAAGAAGCTCCTCGTCGCGCAGAACATGCAGCTGACCGACGCCGAGGCGAAGGCTTTCTGGCCGGTCTATGACGCGTACCAGAACGACCTGCAGCAGATCAACCAGCGGGTGGGTAAGGCCATCGCCGAGTACGCCGACGCATACAACAAAGGCCCGGTGCCAAACGAGACGGCGAAGAAGCTGCTCAATGAGACGTTCGCAGTCGAGGAGGCGGAGCTCAACCTCAAGCGCTCCTACGTGCCCAAGCTCGAGAAGGCCCTGCCTGCGGCGAAGGTCGCGCGCTACGTTCAGATCGAGAACAAGATCCGCGCCGCAATCCGGTACGAGCTCGCCGACGCGATTCCGCTGGTCCAGTGAGGACTGGAGCCACTTAGATGCCGCCGGTCGACCTCGTCGAGTGGGTCGTCCGCACGATCCTCTAAGCAGGCAAGGGCGGCGCGGCGCCCCGCACCGTGCTCGCCCGAATCTGTCGCGTCGCCGGCTTCGTCGAGGCGACCATCTCGATCCATAGCGGTCGCGTGACAGGGAAGAAGGGCGCCGCTTCCGACGCCGACCCGGTGAGGCTGGCCGGACGCGTGGGCGCGGAGCGGTGCCGTTGTCGTCGCCCGCCTGGGCCTGCCGGCCCCAGACGATCCCGCGTAACACCAAGGTCGTATTTCCCGCCCCCGCGGGGCGGCGAATACTCGCGCCGTGTTGGCACCGAGACCCAGGGGACTACACGTGCTGCTCGTGGACGATGACGACTCGCTGCGGCGCGCCCTCGCCAGAACGATCCGCATGGCGGGGTTCGAGGTCGAGGCGTTCCCCTCGGTGGAAGCCCTGCTTACGCGGGGCGTTCCCGAGCGGAACGCGTGCCTGGTGCTCGACCTGGACCTGCCCGGGATCGGCGGCATCGAGCTGAAGCGGACGCTCGTCGACGCGGGCCGCGATCTCCCCACGATCTTCATCACTGCGCTCGACCCCGCGGAAGTGGGTGAACCGCTCGCCGCGCTCGCGCCGGTGGCGGTGCTCTACAAGCCGTTCAACAAGGAAGACCTGCTCGAGGCGATCGGGCGGGCGTGCGGCGAGGCCTGACGGTGGCACTTCCGATCCGATCGCGTAGCGAGTTTGATCCACGTCAAGCACGGCCGCGTTGCTCGCACTACCTTCCGAAACCCAAAGGGGGAATCATGCTCACGACCGAACGATGCGGGCGCGCGGCGCGCACGGTCGTGTCCGCGCTTCCGGCAGGCTGCGTGTCAGCCCCGAAAGGTGGCGTCGAGTACTATCGGTGCGGTAGCGTCCACTGCCGCCCGGCGTTCCAGGGCAACAACCTGATGTACGTGGTCCAGCAACCGTGATTCGCAGCACGCCGGCCGTCGGTTGCGTCGACCGACTTCAGACTTCACTACGGGAAGAAACCATGAAGCAGATCATCCAGCAGGCACGACGCATCGTCCTCTTCGCGGCAGCCTTCACGGCCGTCGCTGTGCCCCTTGCGGCGAGCGGGCAGCCGAAGGGCGGGCTCGATCGCACGGTGCTGCCCATCCAGGAGCCCGCCTGGCCGACGATCAAGGAACTCGACGCGCGCAAGGTGAAGCCGCCACCGCGCTTCGAGGTGAAGGCGCCCAAGGGCGCGCCGAACATCGTGATCGTGCTGATCGACGACATGGGCTTCGGGCAGCCCAGCACGTTCGGGGGCGGCGTCGCCATGCCGACGCTGGACCGGCTGGCGGCCGCCGGGCTACGCTACAACCAGTTCCACACCACGGCGCTCTGCTCGCCCACGCGCGTCGCGCTCAAGTACGGCCGCAATCACCACTCCGCGAACGCCGGCTCGGTGATGGAGATTGCCACCGCCTTCCCCGGCAACCAGGGCCGTGTCCCGAACAGTGTGGCGCCGCTCGCCGAGATGCTGCGGCTCAACGGCTACAACACCGGCGCGTTCGGCAAGTGGCACGTGACGGCGCCCTGGGAGATGAGCGTCTCGGGACCTCAGGACCGTTGGCCCACCCGCCAGGGTTTCGAGAAGTTCTACGGCTTCCTCGGGGGCGAGACCAACCAGTGGGCGCCGCTGATCTACGACGGCACGATCAAAGTGGAGCCCCCGCGCGATCCCAACTACCACTTCACCACCGACATGACGAACCAGGCGATCGCCTGGGTGCGGACCCAGCAGTCGCTCACGCCGGACAGGCCCTTCTTCATCTATTACGCCCCCGGCGCGACGCACGCGCCGCATCACGTGCCGAAGGAGTGGATCGCCAAGTACAGGGGCAGGTTCGACCAAGGCTGGGACAAGTACCGCGAGGAGACGCTCGCCCGGCAGATCA
>Ga0184637_10002029_pt1 | contig 13174 bp, 10 predicted proteins | sample PLM3_127_b2_FD_133143 | JGI IMG/M metagenome (GOLD analysis project Ga0184637, IMG submission 133143) | Groundwater sediment microbial communities from an aquifer in East River, Colorado, USA - PLM3_127_b2 | ecosystem: Environmental > Terrestrial > Soil > Riparian zone | place: USA: East River...
GAAGTCGCCGAACTGCGCCTCCCACAGCACCAGCGCCTTGGGATCGGCCAGGCTGAAGCCATACTCGAAGCCGAGCACGCCCGCTTCCGAGAGCGGGCTGTTGATCACTTCGAACGTCTCTTGGCCGCCAGAAGCGTCCATGGGGGCGATGTTGTTGAGCGGGATGTATTCGGCTTCGCTCTCCTGATCCACCAGCACCGCATGGCGCTGGGAGAAGGTGCCGCGCTTGCAATCCTGGCCGGACAGACGGACGTAATAGCCCTCCTTCAGCAGGGTGCCGAAGGCCAGTGCCTCCGCCGTCGTCCAGTCGATGCCGTCGCCCGACTTGAACATCTGCTCCTTGACCGCGAGCTGGCGGGCGATCTTGCGGTTGACATTGAAGGTGGCCGGCACCGTGGTCAGCGCCTTGCCGACCTCGTGCAGCGCTTCCATCTCGGCCGCGGTCTCGCCGCGCCGGTCGTCGTTGGAAGCGTGGCCGAGCCCGCTCCAGGCGCCTTCCAGCCAGTCGGCCTTGTTCGGGCGATAGGCATTCGCCGCCTCGAACTCGGAATCCAGCCGGTTCTGGAACCCCTCGAGAATCCGGTCGACATCCTCACGGGTGATGGTGCCGTCCTCGACCAGGCGATCGGCATAGATCTGGCGCGTGGTCGGGTGGCTGGCGATCTGGCGGTACATCAGCGGCTGGGTGAAGGCCGGCTCGTCGCTCTCGTTATGGCCGAAGCGGCGATAGCAGAACAGATCGATCACCACGTCGCACTTGAATTCCTGGCGGAACTCCATGGCCATGCCCGCAACATGCAGCACCGATTCCGGATCGTCGCCGTTGACGTGGAAGATTGGCGCCTGCACCCCCTTGGCCACGTCCGAGCAATAGGGGCTGGAGCGCGCCGCGGTCGGGCTGGTGGTGAAGCCGATCTGGTTGTTGACGATGAAGTGGATGGTGCCGCCGGTCTTGTAGCCGTCCAGCTCCGACATATCGAGCGATTCCGGCACCAGTCCCTGGCCGGCGAAGGCGGCGTCGCCATGCAGCAGCAGGCCCATCACCTCTTCGCGGCTCTTGTCGTTGCGCTGGCGCTGCTTGGCGCGGACCTTGCCCTGCACCACCGTATTGACCGCTTCCAGGTGCGACGGGTTGGCGGTCAGCGACAGATGCACCACGCGGCTGTCGAACTCGCGGTCGGCGGAGGTGCCGAGATGGTACTTGACATCGGCCGAGCCCTGCACGTCCTCCGGATTGGCGGCATTGCCCTGGAACTCGGAGAAAATCGCCGCGAACGGCTTGTTCATGAAATTGGCGAGCATGTTGAGACGCCCGCGATGCGCCATGCCGACGACCACTTCCTTCAGGCCCAGCTGGCTGCCGCGCTTGATGATCTGTTCCAGCGCCGGGATCGTGGATTCGCCGCCATCGAGCCCGAAGCGCTTGGTGCCGGTGTATTTCTTGTCCAGGAACTTCTCGAACATCTCGGCGGCGGTCAGCCGCTCCAGGATCGCGCGCTTGCCGCGATTGGTGAATTCGCGCTGGTTGCGGCTGCCCTCGATCCGGAGCTGCAGCCATTTGCGCTGATCCGGATTCTGGATGTGCATGTATTCGACGCCGATATTGCCGCAATAGGTCTGGCGCAGCACGTGGACGATCTGGCGCAAAGTCGCGCTGTCGTAACCCAGGATGTTGTCGATCTGGATCTCGCGATCCATGTCGGCTTCGGTGAAACCGTAGGTGCGCGGGTCGAGATCGGCGTGCTTCTCGCGCGGCTTCAATTGCAGCGGATCGAGGCTGGCTTCGAGGTGGCCGCGGACGCGATAGGCGCGGATCAGCATCATGGTGCGCAGACTGTCGCGGGCGGCGCGCTTCAGATCCTGCGGACGCGCGGCGCGGACGATCGTGGCGTCGTCCGCATAGCCACCATCGCCATGGCCGTTGCCATCCTCGCGCGCGATCTCCACGCTACGCGCGCGCGGCGCCCAGGAGGCGCCGCGAATGTCGTTGAGCGCGATCTCGCTCTCGTCCTGCAATTCGGAGAAGAACTTGCGCCAGGAGGGGTCGACGGTCTCCGGATGCTCCAGATAGCGGGCATACAGTTCTTCGATGAAGGGTGCATTGGGGCCCGACAGGGCGCTGGCTGGATTGGCACTCATGGATCGCTCGCCTCAGCGGACCGCGATCGGGCGACGGCCCTGTCCTCACGCTGTCATCGCGAAGCGGCTCTGTCCGCGCCCGATCCGCGCGAAGCCTGATCCGCCCCTTCGTGCCGCCAGTACCGAAATACCGGCGGCAGCCTTTACCGCCCCATCGCCTTCAGCATGGTCGAGCCGAGGCTGGCGGGCGAGTCCGCCACATGGATGCCGGCGGATTTCATCGCGGCGATCTTGTCTCCGGCCCCGCCCTTGCCGCCGGAAATGATCGCCCCCGCATGACCCATGCGGCGGCCCGGTGGCGCGGTGACGCCGGCGATGAAGCCGACCACAGGCTTCTTACGCCGATCATGTTTCAGGAAATCGGCGGCGTCCTCCTCGGCGGTGCCGCCGATCTCGCCGATCATCACGATCCCCTGGGTCTCATCGTCGCCCAAGAACATTTCCAAACAATCAACGAAATTGGTGCCGTTGACCGGATCGCCGCCAATGCCGATGCAGGTGGTCTGGCCCAGCCCGGCGGCCGTGGTTTGCGCCACCGCCTCATAGGTAAGCGTGCCGGAGCGGGAAACAATCCCAATCCGGCCGCGCTTGTGAATATGGCCGGGCATGATGCCGATCTTGCACTCGCCCGGCGTGATCACCCCCGGGCAATTGGGCCCGACCAGGCGGGTGCGGCTGCCGGAGAGGGCGCGCCGCACCTTGACCATGTCGAGAACCGGGATTCCCTCGGTGATGCAGACCGCCAGTTCCAGCCCGGCATCGATCGCCTCCAGGATGGCGTCGGCGGCGAACGGCGGCGGCACATAGATGACGCTGGCATTGGCGCCGGTCTTGGCCACCGCCTCCGCCACGGTGTCGAACACCGGCAAATCCAGGTGCGTGGTTCCGCCCTTGCCTGGGGTGACGCCGCCCACCATGCGCGTGCCATAGGCGATCGCCTGTTCCGAGTGGAAGGTGCCCTGCGCGCCGGTGAAGCCCTGGCAGATGACCTTGGTATCCTTGCCGACCAGAACCGCCATGACTTCAGGCCTCCTTCACGGCCTTCACCACCTTTTCGGCGGCGTCGGCCAGATTGTCGGCACTGAGAATGGGCAGGCCGGATTGCGCCAGGATCTTCTTGCCCAGCTCCACATTGGTGCCTTCCAGGCGCACCACCAGCGGCACATGCAGGCTGACTTCGCGCGCGGCGGCGACCACGCCCTCGGCGATCACATCGCAGCGCATGATGCCGCCGAAGATGTTGACCAGGATGCCTTCGACATTGCCGTCGGACAGGATGATCTTGAAGGCGGTGGTGACGCGCTCCTTGGTGGCGCCGCCGCCGACATCGAGGAAGTTCGCCGGCGTGCCGCCATAGAGCTTGATGATGTCCATGGTCGCCATGGCGAGGCCGGCGCCGTTGACCATGCAGCCGATATTGCCGTCGAGCTTGATGTAGTTGAGGCTGTGCTTGCCGGCCTCGAGCTCCGCCGGATCCTCCTCGTCCTCGTCGCGCATCGCCTCCACGTCCTTGTGGCGGAAGAGGGCGTTGTCGTCGAAATTCATCTTGGCATCGAGGGCGATGACGTCGCCGGCCCCGGTCACCACCAGCGGGTTGATCTCCAGGATCGAGCAATCGAGCTCGACGAAGGCCTTGTACATCGCGGTGACGAACTTGACGCAGGAGCCGATCTGACTGCCCTCGAGGCCGAGGCCGAAGGCGATCTGGCGCGCGTGAAAGGCCTGGATGCCGGCCGCGGGATCGATGGCGACCTTGATGATCTTTTCCGGATGCTTGGCGGCGACCTCTTCGATCTCCACGCCGCCTTCGGTGGAGGCCATGATGGTGATGCGCGAGGTGGCGCGATCGACCAGCATGCCGAGATAGAGCTCGCGCCTGATGTCGCAGCCGCTCTCCACATAGATACGCTTGACCAGCTTGCCCTTGGGGCCGGTCTGGTGCGTGACCAAATTCATGCCGATCATGCGGCGCGATGTCTCGCGCAAATCATCCAGCGACTTGACCACCTTGACTCCGCCGCCCTTGCCGCGGCCGCCGGCATGGATCTGCGCCTTCACGACCCAGACCGAGCCGCCGAGCTTCTGCGCCGCCTCGACCGCTTCGTCGGGCGTGTAGGCGACATGGCCGGAAAGAGTGCCGACGCCGAATTTGGCGAGCAGCCCTTTCGCCTGATATTCGTGGATATTCATGTCCGGGCCTCGTTAGTGCGCCGCAATATGCGGCGCGGTGATGCGTGACGCACCCGCCGAAACCCTGACTCCAGATTGTTGAAAAGCCAAGCTTTTAAACTTGGAGGAAAGCGGGCGACAGCGGCAGTCCAGGGATTGCTGTGATGCAGCAAACCAACTTTACCCATCTCGTCCGCCGGTTCAAGCCGTTTGTGACCTGGACCGACTTTCTGAGGCAGGCGGTCGGGACTGCCGCCGTCGCTAGCCGATTGCTAGATGCGAATCGGGAAGACCTACTTCTTTTTGGCCTTCTTCTTAGCCGGCTTCTTCGAAGCGGCCTTCTTCGCACCCTTCTTCTTAGCAGCCTTCTTGGCCGCCAAAGCGATACTCGTCATTGTTTCTCTCCTCTTTGAAGCTTCCTCACCACATCGATGAGGCCCCTAACGGCCGCGACCGATTTATCGAACATGGCCTTCTCGGCCTTGCTCAAATCGATCTCGACCACTTTCTCCACGCCGTTCGCGCCGATGATCACCGGTACGCCGACATAGAGCCCTTTCACCCCGTATTCGCCATTCAACATGGCGGCACAGGGCAGAACTCGCCGTTTGTCCTTGAGATAGGATTCCGCCATCGCGATGGCGGAAGAAGCCGGGGCGTAGAACGCCGAGCCGGTCTTCAGCAGATTGACGATCTCGGCGCCGCCGTCTCGGGTGCGCTGCACGATCGCGTCGATCTTCTCCTTGGTCGTCCAACCCATCTTAATCAGGTCCGGCAGCGGAATGCCGGCGACCGTCGAATAGCGCACCATCGGCACCATCGTGTCGCCATGGCCGCCGAGCACGAAGGCCGTCACATCCTCGACCGAGACCTTGAACTCCTGCGCCAGGAAATGCCGGAAGCGCGCGGAATCGAGCACGCCCGCCATGCCGACCACGCGGTTGGCCGGCAGGCCGGAAGCTTCCTGCATCACGTAGACCATCACGTCGAGCGGATTGGTGATGACGATGACGAAGGCCTTCGGACAGTATTTCTTGATGTTCTTGCCGACGGTGTCGACAACCTTGGCATTGGTGGCGATCAGATCGTCGCGCGACATGCCCGGCTTGCGCGGGATGCCGGCGGTGACGATGACGACGTCGGCACCTTTCAGCGCGTCATATTTATTGGCACCGAGATAGACAGCGTCGAAGCCTTCGACCGGCGCTGCCTGGGCGATGTCCAGCCCCTTGCCCTGCGGAACGCCTTCGACCACGTCGAACAGCACGACATCGCCGAGGTCCTTCAGTCCAGCGAGAAGGGCGAGCGTTCCACCGATCTGTCCGGCGCCGACAAGCGCGATTTTCCTGCGTGCCATTAACGACCTTGGACCCGGTTACGCATCGCCACCATTAGTTCCGGCAGCACGGATTGCCCCATTGCGCAGAATACTAGGTGTTGTGTTAATACTATCATTTCACCCCAAGAGCAAGCGTTAACCACATACCCCATTTTGCGTCACGCATCTCACGTCAAATGCGGTCGCGTGAGGTAGTCGACGGACTGCATTTCACTCAGGCGCGAAACCGTGCGCTCGAACTCGAATGATCCGTCGCCCGCCGGATAAAGCCGCTCCGGTGCAACCTCCGCCGCGATGATGGTTGTGGTCCGATGCTCATAGAGAGCGTCGATGAGATTGACGAAGCGGCGAGCTTGATCGCGCAGATCAGGCGACAAGCGTGGCACGCCATCAATTAACACAGTGTTGAAATGTGTCGCGATTGCAAGGTAATCGGCAGCACCCAGCGGCCGCGCGCAGAGCTCTTCGAAGTCGAACCAGGCAACACCTTCGGCCTGGCGCGCGACCGTTAGCCTGCGCTCTTGCACGATCAGGCTGTCCGGCCGCGGCTCCGCGCCGCCGGTCAGGCGATGGAAGGCCTCGCGCATGTTGCGCGCCGCCAGATCGCCCAGCGGATGGTGATAGGCGCGCAGATCCTTGATGCACTGCAGGCGATAATCGCGCGCGGCATCCAGTTCCAGCACGTCGAGCTTTTCCTTGATCAGCGCGATGAAGGGCAGGAAGCGGTCGCGCTGCAGCCCGTCCTTATAGAGTTCGTCGGGCTCCCAGTTCGAGGTCGCGACCACCACCACCCCGCGCTCGAACAATGCCTCGAACAGCCGGCCGAGGATCATGGCGTCGGCGATGTTGGTGACATGGAATTCGTCGAAGCAGAGCAGGGTCGCCTCGCCAGCGATCTTATCGGCCAGGGCGCCGATCACGTCATCCTGTTTCGCCTTTTTTTGGCGCCAGCGATGCAGCGTCTCCTGCACCTCGATCATGAAGGCGTGGAAATGCACCCGGCGTTTTTCTTCGATCGGCGCGGTGGCGAAGAACAGATCCATCAGCATGGATTTGCCGCGACCGACGGGACCGAAGATAAAGAGGCCTTGCGGCGCCTCCATCTCGCGCCGGCGCGTCAGGCCGAGACGCTCGCGCCAGCCGCCGCGCTCGGCCTGGTTCAGGCGATAGTGCTTTAGGGCGTGATGCAGCGACTGCAGTTTTTCCGCCGCCAGCTCCTGCGCGAAATCGTGGGCGAGCGCGCCCGCGCGTTGCATGGCGCGGTAGCGCGGCAGGGGTCCGTCTTCGAGGGCTGAAGAGACCAGCGCGTCAGACACAGTGTAAACGGCGACTCGGTCAATATGCATGTTGCGCATATCACATCACATTTTGCGTCACTTGACTACCCGGAAGTGATTCGCGCCGGCGCGATCCGTCGCATTTTGGTCGCAGCACTGAGTCATCGATGCAACAGATCGCGCGCATCGCATATCCGAATCTTTCCGCGTTCTCTTCAATCGCGAGAGAAAAAAGCCGCGCCGAAGATCGCATCGGCGCGGCTCGATCACTATGGACGATGGAGAGACGATGACGGCTACATCGGATTGCCGTTCACCGTGAATTGGCCCGTCTCCTTCACCTCGATCAGGAATTTGTCGACCGGCTTGCCGTCGGCACCAGTCTCTCGCTTGGCGAACTGCATCAGCATGCCGACCGCGCCGGAAACGTCCTGCGCGTTCGGTTCGGCGAGATTCGCCTGCGCCAGCGCCATCACCTCATCCAACCCGGTCCAGGCGATGTTGAGCGCGCCGGCAACGCCGAAGATCGCCTGCGGTGTCACGTTGAAATTACCGTCGGCCTTCACCTCCGTCACGTCGGCGGTCAGCGCCGAGGGCGTGATTTCGATCTTGGCGCCGGAGGTCTGCAGCACCGCCTGCAGCGCCACCAGCATCGCCATCGCATTGGCTTCCGCCATGGTGCCGTCGGCGGACAGCATGCCCGGCAGATTGTCGGCCAGCACCTTCACCAGGTCCTTGCTCGGGATCTCGGTGACCTTGATGCCGAGATTGCCGTCCTTGGGGATGATGCCCTTGCCCAGCGCGCCGGCGGCCTCCGGCGAATTGACCACCAGACCCTGATGCGCGATGTCGAAGCCGACGCTGGCCTTCTCCTGATTGATGCCGTCGAAGGCGGAGCCCAGGCGCAACTGATCCAGGCTGAAGGGCGTGTCGCCCGCCTCGGCGTAGCTGACGCCATTGAAGGTGACCTTGAAATCGCCGCCCTTGAACGAGGCCGCCATGGCATTGACCGCATCGGACAGGGCCTTCTGCTCCTCGGGCGTCAAAGCGGGCGCCTGGCCCCCGGCACTATCGGCGGCGGCCGCCTGCTTGACCACCAGCTCCTGGTATTTCTTCATCGCGGCCTGATAGTCCTGCACCTTCATCGAATCGTATTTGCCGTCGATCCGCGTCTCCTTGACGCTGAAGGTCCCGTCGCTGGAGCTCTCTTTCGCGGTGAGACCGGTCAGGGTCAGGGCGCCCACCGAATCGTACAATCCGCCGCTCTTGTCCTGCATCTCGCCGGTGAATTTCAGGCCGCTCAGCCGGACGTCGCCGCCCTTGTCGTCGGTGGCGGACAGATCAGCAAACTCGCCATCCACCTTCAGGAACACCCCCAGCTCCTTGGACCACAGGCCGTTGAAGGACTTGGTCGTGAGGGTGAGCTTGCCCTGATCCTTGCCGTCCGCGCCCTTGAACGGAATTTCGGGAGCGATCTTCAGGTCGGAGACCTCGTAGGTCTTCTCGTCCTTCGGCTTGGCGACATAGGAGATGGTGCCGACATCGAGATAGCCCTCCGGACTGGGCTGGAGCTTCACGCCCTCGATGGAGACCTGATAGCGGTCACCATCGGCCGGGGCGACGGTGACGGCACTGTGGGTGATCACCTTGGGACCGGCATTGCTTTCCAGGACCTGGAGCTGGGCTTCCACGTCGCTCTTGAGCTCGGCGGCGATTGTCGCCTGGTCCGGGCCCTTGTCGCAGGCGGCGAGCGCAAGCAGGCCGGCCAATCCGAGGGCACCGGCGCGTACGGTTCCGAACAGGCCCGTCTTGGTCATCGCTGTCATGTCGTGCGGTCTTTCTTTCTGAGGTCGCAACATTTGCTGAAGAATGCGTCGAGCTCGCGACGGGACTGTACCCGATGGCTTCGCGGTGGCCGCAACGCCGAAAAAATCGCGGCACCATACAGGCGCTGCGGAAGCTTGTCAGCCAAAGCGGGCCGAACTGTGACGACAAACACGCAGGCGGTCGCAGCCGCGCCCCAACCCCTACCTGCGCTCCACCATCAGCTTCTTGATCTCGCCGATCGCCTTCGCCGGATTGAGTCCCTTCGGGCAGGTCTTGGTGCAGTTCATGATGGTGTGGCAGCGATAGAGCCGGAACGGGTCTTCCAGATTGTCCAGCCGCTCGCCGGCCGCCTCGTCGCGCGTGTCGGCGATCCAGCGATAGGCCTGCAGCAGGATGGCCGGACCCAGATAACGGTCGCCGTTCCACCAATAGCTGGGGCACGAGGTGGAGCAGCAGAAGCACAGGATGCATTCCCATAGGCCGTCCAGCTTGGCGCGTTCCTCCGGCGATTGCAGCCGCTCGCGCGCCGGGGCGGCGGTATCCGATTTCAGCCAGGGTTCGATGGAGGTGTATTGGGCGAAGATCCGGTTGAGGTCGGGCACCAGATCCTTCACCACCTCCATGTGCGGCAAGGGGTAGACCCGCACCTCGCCCTTCACCTCGTCGATATATTTGGTGCAGGCCAGCGTGTTGGTGCCGTCGATATTCATGGCGCAGGAGCCGCACACCCCTTCACGGCAGGAGCGGCGGAAGGTCAGCGTCGCATCGACCTCGTTTTTGATCTTGATCAGCGCGTCCAGGACCATCGGGCCGCAGGCGTCCAGATCGACCTCGTAGGAATCGAGCCGCGGATTGCCGCCCTGGTCGGGGTCCCAGCGATAGATCTTGAAGGTGCGGACGCGCTTGGCGCCGGCGGGGGCCGGGAATTTCTTCCCCGCCACCGGGCGGTCCTTCGCGGCAAGCATCAATTCGGCCATGAGTCACCTGCGATAGAAAACGCAATGAGTAGAGTCTGTGGCCCACCCCCACCCCTGCCCTCCCCCGTCGAGGGGGAGGGGGATTTTTGTTTGATCTCATTTGTAGCCCCGACCTCGATCAACCCCTTCCCCCCTTGCGGGGGAAGGTTGGGAAGGGGGGTGCCACCGCACGGACGTTGGAAGCGCATCATCAATAGACCCGCGCCTTGGGCGGGAAGCTCTGGACTTCGTTGCTGAGCGGTTTCAGATGCACCGGGCGGTAGTCGATCTTGACCTTGCCGTCCTCGCCGGCCCAGGCGATCGAGTGCTTCAGCCACTTGTCGTCGTCGCGCTCGGGGAAATCCTCGCGCGCATGGGCGCCGCGGCTTTCCTGGCGGTTGTGGGCCGATTCGATCGACACCACCGCCTGATAGAGCAGATTGTCCAGCTCCAGCGTCTCCACCAGATCGCTGTTCCAGATCAGCGAGCGGTCGGAGACCTCGATCCGGTCACGCTGGCCCCACAAGGCGCGCATTTGGTCGCAGCCCTCCTTCAGCACCTCGCCGGTGCGGAAGACGGCGCAATTGGATTGCATGATCTTCTGCATCTCCAGGCGCAGTTGCGCGGTCGGCGTGTCGCCGTCGGCATAGCGCGCCCGGTCCAGGCGGTCGATCGCCAGAGCGCCGGCATCCTTGGGCAACGAGCGCATGCCATCTTCCGGATTCACGATCTCGGCCGCGCGGATCGCCGCCGCCCGGCCGAACACCACCAGGTCGAGCAGCGAATTGGAGCCGAGGCGGTTGGCGCCGTGGACCGAGACGCAAGCCGCCTCGCCGGTCGCCATCAGGCCGGGCACCACCGAATCCGGGTTGCCGTCCTTCAGGGTGACGACCTCGGCGCGGTAATTGGTCGGCACGCCGCCCATATTATAGTGGCAGGTCGGCAGGACCGGGATCGGCTCCCGCGTCACATCCACGCCGGCGAAAATCCGCGCCGTCTCGGCGATGCCGGGCAGGCGCTCATGGATCACCTTGGGATCCAGATGCTCGATATGCAGATGGATATGGTCATTGTGCGGGCCGACGCCGCGACCCTCGCGGATCTCCATGGTCATGGCGCGGCTGACCACGTCGCGCGAGGCGAGGTCCTTGGCCGACGGCGCATAGCGCTCCATGAAACGCTCGCCGGCGCTGTTGGTGAGATACCCGCCTTCGCCGCGCACACCCTCGGTGATCAGGCAACCGGCGCCGTAGATGCCGGTCGGGTGGAACTGGATGAATTCCATGTCCTGCAGCGGCAGGCCGGCCCTGAGCGCCATGGCGTTGCCGTCGCCGGTGCAGGTATGGGCCGAGGTGCAGGAGAAATAGGTGCGGCCATAGCCGCCGGTCGCCAGCACCACCAGCTTGGCATGGAAGCGGTGCATGGTGCCGTCATCCAGGTTCCAGGCGACCACGCCGACGCAGGCGCCGTCATCGTCCATGATCAGATCGATGGCGAAATATTCGATGAAGAACTGGGCCTGGTGCTTCAGCGCCTGCTGATAGAGTGTGTGCAGCATGGCATGGCCGGTGCGATCGGCGGCAGCGCAGGTGCGCTGCGCAATGCCCTTGCCGAAATGGGTGGTCATGCCGCCGAAGGGGCGCTGATAGATCTTGCCGTCCTCGGTCCGGCTGAACGGCAGACCGTAATGCTCCAGCTCGATGATCGCCGGCACCGCCTCGCGCACCATATATTCGATCGCGTCCTGGTCGCCGAGCCAGTCCGACCCCTTGATCGTGTCGTACATATGCCAGCGCCAGTCATCCTCGCCCATGTTGCCGAGCGAGGCGGAGATGCCGCCCTGGGCGGCGACGGTGTGGGAGCGGGTCGGGTAGACCTTGGTGATGCAGGCGGTCTTTAAGCCCTTTTCCGCCATGCCGAAGGTGGCGCGCAGCCCGGCGCCGCCGGCGCCCACCACCACCACGTCATAGACGTGATCGGTGAAGGGATAGGCCCCACCGTTGATCCTGGGGCCGTTGATCTTCGGCGCGCCGTTGGTGGTCTCTTCGGCCATGATGCCGCCTTCTCCTCAAAAACTCTCAGCCGCCATAGATGACGATGATCAGCATCGCCACGATCCCGGCGGCGCCCAGCGCGAAGCCCGAGGCCTGCACCAGCAGCAGCAGGATCAGCTTCGTCGCGTGGCCGTGAATGTAATCCTCGATCACCACCTGCAGGCCAAGCACCGCGTGATAGATGAGGGCGATCAGAAACAGGCCCATCAGCCCGAGGGTCAGGGGCGAGCCCAGCCACCAGATCGCGGTCGCATGGTCGACGTCGGTCATGAACACCAGCGCCGCGACGAACCACAAAGACAGCGGGATCAGCGCCAGCGCGGTCATGCGCTGCGCCCACCAATGATGGACGCCTTCCTTGGCCGAACCCAGGCCGCGCACGCGGCCGAGATCGCTGCGCAGACTTTTGTTTGCCCGGTTCTTGTTTCCCGCGTCCGCCATCAGAAGGCACCTCGCGCCCAATAGCCCAGAACCCAAGCCGTCACGGTCATAACCGCCGCCAGAATCATCACCGTCCAGCCGGTGCGGTAGGCGGTCGGGATCTCGAACCCCCAGCCGGCATCCCAGGCCAGATGCCGCAATCCGTTCAGCAGGTGATAGAAAAAAGCGCCGGTCCACAGGAACAGCAGGGTGCGCCCGATGATCGATCCGGCGACCTGTTGCGCGCAAGTGAACCAGGCGGGCCCGGCCGCCGCCGCCATCAGCCATCCCACCAGCGCCACCACGCCGAGCGACAGGAAAATGCCCGTCAGGCGATGCAGAATGGACATGATCGACGTGAGCTGCGGGCGATAGACCTGCAGATGCGGCGATATTGGTCGCGGACGCGAAGCCATGATTCGGCCTTTTGCGCAGCACCTGATCCCAGAAACGTCGGACGATCGCCGCCTGCGCGCCGGCCGCGCGTCCTCGCATAGCTGTTGGCCTGATTAGCGTTTTTGCAGTGCAGCGTCAATCAGACCGATAATCGGAACAGCCCTAACGCGCCAAGCTTAACGAGGACTTAATCGGATTTTATCGGCGGCGCGGCAGCAGCACCGTGTAATCGAGGTCGAGCACGACCTCCGGCGGGTATTTGCCTTGCGCATCGGGGCCGGGAAAATCCGCGCAAGGGTAGTCCTTGGCGGCGATGGTGCGCAGGCGCAGCGCCCCCAGATCCGTGCGCCCGGGGAGTTCGACGATCTCCAGCACCTCGCTCCAGGCATAGATGGTGTCGCCGGCGAAGCTGGGATTCACATGCCGGCCGCCATTGATGGCGAGGATGCGAAAGGCGTTGGCGAGGCCGTTGCAGGTGAGCGCGCGGGCCAGGCTGATGATGTGGCCGCCATAGATCAGCCGCTTGCCGAAGCGGCCCTTGCTCTCGGCATGCTGGTTGAAATGCACCTTGGCATTGTTCTGATAGAGCCGCGTCGC
>Ga0184637_10002030_pt1 | contig 13171 bp, 14 predicted proteins | sample PLM3_127_b2_FD_133143 | JGI IMG/M metagenome (GOLD analysis project Ga0184637, IMG submission 133143) | Groundwater sediment microbial communities from an aquifer in East River, Colorado, USA - PLM3_127_b2 | ecosystem: Environmental > Terrestrial > Soil > Riparian zone | place: USA: East River...
TCCTGCGGCAAGAGCCTGGACATTGCCCGCATGGCGCGCGACATGCTGGGCGGCAATGGCATCAGCGACGAGTTCGGCGTCGCGCGCCATCTCGTCAACCTCGAGGTCGTCAACACCTATGAAGGCACGCACGACATCCACGCGCTGATCCTCGGGCGCGCGCAGACCGGCATTGCCGCGTTCTAGATGCAGGCCGAGCAAGGCGGCGACAACGGCGCGCTCGCGGGGCTGCGCGTCCTCGACCTGTCGCGCATCCTCGCGGGGCCGTGGTGCACGCAGATCCTCGGCGACCTGGGCGCCGACGTGATCAAGGTCGAGAAGCCGGGCGTCGGCGACGACACGCGGCACTGGGGTCCGCCGTTCCTCAACGACGAGCACGGCCATCCGACCGAGCACGCGACCTACTACACCTGCTGCAATCGCAACAAGCGTTCGGTCACGATCGACCTTGCGCATCCGCAGGGCCAGGCGCTGATCCGCGACTTGGCGTTGAGGAGCGATGTACTGGTCGAGAACTTCAAGGTCGGCGGCCTCGCGAAATTCGGGCTCGACGCGGCGACGCTGCGCGCGCTGAACCCGCGCCTCATCTACTGCTCGATCACCGGCTTTGGCCATGATGGGCCCTATGCCGAGCGCGCCGGCTACGACCTGCTCGTGCAGGCGAGCAGCGGCATGATGAGCATCACCGGCGTGGCCGACGGCGAGCCGGGTGCGGGCCCGATGCGCGTCGGCGTCGCGGTCACCGATCTGTTCACCGGCGTCTACGCGGCCACGGCGATCCTCGCCGCGCTGCACGCGCGGCACGACACAGGGCAAGGGCAGCACATCGACATGGCGCTGCTCGATGTCGGCATCGCGATGCTCGCCAACCAGGCTTCGACCTATCTGAACACCGGCATCGTGCCGCAGCGGCAGGGCAACTCGCATCCGAGCATCGTGCCGTACCAGGATTTCCCGACGGCCGACGGCGCGATGCTGCTCGCGGTCGGCAACGACGGCCAGTTCCGGCGCTTCTGCGAGGTGGCCGGCGAGCCGCAGTGGGCCGACGATGGGCGCTTCGCGAAGAATGTAGCTCGCGTTCACAACCGCGCAACGCTGATCCCGCTGATGAACGAAGTGACGCGCACGCGCAGCACCGCGCAGTGGGTCGCACTGCTCGAAGACAAGGCCGTGCCTTGCGGGCCGATCAACGACATCGGCAATGCCTTCGCCGACCCGCAGGTCGGCTCGCGCGGACTGCGCATCGAGCAGCCGCAAACACGCTTCGGGCAGATCGCCGGCGTCGCCAGCCCGTTGCGCCTTGCGCAGACACCGCCGGTGCTGCGCTACGCACCGCCGCACCTTGGCGAACACACGACGAGCGTGTTGCGCGAAGTGCTCGGCCTCGCGCACGACGCGATCGAAGCGCTGAGGGCCGCACGCGTCATCTGATCGCGCGGCGCGCGCCCTTGAAGTGCAGTGGGCGGCATCCATATCTGCAGCGCGGCGGTGTCGTACAGTCTGGCCGCTCATTCGCACTACGAAAGGCAACCTATGCAGCGCAGATTCATGGCTTGGTGGTTCGTGCTGGCACTCACGCTGGGCCTCACCGGCTGCGGATACAACGACTTCCAGCGGCTCGACGAGCAGGTCAAGGCCTCATGGTCCGAAGTGCTCAACCAGTACCAGCGACGCGCCGACCTGATCCCCAACATCGTCAACACGGTGAAGGGCGAAGCCAACTTCGAGCAGGAAACGCTCACCAAGGTGGTCGAGGCGCGCGCGAAAGCCACGGCGATCCAGGCGACGCCCGAGTTGATCAACGACCCCGCGGCTTTCGACAAGTTCCAGAAGGCGCAGGGCGAATTGAGCGGCGCATTGAGCCGCCTGCTGGTCGTCGCCGAGGCGTATCCGAACCTGAAAGCCAACCAGGGCTTCCAGGATCTGCGCGTGCAACTCGAGGGCACCGAGAACCGCATCACCGTCGCGCGCAACCGCTACATCAAGGCGGTGGCGGAATACAACGTGCTCGCGCGCAGCTTCCCGAGCAACCTCACCGCGATGGTCTTCAACTACGACGTCAAGCCGAGCTTCACGGTGCAGGACGAGGCCGCGATCTCGGCGCCGCCGAAGGTCAGCTTCGACAAGGCCGCATCGAAGTGATGCGCTGAGGACGGGGAACCTCTGAACAAGTCCCCGCCATGCGCGTTCGGATCCTCAAGCAATCGCTTCGCGATTGCGTTCGGATATCTGGGATCACCCGCGCAGCCGCGAAGCGGCTGCTCAGCGGGATGAGTTGCTCGCCAACGTCGTGCGGCGTGTGCCGGTTGGCACACGCAAGCGACTTGGTGAGCAAATCGCCCGTTTTGGACCGAACCCTTCGGGGCGTGGCTTGGCGGGCGATCTGCGTCGTTACGAAGCCGGGGTCGGGCACCCGGCCCGGCCCCGGCTTCGCGCCTAGCGTCTCATCCCGCCAAGCCACGCCGCGCACGGCGCGGACTTGTTCAGAGGTTCCCTGATGCGCCGCTGCCTACGCGCGTGCGCTGTCGCGCTCGCCGCGCTGCTCGCGCTGCTGGCCACGCCGCTGCGCGCGCAGGAGGTGCAGCCGGTGCCTGCGCTCAGCGCGCGGGTCATCGACCAGACCGGCACCTTGGGCGAAGCGCAACGCAGCGCGCTCGAAGCCAAGCTCGCGACCTTCGAGCGCGAGGTCGGCTCGCAGCTCGTGATCGTGATCGTCGCGAGCACGAAGCCCGAGGACATCGCCGACTACACGCAGCGGCTCGGCGATGCGTGGAAGATCGGACGCCGCGATGTCGGCGACGGCCTGCTGATCGTCGTCGCGAAGGACGACCGGCGGGTGCGCATCGCGCCGGCCAAGACGCTCGAAGGCGCGATACCGGACATCGTCGCCAAGCAGGTGATCGACACCGCCATCACGCCGGCCTTTCGCGCCGGTGACTTCGCCGGCGGGCTGAACAAGGCCGTCGACCAGCTGTTTGCGCGCATTCGCGGCGAAGCGTTGCCCGCTCCAACCTCGCGCGATCAGGCGAAGGCACAGCCGGGCCTGCAACTCCAAGAGCTGGCGATCTTTTTCTTCGTCGCGGTGCCGATCCTCGGCGCCGTGCTCACCCGCATGCTGGGCCGCAAGGTCGGTGCGCTGGCCACCGGTGGCGCGGCGTCCGCATTCGGCTGGTGGTTCAGCACGAGCTTGCTGCTGGCCGGCGCGGCGGGCCTGATTGCTTTGCTGCTGGTCGGTGTCGGTTTCGGCGCCAATGGGCGCCTCTCGCGCGGCGGCGGTCCGATCATCTGGGGCGGTGGTGGCGGCGGCGGGGGCGGAGGCTTCGGCGGCGGGGACGGGGGCGGCTTCTCGTCGGGTGGAGGCGGCGACTTCGGCGGCGGCGGGGCGTCGGGCGATTGGTAGCAAAGGGGAAACGCAACGATGAATCGCTGGCTGCGCATCTTGAAGCACCGTCTCCTCGACGAGCGCGACGTCCGCCGCGCGCTCGGCAAGGACTCGCTCCAACGATTGCAGGCGCGCGTTCGTGACAGCGAGCGCGGCCACAGCGGCGAGATCCGGTTGTGCATCGAGGCGGGCCTGCCGCTGTCGTACCTGTGGCGCAACGCGACGGCGCGCCAACGTGCGGTCGCGATGTTCGGCAAGCTGCGCGTGTGGGACACCGAGCTCAACAACGGTGTGCTGATCTACCTGCTGCTCGCCGAGCACGCGATCGAGATCGTCGCCGACCGCGGGCTCGCGCGTCGGGTACCCGAAGGCTATTGGCAACGACTCGTCGCCGAAATGTCAGCGGCGTTCAAGGCCGGGCGTTTCGAGGACGGCCTCAACCAGGCGATCGACGCCGTGCACGATTTGCTCATCCAGCATTTCCCGTTGGCCGAAGGCGCCGACAATCGCAATGAGCTGCCGGACGAGCCGGTGATCGGCTGAGTGGGCGCAGGCACATACATCTCTGCTTCAAGGGGGGACACCATGCAACGCAACACCATGAAAGCCCTCGTCCTTGCGCTCGCGACCGGCGTCACCTGACAAAGCGGATGCAAGACCGAGTTCACGAGTCGCACGAGCTGGAAGTGGCGCACCCAATGCGACAAGCCGAAGGCGGACGGCGAGGGCGAAGCGGCGTTCGCGAGCCCCGAGGCCTACACCGTGACGTCGACGATGAAGTCGACCGCCGGTGGCCAGGCGCGCACGACACGCACGACCGTGAAAGGCAAATGGCTCGGCTCGGACTGCGGGTCGTTGCCGCCGATGAAGGTGCCGCGCTAGCGGTTGCGCCGGCGCCGATGTGCGGCGACTCGCGTCGCGCCGCTACTTTTTTCGATACCTGCGCAACGCCGCGATCTGCGCGGCCATCGTCGCGAACTCGCTTTGCGCCTTCGCGAAGTCGATCGCGCTTTTCGCGTTTTTCATCTGCTCCTCGGCGAGCTTCTGCGCCTCGGCCGCCTTGACCTCGTCGAGGTCCTTGCCGCGGATCGCGGTATCGGCCAGCACCGTCACTGTCGTCGGCTGCACTTCGAGGATGCCGCCCGCAACGAACACGAATTCTTCTTCGCCGTTGTCGGCGCGCTGGATGCGCACTGCGCCGGGCTTGATGCGCGTGATCAGCGGCGCGTGGCGCGGATAGATGCCGAGCTCGCCCATCTCGCCCGGCAACGCGACGAATTTCGCATCGCCGGAGAAGATGCTTTCCTCGGCGGAAACGACGTCGACATGAAGCGTTGCCATTGGCGATGCTTATAGCAGTTCGGCCCGCGGCTGCGTCGAGACCGCACAAAGACAACGCCCGCTGGGCTTGCGCCGGGCGGGCGTTGTGCAGACGGGCGAATCGCTGCGGCTTACTTCTTGCGGAACTTTCGCAGCGCCGCGATCTGTGCGGCCATCGCGGCGAACTCGCCCTGCGCTTTCGCGAAGTCGATGTCGCTCTTCGCGTTCTTCATCGCTTCCTCCGCGAGCCGCCTGGCCTCGGTCGCCTTCGCTTCGTCGAGGTCGTGACCGCGGATCGCGGTGTCGGCGAGCACCGTCACCGTGCCCGGTTGCACTTCGAGAATGCCGCCGGCGACGAACACGAATTCTTCCTCACCGGTGTCGGCACGCTCGATGCGCACCGCGCCCGGCTTGATGCGCGTGATGAGCGGCGTGTGACGAGGCAGGATACCGAGCTCGCCGGTCTCTCCGGGCAGCGCGACGAATTTCGCCTCGCCAGAGAAGATCGATTCCTCGGCGGAGACGACATCGACATGAAGGGTTGCCATGTCAGGCCTCCCGCCGGGCCGCCCCAAGGGAGGCCTGCGCCCCCTCGGGGGGCAGCGAACGTAGTGAGCGTGGGGGTTTCATGCTTGCCTCGCTTATTGCAGCTTCTTGGCCTTCTCGAAGGCCTCGTCGATGCCCCCGACCATGTAGAACGCCTGCTCGGGCAGGCTGTCGCACTCGCCGCTGACGATCATCTTGAAGCCGCGGATCGTTTCCTTCAGCGGCACGTACTTGCCTTCGGTGCCGGTGAACACCTGCGCGACGAAGAACGGCTGGCTCAGGAAACGCTGGATCTTGCGCGCACGTGCAACGGCCAGCTTGTCTTCGGGCGCGAGTTCGTCCATGCCGAGAATCGCGATGATGTCGCGCAGCTCCTTGTAGCGCTGCAACGTGCCCTGCACCGCACGCGCGGTGTTGTAGTGGTCTTCGCCGACGACGTTCGGGTCGAGCTGGCGGCTCGTCGAGTCGAGCGGGTCGACTGCGGGATAGATGCCGAGCGCGGCGATGTCGCGCGATAGCACGACGGTCGAATCGAGGTGCGCGAAGGTCGTCGCCGGCGACGGGTCGGTCAGGTCGTCCGCGGGCACATAGACGGCCTGGATCGAGGTGATCGAGCCGACCTTGGTCGACGTGATGCGCTCCTGCAAGCGCCCCATTTCTTCGGCGAGCGTCGGCTGGTAGCCCACCGCGGAAGGCATGCGGCCGAGCAGCGCCGACACTTCGGTGCCGGCCAGCGTGTAGCGGTAGATGTTGTCGACGAAGAACAGCACGTCGCGGCCTTCGTCGCGGAACGATTCGGCGATCGTGAGGCCCGTCAGCGCGACGCGCAGCCGATTGCCCGGCGGCTCGTTCATCTGGCCGTAGACCATCGCGACCTTCGACTCGCCGAGGTTGTCCGAGTTGACGACGCCCGACTCCATCATCTCGTGATAGAAGTCGTTGCCCTCGCGGGTGCGCTCGCCGACACCAGCGAACACCGACAGGCCCGAGTGCGCCTTCGCGATGTTGTTGATCAGCTCCATCATGTTGACGGTCTTGCCGACACCGGCGCCGCCGAACAGACCCACCTTGCCGCCCTTCGCAAACGGGCACACCAGGTCGATCACCTTGATGCCGGTCTCCAACAGTTCCTGCGAAGGCGACAGCTCGTCGTAGGCGGGCGCCTTGCGGTGGATCGACATGGTGAGGTCCTGCGAGACCGGGCCGCGCTCGTCGATCGGCGTGCCGAGCACGTCCATGATGCGGCCGAGCGTCGCCTTGCCGACCGGCACCATGATCGACTTGCCGGTGTTGGTGATCTTGACGCCGCGCCGCAGGCCGTCGGAGGAGCCGAGCGCGATGGTACGCACGACGCCGTCACCGAGCTGCTGTTGCACTTCGAGCGTCAGCGCCGTGCCTTCCATCTTCAGCGCGTCGTACACCTTCGGCATCGCGTCGCGCGGAAACTCGACGTCGACGACTGCGCCGATGCACTGAACAATTTTCCCGTCAGCCATGTTGATTCCTTTGCCTCAAATCTTTGTGCTCAAACCGCGGCCGCGCCGGCCACGATTTCTGAAAGCTCTTTAGTGATCGCCGCCTGCCGCGTCTTGTTGTAAATGAGCTTCAGCTCGTCGATCACGCTGCCGGCGTTGTCGGTCGCCGACTTCATCGCGACCATGCGTGCGGACTGTTCGGACGCCATGTTTTCGGCCACCGCCTGGTAGACGAGCGCTTCGGTGTAGCGCACCAGCAGCTCGTCGATCACGGTCGCCGCGTCGGGCTCGTAGATGTAGTCCCAGCTGTATTTGCTACCACCCTGTTCCACCGGATCGGCGGTCATCGAGTCGGCGGTCAGCGGCAGCAACTGCTGCACCATCGGCTCCTGCTTCATCGTGTTGATGAATCTCGTGTAGCACAGGTACACGGCGTTCAGCTTGCCCTCGGCGTAGGCGTCGAACAGCACCTTCACCGGGCCGATCAGTTTTTCGAGGTGCGGTCGGTCGCCCAGGTGCGTTGCCTGCGACACGACCTTGGCACCGATGCGGTTCAGGAAGCCGAGGCCCTTGTTGCCGATCGCGACCGCCTCGATCTTCACGCCCTGGCCTTCGAGCTCCTTCAGCTTTTGCGTGACGGCGCGCAGCACGTTCGTGTTCAAGCCGCCGCACAGACCTTTGTCGGTGGTGACGACGATGAAGCCCGCGACCTTCGCCTTGTCCGACGTCACGAGGAACGGGTGCTTGTACTCCGGGTTGGCGCGCGACAGGTTGGCCGCCATGTTGCGGATCTTGTCGGCGTACGGGCGCGCCGCACGCATGCGCTCCTGCGCCTTGCGCATCTTCGAAGCGGCGACCATTTCCATGGCCTTGGTGATCTTCTTGGTGTTCTCGACACTCTTGATCTTGCCGCGTATTTCCTTGCCTACCGCCATGACGGTGCTCCTTTGAGGGGTCTAGGCGTATCAGGAGAACGACTGCTTGAACGCGGCGATCGCGGCGTCGAGCTGGCCCTCGGCGTCCTTGTCCATCGCCTTGTCCTTTTCGAGCTTGGCGAGCAGCGGTGCGTGGCTCGATTTCAAGAACTGGTGCAGACCCGATTCGAAGGCGAGCACCTTCTTCACGTCGACGCCGTCCATGTAGCCCTTGTTCACCGCAAACAGCGACGCGGCCATCAGGCTGATCGGCAGTGGCGAGTACTGCGGCTGCTTCAGCAGCTCGGTGACGCGCGCACCGCGGTCGAGCTGCTTGCGGGTCGCCTCGTCGAGGTCGGACGCGAACTGCGCGAACGCGGCCAGCTCGCGGTACTGCGCAAGGTCGGTGCGGATGCCACCCGACAGTCCCTTGACCAGCTTCGTCTGCGCGGCGCCACCGACGCGCGACACCGAGATGCCGGCGTTGATTGCGGGCCGGATGCCGGCGTTGAAGAGCGAGGTCTCCAAGAAGATCTGGCCGTCGGTGATCGAGATCACGTTGGTCGGCACGAACGCCGACACGTCGCCGGCTTGCGTTTCGATGATCGGCAGCGCGGTCAACGATCCGGTCTTGCCTTTGACTTCACCCTTGGTGAACTTCTCGACATAGTCGGCATTCACGCGCGCGGCACGCTCGAGCAACCGCGAGTGCAGGTAGAACACGTCACCCGGGTACGCTTCGCGGCCCGGAGGACGGCGCAGCAGCAGCGAGACCTGGCGGTACGCGACGGCTTGCTTGGACAGGTCGTCATAGATGATCAACGCGTCCTGCCCGCGGTCGCGGAAGTACTCGCCCATCGTGCAGCCGGAATAAGCGGCGACGTACTGCATCGCGGCAGAGTCCGACGCAGCGGCGGCGACGACGATCGTGTAGTCCATCGCGCCGTGTTGTTCGAGTGAGCGCACCACGTTCTTGATCGACGACGCCTTCTGGCCGATCGCGACGTACACGCAGGTCATGTTCTGACCCTTCTGGTTGATGATCGTGTCGATCGCCACCGCGGTCTTGCCGGTCTGGCGGTCGCCGATGATCAGCTCGCGCTGGCCGCGGCCGATCGGCACCATCGAGTCGATCGACTTCAGGCCCGATGCCATCGGCTGGCTCACCGACTGGCGCGCGATCACGCCCGGCGCGACCTTCTCGATCACGTCGGTCATCTTCGCGTTGATCGGGCCCTTGCCGTCGATCGGCGCGCCGAGCGCGTTGACGACGCGGCCGATCAATTCGGGGCCGACCGGCACTTCGAGAATGCGGCCAGTGCACTTGACCGTGTCGCCTTCGGAGATGTGCTCGTACTCACCGAGAATCACCGAGCCGACCGAGTCACGCTCCAGGTTCAGCGCGAGACCGAAGGTCGGCGCGCCTTCCTTGGTCGGCGGGAACTCGAGCATCTCGCCTTGCATCGCGTCCGACAGGCCGTGGATGCGAACGATGCCGTCGGTCACCGACACCACTGAGCCCTGGTTGCGGATGTCCGCCGAGGCGCCGAGGCCCTCGATGCGGCTCTTGATCAGTTCGGAAATTTCTGCGGGGTTCAGTTGCATTGCTTACTCCAGTTGGGCCTTGGCCCTTGCATCACGCGGACAGCGCCACCTTCATTTGTTCGAGCCGGGCCTTCACCGAGGTGTCGAGCACCTCGTCGCCCACTACGACCTTGATGCCGCCGATCAATTCGGGCTGGACTTCGACGCTCGCATTGAGCTTGCGGCCGAAGCGTTTCTCGAGCGCGCCCATCACCTCGGTGAGCAGCGTGCCGTTGAGCGGATAGGCGCTGTAGACGAGCGCGTCCGAGACGCCCGAGCGCGCGTTGACGAGCGCGTGGAATTGCGTCGCGATTTCGGGCAGCGCCGTCAGGCGGCCGTTGTCGATGACCGTGCGCAACAGGTTCTTCACGGGGTCGGAGAGCGGCATCTGGACCGCCGAGGTCATCAGCTCGAAGACCTGTGCGGCACCGACTTTCGGGCTGTCGGCGAACTGCCGCAGCTGCGGGTCGGCGGCCAGCGCGGCGAGCGCGTCGATCTGCTCGGCGGTCTGTTTCACATCGCCCTGGGCGGCCACCTGGTACATGGCCTCGGCGTACGGCCGGGCGATGGTTGCAAGCTCGGCCATGGTCAGGCCTCCTGCCGGGCCGCCCCAAAGGGGGCCTGCGCGCCAAGGGCACCGAAGGGGCCCTTTGCAGGGCCTGGGGGCAGCGAACGAAAGTGAGCGTAGGGGCACATGTTCATAGCTCGGTCTTCAGGCGACCCAACAGCTCGGCGTGCACGCCGGCGTTGATCTCGCGGCGCAGGATCTGCTCCGCGCCCTTGACCGCGAGCGCGGCGACCTCGTCGCGCAACTTCTCGCGCGCTTTCAGCGCTTCCTGCTCGGCCTCGGCCTTCGCTTGCGCGACGATCTTCGCGCCCTCTTCGGCCGCGCGACCCTTGGCTTCCTCGACCATCGACTGCGCGAGGCGCTCGGCGTCAGCCAGCCGCTTGGCGGCGTCGTCGCGTGCCGCAGAGAGCTGCTCTTCGACGCGCTTGTTGGCGACGGCGAGTTCGGACTTCGCCTTGTCGGCGGCCAACAGGCCTTCGGCGATTTTCTTCGCGCGTGCGTCGAGCGCCGAGGTGATCGGCGGCCAGATGTATTTCATCGTGAACCAGACCAGGATCAGGAACACGATCATCTGAATGATGAAGGTAGCGGTGATGCTCACGTTATTGCCTCAATCACAGTGGCGTGGACAGCTGGCTCCGTATGACCCGAGCCGGTGTGCAAAAGCGATTGCGATCGCCTTGCTTCGGCAGCTTATTTGGGAAGATTTGCGAGTTGGCTGAGGAACGGATTGGCGGTGGTGAACCACAACGCGATGCCGGTACCGATGATGAACGACGCGTCGATCAGGCCGACCAACAGGAACATCTTGGTCTGCAGTTCGCCCATCAGTTCGGGTTGGCGGGCGGCCGACTCGAGGTACTTGCTGCCCATGACGCCAATGCCGATACAGGCACCCGCGGCGCCCAGACCAATGATGAGACCGGCTGCAACCGCGACGAGACCGATGAGTTCCATGTTGACTCCTGTTGTAGATAGAGAGGGAAAGGGATGAGAGAAGCGAAGAGGCGCGTTCAGTGATGCTCGTGCGCCTGGCCGACGTAGACGAGCGTCAGCATCATGAAGACGAAAGCCTGCAGCGTGATGATCAGGATGTGGAAGATCGCCCACACCGTGCCGGCGACGATGTGGCCGGCGGCGAGCGCAAAGCCGGTGAGCGATAGCGTGAAGGCGCCGCCCATCAGCGCGATCAGCAGGAAGATCAGCTCGCCCGCGTACATGTTGCCGAACAGACGCATGCCGTGCGAGACGGTCTTTGCGACGAACTCGACGATCTGCATCGCGAAGTTGAACGGGTAGAGAAGGAAGTGGTTGCCGAACGGCGCCGCGAACAGCTCGTGGATCCAGCCGCCGAGCCCCTTGATCTTGATGTTGTAGATCAGGCACAGGATCAGCACACCCACCGACAGGCCCATCGTGACCGACAGGTCGGCCGTCGGCACGACGCGCAGATAGGCGTGCTGCGGGTCATGACCGGTCGCGGCGTAGACGCCCTGCCAGATGAGCGGCAGCAGATCGACCGGCAGCAGGTCCATCGCGTTGAGCAGGAAGATCCACACGAACACGGTCAGTGCGAGTGGCGCGACGAGCTTGCGGCTCTTGGCGTTGTGCACGATGCCCTTCGCCTGGCTCTCGACCATCTCGAAAAGGATTTCGACCGCGGCCTGAAAGCGCCCCGGCACGCCGGGTGTCGCGGTGCGGGCGGCGCGCCACAACAGGTAGCAGGTCACCACGCCAAGCAGGATCGAAAAGATGATCGAGTCGAAATTGAGTACCGAGAAATCGACCAGCCCCTTGGGCTTTCCGGTCTGTAGATGCGTCAGGTGGTGAACGATGTAGTCACCTGAGGTGAGCGCTTGGCCTTCGGCTGCCATGTTGTCGAATCCCCGTCTCTTCTTTCTCTTACCGCCCACGCCAGTACAGCGCGACCCAGTACACCTTGATGCACACCACCAGAGCCACCAGCAACGCCGGCCAGCTCAAGGGCTGCACGATCCTGGGCGCCAGCATCAGCATGGCGACCGAAACCCCGATCTTCACAAACTCCCACGACATGAAGCTGACAACGCTGCTGCCGAGCGACATGCGCGAGACCCGGCTGGTCATGCCACGCGCCATCAAGGCCCCCGGCACCACCACCACAGCTGCGCCGTACAGCGCAGACCACGCGACCCCCGTCTTGCCGGTGAAAAGCCATGCAAGCGCGGCAACCACCACGCCCACAGCGGCTTGCACCGCCACCACTCGCCAAGGCGAGATCGATGGATTCTTCGCCCGCAAGGCCTGCGCTTGTTCTCGCGTCAGTGGCTCGGGAGGCGCCTCGTCGGTCTCGTCGTCCCACCCACCATGATCGAAACGCTCGGGCATGGCGAATTTCGTGGGCGTGTGAAGCAAAGCCGCGGGATTATACGTGCAAACCCGTAGGCGGCGACCGCCCCACCGATCGGCGAGCCGCTCACCGACAATGCGGCGCTCGGCTCGAACGACTCGCGATGACTCGGCTGCTCTGTATGAAGAACGCCCTCAGGGCATCGGTCGTCGCCGCGTCGACGGTGCTCGCGTCTTGCGCGACGTCGGGCACCGAGAAAGGGTCGGCCGAGGCGCAGCGCCATCAGAACAACTACGTCGAGTTCCAACCGAAGGGGCTCGCCACGCTGATGCGCTGGAAGCTCGAGGCCCTGCGGCAAGGGTTGCCGCGCCCGCCGCTGACGCCCACGCCGACCGTCAGCCCCGATCTCGACTTCCTCCGCACCAACGCACGTGCCGGCAGCGCGATGGTGCCGGCGATCACCTGGATCGGACACGGCACCGTGCTTGCTCAAATGGGCGGGCTGAACGTGCTGACCGACCCGATCTTTTCCGAGCGCGCGTCTCCGCTCAGCTACCTCGGTCCGAAGCGTGCCCAGCCGCCCGGCGTGGCGCTCGCCGATCTGCCGCGCATCGACCTCGTGCTCATCTCGCACAACCACTACGACCATCTCGACGAGGCAAGCGTGCGGGCGCTGAATGCGCAGCCCGGCGGGCCGCCGCTGTTCATCGTGCCGCAAGGCAACTGCGCGTGGATGGCGCAGGCTGGCATCGAGAACGTCGTCGAGCTCGTCTGGTGGCAATCGCATCGCGTCGGGGCGGTCGAGGTCGTAATGACGCCGGTACAGCACTGGTCGGGTCGCACGCTCGGCGACCGGCTGGCGACACTGTGGGGCGGCTACGCGTTGTTCGCGCCGGACCTGCATCTGTACTACGCCGGCGACACCGGCTATTCGAAGGACTTCGCCGACACCCGCGAGCACTTCGCGTCGCGCCAGACGCCGTCGCAGGGCGGTGGCTTCGACGTCGCGCTGATCCCGATCGGCGGGTACGAGCCGCGCTGGTTCATGCGCGA
>Ga0184637_10002031_pt1 | contig 13170 bp, 10 predicted proteins | sample PLM3_127_b2_FD_133143 | JGI IMG/M metagenome (GOLD analysis project Ga0184637, IMG submission 133143) | Groundwater sediment microbial communities from an aquifer in East River, Colorado, USA - PLM3_127_b2 | ecosystem: Environmental > Terrestrial > Soil > Riparian zone | place: USA: East River...
GCCGCGAGCCTTCTACCCGCTCGGCGCGGCCGCCGCTGGTGCCGTGCAGGCCGAGCCAATGGCCGCCCGCCTCCAGCCAGCGCTGGATGGCGCGGCACTGCGCGGCGTCGGGGTACGGGCCGGCCACGTAGGTGATCAGTAGCCGGCTCACCGGCAGCCACTTCTCGACGTCCGCGAAGTCGTTGGCGATCGAGGCGGGAACGTCCTGCTCCGCCAGGAGCCCGAGCAGCCGCAGGCGGGCATAGTCGTGGTCGTGCCCGGCGGATGATCCAGGCGGAAAACCACCGGCGATGAGGTGCGCGCGGCCGGACTTCGTCTCTGCCATCAGATCACCTCGCATCACACCGGATTAGAATCTGGGCCATGAATACCACAGCCACGCCCGACCGCATCGACGCTTCGCGCGCCGCCCTGATCGTCTACGACGCCTGCCGCCGTGCGTTGAGCCCCGACGATGCCGCGCGGCGCGCGAGGATGCGGCCCGTCCTCGACGCCTGGGTCGCCCTGATCGGCGCGTGTCGCGCGCGCGCCATGCCCATCATCTACACGACGCCGGTCAGCCGGGCGGACGGCGCCGACGTCGTGCTGCTGCCTACCGATCTCAGCCTCGAGACGGGAGTGCCCTCGCTCACCAACTGCGTCGAGGGCACGCCGGAGGCCGGCTTCCCGGAGGAGATTGCCCCGCAGCCCCAGGACTACGTGTACCTCAAGCGCCGCCCCAGCGCATTCTACGGCACCGGGGTGGCCGAGCTGCTGCGAGTGCTCCGCCGCACCGCGCTGGTGATCGGCGGCGGCGCGACCAATCGCGGCGTCGAGACCAGTGTGCGCGAGGCCTTCAGCATGGACCTCGACACCGTGGTCGTCCGCGAGTGTTGCTGGGGCGGCGACGCCGCAGCCCACGCTTATAGTCTCAATACGTCGCTGAAGATGTACGCGCGCGTCCGCACCCTGGAGCAGGCCCTGGCCATGCTCGCGTGAGGAGCGGTCCTGGCCGTGAAGCAGAATCGGGTATCCTTCCCGACAGTGAGGCAGGTGGATGACCATGCCGGCGAAGCTTTCGGCAGCCCAGACGGAGAGTTACGCGCGAGACGGATTCTTGTCGCCTATCGCGGCGCTCACCCGTGAGCAGGCGGGATACTATTGCGGGAAACTCGAGGCGTTCGAAGAGGCCGTCGGCGGACCGCTCACATCCGATGGGGCGGATCCACGCTACCGGTCCCGCACGCACGTCCTCTTGACCTGGGTGCATGCGCTCGCTCGACAGCCCGCGATCCTGGACGCCGTCGAGGATCTCATCGGTCCCGATATCCTCGTATACACCTCGACGTGGTTCATCAAGGAGCCCGAAAGTACGGCGATCGCCGCCTGGCATCAGGACGCCACGTATTTCGGACTGCGTCCGTACGTGCACGTCACCGCGTGGCTCGCGCTCACCGATGCGACGGCAGGGAACGGCTGCATGGAGTTTTTGCCGGGCAGTCACGGTCGCGGGCAGTTGCCCCATCGCGCGGGCGTCGTCGCCGGCAGCGTGAATCGTGCGGGTCAGGCTGTCGTCGGGGACGTGGACGACAGGCCGGCGGTTCTGGCACCACTGCGCGCGGGCGAGTTCTCCCTGCACCACACGCTGTGCCTGCACCGCTCGCAGCCGAATCGGTCGTCCGGACGTCGGATCGGCCTGGCGATCAGCTACATCCCGACGCACGTGCAACACCTGGGCGTGAAGCACAAAACGCCGGCCATGCTGCTCCGCGGTGTCGATACGTTCGGCCACTTCGAGCTCGAACCCGCTCCGGCAGTCGACCTCGACGAGACGGCCCGCGCGGCCTATGCGCGCTCCTACGATGGCTACCGGGCCGCGTACGCCGAACAGGTCGCGCTCGAGGGTCGATGAAGGATCCCGGCCTGATTCACCATAGTGGAAAATGACAGGCGACATAGTGGCCGCCTCCGAGGTCGCGCAATTCTGGCTCGGTCGCCGCGTCGGTGCACACGGCGGGCCGGCCGTTCGCCTCGTACACGGGGCAGCGCGGAGCGAACCGGCAGCCGCGGACGGGCCGCTCGAAATCGACCACCCCCCAGGCGCCCCTCCGGGTGGTCAGCCTCGCGCGCGAGGCCTCCGCGCTCTTCTTGTCTACCAGCGCAGACCACAAGATCTGGGTGTAGGGATGGCGCGCCGCTCCGGCGATGCGGTCCGCGAGCCCCATCTCCACGATCTTGCCCAGGTACATCACCGCCACTTTGTGGCTGACGAGTTGCACGATCTCCAGATCGTGCGAGATGAACAGATAGGAAAGGCCGAGCTGCCGCTGGAGATCGCGAAGCAGGTTCACCACCTGAGCCTGGATCGAGACATCCAACGCGCTCGTCGGCTCGTCGGCCACGATGAAGTGCGCCCCGACCGCCAGGGTGCGCGCGATGCCCACGCGGCGCTTTTCCCCACCGGAGAGCTCCCGGGGGAAGCTCGAGAGCTTACTCTTCTTCAAGTTGACCTGCTCGAGCAGCTCGCCGGTCTTTCGCCCCACCTCGTCATCGCTCAGTCGGTGATGCACCGTGATCGCCTCCCGGAGGAGGTCCCGTACGCGCATCTTGGGGTTGAGCGCCGCGTCCAGGTCCTGAAAGATCATCTGCATCTGGCGCCGCAACGGCCGTAGCTCGCGCGCGGACATCGCCGTAATGTCGTGGCCGTCGAAGACGATGCGGCCCGACGTCGCCGGTGTGAGCCGCAGAATGGTCCTCCCGATGGTCGTCTTTCCGCAGCCGGATTCCCCGACGAGACCGAGGGTCTCGTGCTCCTTGAGATAGAAACTCACCCCGTCCACCGCCGGAATGACCCGCTCCCGCCAGCGGACCGCGGAGAGGATGCCCGCGCGCTGGCGGTAGTGTTTTTTCAGGTTCATGACTTCCAGGATCGTTCTCGACATAGGATCCCTGGCCCAGGCTTACTCGGCGCACAGCCAGCAGCGCACGTGATGTCCCGGCATGACCTCCCGCAACTCTGGCTCGTGATTCGCGCATTTGTCCCGGATGTCGTCCGTCACGCGATTGCAGCGGGCATAGAATCGGCACCCGCGCGGGAGATCGACGGCATCCGGCACCTCGCCCTCGACGACGGTGAGATAGCCCTTGTCCCGCACGTTCTGCACACTCGGTATGGACGCGAGCAACGCGGTCGTATATGGATGTTTGGGGGCGAACCTCGGCGCGAGGACATCGGGCGCCGGGCCGTGCTCCACGACCGTCCCGCCGTACATCACCGCGACGTTGTCGGCGAGGCGCGAGATCGCCCTGATATCGTGACTGATCAGCAGCGTGGCGATACCGAACTCCGCTTTGAGCTCGGCCAGCAGCCCCACGATTTCAGACTGGATCGTGGCGTCCAGCCCGGTGGTGGGCTCGTCCGCGATGAGGAGGGACGGCTCGGACGCGAGCGCCATCGCGATCACCGCCCGCTGACACATGCCGCCCGACAGGCCGTACGGATGATTATCGAACCGCAGACGCGGAGAATCGATCTTGACCCGCTCGAGCCAGTGGAGCGCCCGCTCCTTCGCTTCCCCCGGACCTTTCGCCCGCGTGTGCAGGCGAATGGCCTCGGTGATCTGGTCACCGACGCGAGCGAAGGGATGGAGCGCCGACTTCGGGCTCTGGAAGATCATGGCGATTTCCTTCCCCCGCAGGGGCGCCATGAGGCGCTCGACGGCTTTCCGCCAGCCGGTCTCGTCCTTGGACACCTCCACGATCCTGCCGTCGCGCGCCTTCAGGCGGACGTACTGGTCGAGGTCCGGGAGCAAGTTGTGCTCGACCCCGTCCGCTCGGAACGCGATCGTGCCGCTGATCACGCCCGGGCCGGCGCTGACCAGGCCCGTGATCGAGAGCGCGGTGACGCTCTTGCCGCTGCCGCTCTCGCCCACGACGCCGAGGGTCTCGCCCCTGGCGATCGACAGCGTCACGCCATCCACCGCGCGAATGAACACCTGCTTGCTCCGGGAATAGAAGTAGGTGCGCAGGTTCTCGATCTCGAGAAGCGGCGCACCCGTCACTTCCCGCCCCTGTCTTCGAGGATGCTGTTCAGTCCGTCGCCCAACAGGTGGAAGCCGAGGATGGTCAACAGGATGGCCAGCGCCGGCGCGGTCGACGGCCAGAACTTGCCCTGGAAAAAGTAGTTGGCGCCCGCCTGGACCATGTTGCCCCACGACGGCATCGGCTCCTGCACGCCGAAGCCGAGATAGCTGAGGCTGGTCTCGATCAGAATCGCTTCGCCCATGCCGATGGTGGCCCTGATGACGAGGAGCGGCCCGCAGTGATACCAGAGGATGTGCTTGAGGACAATCACGTGCGACGGCAGACCCAGGACCAGGGCTGCCTCGATGAAATGCTTCTGGCGCAGAAACGCGATCTTGCCCGCCACCAGCGACGCGACCACGGGAACCCCGGTCACACCCACGATGACCATGATGTAGTAGATGTCCGCCTTGAACGCCGCGATCACCAGAAGGATCAGGACCAGGCGCGGGAACGAATCCACCAGATTGTTGACATAGGTGACGAGGACCTCGACCTCGCCCCCGCGGTAGCCGGCCAGCGCGCCAAGGGTCGTGCCCACCACGAGCGAGATGACGATCGCCACGAGGCCGGGAAGGAAGTACGCCTGAATCGCCACGATCAGCCGGGACAGAATATCCCGGCCGAGGAAATCGGTCCCCAGCAGATGGCCGGCGCTTCCAGGCGGGGCATTCAAGAGATCGAATCGGATTTGCTCGGGGTCGTGCGGCAACCAGTTGAAGACGCCCAGGACATACGACACCAGCACCAGGGCGACGATGAGCAGACCGTAGCCGACGTAGGCCAGATCCAGAGTGTCGGCGCTCCTCCACACGGGTAGGTCCGAGGCGTCGCGGCCTTCGCCCGCGATCTGGGAGTATCGTGTCATTCGGCCCAGCCCGCGCCGCGCCGCTGCTTCGACGCACGGGGATTGACCGCGACGTACACCACGCGCTGGAGCAGGCTCCCCAGACGTACCAACGTCGCCGCGATCATGACGATCCCCATGATCGCGGGGAAGTCCCGATCCTGCGCGGCCTGCCAGGCCATCCGCCCCATGCCCGGCCAGTTGAAGACCTGTTCGACGATGACCGCGCCACCCAGGATGAACGGGATCTTGGACGCGATGATCTCGGTCATCGGGATCAAGAGTCCTTCCTTGAACGCGTGCCGCCAGACGGAGGCTCCCTTGGCGCGGGCGGTCCGGATGTAATCCTCGGCCATGACGCGGCTCAGCTCTTCGCGCAGGTAGCGAACGACCTCGCTCACCGTGCCGTTACCGATGCCGAGCACGCAGATGGGCAGCAGCGAATACAGCCAGGCCCGGTCCGCCGAGGCCGAGGCCGCAGAGACCAGCGGGAACACGCCGAGCTTGTGGCTGAAGAGATAGATGGCGACGTAGCCGAGCCAGAACACGGGCAACGACGACACCAGATAGGCCAGCAGGGTGAACGGCCGATTGAGCGGGGTCGCGCCGCGCACCGAGGAATGCAGGGCGATGGGCACGGCAATGAGCAGCGTGACCAGCATCGAGCCGAGGGTCAGGTAGAGTGTGCTCAGTCCCACCCGCACGATCTCGCCGAACACCGGCAGGCCCGTGCGAATCGACGTCCCGAAGTTTCCCCGCAGCAGGTTGCCGAGCCAGGACACGTACTGGACGTACCACGTCCTGGGGACGCCCAGCGCGTCGCGGACGCCGGCCCGGGCCTCGTGGCTCGGCATTTGCCCCTCGAGCAGCACGCTGAACGGATCGCCGGGCGCGAGGAAGAGGATCACGAACACCACGAAGCTCACTCCCAAGAGCAACAGGGCGGTGAGCGCCAGCTCCCTGGACAGGACCAGGGTGACGGGTCTAAGCGCGGCGAGCTTCACGGCTTCGGCCGCGATGACCGGCGACGCGGTCCCGGAGGTCCCGGACCGCGCCCGCCACTCCGCATGCGGCGTGCTTACTTCTGATCGGCGGCCGGGATGAACCACTCATCCGCGAACGAGAAGAACTTGTAGGGATGAATGGCCACGCGGCGCAGCTTCTTGTGATAGCCGCTGTAATTCGTCAGGGTCCACAGGAAGGTGTAGGGCGCCTCCTCGGCGAGGATCGTATGCAGCTTGCGGTTGATCGTCCGGCGCTTTTCGTGATCGAGCGTCAGCTTGCTCTCCACGATCAGGCCGTCCACCTCCGGATTGGAGTAACCGCCGAAGTTGTTCTTCCACGCGCCGATTTCGGCCGAGTGAAACAGAGAAGAAATATCGGCCGAGTCATCGAACACCCACGAGGCGAAGATGATGTCGAAGTCGTGCTCCTGGAAGACGCTCTCCTTCCACGCCTGCCACTCCTTGAACTCCACCTTGATCGCCACCCCGATGTTCTTGAGGTAGTTCTGAAACGCGAGCACGACCCGCTTCACCGCTTCGCTCTCCTTTTCGATCGGCACCTTGAGCGACAGGGTGAGCTTCTTGCCGTCCTTTTGCAGCGTGCCATCCGGCCCCGGGGCGAAGCCGGCCTGCCTCAGCAGCGCGACCGCCTTCTGCGGATCGAACGGCAGCGGCCGGACGTCCAGGTTGTACGCCCAGCTCCCGGGTGCGAACGGACCGGAGACGAGCGTCCCCTGGCCATTGAAAAATGAATCCAGCACCTCCTGCCGATTCACCGCATACGCGAACGCCTGGCGCACGCGTTTGTCCGCCAGGAGCGGACTGCGCACGTTGTAGCCGAAAAACGCGTACGACAGGGCGTTGTACGGCTGCAGGACGAAACGCTTGTCGCCCTGGAGCTCCGGGATATCCCGCGGGTTGACCAGCACGACCATGTCGATCGCGTTGAACATCAGCGCCTGAGTCATGATGTTCTGGTCGGCGAACGGCTTGGAGATGAATCGGTTGATGTGCGGGCGGCCCTTGAAGTAATTCTCGTTGGCCACCAGAACGATTTCCCGGTCGGTGGTAATCGTCTTGACGACGAACGGCCCGGTGCCGATCGGGTGCCGGACGAACGGATCCTCGCGCGTGAGGTACAGGGGGTGGGACGGGCCGTGCTTGGGGATCACCTTGAAGCTGAACTTGGCCAGCGCGTTCAGGATGGGCCGCTTGAGCGTGAACTGCACGCCGTAGTCGCCGAGCTTCTCCACGCTCTCGATGAACTCATAGCGCACCTTGAGGGGAGTGGTCGTCTTGGGATGCATCATGATCTTGTAGGTGAACACGACGTCGTCGGCCGTGAACGGCTTCGCTTCCTCTCCCTCTTTCGGGTGCCACATCACGTCCTTGCGCAGGAAGAACGTGTAGGTACGACTGTCCTTCGACGCCTCCCAGCGCTCCGCCAGCTCGGGAACGATTTCCTGCTTTTCGTCGATCCCGACCAGGCCGTTGAACACCAGCTCCGTGATGCGCAGAGAGACCATCTCGTTGCTGGTGATCGGATCCAGAGTCGAGGGGCGGCCGTATTCGCCGTAGCCGAGCGTGCCTCCGTCCGGGCGGCCGTCGTTCTTGGGTCCCGCCGGGGACACCGGCGGCGTCCCGACGACAACAGCGAGGATCGACAGCACGACAACAATTCGCTTGTTCATGGTCTTCTCTGCCTCTGATGACTCGTGATTAAAAGATCTTCACGTCCCCAGCGCTCTTGTGCTCCATGGCGTACATCCCCTGCATGGCCTCCTGGATCCGGCGGACCACCGGGAAGTGCTTGCTCATCTCGAAATAGATCTCCAGGCTTTCGGAGAATTGTCGGCCACGGTAGTACGCCGCGGCCAGGCTGACGAGCATCACCGGATCATTCGATTCGATCCGGTTCTTGTTGCTCTTGTCCCGTCCCGCCTCCAGGTACGCGACCGCGCGTCCGTAGTCTCTCCGCAGAAGATAGAGACGGCCCAGGGCGATGTTCAGCGAGCGGGTCTTCCTTCCCTCACCGGCCTCGGCCGCGCGCGTGGCCCACGGCTCGATGCTGGCGCAGCCGGCCTTGGCCCGCGCACATCCGAGGAGGATCTCCGCCAGCAGCTCGGGCTCGGCGGGCTGCCCCTGGGCCAATGCCTCCCAGACCGCCATGGCCTCAGCACGTCGGCCCTGCAGATACTGGGCCGTCGCATACCGGACCCGTGCCCGATTCCGCTGCGGCAGCGGCGCGTTCGCGACGGACAGAAAGGCGCCGGTCGCCCGGAGCGACAGCTCCACATCACCGGCCTCGGCGTAGGCTGCGCCGAGGTAGTAGTCAGCGGTCGGCTTGATCTGAGCATCGGCCGCCGCCTTCTCCAGATAACGCACGCTCGCCTGCCGATACATCGCCGCCAGATCACCGAGGGCGGCGACGTCATAGAAGCTGATCGTCTTGGTCTCCCCGAGCGCCTCGGTGTAGGAGGCCGCCTTCAGGTCGGCCAGCTTGACCAGCTCCAGGCTCTTGTCGGTCAGCCCCGCGCGGGCGTAGACCGTCAGAAGGTTCTCCAGCATGCGCGACGACGGACTGGAGCCAACCTTCTTCAGCGCCGCGTCACCCATTCCCACCGGATCTCTGTCTTTGAGCCCGGCTTGGCTGTAGACGGCCGCGAGCGCCATCTGGACTTCCGGATCGGCGGTATCGACGGTCGCCCACTGCGCGCGCGCCGCTTGCGCGTTCTTGCCCAGGAAGTGACTCAGACCGAGACTGGCCCCGGCGATGGCCCTGTAGCGAGGCTCCAGCCCTCGCTGCGCGCTGAACCGCTCGAGATACTTCGTCGCTTCTCCGGCGTTCCCGTTCTCGAGCAGCGTTTTGCCGAGGTACAGATTCACGAAACGGCTTCCCCCCGCACCGCGAACGGCCACGAGCTTTTTCAGATAGTCGAGCTGGACCGTGATTCCCGCTTCGTGTAATCCGCGATGGAGCTCGGCATTGCCGAGGTAGATCATGCCCAGCGTCAGATAGGCCGCCGCGCGACTGCTCGGATTCAGCGCTGGCAGATTCGCCTGCAGCGTGCGGGCAGCGTCCTCATAGTGATGCTGCTCATACAGCCGCATCGCGCGCACCACCGCGTCGTCCGACGCCGACGCCGCCCCGGCCATCAGGCCGATCAATGCCGACACAAGTGTCACGCTCAGCCGCGCCACGTGCTAATCCCTCATCTTCGTGAGAAAGATCTGATCCCACTGGTCGACCTGAGCCCGGAACGCGATCACCCCGTCGGCGGAACTGGCGATATCGTGATTCATCTTCGTGTCGGTCTTGAGCGCCAGGTTGGTCTTCCGCGCCAAATCCGCGACGTAGATGGGGTTGTATTCCTGAAGATCGTTCCTGACGTACACGATGCTGTTGCTGTCCGGCATCCACGCAGGACCCCGTTCAACGTCCGGGACCACGTCCGTCGCCACGACCTTGGCGGCAAGCCCGTCGCCCTGCGTCGGGTCGGAGCCGTCGGCGGCGATCACCAGGATGGCCCAGACGTTGGGGTCGCCCGCCGGGTTGTAGTTGGAGTAGAAGGCGATTTTCTTCCCATCCGGCGACCAGACCGGCCGAAGATCGTCGTGCGTCCACGTGGTCAAGGCCTTGAGCGTCTCGACCGGCTTACCCACATCCTCGATCAGATAGATGTCGTGGTTTTCGTTGCTGCCGTGGATCATCACGATCTTCCGGCCGTCCGGGGACCACTGAGGGTACAGGTGCGGTTTGGCCCCCCAAGTCAGTCGCGTCACGGCCCGGGTCGTCACGTCCAGAAGATAGATATCCCCTTCGCCGCTGCGGCCCGATACGAACACCAACTGATCGGCACCGGGCGACCAGTGAGCATGGCCGTCCTTCTCTTTGTGATCGGTCAGCCGTGTCGTCTTGCCATCGAGCGCGCGCAGATAGAGATCGTAGTTGCCCGTCCCGCCGTTGCTCATGAAGACCAATCGGTCACCGGTGCGCGACCACGTGATCCCGGCGTTGTAGCTGATATCCTCGACGACTCCCGGGAAAAAGAACTTCGGCTTCGTACTGCTCTCGGACAGTTGGTAGTAGATGGTGTGAACCACCGTGCCGTCCGGACGCGCGACCACGATCTCCTTCTTGTCCCCTCGGCTACGTTCGAGGGCGATCAGCGCTCCCGAGGGAGACCAGACCGGATTCGAATCGTTGCGACCGGATTCAACCGGTGTCAGCGGGCGGACATACAGAAGCTCGATCGCCGGCGCCTGCGGCTCCATCAGGAGGTCCTCGGGCGGCTGGAGCCCGGCGATGGACCGGGCCGCGACGCCGATCGCGGCAATGGCCGTCACGGCCACCAGCACGCGTAAGGCCGCGTACACGCCACTGCTGCTCTTCAAGCCGAAGCCCATTCTCCCCTACGACTGTTGGTCTTTGATCTGAGTCCAGTACTTCCGCGCGGCCTCCCGACTCTGCATGAAGACCGGATTCCCTTCGAGCCGTTTCGGGAAGAAGTCGATGTACTCGCGCCATGCGAGATTGGCGTTGTGCGCGATCGCGTCTTTTCTGGTGACCAGATAGAGCTTGTGATACGACAACGCCAGATAGAAATAGGTGTTGTGCAGGGCCTCGTCGTAGTGGGCGGTCGGGAAGAAGCGGGTGTTCTGCTTCGCGGTCTGAAGATTCTGTATCGCTTTGGCGAACGATCGCGCGGCGGTGTCACGGTCCTTTTCGACCAGGGTGTTTCCCTTCTCGTAATAGGCATGCCCGAGATTGGTGAAGGCCACCGCGAACTGCTTGGAGATGAGCTGCTGGTTCTGGGGCAACGAAAGGACGCTCTCGAACTCGCGGATCGCGGCATCGTAGTCGTTCTTCTCGTCCAGGTAGATCCGCGCGAGCCGGTGGTGCGCTTCGGAGTAATCCGGGTGCTTCGTGTCGGTGCTGCCATAGGCCTGAATGGCGCCGTTGATATCGCCCTTCTGCGCCGCGCGCTCCCCGAGCTTGAGGTAGTCCCGCTGCAGCGCAATCTTACGGTCGCCGGTGCGGTCCTCGATCTTCTTATCGAACTCGATGACCTCTTCCCAGTCGCGGTAGTCCTCGCCCACCGTGAGCCTCACCGTGTGGAACCCGAGGCCCACCGCCTTGCCCTCCAGGATCGGAGTCTTGCCGAGTGGATCGCCGTCGACGAATACAGCGGCGCTGGAAGGGTCGGAGTCCACCTTGAACGAGGCATTGTTGACGCCCAACACGAACTCCCGGGTGTCCCCGTTCTTCTCCAGCTTGATCTTCTCGTTCACCTGCTGGTACCCGTGCCGGTAGAGCAGGAGCGTATAGCTCCTGCCCAGGCGAACCGGGACTTCGGCCTTGCCGTCGGCGCCGGTCGAACCGGCCCAATCATTGTTGAGGTAGACATTCACCCGGGGCAGCGGCGCCACGTCCGGCGCGAGCCCGCCCTTCGCGGAAAGGAGGAAATAGCTCCGGGCGCGTTCCTCGTCGCCCTCGCGAGACACGCGGCGCACGACCCGGTCGCCGACCTTGATCTTTTCGCCCTTCTTGAGGTCCTCGACTTCCGCCAGTGACCCTGCGTCCTCTGCCCGTTTGACCTTGAGCCGGCCGGTCTCGCGATACTCCGTCACCTTGCCGGCTTCGCTGCGAGCCGCGGCCGTCAGCGTGAGCTCCGTACCCCGGCCGACCCGATACGGCTTGCCCATATTGACGCGATAGCTGCCGCCCTCGACCGCGACGATCGCCCCTTCGAAGGGAAATCGCTCCATCACGTTCGCGGCGATCTCTCGGGCGGCGCTCGTGATGGCGCCGGAATCCCGGGCCCGGGTGACCTGGCTCAGAATCAACCGTCCGTTCGAGGTGTAGAACTTCGCCTCCATGACGAAGCCCTTGTCGTCCTTGGCGACGCTGCCCACGACGATCACGTCCACCGTTTTTCTGAGCGGGGTGTCCTGCCAGCCCTTGGTGGCAATTCGGTCGATACCCAGCTTGAGGCGCTTGACCTCAGCCTCGAGTTCCGCGCTCGGCACCTCGCGGAAGACCGTGTACTTGAAGAGCTGGCCCGAGACCGCGCTTTCGGTCTGGGCGGCGATGTCCCTGAGATCCACGCCCAGGGTGTTGCCAGCAAACCGGTGAACGCCGACGCGGATCTGTCCCGGCGTGGCCGGAGAGAAATACCGCTGGATATTGACCTGCCCCTCCAGGGTGACGACGGTCTTCCACTCGTCGGGGATGTGGCCGGGCGCTGAAAGCGCCAGTCGCACCTTCTTGCCGGGCGCGCCGTCATCGGTGAAGGTGTAGACTCCGCGGTCGTCGGTCTTGCCGATCGGTCGTTCGTCGAGGGTCACGACCACGCCGGCCACCCCACGCGTGTAGCCATACTGCTCGGTCAGGGCGGTGACGTTGATGAGCGTGCGTCGGGACAGCGCGACTTCGAGCCGCCGCCCCGGCTCCAGCTCGCCCGTCTTGTGCCAGGTCGAATATCCGGTCTTGCGGACGGTGACAGTGACGCCCGTCTTCGGCAGGTTCTTGTATGTATACACGAACTCGCCTCGGGCGTCCGTTTTGCCGACTTCCTTGTCGTTGACCTTGACCGTGGCGTCTCCAACCGGAGCCCCCTTGTCGGTGGCGGCCAGGGTCATGAAGCGCGTGGCCTGCAGATCAGCGTCGAAGGAGTACTTCCCGACGGTCCCGTCTTTGGGCAATCTCACCAGAAAGCTGGTCTTCCACGGCTCGATGCGGTAGCCGGGCAGGTCCTTGACGACGATCACCTCCACCTCCGCTCCGGGCCTTCGATGAAGGGTCTTGGCGAAGACCCCCTGGCTGTCGGTGACGCCCTGTGTCCGTCCGTCCACCACGACCTCCGCCTCGGGCGTCGGCTGACCGTCGAGGCGCGCTTTCACTTCGAGATCCAGTCGTGGACCACCACAGGCGGCGAGCAGCAAGGCTACCAACGCAATGGCGCCCGACCGGATCCTAGGCTTAATCATGGGATGTCCTCTCATTGAGAAGCGCGCGATGGACCTACAGGGTAGGGGCTTGAATGTTCACTTCCCCGGGATTGATGATCTTATCCTCGTCGGATTTGGATCCCTGGATGGTCTTGCGCGTACCTTCCTGGATCTGCCGAAGCTTGAATTCGATTTTTTTCCGGGTGTGCTCTTTTATCTCCACGGTCTGCGTGTCGGTCTCATACCCGATGCGGCTCGCCTCCACCCGATACGTGCCCGGCCGGAGACGACCCTTCGTCGACTCGA
>Ga0184637_10002032_pt1 | contig 13167 bp, 17 predicted proteins | sample PLM3_127_b2_FD_133143 | JGI IMG/M metagenome (GOLD analysis project Ga0184637, IMG submission 133143) | Groundwater sediment microbial communities from an aquifer in East River, Colorado, USA - PLM3_127_b2 | ecosystem: Environmental > Terrestrial > Soil > Riparian zone | place: USA: East River...
AGAGACGGTGCTCCTCCTGCTCGCGCTTGCCGAGCAGGCCGGGGTCAAACGCTGGACGGAAAAAATGTTCCACGGGGAAACAATCAACACCAGCGAAAACCGCGCCGCTTTGCATACCGCTCTGCGCAATCCCTCACAGAAGCCGCTGAACCTGAACGGGAATAATATCATGCGAGAGGTGCAAAGAAACCTCGACCATATGCGCAGATTTTCCGACGCGGTACGCGGCGGCAATGCCGTGGGGCACAGCGGCAAGCCTTTTACCGATGTGGTCAATATCGGCATCGGCGGCTCGCATCTTGGCCCGCTGATGACATGCGAGGCGCTGAAACCCTATGGCAGCCCGTATCTCAGGGTGCACTTTGTCTCCAATGTAGACAGTACGCATCTTGCCGAAACGCTCAAGCCGCTCAACCCGGAATCCACGCTGTTCATCGTCGCTTCAAAAAGCTTTGCCACCCCGGAAACGCTGCTCAACGCCAATTCAGCGCGGCAATGGCTGCATGCGCGTTTACCTGGCGAAGCGACATCCAAGCATTTCGCTGCCGTATCCGCAAATCCACAGGAGGCCACGAAATTCGGCATTCCCGCAAACCACATATTCGAAATGTGGGACTGGGTGGGCGGGCGTTACTCGGTGTGGTCGGCAATCGGCCTGCCGGTGGCAATCAGCATAGGCATGGATAATTTTAATGAGTTGCTTGGCGGCGCTAGTCTGATGGATGAACATTTCTCAAGCGCCCCGTTTGCCAGAAATATGCCGGTGATCCTCGCGCTGCTTGGCATCTGGTACAACAACTTTTTCGGCGCAGAGACTTATGCCGTGCTGCCTTACGACCAATATTTGCGTTATTTACCTGTCTACCTGCAACAATTGGAAATGGAAAGCAACGGCAAGCGGGTGAACCGCGCAGGCGAGCCCGTGGACTATGCTACCGCTCCCATCATCTGGGGGGAAGCGGGAACCAACGGGCAACATACCTTCTATCAACTGATATATCAGGGCACGCGGCTCATCCCGGCGGATTTTCTTGCTCCTTGCGAGACGCATAATCCCATGAACGAGCACCATGCGGTGCTGCTCGCGCACTTCTTCGCGCAGAGCGAGGCACTGATGCAAGGCGGAACCGAAAGCGAAATAAAAGCCGAGCTAGGCGCTCAAGGCGTATCCGCAGAAAAATCAGAACAACGGGCGAAACACGAGACGTTTCCCGGAAACCAACCCAGCAATTCCATTTTGTTCAAAAAACTGGACCCGAAAACCCTGGGCTCGCTGATTGCGCTTTACGAACACAAGGTGTTTGTCGAGGGGGTGATCTGGAACGTCAACTCCTTTGATCAATGGGGAGTGGAGGTCGGCAAACGGCTGGCGGCGCGTATCCGCTCCGAACTCTCCGCGAGCGGCAAAACCGACTCGCACGATGCTTCAACCAACGGCTTAATCAATTACTACAAACTCAACCGATAAGTGATAGTCTTGTAATACCGTTTCCAAAACACAAGGGCCATCATGAACGAAGAAACCTTTAATTTAAGCATCCGTAAATTCCTGAAAATGGTCGGCGTGAAATCGCAGCACGAAATCGAGCAGGCAGTAAGCAAAGCGCGGGCGCAAGGGATGATCTCCGGCAATGAAACCTTACCGGTGAGCATGAACTTGCACATCGGCCAGCTCAAGCTCGACGTCAAGTTCGACGGTGAGATCAACCTGGAGTAATTGCGGGGCACCGTCTTCAGTCTGGCTTGTACTGCGCAGCGGCGCCCAGCATCACGGCAATCTGCTGCTGGAACAGGTTGGAACCCTGACCTGCGTAGTGCAAGGCGAGCGCCAGATTGAGTGCCGGAGTCAGCTGCTGATATAAAGTTGCCAACTCTTTCGGGTTGTTCGATGTAATCCGCGACAGAACATCTGTTTCGTTAAGAAAGCCCAAGACCAGTTCCTGCAGGCCGGCATGAACCGCACTGCCACGCTGCCAGATTTGCGCCATTGCGGGCAGGTCCACGGCGAAACTCCCGCTTTTTTTTACGGCCGCCAAGCTTTGTGTCAAGGTTTGCGCCACGCTCTGCTCGATGTGCTGATGCACCTGCTCCACGAAATGGCCGGAACCGCTTGGCCCGCAATGCAGCCAGCGCCCTGGCGAGATTGCCTGCAAACAAGGTTTCAGCTGTTCGATTGCCTGCGCTTCCCCTCCCAGCATCAGCGCATAGTGCTCCCCGCTGCCAGATACTCCGGCATCAATCAGTCTGATGCCACGTTCAGCCAGTAGCTTGGCGCGACGCACTGCAGTTTGGTAATGAGTTACGGCGCAATCCACGACAATGTCCCCCGTTTCAAGCAGCGGCTCAAGCTGCTCGAAACAGGAATCCGCGCCCTGCATCAGCCAAACCCTGCGCGGGTTGGACACGGAAGAGGTCAGCTCCTCCAGGGTGCGGCAAGCTTGAATTGCGCATGCTTCGGCAAACCGGATGCAAGTCGCAGAGTCAGGATCATGCGCGGCGAGGTTCAGCCCGCTCGCGCGCATGCGGTGCGCCATGCGCTCCCCATCGCCGCTTAGGCCGATGACAGCCACTTCCTGCAAATTGACTTTCTCCCTAAACAACCGCGACTAACGAGCCGTGCTTGATGCGGACTGCCTCAAAATCAAATGCTCGTTGCGCTGAGTAAATTCCAGGCGTCTGAGGAAACTCATGCCGAGCAACACGGTTTGGCTATCCATGCCGTCGCTCACCACCGCGCTGACATCGTGCAATTCAATCGGCCCAAGGCTCACGTTGGCAAGCCGCGTCTGATAACCAACTACATTGCCGTTCGCCGTGTGGAGCGTTAGCGCAGCGCCAAGTTTTAGTCCAAGCCGTCGCGCAAGTTGCGACGGGAGCGCGACCTGGGTCGCCCCAGTATCCAGCAGGAAAGTGACCTTGGCGCCGTTAATTTTTCCGTCCGCGATATAATGCCCGTCACGGTTACGCTGCAACACCAGCTCACCGCTTTGCTGCTGCACGAGCGCTTGCGGATTGGGATTAAACTGGCGCTGCTCCCAGTCGCCGAAATACCAGTACACCATCCCGAAAACCAGCAGCCATGCGATGACCAACATGGTAATGCCGCTGTGGCGGTGCGGATTTTGCTGTTGTTCCATGAGGAGGGGGTCGAGTCGGATTGAAGACGCGAGAAAATTAACGCTTGATAAAATGCTCGCGATAATATTTCATTTCCTCGATGGATTCGTAAATATCTGCGAGCGCTTCATGCTTGCCTTGCTTGGGAATTCCGCCCGCAAGCTCAGGCTTCCAGCGCTTCACCAGTTCTTTCAAGGTGCTGACATCGAGGTTGCGGTAATGAAAATACGCCTCCAGTTGTGGCATGTGGCGCGCCAGGAAACGCCGGTCCTGGCAGATCGAATTGCCGCACATGGGGGACGCCTTGGCCGGCACGTGCTGGCTTAAGAAGGCGATCAGCCGCGCCTCGACTTCGGCTTCGCTCAGGTTTGAAGCCTTAACCTTATCTATCAACCCCGTTTTGGCGTGCGTGGATTTGTTCCATTCATCCATCGCCTCCAGCAAAGCGGCGGGCTGGCGCACAATCAGCACCGGCGCTTCCGCAACGGTGTTCAAGTTGCTATCCGTCACGACCAGCGCGACTTCCAGGATTTTGTCAGTCTCCGGATTGAGTCCGCTCATTTCCATGTCAATCCAGATGAGATGGTTTGCGTCTTGTGCCATAATGCGTTTTTGAATTTGTAATCGCTTATTGTGTCATAAGGGCACGCCTCCCGTCACTTGAACTGAACGCATGCACACCTTTACCGTCGTTTTTCTGGCCGCCCTGGCGCTGACCACCGCGATGCGGCTTTGGCTGTCAGTCCGCCATATCCACCACATCCGCATGCACCGCGATAATGTGCCACAAGAGTTTGCGGCGCAGATCAATCTGCCAGCGCACCAGAAAGCCGCTGATTACAGCAGCGCCAAAACCAGGCTACACATGGCGCACGCAGTCATCGATGCACTATTGCTGCTTGCGTTTACTCTCGGCGGCGGACTTCAGATACTCAGCGATTGGTGGGCCGGATGGCTGGGAGATGGCCTGGCATTCGGCTTGGCGCTAATCATCAGCGTGGCACTGATTGTCAGCATCGTAGAAATCCCGATGAATGTTTACCGTACTTTTGTCATCGAGGCGCGCTTCGGTTTTAACCAGATGACCCCTGTCCTGTTTGTCGTGGACCTGCTGAAACAAGCGCTGCTCGCCACAATGTTCGGAGTGCCGCTTTTGTTCTGCGTGCTGTGGCTGATGGCGAAAATGGGGAATAACTGGTGGTTCTACGTGTGGCTTGCGTGGGTGGCTTTCAACCTGCTGATTCTGGCGATTTATCCCACCTACATCGCACCGCTGTTCAACAAATTCTCGCCGATGGAAAACCCGGAATTGAAAACGCGGGTGGAACAACTGCTCGCCAAATGCGGCTTCAAGTCACAAGGGCTGTTTGTGATGGACGGCTCGAAGCGCAGCAATCACGGCAACGCCTATTTCACCGGTTTCGGCAAAAGCAAGCGCATCGTGTTTTTTGACACGCTGCTTTCCCGCTTGGAGCCCGTTGAAATCGAGGCGGTTCTGGCGCACGAACTGGGCCATTACAAGCTTTATCACGTCATCAAGCGCATGCTCTGGACTTTTGCCGTGAGCCTGGCGTTTCTGTGGCTTTTGAGCGTGCTGATACACAAGCCCTGGTTTTACCAAGGCCTCAACGTCACCACGCCTTCCACCGGCATGGCGCTGCTGCTGTTTTTCATCATTACGCCGATTTTCACTTTCCTGCTGCAACCGTTGCTGAGCGCCTACTCACGGATGCATGAATTTGAGGCGGACCAATACGCCGCGCAGTATGCTTGCGCTTCCGATCTAGTGCAGGCACTGGCGAAACTCTATAAGGACAATGCCTCCACGCTCACGCCCGACCCGCTGCATTCCGCGTTTTACGACTCCCACCCGCCTGCAGCTTTGCGCATCGCGCGGCTGCACGGCGCAGCGCACGATCAGAGCAATCCGGTTATTGCGATGAGGAAGACCCCATGAACTGCCGCTTTGTGGTGTTCCTGCTGCTGTTAGCCGCTTTGCCGGCCGCAGCCGATCCTTTCCCCAAAGGCGACCCGAAGATCGGCAAGAACCTGGAGCAGAAATCCTGCATGGCCTGCCATATTTCCATGTACGGCGGAGATGGGTCGAAGGTGTATACCCGCCCCAACCGTATCGTCAAAACACCGCAGCAACTGCTCGCGCGAATCGGCGCCTGCAGCGCCAACACCAACGCCGGTCTGTTCCCGGAAGATGAAGAGCATGTGGCGGCGTTTCTCAACCAGCAGTATTACAAGTTCAAGTAATAAGCCTTCTAGCTGCCCGCCCAGATCGCAAGACTAAACATCAGCAATACCAGCAGCCACAACACCAAGGCGCGCCATATCAGACCGATGGTGCTTTCCAGGTGCTCGACATCGGCTTCGTCGCCGACGCCAAGCTCGGGACGATAGTTAAGGCCGTCGTGTTGATGCAGCGGCTCTCCCAGGCGCACGCCCAGCGCACCGGCGCCGCTGGCAAGGATGATCCCCTGCGCAGGATTAAGCCAGGACATGGCTTGCGAGCGCCAGCAGTACACCGCGTCTTCAAAATCGCCAACGATGGCGAAGCTGGTTGCGGTAAGCCGCACCGGCAACCAATCAATAGCTTCAAATATTTGCACGGCGAATTTGCCAAACGCGGCGAATTGCGGGTCATCGCGGCTGCCCCATTTTTGGCTCAAGATGAATGCAAAGCGGTACAACACCGCGCCCAGCGGGCCTGGCAGCACCACAAACCAGAAAATCATGCCAAACACGTAGCGATGCGAACAAACCAGGCCTTCCTCAATCACCACCCGCACAATTTCGTTGGTGGAAAATTGAGCCGTGTTTTCTCTGCGCCATTTACCCAGCAACTCCCTTGCTTGCTGCAAATCGCCATCGTGCAGCGCCTTACGGATGAGAGTGAAAGTGTGGCTGAACTGGCGGAAACCCATGGTGAGGTAGAGTACCGCCACATTCCACAGCCAGCCGAGGAAAGGATGGAGCTTGTGCAGAAAATAATAGACTGCGCCGGCAACAATGAGCGCAGGAAGTAATGCGGCAAGCCAGGCAATTATTCCTTGATGGCTCGCGCCGGCATTGAAGCGGCGTTGCAGGAAATCGGCGTAGCGGGTAACCCAGACGTAAATAGGGTTGTGTGGGCCAAGCGGGCGGAACTGTTCGAGTGTAAGCGCCGCGATCAGCGCAACGAGATTCATCGATAGCGTGTCTTACTTTGGCGATAGACTTGAAGATAGCATAACGCCGCGCTCAGCGCCCGGGACAACCGCCTGCATGTCCTCAATCGCGCGCATAGCGAATTGCAATAACTTCCAGCCCCAAATCCCCTGCGGGGCGTTTCCACACCACATTGTCTCCCCTGCGTGCGCCAATCATTGCCTTGGCAAGCGGCGAGTCCCAGCTCACCTTGCCTTTGGCTGCGTCAGCTTCGTCTTCGCCTACGATAGTGAATTCATGCGTTTCACCGTTTTCGTCCCGCACGCTCACCTCAGCGCCAAAATGCACTTCACCTGAGGGCTGGGTTGCCGGATCAACCACGATCGCGCGCTCGAGCCGCGCCTGGAAATAACGTAAATCCCGCTCCACCTGTTTGAGTTGCTGCGCGGCAAGCGGATCATCGCTATCCGCCGCGAGCGCGGAGCGCTGCTTAAGCAACGCCTGGCAGCGCTCCTGCAGCTGCGCATGGCCTTTAAGCGTAACGTAATTGGGATGCGGGTTTTGCGGCCGCTCCGGCAATTCATCAATTGCCGGTTTGTCATCCTGCTCTTTGACGAAGGCTCGGCTCATGGCAAAGTTCCGTAGGAAATCTAAAAGGGTATGACAGGATCAAAAACAGCAGGCCGGCACGCTGATGCAAAGGCATCCGTCAAAAAGACCTTCGCATTGACATTTGCTGGGCATTGCGGCAACCTCAGCCTGCGTTGCCCCATGCGGGATAGATATCCTGTTCATGCCGTGTTTGACCGTCTTGACGCGCTGCTTGTTTCAACTATAGTTAACACCGCGCAAATTTAAAAGCCAGGTTTTGAATATACCGCAAACGCCCGCAACCTGTGAAGCCATGGATTTGCCTCCTAAAACTTTGTTACATCAACTCAGGGCTAATGCTGTGGCCATCATCAGCCTGTTTGTGGCACTGTCTGGCCTCACCTACAACACCTGGCGCGACAAGATCATCGAGGAAAACCGCAGTGTACGCATCGCCTCGTTCGAAGTGCTGAAAAACCTGTGGGAGCTGCAGCTGGTGGTGGATTACGCGCATTACCAGAAAAACCAGCAGCTCGGAAACCCCATCACCGGCTGGAGCAAGGTGTTGCTCATCAAGGACTTGAGCCGGGTAATTCCGGAGCCCGCGCCCAAAGCGGCGGAGCGCCTGTATCAAACCTGGCAGCAGGAGTTCGACAAGCTCGAAAGCGACGAAAAGAGCGTGGAACGGGTCACCCAGGAAGTCGCCACCACGCGCCAGGCGGTATTGCAGGCGTTAACCCGGCTGAAGTGACAGCACGGCAACCTTCTAGGTCTCAACCCCGCTTGGAACGTAGCCCAGAAAATTCAGGATTTCCTGTTTGTGGCGCATCGCGTCCCGGTAACCCAGATCCATAAGCTCACGGCAAAAAGGCTTCTCGAATAGCAGATAACTCACCAGAGTGGACCCGCTGCGCCGAGTCGCGCCCACCCCGCGCAACAGAAAACGGATGGCGCGCGGCAAACTACGCACATGTTTCGCGGCGATGGACTCGAACGTCTCGCTCGGGGAAATCACAAGCACATCCACGTGATGCAAAGAAAGCCCGCTTTCCTCAAGGGCTTTGGGCGGCACCATTTTAATGGTCTTGTTGATACGCTGCAGCCGCTCAACATCCACTTCAATGCTGTCAAGAAAAATGCTGTTCAAGGCGTGGCCGGCGATCTCCGCCAGCGATGGGGACCCCTCGGATTTCACCCGCTTCATCTCTTCCTCCTCCTGGGCCACGCCCACCACCAGCACACGCTCCGCACCCAAATGCAAGGCCGGGCTGATCGGCGCGATCTGGCGCATCGAGCCGTCCCCAAAATATTCGCGGTTGATTTTCACCGCGGGAAACATGAAGGGTATCGCCGAGGATGCAAGCAGATGCTCGAGGCCAATCTGCGTGGGAATACCCAAGCGCCGCGCGCGCTTCCACGGCGACAACGTAGGCGCGCCCTGGTAAAAAGTGACGGACTGGCCGGAAGTATAGCCTGAAGCGGTGATGCTTAAAGCGCAGAGTGCGCCGCGGTCTATGCTTTCCTGTATGCCTTTGAATTCGAGTTTGTGTGTTAGCAGGTCCACGAGCGGGCTGTTGTCGAGCAGCGAAACCGGATTGTGTTTGCCCAATCCGCCAAGCAACAGCGCCGCCATCCAGCGCGCGCCTGAGCCGAATACCCCTGCCGGATCGGAACGGTACACCTGGTCCACATGAAAATTCCGCCATACCGCCATCAGCCGCCCCACTCCCACGCGGAACCCAGCGGCGTTGATTGCCAGCGTGGGAGCATTGAAGGCCCCCGCAGAAGTGCCGCAGATGATGGGAAAAGGGTTGGGGGCGTTCTTCGGCAGCAATTGGGAAATGGCCCACAACACGCCCACCTGGTAGGCGGCGCGCGCGCCGCCCCCGTTCAAAATCACTCCGACTCTGGGTTTTGCAACTTGGGCGTCCACCTTACCCTCTGGTTGGGTATGCGATCAATGCAGCCTGTTCCGGACTACTTTTTCGGTTCCGCCGCTGGCCCCCGCGCTTTTACCACATCCAGCGCATCACGCAGCGTATCTTCAGGAAGCGCGTTCAATCCTTCGGCCAGCATTTCCGCCGATTCGTAGGTCTCTTGCGGCAGGCTCTTGCTATCCATGTTGGCAACGAATACCGCGGCGGCGCCAGTGACTCTGAGCAGGGTTCGGCGTTCGGACATCAGCATTTCGATTTCCGAACGCAACATCGAGATTTCCTGGTCTTTGCGGGTATTAGGCATTTTAGTTACCATTTTCGGCTGGAAGCCGTTATATTGCCATACGTACGCGCCGCACCGCCAGATTCTACACGGGGCTTGGTCAAGCAAGCATATTGTTATACTTCTGTGGAACAATGATTATCTTCGCGCATCCGGCATGGGATGCCGGTTGCACTGCTGAAAAAACCGAATCGTGCAAGACCTGAAGGAAGATGTACCCAGATCGCTTGAAACAGAGATGCGGGGCGTGAGATCTTTGGCGCTATAGCGCTGCCTATGTTAGCTGTTACCCCCAGTTCAACCGACGGAGAACAAAATGCGTATCAAACAATTTCTGTTGGCAGCAGTTCTGGCTTTACTGAGCGCTTCCGCGCTCGCCTTTCATTGCCCGGCCGATATGAAAAAAATTGACGAAGCGCTGGCCGCCAATCCGAAGCTTACCGCTTCGCAATTGGCGGAGGTGAAAAAATGCGCGCCGAGGGCGAGGTCCTGCACAAAGCAGGCAAACACCAGGAATCCATAGACACGCTGGCCAAGGCGATGGCCATCCTGAAAATCAACTAGCCTGTCCGTTCTCATCGCGTAACGCCTGGTATAGGTTGTACAGGATTCCCGCCGTTGCGCCCCAGATAAAACGCCCCTGGTAAGGCATGGCGTAATATCGCCGCAGCCTGCCGTGGGAGTGTATGCTGTGCTGCTCATGATTTCCGGGGTTGAGAAAAAATTGCAGCGGAACTTCGAAAATTTCCGCGACTTCGAAATTATCGAGTGTCACCGGAAACGGCGCTTCGATCAGCCCCACCACCGGGGTCACCCGGAAACCGGTGGCTATATAGTAATCCGGCAACATTCCCAGGACGTCCACCTGGGAACGCGGCAACCCGATTTCTTCCTCGGCCTCGCGTAACGCCGTATCCTTCGTACTCGCATCGCCCGCTTCCACCCGCCCGCCGGGGAAGCTGATTTGCCCGGCATGGTCCGCGAGATGCGTGGTGCGCCGGGTAAACAGCACCGTTACCTCTGAATCGCGCTTGATCAACGGCACCAGGACCGCAGCCTGAATAGCTTTGCCGGGCTCGACCAATGACTGCTCAGGCCTGCCCTGCCACTGCGGCGAGGCGAGCGCGCGAGCAAGCTGGTTAACCAGCCAATCGCGATCCGCATTTAGTTTGCTTGCCGACAAGTCTGTCACCAGGAAATCGCTTTTCTGTCGCGATAAAAACCGCCGCTTGCGCCGCCGTCAGGTAAAGTCGCGAGCCACACTGCGGTATCGGCGCCCTCGGCGAGCGTTTTTACCGCGTTGGGACCGCCCATGTCGGTTTTCACCCAACCCGGACACACGGAATTCACCAGGATATTGGTGCCTTTGAGCTCCGCCGCCAGCGTGCGCGTCAATGCATTAAGCGCGGTCTTAGACATGCGGTATGCCGGCGTGCCTCCGCCCATCTCGGAAAGCTGACCGAGGCCGCTGGAAATGTTGACGATGCGGCCGTAATTTTTCTTGCGCATCAGCGGGATCAGCTCCCGGCATAATATGAGCGGCCCGTAGACGTTGGTTTCCATGGTCGTTCGTATAATCTGAAGCTGGACACCCAGCATGCCTGTACCCTTGGCATCCGCCATGATCCCCGCATTGTTGACAAGAATATCGGCTGCGCCGTATTTGCGCTCGAGGAAGCCCCCGAGGCGCTGGATGCCGGATGTATCGGTCACATCGAGCTGATAAAACTCGATTTCCAGTCCCTGGCTGCGCAGTTGCGCAACCGCCATTCGGCCTTTTGCCTCATCGCGGCTGGTGAGCACCACGCTGATCCCTTTGGCGGCAAGCTGGCGGCAGATTTCAAATCCAATACCGCGGTTGGCGCCGGTTACCACCGCTATTTTCCTGTCCATCATTGCTCTCCGCGCCCCGCCCGGGAATGCATTCAGGGCCGCATAGAACCATCACTTCTAATCATAGCGCAAAGCGTTACTTTGAACCGCGAATCAGGCCTGCTATAGTTTTATTTGCAAGTTTTTCAGCAAGGAGTTAATCATGGCACTTAGATTAGGCGATATTGCACCGGATTTCACTCAGGAATCGACTGAAGGGACGATACATTTCCACGACTGGATCGGGGACAAATGGGTTATCTTGTTCTCCCATCCGAAAGATTTCACGCCCGTCTGCACCACAGAACTCGGATACATGGCCGGTCTGAAGCCCGAGTTCGACAAGCGCAACACCAAAATCATCGGTCTCAGCGTGGACCCGGTCAGCGACCACAAAGCCTGGTCCAAGGACATCCAGGAAACGCAAGGGCATAGGGTCAATTATCCCATGATCGGCGATGAGGACCTGAAGGTCGCGAAGCTCTACGACATGATTCACCCGAATGCGAGCGGCGGGAAACGTACCGCTGCGGACAACGCGACGGTACGTTCGGTATTTATCATCGGGCCGGATAAAAAGGTCAAGGCCATGCTCGTTTATCCGATGAGCACGGGTCGCAACTTTGACGAGGTGTTGCGCTTGCTCGATTCCGTGCAGTTGAATGCCAAGCATACCGTCGCTACCCCGGTAAACTGGAAACCGGGCGAGGACGTCATCATCCCCACCTCGGTTTCCGACGAGGACGCCAAGAAGAAATACCCAAAGGGCTTTAAGACCCTAAAGCCGTATCTGCGCACTGTGGCGCAGCCCAAGTAGAATTGCATCGGAAGCGAATCAGGGCGCCATATTTCGTTAACGAACCACAATGCGACGCGTATATTGGACGCTAGCGAAGCTGGGTTAGCCTAGCAACGAGCGCTCGGAGGCCTTTTGCTCTTGCGCATGTGTATAGGAAGGAGGCCACCCTTGAGATGCCTTGAGTCCAAAACTGGAGTTTTCGGTCGTCAGAACGCAAGACAAGGACGGCGAGGATTGCGCGATCGTCCCTTCGCTCACCGACCCCGCGGTGCTGAAGGCCGAGTTTCCGAGGGCTGGAAGGCACTACGGCCGTATTTGCGGATGGCGCCGCAGCCCAATAAAACGGATGGCTGAAAGCCAGCACGCTTGCGCTTCCTGACTTTTGCGCGCAATGGCTCGCCACGGGTCGGCGTGCTGCGCGACAGCGTGCGTGCGCTCGACGTGGGGGAGCAGGCTAGGCGGCTAAACTTTAAGCTCCCGTTCGACGCTTCCGACATGCTCGATCTCATCGGCTCCGGCGCCGTGGGGTTGGCCGCGGTGCGGGAACTTCTGCAGGTAGCAGGCGCAGATTTGGCGCTTGCCGGACTGAGACTTCTCGCACCCATTCCGCGGCCGCGCAAGAACGTTTTCTGCGTAGGATGGAACTATCTCGAGCACTTCGCTGAAGGCGAAACCATCCGCCACAGCGGGCAGGACCTGCCGGCGCACCCCGTGTTTTTCAGCAAGACCCCGACCGCCGTCACCGGCCCCTACGACGCGATTCCCTACGACGCAAAAGTTTCCGAGCAAATCGACTGGGAAGTTGAGCTTGCCGTCATTATCGGCAAAAGCGGCAAGAATATTTCCGAGAACCAGGCGCTGGATTACGTCTTCGGCTACACCGTGGTGAACGATGTTACGGCGCGCGACCTGCAGCGCCGGCACGGCGGGCAGTGGCTCAAAGGCAAAAGCCTTGACGGCGCCTGCCCGATGGGACCGTGGATTGTGACACGCGACGAACTTGACCCCACCAACCTGCGCGTGGTGACCCGCGTCAACGGCGTCCCCAAGCAGGATTCCAACACCCGCCACCTTTATTTCAAAATACCGCGGCTTATCGCCGAGCTCTCGCTCGGCATGACTTTGGAACCCGGCGACATCATCTCCACCGGTACCCCGCCGGGAGTGGGTTTTGCCCGCAAACCACTCGAGTTTTTAAAGCCCGGTGACCTGCTGGAAACCGAAATCGAGGGAATCGGCCGGCTGCAAAACCGGATCGGCAACTGAACGCCGGTTTCCCTCACATCGCGCCCAAAAGCTTGGTGGTTTTCGCCACATCCTTGGGTTTCACCCAGAAAATCACGCCGTAGCGCCCTTCCCCGGCCGTTACTGCGTCCAGGGCAGTGACGTTGATTTTAGCTTCTGCCAGCTTG
>Ga0184637_10002033_pt1 | contig 13166 bp, 11 predicted proteins | sample PLM3_127_b2_FD_133143 | JGI IMG/M metagenome (GOLD analysis project Ga0184637, IMG submission 133143) | Groundwater sediment microbial communities from an aquifer in East River, Colorado, USA - PLM3_127_b2 | ecosystem: Environmental > Terrestrial > Soil > Riparian zone | place: USA: East River...
AACGTGACGTTCTCCCTGGGCGATTTCCAGAAGGACATCGCCGGCTACAACCGCAAGCTGGAGGGGGTTCTCTATGGCAATTAAAGTCATCTCGCCCGGGCTTGCCACCACCGTCCAGGATCTGGGCCGGCCCGGCTATTACCATCTCGGCATCCCGCTCTCCGGCGGCATGGATCGCTTCGCCTTGCGCGCGGCCAACCTGCTGGTCGGCAATGACGAGAGCGCGGCCGTGCTGGAAGCCGTCTTCATGGGGCCGGAGCTGGAATTCACCGCCGATGCCATGGTCGCGGTCACCGGCGCCGATCTACCGCCCAAGGTCGACGGCGCGCCGCGCGAAACCTGGACTGCGTTCCAGGTGAAGGCCGGCCAGAAACTCGCCTTCGATTTCCTGAAAAAGGGTGCGCGCGCCTATATCGCCATCAGCGGCGGCATCGACGTGCCGGTGGTGCTGGGCAGCCGGTCCACCTATGCGCTGGGGGCGCTCGGCGGGCATGAGGGCCGCAAGCTGCATGCCGGCGATCAATTGCCGGTCGGCAAGGGCGCCAAGCCGGCGAAGGCAGGCAGATCGGTGCCGGAAAAGCTGCGCCGCGCGCCGGGAGCGCCGGCGGAGCTGCGGGTGCTGCCTGGCCTCTATTGGCATCGCATCAACGACGCCGCCGGCCGGCATTTCTTCGAGGATGTCTGGAAGGTGGCGCTGGAAGCGGATCGGATCGGCTATCGCTTCAAGGGCGGCAAGGCGCTGGAATTCGTGCCGCGCGAGCCGCCCTTCGGCGCCGGCTCGGACCCCTCCAATATCGTCGATGCCTGCTATCCCTATGGCTCGATCCAGGTGCCGGGCGGGACGGAACCGATCGTTCTGCATCGCGACGCGGTCTCCGGCGGCGGCTATTTCATGGTCGGCACGGTGATCTCCACCGACATGGACCTGATCGGGCAGCTGCAGCCGCATACCCCGACCAAGTTTGTGAAGATCGATATGGAAACGGCGCTGGCGGCACGGCATGATCGCGCCGCCCTGCTGGCGCAGGTGCGATCGGCCTTGCTATGATCCGGCCCGAATCAGAATAGGGAGCCTTACACATGCATACGACCCTTGCCGCAGCCCTTTGGACCCGCACTACCACCAGCCGCTACCATCAGGTGGCGCTGGTCCTGCTGGGCACCGTGCTGCTCGCCATCTCGGCCCAGATCCATGTGCCGTTCTATCCGGTGCCGATGACCATGCAGACCTTTGCCGTCGTCATGATTGGCGCCACTTTTGGCTGGCGCCTGGGCGGTGCGACCGTCATTGCCTATCTGATCGAAGGTGCCATCGGTCTGCCGGTCTTCGCAGAGGCAAAGGCCGGCGCGCAATGGCTCGTTGGTCCGACCGGCGGCTACCTGGCCGGCTTCGTGCTCGGCGCCATGGTCTGCGGATATCTGACCCAGCGCGGCCTGGGCCGCACTCTGCCAAGTGCCCTGGTCGTGTTCCTGGCGGGGACCGTGGCGATCTTCGCGGTTGGCCTGACCTGGCTCTCCATCCTGCTCGGTGTCGATAAGGCGATCGAGTTTGGGTTGATGCCGTTCATCTTTTCGGAGCCGACCAAGATCGCGCTGGCGACCGTGCTGCTGCCGAGCTGCTGGAAGCTGGTGCGTCGCTAGATATCGAGCGAGTCTCACGAAGAACGGCGCCGTGACCCGCTCACGGCGCCGCTTTTCATGATCCAAGATATGTGGCCGGCGCAATGAACGGCGAGGCGCCATCGACATCGTCGAGCGACGCCCTGCCGACCCTTGGCGTGCTGTTCGCCGCAATCATGTCAGGCCTCGCCTGGCTGCCGCTGCATGCGGCGGCGCGCGCCGGGGTCAACGGATTATGGATCACGCTGGCGGTGGTCGTGGTCGCCTCCCTGCCGTTGCTGCCGCGGCTTCCGGCGGTGCTGCGCGCGCGGGGGCGGGATTTGAGAGATCTGTGGTGGATCGGCGCGCTGATCGGTGTCGATTACGCCTTCTATACCGCCAGCCTGACCACCACCGACGTGGCGCGCGCCATCCTGCTGTTCTATATCGCGCCGGTCTGGGGGACGCTGCTCGAGGTCTTTGTCCTGCGCGAAGGCTTTACCTTGCGCCGGGCGGCTTCGCTGACACTGGGCGCGGCCGGTCTGGCAACCATCCTGGGGATCGGCCTCGGTTTCGATGTCGCCATGAATCTGGGCGACGTGCTCGCCCTGTTGTCGGGGATTCTGTGGTCGATCGGCCTGCTGTTCGTCTTCCGGCGCCGCGGCACCGCTGTCGGAACGCAATCCGCCGCGCTCGCCGTGGGCGCGCTTGCCGGCGCGGCCGCCATGGCCGTATTGCTGGAACCGAGCCCGCCGCCCGACATCGGAACGCTGATCGACGCGCTGCCCTGGCTGCTGCTGGCCGGGCTGCTGTTCGTGATGCCGGTCTGGGTGATATCCTTGTGGGCCGGCCGCCGGATTTCGCCGGCCAGAACCACGATCATCTTCATGGCCGAAGTCTGCGTCGGCGTGGGCTCGGCGGCGTTCTGGGCGGGGCAGGGTTTCGGCTGGCGCGAAATGGCCGGCACGCTGCTGGTCCTCGCGGCCGCCGCGGTGGAACTAAGGCCGGTGCGCGATGTTGCCAAGCCCGGCGCCTTGCTGTCCGATCCCGGAACCGGACCGGCGAGCTAGCGGCCTCGGTCAAGATTGCACGGCAATGCTGGATGGATGACCTCACCCTCGATCTGATCACGATCCGCAACTTCGCCATCGCCATCCTGATCGGCGCGCTGATCGGGATCGAGCGGGAGAAGCGCCGCGACACCGAGCAGATGATCGGCGGACTCCGCACATTCATTCTGCTGGCGATGGTGGGGGCGATCGGCGGCTGGCTGGCCGACACTTATCAATCCTTCGTGCCATTGCTCGTCGTGCTCGGCATCGCCTGTGTCACCGTCATCGCCGGCTTTCTGATGGACGCCAGCAGCCGCGAGGGACAGTTGGGGTTGACCACCGAATTGGCGGCCGTCGCGGTGACCCTGCTGGGCGGGTTCGCCACCCTGGGCCAGCCGGAACTGGCGGTTGGCCTCGGCATCGTGACGGCGGCGGTGCTCGCCTTCAAGCAGCCGCTGCACGGGCTGATCGACAAGCTCGGCTGGGACGACATCTTCGCCGGCCTGCGGCTGCTGATCGCCAGCTTCATCGTCCTGCCTCTGCTGCCCGACGAGGCGCTTGATCCCTGGCAGGCGCTCAATCCGCGCCAGCTCTGGTTGTTCGTGGTGCTGATTTCGGCGCTGTCGATGGTCGGCTATATCGCGACGCGCTGGCTGGGAACCGGCCGCGGGGCCGCGATCACCGGCATCACCGGCGGCCTGGTATCCTCGACCGCGACCACATTGGCCTTCTCTCGGCAAAGCCGCGACCTTGGCAAGTCCGCCGCCGCGCAGGCCCTGGTGTCCGGCACGCTGCTGGCTTGGGCGATCATGTTCGCGCGCATCATGATGGTGTCCTTTGCCGTCAATCCGGCGCTGGTGTGGCGGCTGGCGCCGCCCGTCGCCGCCATGAGCCTGGCCACGCTCGCCATCGTCGCGATTCTCCATCTGCGCCACCGATCCACGGCAAAGGGCAAGGCGGGCCCCGCCAACCTCGTCATCAGCACGCCCTTCAGCCTGACTCAGGCGGCGAAATTCGGCCTGCTCTATGCGGCGATCCTGCTGCTGGTGAAGATCGTCGGCGAGTTCCACGAAGGCGAGGGCCTGTATCTGGTGGCGGCCATCGCCGGCTCCACCGACGTCGACGCCATCACCTTGTCGATGAGCCAGTATGCCCGCGCCGGCGCGCCGGAGATCGCCGGCACCGCCATCGTCATCGCCGCCATCGCCAATACCATCGCCAAAGGCGGGATCGCGGCCGTTATCGGCAGCGCGGATTATCGGCGCAAGCTGCTGGTCGCGACGGGCATCATCAGCGCCGTCGGCGTCGCCGCGGTGATTTTCCAGCTGGTGATCGGCTAAGCGCGGCGATAGCCCTTGCGCATCATGCAGGCGTGGACCGAGGCGCCATCGGTCCAGGCCAACCCCTGGGCAAAACCGATGACGGCACCGATCCCGGCGCCGACGGCCGCGCCAATGTCCGCGCCACCGCTATGCGCGCCGGCGGCCGCGCCATGCGCCGCGCCGATGAAGGCGCCGAGCAAAAAACCCTCGCCGGTTCCGGCGGCCCTGGCAGACAGGGCCGAGGATTGGCAGGCATCCAGGTCCGCCTCGTATGTCTCCGCTGAGAGCGGCTCATTATCCCGCCGCATATAATCGTCCGAGGTGCAACCCGACAGCAGCAGCGCAAGTGCCACCAACGCCGCCGTTCCGCGGCCGGATCGAGACCTGGCGGGCATGTGGTGCTGCATCGACTGTTCCCAGATCGGGCAATCCAGGCTAGGCCGACGAGGTTAACAGTCCCTTCCTTCGCTGTCAGCAGGTCGGTGGTGGGCGGTGACAAGACCGGAAGGTCTCGCTAGGCTTGCTCAAAGCCGGGGGAGTTCGACAATGGCATCGATCGGCGACGTGGCGCGGCTGGCCGGGGTTTCGCTCGGCACCGCGTCCCGCGTGATGAACGACAATCCGGCGGTGACGCCGCAATTGCGCGAGCGCGTCCTGGCCGCCGCGGCCAAGCTCGATTATCAGCCGAACGCGCTGGCGCGCGCCTTGCGCAGCAGCCGGACCCATTCCATCGGCCTGATCCTGCCCGACGTCACCAATCCTTTCTTCGGCGAACTGGCGAAGCACGTGGAGCAGGTCGCGGCCGGCATCAACTACACGGTGATGCTGGCCAATTCCAACGACGACCCGAAGGCCGAGGCGGAGTACATCAAAGTGCTGACCGGCCGTCAGGTCGATGGCCTGCTGATCGTGCCGTGCGAGGAAACGCGGCAATTGCCGCGCGACATCAAGGTGCCGATCGTCCTGGTCGACCGGCCGCTGCGCGGTCATTCGGTGGTGCAATGCGATCATCGCGGCGGCGCCATCTCCGCCGTGCAGCATCTGGTGTCGCTCGGGCACCGGCGCATCGGCTGTATCGCCGGGCCGCGGCACCTGACTGGCGCGCGCGAGCGCTATGAGGGGTATCGCACTGTGGCGGCGCCGATCTATCAAGCCAACGGCTTCGACCTCGCCGCCGACACCATCGTCGCCCGCTTCGACTATGATTGCGGCTATGACGCGGCGCTGAAATTGCTGGCCCGCGCCGACCGGCCGACGGCGATTTTCGCCAGCTCCGACCAGCAGGCGATCGGCGCCCTGCGCGCCGCCGCCGATCTCGACCTCAAGGTGCCGGGCGACGTGTCCATCGTGGGGTTCGATGCGATCAGCTTGGCCAAGCTGGTGACGCCGCGCTTGACCACCGTGGCGCAGCCGATCGCCGCCATTGCCGATATCGCCGTGCGCACCGTGCTACGCGCGCGCCAGCCGGGCGCGAAGGTGGAGCGCCATCGCCTGCCCACGCTGCTGCAGCCGGCAAATTCAAGCGGGCCGCGACCGGGCAGCGATCAGTTGCGCGAGGCGGGGGACAATGTCGTCGCCCTGCCGGATCGCGGCCCGGCGCCGGCTTGACCGGGATCGTGGCTTAAGCGCTCTTGGCCATCGGGCTGTCGGGAACGGCGATGCGGCGCAATTGCTCGCCGAGCCGGCGCGACGCGTCTTCCGACAGATCGAATCCTACGTGCGTACGGTCATTGCCGATCTGGCGCACGGTTCCGGGCAGGGTCATGTCGATCCCGGAGATCGACAGATCGATGCGTTGGCCGACCGCAAGACCCTCGATGACCTCGGCGATCAAGGCGCCGCCGGCGGAGCAGTTCATCAGCGCGACCTCCAGGTTCTTCTCAGCGAAGTTCAGGCGCACCGGCTTTTCGATGCGATAGCGCTGCGACTGCCGACGGTCGACCTCGTTGGTCGAGGTGCGGACGACGCGGATCAGCGTCTCCCGCAGGTCATTGATGCCGCTGGCCACATCGCCGGACAGCCTGCGCACGTCCTCGGCGCGGGAACCCGTCGCGCCGGCCTCGTTGGAAACGCGGGCGATGCGCTCGGCCACTTCCTGTGCGGCCTGCGACGTCTGCACGACGTTGCGGGCGATCTCCGCGGTCGTGGCGCTTTGCTCCTCGATGGCGGCCGCGATCGCCGAAGACACGCCTTCGACGCTGCGGATCGATTCGGTGATGGTGCGTACCGCGCCGACGGCAAGATCGGTCGCCGACTGGATCTCGTTGATCTGCTGCGTGATGTCGCCGGTTGCGGTAGCGGTCTGGTTGGCCAGCGACTTGACCTCGTTGGCGACCACGGCGAAGCCTTTGCCCGCATCGCCGGCGCGCGCCGCTTCGATCGTGGCATTGAGCGCCAGTAGGTTGGTCTGGCTGGCGATGTCGCTGATGAGCTGGGTCACCGCGCTGATGTTGCGCACGGCGTCGGACAGCTTGGCGATCGTCGATTCCGCATCCGTCGAGGCCTTGACGGCGTCCATGGTCACGGTGCGGGCCGAAGTGACCTGACCTGAGATCTCGCGGATCGACGCGGTGAGCTGCTCCGAAGCGGCCGCGACGGTCTGCGCATTGTTCAAGGCATTCTCGGACGCGGTCGCCACGGTCTGGCTGCTGTCGCTGACCGCCGCCGCGGAGCTCGCCATATGGTCGGCATTGGCCGACATCTGCTGCGTCAGCATGGACACGGCTTCGACCGCCTTGCGGGTTTCGCGCTCCACGGTCTGTGCCATCGTCTCAAGCGCCTGCTGCTTCTCTTGCTCGGAGAGCCGGCGATCCTCTTCCTGTTGGGCGCGCATGCGTTCTGCCTCGATCGCGTTACGGCGGAACACGTCAACCGCCTGGGCCATCGAGCCGATCTCGTCCTTGCGGCCGGCGGAGGGAATCTGGATGTCGAGATGGCCGCCGGCGAGCTCCTTCATCACCTGGGTCATGCGGGTGACCGGGCGCGTGACGCCCACGCCGATGGCGATGACGCCGCCGATAATGAGCGCCAGCACCACGCCGCCCACGGTCCAGACGGTGATGGTGAAGAAGCTCTCGTCGCTGGCCGCCGCGGCCTCGGTCGCGATGTTGAATTCGGTGGTGTCGGCAACGATTTTGTCGATGATCGTGCGATGTGCCGTATAGGCAGCGGCAAGCTCCGCATAGGCCGTGCGTGCGGTCTCCATGTCGCCGCGCTCCAGCGCCGGCAGGAAATCCTGCTCCACGGCTTTCCAGAAGCGCATGACCTCGACATGCGAATCCTCGACCAAGGTCTTCGTGATCTCCGGTTCGAACTCGGCGCCGATCCAGTATTCGTGGCGCAAGTCGTAATCCTTGCGCAGTTGCGCCAATCGCTCGCGTCGGGGAGCCACGGTCGACGGATCATTCAGCGCCAAGGTGGCTTCCAGGTAGGATTCGATCACGTATTCCGGCGGCGGCAGGATGTCCGCGATCATGTCCTTGCCGAGCACGATGTTGCGATAGATCGGGCCGCCGACCTTGATCTGGCTGATGGCGGTCATGTTGGTTAGGAGAATCGCGACGCAGCCCAGCGTGACGACAAAGCCGAACAGTCCAACTGCCCGGCCAATGGTGAATCTCACACCCATGACGAAGTCTTCCCTTGCGCAGAGAGATGAGGAAACCTTGTGCGCCCGAAATTCTGGGGGCTGATAGTTAAAAGTCTGTAATGACACGCCGGCCAATTGCCGGAAATCGGCGATTTTTCCGGGAATTCCGCCGTAAATCCGTCGAATTGTATGATTTAAACAACAGTGCTGATGAAAGTCGGCCACCGCGCCGGTCAAACGATCCCGTGCAGCCGCAGCAGCATCGTCATCCGCGTGACGGCGAGACCGGCGTCGCGCAACAGCCCAGCTTGATCGGCCAGCCGGAAGATTTCGCCGTAGTGCAGAATGCCGCGCGCCGATTGCATGCCGCCCAGCATGGTGAAATGCGCCTGAAATCCGTTGAGCCAGGCCAGGAAGACGATGCCCGCCTTGTAATACTGCGTCGGCGTTTCAAAGATCCGGCGCGACAGCGGCACCGTTGGGTCGAAGGCGTCGCGGTAGGCCCGCTGGTCCCCGGCGCCGAGCGCCGAGAGGGCCGCCGCCGCGGCCGGCGCGATGGCGTCGAAGATGCCGAGCAAGGCATGGGAATAGCCGTGTTCATCGCCTTCGATCAGGTCCGGATAGTTGAAATCGTCGCCGGTGAACATCAGCACGCCTTGAGGCAGGCGGCGGCGGAAGGCGATTTCCTTGCCGGAATCGAGCAGGGAGATCTTGATGCCTTCAATCTTCGCGGCGTGACCGTTGATCAATTGCAGCACGGTCTCCGCCGCCTTGGCGTCGTCGCGCGAGCCCCAATAGCCGGCCAGCGCCGGGTCGAACATGTCGCCCAGCCAATGCAGGATCACCGGCCGCTCGCATTGGCGCAGGATCTCGCCATAGACCTGCAGATAATCTTCCGGGGCGCGGGCGATGCGCGCCAACTCGCGGCTGGCCATCAGGATGACGCGGCCGCCTTGGCTCTCGACGAAGGAAACCTGCGCGAGATAGGCCTCGACGACGTCCCGCAGGGTCTTGGCGCCGCCCGGCGCCAGGCGATCGGTGCCGGCGCCGCTGGCCAGATCGGCGCCGGGAATCGTGCGCGCCTCGGCCAGCGACCGGCGGATCAACTCCTGGGCGTTGCCCCAGTCGAAGCCCATGCCGCGCTGCGAGGTATCCATCGCCTCGGCGATGCGGAAGCCAAGGCTCCACAGATATCGGCGATATTCCATGGTCGCGTCCCAATCCACCGAAGCACGGCCCCAGGGATCGGCCGCGGCGAGCGGGTCGGCGACCACATGCGCCGCCGCATAGGCGATACGTGGCCAGGGTGCGGAAACCGCGCCGGCCGCGATGACGCGATCGGACAGCCTGTAGGTTTCAAGCTGGCCGGCGGCGGAAGGAAGCGTGAGCATGGACATGTCGTCATCCTGCGTCCCTGTTGGGGGGATGAATATTTGGATCGTTCCAGTTTTTCAAGCGGATTTTCGAGTTTGACCTTGAAATCTCACGTTCGTACGAGTGCTGTGTGGCTCCGACGAAGGTTGAAAAGTTCATTTAAATGTTGATGTTATAATAAGTTACCGTAAGAGATGTTGCAGGTTGAAGCCCGTCGTCGCTTCGACTTTCCAGGTTGACATATACTCCCAAGGAAATTAGAACGTTCCAAAATAGCGAGCAGAAGCCCTTCTGCCGCTTGTCTGGGAGATGCGAGCGTGTCGATCGGCGCAACCAGGGATAAAGTGACGATCATCGAGATTGCCGCGGCGGCCGGGGTCTCGAAATCCACCGTCTCGCTGGTCCTCAAAGGCAGCGACAGCGTGCATCCGGAAACACGCGACCGGGTCAACGCCGCGATCCGCGAGCTTGGCTATGTCTACAACCGCGGCGCCGCCAATCTGCGCCGCGCGCGCTCCAACATCGTCGGTATGATCATCAACGACCTGACCAATCCCTTCTTCGCCGAACTGGCGGTGGGGATCGAGCGCAGCTTTCAATCCGCCGGCTATGTGCCTTTCATCGCCAACACCGCCGAGAATCCGGTGCGCCAGGCCGAGGTCATCAAGCTGATGCGCGAGCAGGGCGTCGCCGGCCTCATCATCTCGCCGGCGCGCGGCACGCCGGTCGATGCCTTCGATGCATTGCAGGCAGGCGGCATTCCCGTGGTTCTGGCCATGCGCCGGCTGCCCGGCGGACGGGTTTCGACCGTCGTGCCGGATAATCGCCGTGGCGCGCGGCTGGCGGTGGAAAGGTTGATCGGCCTCGGCCATCGACGCATCGCCTTCCTGGGCGGCTATCCTGATTCCGTCGTGCGCAACGAGCGGCTGGAGGGATTCAAGGTGGCGCTGGCCGATGCCGGGATCGACCCGACCCTCGCGATCAATGTCGCCACCGCGCCGACCCGCGACGGCGGCGTGTCGGCGCTGGAAATGGCGCTGGCCCATCGCGAACCGCCGACGGCTGCCTTGTGCTTCAACGACGTCGTCGCTTTCGGCATTTGCCTCGCCCTGCGCCGGCGCGGCATCCAGCCGGGGCCGGATTTCGCCGTCATCGGTTTCGACGACGTGCAGGAAGCTGTCCACGCCGATCCGCCGCTCACCACCATCGCCGTCGACGCCATGGGCCTGGGCGAGCGCGCGGCGCAAACCGTGCTCAAGATGATCGGCGCCGGCCAGGCGATCGTCGAAGAGCATGTGGGCGAAGTGCATCTGGTGATCCGGGAGAGCTGCGGCGGCAAAGCGGCAAGACAGATGGAGAGGCGGGCATGAGCAATGGAAAGGTCGCCGGCGACAGAATTGGCTGGGGCCTGATCGGCGCCAGCACCATCGCCAAGGAATGGGTCATTGGCGCCATCCGCGCGCGGAGCGCCGCCGAAGTGGTGGCCGTGATGAGCTCCAGCGCCGAACGCGCCGCCGACTATGCCAAAGCCAACAAGATCGCGCGTGGCTACGACAGCGTGGATGCGCTCTTAGCCGATCCGGCGGTGGATGCGGTCTACATCTCCACCACCAACGAGTTGCACAAGGAACAGGCCCTGGCCGCAGCCGCGGCGGGCAAGCATGTGCTGTGCGAAAAGCCGCTGGCCCTCAAGGTCGAGGATGCGCGGGCGATGGTCGAGGCCTGCCGCAAGGCCGGCGTAATCATGGGCACCAACCATCATCTGCGCAATGCCGCCAGCCACGGCGCCATGCGCGCGGCGATCAAGGCCGGGCGCATCGGCACGCCGCTCTCGGCGCGGGTGTTCCACGCCGTCTATCTGCCGCCGCATCTGCAGGGCTGGCGCATCACCAAGCCGGAGGCCGGCGGTGGCGTGATCCTCGACATCACCGTCCACGACATCGACACCCTGCGCTTCCTGCTCGATGACAATCCGGTCGAAGTGACGGCGTTGGCGCAATCGGGCGGCATGGCCTCGGCGGGTCTGGAAGACGCGGCGATGTCGGTGTTCCGCTTCGGCTCCGGCCTGATCGCGCAGACCCATGACGGCTTCACCACCAAATTCGCCGGCACCGGCATCGAAATCCACGGCACCGAAGGCTCGCTGATCGGGCGCGACGTGATGACCCAGCAGCCGATCGGCACGGTCACTCTGCGCACCGAGAAAGGCGAGGAAGAGCTGCCGCTGGCGCAGGAAAATCTCTATGTGCGCGGCTTGCGCGCGTTCCACGCCGCGATGCGCGGCGAAGGCGCGCCGGCGGCGACCGGCGAGGACGGTGTGTGGTCGCTGGCGGCGGGTGTCGCGACCTTGGAAGCGGCCAAATCCGGTCGCGTGGTCAAGATCAATCCGGGTCTGTAAGGGCGTATTCGATGGTCAAGGTGGTTTCGGCGGAAGATGCGGCGGCGCTGATCGGCGACGGGATGATTGTCTCCGTCTCCTCGTCCAGCGGTCTTGGTTGCCCGGATGCGGTGCTGGCGGCGATCGGCGCGCGCTTTACCGCGACAGGTCATCCGCGCGAGATCACGACCTTGCATCCGATCGCGGCCGGCGACATGTACGGCATCAAGGGCATCGACCATATTGCCCAGAAAGGCCTGCTGAGGCGGACGCTCTGCGGCTCCTATCCCTCGGGCCCCTCCTCGGCCGAGCCGCCGAAAATCTGGCAGATGATCGGCGCCAACGAGATCGCCGCCTACAACATCCCGTCGGGCATCCTGTTCGACATGCACCGCGAAGCGGCGGCGAAGCGGCCCGGCACCTTGACCAAGGTCGGCCTCGACACCTTCGTCGATCCGGAGCGCGAGGGCTGTGCCATGAACGCGCGCGCCGCAGCCGAGCCGATTGTGCGCAAGGTCGAGTTCGACGGCGACACCTGGCTGTATTTCCCCGCCATCGTGCCGCAGCTTTCCATCATCCGCGCCACCACGGCGGATGAGCGCGGCAATTTGACCTTCGAGCATGAGGGTGCCTTCCTCGGCGCCCTGGAACAGGCGATGGCGGCGCGCAACAATGGCGGCATCGTGGTCGCCCAGGTGAAGCGCCTGGCGCAATCCGGCACCTTCAAGCCGCACGACGTGCGCGTGCCTGGCATCCTGGTTGATTACGTCGTCGTTGCCCCGGACCAGCTGCAGACCACGCATACGCAATACGATCCGGCGATTTCCGGGGAAGTGTTCCGCCCGCTTTCGTCCTTCCGGGTGCCCGAGTTCAACTTCCAGAAGGCGATCGCGCGGCGCGTGGCGCTGGAGCTGAAAGGCGGCATGGCGGTCAATATCGGCTTCGGTATTTCCGCCAATGTGCCCCGCATCCTGTTGGAAGAGGGTCAGCATGGCGCGGTCACCTGGGTGATCGAGCAGGGCGCCATCGGCGGCGTGCCGCTGCTGGATTTCGCCTTCGGCTGCGCCTCGAACGCCGAGGCGATCATGCCTTCGCCGCACCAGTTCACCTACTTCCAGGCCGGCGGCTTCGACGCCTCGCTGCTGTCGTTCCTGCAGATCGACCGGCACGGCTCGGTCAATGTGTCGAAACTTTCGGCCCGGCCGCACGTGACGGCCGGCGCCGGCGGCTTTGTCGACATTACCGCGCGGGCGAAGAAGATCGTGTTCTCCGGCCCGCTGGTCGCCGGCGCGGACGTGCAGATCGAGAACGGCCAGGTGCGCGTGGTCAAGGAAGGCAAGGTCAAGAAGCTGGTGCCGGAGGTCGAGCATGTCTCCTTCTCCGGCCGCCGTGCTGTCGCGCAGGGCCAGGAGATCACCTATGTGACCGAGCGCTGTGTGCTGAACTTGACCAGGGAGGGCGTGACGGTCACGGAAATCGCGCCCGGCATCGATCTGCAGCGCGACGTGCTGGCGCAATCCGGTTTCGAACTGAAGATCGCCGGCAATCTGCAAATCATGCCCGCCGCCCTGTTCAAGCCGGAGAAGATTGGCTTACGGTTGAACGGCGTTGCCAGCATCGGTGGCGGCGATGAGTGATGCGCGGATCCTGCTGGCGTTCGAGGGCGAGATCGCGACTCTCACGTTGAACCGGCCGGAAAAGCTCAACGCCCTGGATCAGGGCATGCTGACCGCGCTGGAGCAGGCCCTTGACGAAATCGAAGCGAACAGGGTGGTCCGCGTCGTGCTGCTGGCCGGCCCGGGCAAGGCCTTCTGCGCCGGCGGCGATATCGCCGCCTGGGCGGGCCTGTCGCC